>SPJK01057209.1_pt1 | contig 10103 bp, 6 predicted proteins | sample 3741771 | NCBI WGS metagenome assembly SPJK01 (sample SAMN10925997, study PRJNA522277) | cold seep metagenome | isolation source: Elba SIP-enriched marine methane seep metagenome, extraction at timepoint T2 | place: Italy: coast of Elba, Mediterranean Sea
AGTCCTGCTCAACCTGCTCGACAACTCCATCAAGTATACACCTGAAGGCGGCCACGTTGCCGTCCGCGTGGAGGAGCGTGGTGAAGAGGTGCGCATCGAAGTCCAAGACGACGGCCCGGGTATCAAAGCCGAGCACCGCGCCCGCATCTTTGAGCGATTTTACCGCATCGATCCCGGCCGCTCGCGCGATATGGGAGGCACCGGGCTGGGGCTAGCCATCGTGAAGCATTTTGTGGAATCAATGGGCGGCCAAGTGGGCGTAGACCCCGCTTTCCCTCGTGGTTCGGTCTTTTGGATCACTCTACCCCTCTCCCGAAACCCCCACGCGCAGCCAGAAATCTCTGAATCAGCGGTAGTTGCATTCTCCTGAAATCCCCTCCATTTGCTTTCACCTCCGAGCCTGACCAATATGGGTTAAGCCGCTCGGGGTTCGCCTAGGGCGGGCACCTCGAGGAGTAGATATGAAAGCCCACCATCGCCTGATTTGGACCACCTTTGGTCTCAGCCTGGCCGTAGCCGCATGTAGCAGCAGCAGCGAAAATCCCGACGCCCAAACCATCGCCGATTCCGGCAGCAAGGATACGGGTACGAAACCCGATCTCGGACAGCAAACTATCGACATGGGTAGCCCAGATGCTGGCCAAACTATCGACATGGGTACGCCCGACAGCGGGCAAACTATCGACATGGGGATAGTTCCCGACGCCGGACCTGCAGATACCGGCGGTGGTCTGATGAATCACAACGCTGAGGACTGTGACCCGCTCATGCCGGCGGTGTGTACCTTTCCCTGGCCTTCAAACCTCTATCTCAAGGAAGATAGTTCGCGAACTACCGGCTATAGTTTGACATTTGGTCCTACCAGTTTGCCCGTCAATAGTACCAAAGAGCGCATCAATCATCGCATCTATCAACAACTCGATGGTTTTGGCCCGGGTGAGGCCATCCTGACCCTCTTTCCCAACCTAGACGCCTCCAGGATGCCAGACGAGAACCACATTCCCGATTCTCTCAGCGAAAACGCAGCCATCTTGCTCTACGAAGTAGGCGCTCGCAATAGTTTGACCCGGGTCCCCTACTTCGCCGAACTGGATAGCGGTGAGATGGACGCTGCTAAGAAAGTCCTCTTCGTTCGCCCGGCAACTATCCTCAAGGAAAATACCCGCTACATCATTGCCTTCCGTAACCTACGGAATACCTCGGGCACTGCCATCATGCCTAGCGCCGCCTTTGACACTTTGCGTGCCGGCCAAGGTAGTTCCGACCCCGCCCTCGCTCCTCGCCAAGCCCGCTTCACCGAGGTCTTCTCGGCTTTGAGCGGTCAGGGAGTAGACAACAATAGTTTAGTGTTGGCCTGGGACTTTGTCACCGCCTCCAGCGATGCGCTACACGGCAAATTATTGCATATGCGGGACGATGCCTTCACCCATTCAGGCAATATGGGACCACCGCTAAGCATCGATAGTACCACCACCTTCATCCCCACAGATGATGGTTCAGGACGGCCAGTACATGCCCATATCGGCGTTGAGATGGAGGCCACGCTACGAGTGCCTAACTATCTGCGCAATAAAACCATCGCCTTTGTCTCTCATACGGTGCTCAACAAAAACGCCCAGGGAATGCCGGAGCGCAACGGCACCAGGGATGTTAAGATTTGGATTCGCATCCCCCATTCTGCCCTCACCAGTACTGCTCCAGTAGGTTTGATGATGTTTGGCCATGGTTTGCTAGGTTCTGGCGACCAAGTGAGGTCAGGGCACTTAGGCCAAGTAGGCAACGAGTATCGTAAGATCTACTTCGCCGCGGACTTAGAAGGCTTTTCTGAAGCTGAAACTATTGCCGTAGGCACCGCTGTCACCGAGTTGAGCGCCTTTGAGTTTATGGTAGACACCCAACACCAGGGACTTTTGAACTATCTGCTCTTAGTTCGTTCCATGCGGGAGCGTTTTGCCAGCTTGCCCGAAGTCCGGGCCTTGAACATCAATGTCGATAGTAGTGATCTTCATTACTCAGGCATCTCTCAAGGTGGCATCTTTGGCGCTAGCTTCATGGCCTTGTCCCAAGACATTACTCGAGGACATTTGGGCGTGCCTGGACAAAACTATTCTACCCTGCTTCATCGCTCGGTAGACTTTGTGCCTTTCTTTGAGATTTTACGTCAAAACTATCCTAGTACGGTCGATCAGGCCATTGGCTTGGGTTTGGTGCAACTGATTTGGAATATGACGGACCCAGTAAGCTACTATGGCCACATTAAGGCCAGTCCCTTTGCCAATACCCCCAGCCACGATATTTTAGCAGCGCCGGCCCGTGGAGACTATCAAGTATCGGTGCTCACCATGGAGATTGTCGCCAGGACCAACGGGCTACAGGTACCGTTGCTGCAAAACTATGATGTGATGCGCCAACCTGCGGCGATTACTCCGGTGAACTATCCTCACCGAGGCTCAGGAATCGTGCTTTATAGTTATGGCAACCCATGGCCCCCCGCCGGTAATGTCATTCCTATGGATAGTTTGGGTGATCCCCACGGCCAACCCCGACGAACACCAGAACATAACCGACAGATGATGCACTTTCTACGAACGGGAGAAATCATCGACGTTTGTGGCGGGGAAGCGTGCCGCTTCATGCGGCGGTAGGACATAAAAAGGGCCCAGACATCAGCCTGGGCCCTATGGGCTACATAATCAAAGTCGAGTCGATCTTGAGCAACGAGAGTGACAAGATCTCCCCAGTCTGCAGGCGTACCAGCTTGAGTAATAGTTCTAGCTGCCCCGCCTCTCCCTTATCCAGCTGACTCAATACCGCCAACTGGGCAGGAACCATCCGTCCGGCTTCAATCATGCGCGCGTGGTCGTAACGCATGCTCATTTGCTCGGACAAAGCTTTCAATAGTTCTTGCTCTTTGCGACGTTCCAGGAGTTGGAAATGCTTGGAGCGAGACATTCCCATTTCCAAACGACGCTCCAAAGAAGCAAGCCCGCCGTTTTTAGACTTAATCTTATGACTTACAGGCAAAACGATAGTTGGAGTACGCGCTTCGATACGCTCTACCGAATAATCGATGAGCTGCTTTACACTACGGTCAAACAGCTCACCCAATACTTCATCGGAGCTCTGATGATTACTAGGACCAGCAGAGAAATAATCCTGGCGCTGCGGGGCACCGCGTACTGAGTAATGGGCGAGTTCAGTCTTCACCATGCGTACCACGATGGCGTCGAGATTCTCGGCCACCCAGTTCGAACCTACGTGATGGCTCACGCTGGAAGGCGTACCGCCTTCGCTATTGCCCTGCTCTCCGTAAGTAAGAAATACAAAGGGAGACATAGTATATTGGGCAATTTGACGCCAAACTAACTCGCCTTGACGGTCCAAACCTGAAGCGCCGATAGTTGCGATCTTAATGCCTCGCTCAGCTGCGTCCTTGACAGCGTTGAGATAGGTATATTGCTGCCCATAGTCCAAGTGAGGCGCGGCATCACCAATGAGAAAGGCCAACTTTAAACCTTCTCCGCGCCAACGAAGCCCATGCATCGCCTTTTCCAAACCGGCTTGTACATCTTCGGGAGTATCTCCACCGCCACCGGCACGAACCCGGTTGAGCTGCTGTTGGAACTTCCGCAAGCTGCCAGTGAAAGGATATACCTTGGTGCGATAAGCATCGCCTTGGTCCCGGAAAAGCACCAAACCTAAGCGTAGGTCAGGTTTAGGGTGCATCTGGGAGATTTGAAACTTGATAACTTCGATAGTCTGACGCAAACGGGCAATCTCATCGCCCATACTTCCGGTAGTATCGAGAACAAAGGCGATATCTAGAGGCACTTTCTGATAGATACCGCGCTCGCTAGATAGTTTAGACGTCAGGCGACGACGTCCCATGGGGACCCGCAAAGTCTCTCGGTGTCCACCAAAACGAACTTCCAGCTCCTCGCCAGGTGGGATACCCATGCTGCGGGGATAGATCAAAGCACGACCATCGGCATAGGTTCGCCTCAAAGTACGCCCGCGATAGCGAATATGTGCTCCAGGAACGGGAAGACCGTCTTTGTCTTGCACTCGAATAACCACTCGATCGCTGACATCGTGACGCAAACCTAGGCGGGCGTTTTCTTTCATGAACTCCAAAAAGGCGCCAAACTGAAGGTTGTCGTCGGCGGCACCGGCCTTGACTCCGGGGCTACGTACCGGCCTCGGCGCTGGACGACGATAGCCCCTTGAGCGAGTGGAATGGGTTCCTAGGGTGCCTAAGGCAGCTCCAGCAGCACCGCCGCTGGCGCCAGTTCCTAATCCTCCCAGCCCGTCTACAGTTCCTGGTAGACCCTCGGCATCTCCCAAAGCCACTTCAGAGCGGGGTTTGGCTTTGGCGTCCCGTTTACCGGCTTTGGCTGCTGGAGGGGGAGACGCGGGCTTGGCTGCAGCAGACTCTCGTCGATCTCGCGGCGCATGGTCAGAGGAACTATCTTTAGAGGTAACTTCTGCCAGCACTACGACTTCTTCAGCCGGCTCTGGCGATCGGGAATCCTCATCACTTGCTTCTCGGCGGGGGGCATCGGTGGTCGTCTCCTCGTCGTCCCAGGAGATAGTTGAGACGGCCTTATCCCCGCTTTTACCCTCTCTATTGACAGACTCGGGCTTGGCGCTGAGATATGCCCCACAGCCGGTACAAAGAAGTGTTGCTAACAGTGCCCATCGCTTCATGAACACTGCAAACGAGGCGGAGCTGAAAAGGATCTAAAAAATATTCCCTTGGGGAAAAGTGGCTGAAAAACCGCTCTAGAAGCCGGTTTGAGTACCAAAGAGAAAGCGCACCGATTCGACGCCGAAGTTGTCGTCGTTGAAGGGGCTGGTGCCCACTGCCAGGAGCATATTGAGGGAGTTGTCGCGGTCGCCGATACTTCTGAGACCAATGCCCGCGGACATGCGCATCGACTCAAGCTCAAAGCCGTCAAAATTGCGGCCCATCACGTCACCTACAGATACATGTAAGGAGCCATCAAGAAAGACCCACACCGGGTAGCGGTACTCGGCGGTGGCCACAAAGGAGCTACGTCCGCGCAAGTCGCCGGGCTGGAAGCCGCCGAGTAACATAGCCTGAGTTCCCAGCTCGACCAACTCGGTGAAAGGCACCGGTCGATCTTCCAAAGGATTGACCACCTTGGCCTGGGCCCAAAGTCCCAATACGCGGTTGCTAGAGAGGTCAAAGTAAGCTCCTGCCACGCCGCCAACTTTGAGCCATTCCCGTTCACCTGGGTCGTTGAGATCGCTACCAAACTCCCAAAAGAAGTCTAGGCGAATGCCGGAACCAGGTTCTGGACGATTAAGACGACTATCCACCGCCATATCTATCCGAGCCTTGATGGCAAAGTATCCCTCTTTGAAGGCATCAGGCAGCGCAAACTTACCTTGCACCACGCCTTCGCTCAAAGAGATGTCGCCAAGGTCAGTGTCACCATTGTCGAAGATGTTATTGGTCAAAATGCCAGTGAAGCGAATCTCTGAGTTTCGCCATGGGCGGTGGCGTACAGAGAAAGTACCCTGCTCGTATTCGCGGAAGTAGCGGCTGCGGTTACCAACGTCGAACTCATCACCCACACCGGAGAAGATATGGTCGGGGCGGCGCCAAAACTCACCGCCGATAGATAGCTCGGTTTTGTCGTTGATGCGGTAACGGTCAACTACAGTTAGTTTAAGCCAGTCTTCACCGCCCCAACCGACATTGACACGAATATCGTTGTTTTCAACAAAAAGGTTGTTCCAAAAGAAGTAGACACCGAGGGATGGACGGAAGTTAAAGTCCAGGAAGAAGGTTGGAATCACACCAGCCTGTCGATTATTGAAGGTGAAGAAGTCCATCACCGCGTCAGCCCAACTATCTCGTTCAGCGATAGTTAATACTCTTCCGAGGGGCCAGCGAACCAAGTATTCAAAAGTGAGGTGCACTGGATAAAGCAAGACCCGGGGCACCACCAACATCTTCTTACCTAGACTCAAAGGCTCTTCACCGCGACCATCATAGTCGGGCAAAGCGCGCTTTTCGCTGATGGGCCTTTGGGACGAGCCATCCGCCTCCTTGCCCTCGGCCTTTTCGGCAGCAGGCGCCTCTTTGGCAGCTGGAGCACTCGAAGAGGTGGCGGTTTGCGCCAAAGCCCCCAGCGGAGCCACAAATAGGCTCAACGCTAAGGTTGAGATAGTTATACTTGCTCTCATTGTCGGGGCGCCTCCGCGCTCTCTGGTCGCTCTAAGCCGGCGAATTTGAACTGATTGTTGCCTAAACTATAGAGATGGACCCGAGCTGGATAGGTAGTCTCTTTGTCCTTGGAGGAAGCAACTATATCAAGCACCTGGTACTGAGGATTCTCAGCGCTGGCGCCTGGCAGATCCTGAAGTGGCACGCAGACATAGGAGTCTTCGACCTGCCTTAGGCCAGCAACTTCAGCGGTTTGTCCGTAACCCTCTCCCATATAGGAGGTCACTCGATAGCTACGCTGCTGCTCTTTGCGAATCTTCGTCCACACTGCCAAGTCTTGTAGACAGATTTCCTGCTTTCCACCCTGGTTGCGAATCTCTGGCCAAGTCAGGGGGGAAAGGCGAGTCAAGAAGCGTTCAAGTATCTTTTCACGTCGCTCTCCGAGGATTCTAATCAGTTCTTCTTCAATGATAGGTTTGGTGAACCGAGCCCGTTTAGATACTTCCACAATATGTTTGTCGGTAATTCGGGCGATAATGCGGGCCATCCAGGCCATATCAGCCTCGGTGCGCTCTAAGAAAGCGGGGTTGGGGTAGCCAGGTATCCATTCATCCGCCACGAACCGTCGAGAATCAAAGTATCCCAGCTCTTTGCCGGCCTTGCCTATCTTGGCGTGAAACCAAGGACGGTCAATCAAACCTGCGCTGATGAAGTCGAGAAACATATGGTGCAGGTCGAAGTATCCGCTGTGTCCAAAACGCTTCGAGAGATCATCCCAGACAAAAAGGATGCCCAATGTATCTCCAAAGTCGATCATATAATGGCGCACATAGCCGGCATCCTTGCCGGTCTTCATCCAGGCCGCCATAGTATTTTCTTGGCGCGAATCGATATGATCTAGCCAGGCCGCCAGGACATACATTCCCCGAACTTCACGGCGATGCTCATGGGGCACCACATCGTTGGGGTCTTCGTCCCAGGTACCTTCATAAATCCAGGGACTGATTGGAATACCGTCGATAAATTGAGAAACACTGGCGCGATAGCGCCCAGGCCCCAGATGGGTTGCCTTCTCGAGCACCTTTTTGACGTGCTCCTGGGTCATGCGCTCCTTGGTTCCGTTGGTAAGTTTGATCTTGGCCTTGGGAGAAAGCACCAACTTGTCCAAGGTAACTTCCACTACGCGATTGCAAGGCGCAAAGTATCCTGCGGCATGATAGATAGATGCGCCAACAACATCCGAACCGGTGGGCCGCTCGGATTGATTGTGCCCATCAGTTTTCATCAGATACTTACGACCGGTACCATCCTTGATAATAAACCCAGGATTAGAACCATCCGGCTTGCCGCCAATGACTGTCCACGGAGTAGGCAAGTCATCATTGAGATCGTCGCAAGCCCCCTGAGCCAGTTCCTTGGGGGTCATCAGGCGCCGAGTGAGACGGTTGGTAAACCAACTTGAGTCGGCGACCTCATCCACGGCGTTGACGTTGATCGCGGCAACCTTGGGGTTTGCAAGCCAAACCTTGGCCACAGGGCGAAACACCGCTTGGTCCGCGCCATCCCACATATATGGGGAGTAGAAACTATTGGGCTTTTTAGCGATGGGGGTTTGGTCATTGTCCTTCCAAACCACCTCGCGCATAGGAAAGCGCCGGGTCCCGATGCTGCAGGCGGCAAGTTGGAGCAATAGTATGCCCCCTACCCACCACCGAGCCTTACTCAGCCAAGGTGCCATGCCCTGCTTTGTTGCGCATGATCAACTTTTGGCCAAGCCTTTGTCTGGGATTGTCGTGTTTTTATTGGCACGAACTGCGGATATTCGCAGTCAGCCGCGGATAAAGTCATCCAAGAGCCCCGAAAGAGGCTCAAAATAGGGTCCGACGGCACCAGATCGATTGCAGACTGCGAGATATCCCAGGCCTTTTGGGGGATAGATACGCAGATCGGCACAAAACCCCAAACCAGAGCCTCGATGGAAGTATCCATTGGCGCCATCTCGCCACCAAGCGAGACCATAAGGCGCAAGTGTCGGACCGCTATCAAAAAGCGACTGAAAGCCCTTAGGCGCAAGCACTCGGGGATCTTCACGCAAGTGGGCACTACCCAGCTCCGCTACCGCCGAAACCGTGCCCACCATTCCACCCGCTGGCGCGACATCCATACGCAAAGGCCCATAGGCTTGGAAACTATCTACGCGATGCCGCCGCGCCCGCACCGCCCCCGCTAGTTCAAGTATGCGTTGGTATCGGGTCCCTCGCCGTAGATAGGCTTGCGCTAAAGAGTACTGCGGATACTTTTGGTGAAACTCCTGGGGGCCGAAAGTCAGCCCGGTGAGTTCCAAGGGACCAAAAATATGCTCATCGAGATAGTTCACATAGTCCTCTCCCCATATTCTCTGCAGAAGAGCACCTATAAAGAGATAGTTAAAGTTACTATAGTGAAAGCGTTCTCCTGGAGCATAATGCAAGTATCTCAGCCACCGACAAGTCTGGCGAACGCGCTGCTCTAGCGGGACTTGAGGATCAGTGGCCCGTTTGAGCCACGTCAGCGGCGGCGGATCATAGAATCCGGAACTATGATTGGCCAGTTGGAGAATAGTTGGGAAAACACGCTTTCCTTGCCTGCTATAGGCCGAAAAATCGGGGAGATACTTTTCCAAAGACTCTTCTAAGGAAATTCTACCTCTTTGGATAGTTTGCACCAAAGCTAGGGCGCAGAGGGTCTTACTCACCGAAAACCAGCCCCAGCCAGTATTTTCGCTGACTTTCTGCCTCGTCTGCAGGTCGGAGTATCCTGCGCAAAGCAGCTCCTGTAAACCTTGGCTATCAAAGCGCGCCAGGCTCACACCAGGAACCTGCTGCTCACCAAGCCAGGCAGTGAGTTTCAGAACCACGGAACTATTTCATACCTACGATATAGGCATTCCAAGCGGGGTCACTCTCGCCAGCGACCTGGATCGAATAGGTTCCGGTTCCCTCCCCACTCTCGGGGTCTTCGTTTTCCCAATAGACATCCACCTCCGCGAAACCTACTTCTTTCATCAAGTCGCGAATCTCTGGGATAGTCCACAGCCGCCAATCATAGGTGAAGGCATCTCGTAGCTTAGAACCGTCTTTGAAATTGAAATGAATCTTATAGATGCCATGGGCATTGATGGGGTCGTAGGCGTGCTGCTCCCAGATATAGTCGAACTCTGGATACTCGCTAATATCCTCGTGCTCGTCCTTGAGGGAGTCATAACCGCCAAAAAGGTCAGTAATGAAGCAGCCGGTTTCTCCCAAACTATCATAAACCTTCTTAAAGTAATCTTTCAGCTCACTACGAGTTTTAAAGATACAATAGGAGAAGTTCTGGGCAGCAACAATATCAGCAGGAGGTAAATCGGGAGCGCGAACGTCGGAAAGGACCAACTGGACGCGGTTTTTCTGTTGGGTATCTAGCTGAGATAGATTGTGCTTGGCCCCCCAAGCCAATGGCTCCGGGTCGAGATCTATCCCAAAGGCTTGGCGTTCGGGATCTACTTTGACCCATTCGCAGCATACCGCGGCAGCGCCACAGAAGTCCTCGCGCAGTACCAAGGGTTCGGCATCAAAGTTATCGCGATAGATGTCTGCAAAGAATTCTACGTCGACGTCGGGTGCTTGTACCGAGCGCTGGTAGAGGACGTAGCGATCGGCGGCCTCGGCTTGGGAAGGTCCCTTGGGTTTAAGTCTTTGGGGCTTACGGTTAGCTTTCTTTTTCTTAGCCATGAACTAGTCTGCTGGGCGGAAACCTAATGCGTCCCCTAGTTTGAGGGCAAGCCGATCTTGAATCCAATGCGCATCCCACCATTCCAGGGGATTCACGGGCAGACCGTGCAGCAACATGGTGAAATGTAAATGGTCTCCCAAGGCCAAGCCGGTAG
>SPJK01103699.1_pt1 | contig 10101 bp, 8 predicted proteins | sample 3741771 | NCBI WGS metagenome assembly SPJK01 (sample SAMN10925997, study PRJNA522277) | cold seep metagenome | isolation source: Elba SIP-enriched marine methane seep metagenome, extraction at timepoint T2 | place: Italy: coast of Elba, Mediterranean Sea
ACAGGCTATTCTGGAAGCCGGTAGCGAATACCGCTTGAGGGGCCTCTGTTTCTATGATGCCGGCAGCCGCAGTTTTTATACCAAAGACAGACCCATCCGATCCCCAGATGATCTGAAGGGAATGAAGATTCGGGTGATGAATCATCAGATGTCGGTAGATATGGTCAATGAGATGGGAGGCTCAGCTACGCCAATGGCCTATAGCGAGTTGTATACAGCCTTGCAACAGGGCGTAGTAGATGGAGCGGAAAACAACCCACCATCCTTCGTTACTTCTGGCCATTACGAAGTATGCAAATACTATACCCTGGATGAGCACAGCTCAATCCCGGATGTCCTGGTAATCGGCACCCAATACTGGAGCACTCTTTCTGCCCAAGAGCAGGAGTGGCTGCAAATAGCAGCTAGAACATCGGCTCAGGCGCAGAAGAAATTTTGGAGCGATGATGTCGCTGAGTGTATGATCAAATTAGAGGCGGAAAACGTAGAGGTTATTCGCCCGGAAAAGAGCCTGTTTGCCGATAAGACGAATGCCGTCCTGGAAACCTTCTGTCGGGATCCGGCAATGAAAAAGATTGTGGAAGAAATCCAGGCTCAGTAATCACTAAGAGTCTGTTGGGAAATTTGGTCATTCGTCGAAAACGAGGTCATTTTTCTCAGGTCAAGGCGCAAACCACGAAGTAGCGGCAAAGCCAAACCGGAGTTACGCAGCGCGTAATTAGGATTTTTGCAACGTAGAATTGAGGAAAATGGGCCGTTTGTAGGCCAGTTACTAAATTCCCAACAGGCTCTAAAGCAGCAGACGATGAAAAAAGTATACGATCGGATTAATCGACTCATTGAAGTAGTATTGGTGATCATCTTCACCTTACTTGTACTGGATGTTATCTGGCAGGTTTTTGCCCGTTATGTCCTTAATCAATCCTATTCCTTTACGGAAGAATTTGCCCGCTTTGCCCTGATCTGGTTGGCGGTCCTGGGAGCAGCCTACTTGAATGGCCGCGGCGAGCACCTATCAATGGACTTTCTGATCAATAAACTGCCCCCCGAAAAAAAGCGCCGGCGAATGCAAGTCATCGAAGGCTTGATGCTGGTCTTTGCCTTGGTGGTGATGGTCTTTGGTGGCGGCAATCTGGTGTTCACAACGCTGGACCTGGGGCAAACGTCACCGGCCATGCGGGTGTCGCTCGGTTATGTCTACGCGATAGTCCCGATTAGTGGATTACTAATCGTCTTTTTCTCGCTTTACAATATCCTGTATTACCGCCAGTAAAAGATAGCAATCATGTCAATTGAACTGATCAGTATTTTACTCCTGTTTCTGAGTTTCTTTTGGTTGCTTGGTTATGGGGTGCCGGTGGCTTATAGCATCGGGATTTCTACGACGATCACCATCTTGTTGAATATTGCGTTAGTGCCGGGCATTACGACTGTGGCGCAACGCATGACGACGGGCATCGACAGCTTCGCTCTTCTGGCTATTCCATTTTTTGTGTTGGCTGGTGAACTGATGAATCAGGGCGGTGTCGCCACCCGCTTAATTAATTTCGCTAAATCACTAGTGGGCAGCCTGCCCGGAGGTTTAGCCTACGTCAACACCCTGGCGGCTATGCTGTTCGGGGCCATTTCCGGTTCGGCGGTCGCGGCGGCTTCGGCTATTGGTAGCGTCATGACGGATCGCATGGAAGAAGAAGGATATCCCCGGCCCTTCAGCGCTGCGCTCAATATTACCGCCTCTACTACAGGCTTGCTTATTCCGCCCAGTAATGTATTGATCGTATATGCCTTAGCCAGCGGCGGGGCAGCTTCCGTGGCGGCGCTCTTTGTAGCAGGCTACTTACCCGGCATCCTAGTTGGCCTGGCCTTGATGTTTGTGGCGGCCATCATCGCTCGAAAGAGCAACTTTCGCCGGGGCGATTCAGTGAAAGTGCGACAGTTATGGTTGGATTTTCGCCGGGCGTTCTTTAGCCTGCTCATGCTGGTTGTTATTGTAGGTGGTATTGTAAAGGGGGTTTTTACCGCCACGGAAGCAGCGGCAGTAGCTGTGTTCTATGCCTTGGTTCTGGGAGTGGTTTATCGCACGATCAGCTTTGCAAATTTGCCGAGCATCCTGTTGAATAGCGCCAAGACGACTGCGATTGTGATGTTCCTCATTTGTACTTCAATGGCGATGTCCTGGCTCTTCTCTTTCGAAAGCATCCCGCAACTAATGACGGGCTTTCTACTGGATAAGGTCAGCAGCCCGATCCTGATCTTTTTACTGATCAATATGACCTTGCTGGTGGTCGGTACGTTTATGGATATGACCCCGGCGATCCTGATCTTTACGCCCATATTTCTACCGGTCGTAACGCAACTCGGAATGGACCCCGTTCACTTCGGGATTGTGATGGTCCTCAACTTATGCGTGGGTCTATGTACGCCGCCGGTAGGCACCATTCTGTTCGTGGGTTCGGGTGTTGCAAAAGTATCGGTGTCCAAAGTCATTAAACCTTTACTTCCTTTTTTATTGGCGATGATCATTATGCTCTTGGTCGTCACCTTTTTTGAAAGCATATCACTCTGGTTGCCCGCTCAGTTTGGCTTGTAATACAGAGCGTACAGCTAGCCACCATTCAAACCTTATAAAAAGCATGAGTATCCTAAACGCATTTGACCTGAGTGGGAAGACGGCTCTGGTAACAGGCTGCAAACGTGGCATTGGTAAAGCAATGGCGCTGGCGCTGGCGGAGGCGGGGGCCGATGTGATTGGCGTGTCGGCTTCGCTGGCGCTTCGCAACAGTAGCATCGAACAAGAGATCAGCGCTCTCGGACGACAATTCAAAGCCTACCAGGCCGATTTCAGCGATCGCAAAGCACTCTACCATTTTATCGAGCAGGTGCAGCAAAACGAAGCTCCAGTAGATGTTCTGGTGAATAATGCCGGCACCATTCTGCGGGCCCCCGCTGCCGAGCATTCGGATGAATACTGGGATAAGGTGATTGATGTGAACCTGAACGCCCAGTTTATCCTAGCCCGTGAGTTCGGGCGGCAGATGCTGGATCGGGGGCAGGGGAAAGTCATTTTTACGGCTTCCCTGCTGACCTTCCAGGGCGGTATTACCGTGCCGAGTTATGCGGCAAGTAAGGGCGCCATCGGCAGCCTGGTGAAAGCCCTGTCCAATGAATGGGCCGGACGCGGGGTTTGTGTCAATGCCATTGCTCCTGGCTATATCGCCACCGATAATACGGAAGCCCTTCGCAATAACCCGGAACGCAACGAAGCCATCCTGGCCCGCATCCCAAGCAATCGTTGGGGAACGCCCGCCGATTGCAAAGGACCAACCGTCGTTTTAGCTTCCGCTGCTGCCGACTATGTCAGTGGAGAAGTCCTGGTGGTGGATGGCGGTTGGATGGGTAGGTGATTTATCGTCAATTAATAACAATCAATAAAAGAAGAAATGAAAACAATGTCACAACGCTACGAGGCCAGCCCTCGGGAAGTGGAGCGCATGAATACGGAGGAACTGCGCCAGGATTTTTTGATCACGGAGCTGTTTGTCCGAGGAGAGATCCATTTTGTATATAGTCACTACGACCGGATGGTCGTCGGCGGAGCAGTACCGACCGACGCTGCGATCACCTTGTCCCCGTATGAATCGCTGAAGAGCGAATTCTTCCTGGAGCGCCGGGAGATGGGCATCATCAATATTGGGGGAAAGGGGACAATCGAGGCTGATGGAGAAGCGTATCATCTGGACAAACTCAGTTGTCTGTATTTAGGCAAAGGCACTAAGTCGGTAAGTTTTGCTTCCGTTTCGGCGGATCAGCCGGCTCAGTTTTACCTGTTTTCGGCACCAGCGCACCAGGTTTTCCCCAATCGTTTGTTTACAAAGGAAGATGCCGCCCCGGTTACCTTAGGTGCTGTCGAGACGGCCAACCGACGGACGATCTACAAATACATCCACGATGCCGGGATCAACAGTTGCCAGGTGGTGATGGGGTTGACTGTGTTGGAAGACGGCAGTGTCTGGAACACCATGCCAGCACATACACACGACCGTCGTAGCGAAGTGTACCTGTATTTCGATGTGCCGGAAGGGCAAGGGGTGATGCACTTCATGGGACAACCGACGGAAACACGCCACCTATGGGTAAATGATCGGGAAGCGATCATCTCTCCTCCTTGGTCCATTCACGCCGGTTCAGGAACGGCCAGTTATTCGTTTATCTGGGCCATGGCAGGTGAAAACAAAGACTTCACCGATATGGACTTTCTTGCGCTGCAAGACATGAGGTAGATAAAAAATCGTTCTTGCCTGCTGTATCCCATCGGATTATAGTGGGCAGGGACTCTATTTAGCTCAAGGTCATCCCAGTAGATTTCAGAAACAATAATTCCCTGAGATGCTTAATAACTACAGTCAATATATTCGGCTTAGCTTGTTGCTCTTATGTACTTCGTGCCACTTCAATAAGTATCGACAAGCTGAGCCCTCCGCACCATTTGTGATCCTGAAATTGGATGATCTTTGGTATGAAGATGGATTAGTCCATCCTGGGTGGATTCAGGTATTTGATTTCCTGCAAGACGAAGAAGTCGTTGGTACGATCGGCCTGGTGTGTAACTCTCTGGAAGAAGGAAGCGATGATTATTTCCAGTGGATCAAAGATCGAGAAGCTGAGGGACATGAAATCTGGCATCATGGCTACTGTCATTGTAAACCTATGATGGAGGGGGTAGAACGTAGAGAGTTCAGGGGAATGGATTACAGTTATCAATATGATCACCTTTGGAGAGCGCATCAATTGGCAAAAGAAAAGCTAGATATCACCTTTCGGACTTTTGGAGCTCCCTATAATTCCACTGACGCACATACGGCACGTGCCCTCGATAGTCTTCCGGAAATAAAGATTTGGTTGTATAAGGAAACCGATGCATTTACCAGTAAACACGTTTTGAGACGTATTCCCGAAGTAAATATTGAATACCCTGTTCACGTACCTGATTTTGCCAAGTTTAAGGAGGGTTACGAAGAGTATAAGGGGAGCGATCTACTTGTTATTCAAGGGCATCCCCGTAGCTGGGTAGACGACCCGGATCGATTTGATAATTTTAGACGAATCATCTTATTCTTGAAATCTGAGAAGGTAAATTTCATTACACCGTACGAATACTATCAACGCCAGGAATCAATCAACTAAGCAGGCGTCCTGCCCCCCCCAAAAAAGCTGTGACTCTTTTGGGCGCCTGGACCACTTCCGCCATCAAGATCAGTAAGCGACGCCAATAAACCCCGTTATCCCAGGCTACCTAGTTCGCATCAAGCACGTTGCTATACGGACATCGTATGGGATCGGTATGCCCGCTAAGACCAAAACTCTGCGGAAATGGCGCAAACCTGTTGAAATAGGGGCACAAAAACAAGGATTACCCAACAGCTCGACTAAACGACCGGCAACAAGGAGTTGCTTGTTGACAAATTTAGTTCTGTGCAGAGCTATCCTGACGTTAAAGTGGTTTAGCTCCGCTGCTACTTCGTGGTGGGATTCCAAACCATCTTTAAGTACAGCATACCCGCCTGCTGTGCCAGCATGGCCGGCAGGTACTGACCGATGCGGTTTGGGGTTTTCTCAAACCACTTCGCGTCATGTATAGGAGTGGAGTTTCAAGGGACACCCAATTCTCATTCTCCTCGATTTCGAGAATGATACTATAGGCCCACTTCAATGTGCGCCTGCAGACAGTAGTGCTTTGGTATCCCTGTAAGAGACCTTTACTCCAGCGCGTGAAAGTTGAGTATTTCCTCCTCAATGCTGGCTTTAACATATTCCGCTGTTTCACAACACCCCTTTTCTCCGCAGCCGCAATAACATCAAGCACAAGATAATTACCCCTACAGCCAGCCCGATCTGCATCCACTGCGCTTGGATGTAGCGAATACGGCTTTCGACATAGTATGGGTTCGGCGAGTTGGGGGTGCCGAAGCCTTCCCGCAATTCCCAATTGTCGACGTCGGCATTGTCGAGGGTGGGAAGGAGTAGAGCCAGGGTGAAGACAGTATCTAAAGGAGGAACGGTATAGGAGAAGCTATCAACCGCCGCGCCTTCATCAGAGTAAAGGGCGAGCGCTTCGCGCCGTTTATTGAGGCCAAAACCTAGGCCACCGATCACATTATAAGCATCGGAAAACACCTCGCGAAAACGATCGGCGTCGCGGCAGACGATCAGGTAATCCTGCGGAAGTAGCTCGACAGCCGGGAAGACGAACTCATTGCGCAGGTCGGTCAGTATCCAACCTTCCAGATTGACGACTTCCTCTGAGTTGTTGTGGATTTCCAGCCAGTCGCCGGTATACTTGTTTTTGGCACAGATCTCGTTGATCATCACCTTGTCGAGCATAGGGTGCGTGAAGGGTTCAAAAACAGCACTGAAGTAGTAGCTGCGATCTTCGGTTAAGTCGACATTGAGTTCACGTTCTTCTGCTTCGGATGACGTTCCTTGCCATCCAATAAAGCGATAACCATAATTAGGAACAGCTCGTACCTGGATAGGTATATTCGCAAAGTAGTATCCCTGCATTCCCTCCGCGCCAACTTCGAGGTACTGGTTGAGGAGAACTTTACCGCCCGGTGTACTTTGAACCACCACTTCGCGATTTGGACCAGCATTAAAGTAATCGGTAATATACTGTCGCAAATAAGTGGGGCGGTTGCGGGCGAAGGTGCGCATGCGCTCCACGTGCGTTTCCCAACGCGAAGTAGATAAACGCCAGCGTTGTAGATGGCGGGGCATCTCAGGCTGAAGGATGAAGTACAAAGAGTCAATGAATTGTACCACCCGCCGCTCTCGGAAGCTGGTGTTCAGGTGGTCGGCAAAGCGGTTGACGAATTCATGCTGGAACTCCTGGCTTTGTAAGAGCTTACGGAGCAATAGGGTGCTCCAGGGTGGGTTGGGCCAGTTGGGCCCGTCCGGGCGGGTATGGAAAGCGAGGCTATTATTAGCGTAGGCCCGGTCGTCGTGTAAGCCGAAGCCCCAATCGGTATCGTAGAGTATCCATCGCCATCGCCCATCCGGAGTTTGTGGGCGCCAGTATTTGATATTTCCACCGGCATCCTGGTTGTCGAAGTAGATCTGTGCAATTTGGTGTTGCATATAGTTATCTACCTCAATCAAGGTTTGCAGGTGTTCGTAGTTGGAGGAGATATTCAGGTCGTAGCGCGCTAGGAAATTCATCAACTGCTGGTAGTGTCGCCGGCTTCCACGCTTGCGGATTGTCCGATGTTCCATGTAGTCGATACTATCGCGATCAACATCATCGGCATGGCTTTCGATGAAGTAGCGATTGACCTTCTCGCGAATATTGTAGATGCCCCAATAACGACCGTTAATGTAAACGTGCGCCGATCGAAAAGCCTGACTTTCGAGGCCCCAATGATTTGTCAGGCCGGTCATGACGCCATCGCGGAGGTGCGACTTCCCGAAATCACTACCGCTATTCCGCAATACAAGAAACTTAAACTCGTCGGGCTCATCAGGCCCAAAGAATTCGTGCCGGAAGCGAGATTGACCATAGCGTTTACGAGCAACAATGGCCAGGGATTTTTGTGGAAACAAACGGCTCATGCCGCCAAATAATCGCAGACCACTAAGGCTATTGTAGACCGAACTGCCATCTGATTCAAAGACCTGGATGTGAGCGGGGAATTCGCGTCGCGTCCAGAAATTCGCACCGGGTTTATGCCAAAGTGTATCGACCACCTGGCTACCCTGCATGAAAATACCCCGATACGGATGGAACAGAATGCCGGGGCTGATTCCAATGGAAACAATTGGAAGTTCAGTATGCGGCTCGTCGAAGAAGTAAGTTTGTCCAAATAGCGGGCTGCTTTCTCCATTTAGCATGGCGCAAGCCCTAAGAATGACGCTTTCGTTGAGGACAATGGGGCCAATATACCGCTGAGAACGTTGACTGGGGGTACTGCCGTCAAGCGTGAAGAAGATCTCTTCGGCCCCTGGTGCAAATAAGCGGATCTCCTGCTGATAGCCGTAGAAGCCACCCGCGGGTTCAATATGAACGACGATGGAGTCGGCTGCAGATGGAGCCTCCTGCGCGAAGGCAGCGAAGCTGATTAGTAGCCACCCGATGAGAAGAATTAGTTTTTCCTGCAAGGTTTTTGGGCTTTCCTGCACAATGTCAAACGGCCAGTTGGCGCATGATCTCTTTTCCTTTATCGGCAAAATATCCGCAAATATTTCGTTTTTTGCCAATTCGCAAAGGAGTATACGGGATTCGATCGGCAGTAGTTGCAGGATTATTTCTCTATTTTGGAAAGCGATCCACTCCTTTACAAAGAAAAAGTATGGGGCAAAAATTCTACTTACGTCTTCTCAATTTGCTGGAGTTTCGCTTGGATATGCCGCCGAAGCCCTGGCCGCCACAGTATGTGATGATTGTGATCCCACATACCTCTAACTGGGATTTTCCACTCGGGTTGATCACACGGGGAGCTATGGGGGAGAATATCCGGTATGTAGGGAAAGCGTCTTTGTTTCGTTGGCCATTCGGTTACCTATTCCGAGCACTTGGAGGGTATCCTGTTGATCGCTCTAAGCGAACCAATTTTGTGGATGCTGTCGTGCAAGTTTTCAAGGATGTTCCAGCGTTTAAGCTAACTATTGCTCCGGAGGGGACTCGTAATAAAGTGTCCAAGTTAAAAACGGGATTTTACTACATTGCCAAAGGAGCAAGCGTGCCTATCATGTTGTGTGCCTTCAATTGGCAAGAGCGTGTCATCAGCGTAGCTGAACCTTTCTATCCGACGGATGACAAGGCTGCCGACTTCCGGCACATCTATGCCTTTTACCAGGGCGTCAAGGGTTTTAATCCGGAAAATAGTTTTGATCCGCAGCCTTAGGCCTTCAATAGGCGTATGGGATTAAACGACCGCTAGAAATGGTCGTCTATACTACGGAACACCTTCTCGGCTGAGGTTTTAACAACCAAGCCCCTTAGATTGGTGTTCTAGCCCTTTGTATTCAATCACTCCTAAATACTGATTATGCGGATTATCTACTATCTATTTGCTGCCGGCGTGACCGGTTTCCTTTTGATGGCCAATGCGACAGGCCCGGGTAATGTACAAGGCGCCGACCGCACGGGAGGCCCTCTGTCGGCCGGTGCTTGTACGGTTTGCCACGGTACAGCAAACTTCGACCCATCGCTTGATGTGAAAGTGCTAAGCGACGGTGCCGAGGTTAATGGCTATGAAGCAGGTGAAACCTACACTTTGCGAGTAACCGTCAACAATAATGGTGGCTCGGAATTTGGTTTCCAAGCTACGGCTTTATCGGCTGACGATTCTTCAGTAGGTTCATTTACTGCGTCTAGCGGTACACAGATTATTACCTTGAACGGCGTCGATTACATCGAACACTCTTCTCCAAGTGGATCCAATACCTTTGAAGTAGAATGGACGGCTCCTAGCTCTGGCGCAGGTGAAGTTAATTTCTATGCGGCAGGTGTAGCTGCCAATGCCGGCGGCACAAATGGCGGAGACGGAGCTGACTTCTTGATGAACCCAGTTGTACTGGCTGACATGACAGTTGGTACTAATGATCTGCCAGAATTAGCTGCTGATCTATTGGTATTCCCCAATCCGGTTCAAGATCAATTGAATGTGGAACTTACCGTAGAAGCTACGCTAGAGGCAGAAGCGCGCTTAGTGAACACGGCTGGTCAGGTGCTGTATCGTCACCAACAAATCTTCCAGCAAGGCCAAAATGAATGGTCGATCAATGTACAAGACCTTCCTGCCGGTCATTACTGGCTGGAGTTGAGCGATGGCCAAAGCGCCTCTCGCACAGCTGTGCTAAAACAGTAGTTCAGTGGGCAGTAGGCAGTTAGCAGTAGGCAGTTTGACTCTGCTAACTGCTAACTGCTAACTTCCTCCCCATCCAAGCCATCAATAGGCCACCTGCCAAGCCATTGACCCACCAGCGAATCGTTTCTCCAAGGAGAAGTCCTTCATGAATCTTTCCTAGTGCGAGCAGGACATTATTCATGCCGAGAAAAACTGTTATCCCACAGATTAGTACGCCCAGGGTATTCAGCCACCCAGG
>SPJK01073046.1_pt1 | contig 10100 bp, 6 predicted proteins | sample 3741771 | NCBI WGS metagenome assembly SPJK01 (sample SAMN10925997, study PRJNA522277) | cold seep metagenome | isolation source: Elba SIP-enriched marine methane seep metagenome, extraction at timepoint T2 | place: Italy: coast of Elba, Mediterranean Sea
AAAATCACGAATTCACAGTGAAAAGCAAGTCCTTGTGGATGCTCCTCTGTGGATCAGACTTATTCGTGTCCAGCCAGGCGATCAAACACGGCGTTTTTCACGCGCTCGATTTCGTCGCCAATGTCTCGATCACCCTTGTCGAGCGCCTTCTTGATCTTGCGATAGGCGTGCAGGACCGTGGTGTGATCCTTCTTTTTGTACGCTGTCGCAATTTGCGGGAATGACTTGTCGGTCATCACCCGGGACAAATACATCGCGACCTGGCGTGGATGGCAAATCGTGCGGACTTTGCTGGCGCTTTCAATATCAGTTTTGGAAATGCGATAGACGTCCATACAGGTGCGCTTGATCTCATCGAGTGTCGGTGTGCGCGGCTCGCCGGCAATCCGGCGAATGACGGTTTCCAGCATTTCCGGTGTCGGTGCCAGTTCGCCATAGCCGGTTTCAAGCTGCAGGCTCCACAGCACGCCGCAAAGTTCCCGGCCGGCGCCGCGAACGGTTGCGACGACCCGATCCACCATGGCCTCAGTCAGCGCAAAGTTGGGCGTGTCCCTGGCAATCAGATCAACATGCTTGCGGACAATCGCCTTGCGCATCTCATCGTCAGGCATTGCCACCTCAACCGATGCGGCGCCCTTGATTTCACCGGCGAGTTCCTTGGACAGACCGACCATATCGCCAGGTGCAGCATCGGCGGTGATGATGACATGACCGCCCATCGAGGTGACCGCACGTAGCGCGCCGAAAAAGGCTTTGTCGGTCTTCGCCTTGCCGGCGATCCAGTGCAGATCATCAATCATCAGAAGATCGTTCTGCTTCACATAGGCCTGCAGGGCCGTGGTGTCGCCAGCGCGGGCATCTGTGACGAACCGGGTCATGAACTCTTCTGCGGAGATATAAGCCAGCCGGCGACCATCCCCTTTGCGGGCGGTTTCCGCTTCCACCGCCTTCAGGAGGTGAGTCTTTCCGGTTCCGGGTTCGCCATAGATCACAATCACGCCGGCCGGGATCGGCGCGCCTTTGGCAAGTCGCTTGCCCAATCCGACGGCGCGGGCATTGGTTGGTCCGGTGACCAGGGTCGAAAATGTCATGGCGTGACCGATGCTGGCAGCATCGTCATCTTCGGCAGCGCCGCATTCGGTCGCCGCTTCAATCGTATTGTCGTTCAACCAGGGATCGCCGACGACATCGCGGACGTCTGCAGGAATGCGACCCCACAGCTCAAATTTGAGTTTTCTGCGTTTCGGGTCGATGTCTTGCCAAGTTTGTTGCAACGGGCGTTCGAACCCGGATATGACACGATCCAAAGTCAGTTGATCCGGAGCTGCGACCACGATCGCATTGTTCACTTCAGCGACAAACCGCAGATCGGTCAGCCATTGCTGGGAATTGTTCGGCGTCGTCTTGGCCTGCATCGCCTCAAGCGATTTTGACCAGAGCGCCTTTGCCCCAAACTGGTCCCCTCCAACGTTCGTTTCGGTTGTGGGCTTCTGCTCCCCAACCCCATACGTCAGCCCCATAAGATGTTCCTTTCTTATTCACACGTTTGCTCATCTTGGCGACCGAGCGGAAAAGACACACGACCTCTGTTCAAACTTTAGAAAGCTTGCCACAAAATACGCTGTACACAGAGGACATTCCGTCGATGTGATTAATAAAACAGAGACGGATTTTGGTTGCAACTGAAGAAACTATACAGACCTGGGTAGACTCCCAGTTGACTCGCTCAAAGCCCTTGAAGAATCACACAAAAAAAAGAAAAAAAAGATGCACTTGACAGGTTTGGGTGCGTTGTCGCTGTTGGGTTTTCAGCCTTTGTTCTGTCAATGGTCATATTGCCCGTTCTTTGTGGATAATTGCGAATTGATATACGCGGAATGTTTCTGCATCACAGAATGAGAAAAGCCCGCATGGCGAGGCCAGCGGGCTATGCATTTACGTCAGTGTAGGAACAGAAGACCTGTGCCTTAACCCATCGCTTTGACGCGGGCCGACAGACGCGAAACTTTGCGCGCTGACGTGTTCTTGTGAATGACGCCATTGCCGGCGGCGCGCATGATTTCCGGCTGCGCTTCTTTCAGCGCTTCGGACGCGGCTTTCTTGTCGCCAGCTTCAATCGCTTCTTCAACTTTGCGAACATAGGTACGCATGCGCGAGCGGCGATTTTTGTTCACTTCGGTGCGCGTTGCAATTTTGCGCACCATCTTTTTGGCTGATCTCGTATTCGCCATCAAAAACTCCTTTGGTCGCCCTATCTGGCGAAGAGGCGGTAAGTACATAATGCACTATGGGGCGTCAACCGCTGGCAGCCAGAGGAGGTGAAGATTCTTCTGACTCTTTTCGATGCGGCTGAGGGTTCCGCGCTTACTGGTTTTTGAAATGCGCCTGACGCTTGTCGACAAAGGCTTCCATGCCTTCTTTCTGATCCTCGGTCGCGAACAGAGAATGAAACAGGCGGCGCTCGAACATCACGCCCTGGCTGAGCGGTGTTTCATAGGCGGCATTGACCATTTCCTTGGTCAACATCGCAGCGGCCCGGGGCATTGCTGCGATCTTCTTGGCCACGGCTTTGGCTTCGTCGACCAGATCATCCACCGGTACGATCCGTGAAACCAGTCCGCAGCTTTCAGCTTCCTCGGCATCCATCATGCGTCCGGTCAGGCACATTTCCATTGCCTTTGACTTGCCAGCAAAGCGCGTCAGACGCTGCGTGCCGCCGGCGCCTGGCGAGACGCCTATGGTGATTTCAGGCTGACCGAATTTGGCTTTTGCACCGGCAAGAATGAAGTCGCACATCATTGCCAGCTCGCAGCCGCCGCCGAGTGCATAGCCATTGACCGCCGCGATCACAGGCTTGCGCATCCGTGACGCGCGTTCCCAATTGCGGGTGATGAAGTCACTATAATAGGCGTCCATATAAGACTGGTCGCGCATTTCCTTGATGTCGGCGCCGGCAGCGAATGCCTTTTTGGATCCGGTGATGACGATGCATCCAATCTCTGGATCTTCGTCGAAGCGATCCAGTGCGGCGGTCAGCTCGTCCATCAGCTGATTATTGAAAGCGTTCAATGCATCCGGACGGTTCAGCGTGATCACGGCGACCGCGCCGTCCACTTCTGTCAAAAGTGTCTCATAGGCCATGTCTGCCAATATTCCTTGTCTTGCCCAGTCTGCGCTGTCTTGCGCAGCGCGTATCTGGCGGAGTCTGTAGAATATATTGCGTCAGGCGTCGATAGGGGCGGTTCAGGGGCGGATCAGGGGCGGTCTATGCGCGATCCTTGAGCTTGTAGATCAGGTCCAGCGCCTCGCGCGGTGTCAGGTTGTCGGGGTCCACGGTCTCGAGCAGATTGAGCGCTGGATGGTCCGCCGCAAGATCTTGCGGCGTCTCCTCTATATCCACTGCCGCGGCGAAAAGTGGAAGCGCATCCACAGCATCCGGGGCGGCTTCAAGTTTTTTGAGCACCTGCTCCGCCCGCTTCACCGCCCGCGCCGGTAAACCGGCAAGACGCGCAACCTGTACCCCATAAGAGCGATCGGCGGGCCCGGTCTGCACGTCGTGCAGGAAGACCAGCTCGTCTTTCCATTCCTTGGCGCGAAGCGAGAGATTGGTCGCCGATGCGAGATCATCCGCGAGCCCTGTCAGCTCGTGGTAATGCGTGGCGAACAGCGCGCGGCACTTGTTGGTATTGTGCAGATGCTCGACCGCCGCCCAGGCAATTGCGAGGCCATCATAAGTCGAGGTGCCGCGGCCAACCTCATCCAGGATCACGAACGAGTTCGGTGTGGCCTGGCTCAGGATGGCGGCGGTTTCGACCATTTCGACCATGAAGGTCGAGCGACCGCGTGACAGATCATCGCTGGCCCCGACGCGCGAGAAGACCCGGTCGGCGATCCCCATCGTCAGCTTTCGCGCCGGCACGTACAATCCGGCCTGCGTGAGAATGACCGCGAGGCAGGCCTGACGCAGATATGTGGATTTACCCGCCATGTTAGGTCCGGTGACGAGGCCGAGGCGCGGTGCCGTCTCTCCGTCTGCATCCAGCCTGAGATCGTTAGCGGTAAAGCCATCGCCTTGTTTGCGCAGCGCGGCCTCGACGACAGGGTGGCGCAATCCTTCGGCTTCGAAGACCGGCGTCTCGGCGAGGGTCGGGCGTACGCCGCCAATCTCACTGGCCCATTCGGCATTGGCGGTCGCGGTATCGAGTTCCGCCAGCGCATAAGCGGCGGCGCTCAGCGGTTCAGAGACCGCTTCTACCCGCTGACAGAAGTGTTCGAAGATGGCCAGCTCGCGGCCTTTGGCAATGTCGTCTGCGCGCGAGATTTTCCCGGCAAGCTCAGACAGCTCGGTGGTCGAGAACCTGACATTTGAGGCCAGGGTCTGGCGATGGATGAACGTCTCTGCCAGCGGTGCCTGCATCATTGGATCGGCATGGCGTGCCGAGACATCGATGAAATATCCGAGCACATTGTTGAACTTGATCTTCAGTCCCGAAATGCCGGTCTCGTCTATATAGCGCGTCTGCAGCCCGGCGATGATTTGTCGGCTGTCAGATTTCAGCGCGCGGGCCTCGTCCAGGGCTTCATCCCATCCTGCCGCGATGAAGCCGCCGTCACGCGCAAGGGTTGGCAAATCCTCAGCTAGGGCTTTGGTCAGGTCCGCGACCAGGTTCGCAAGATCAGGCGCACGGGTCAGGGTCAGCGCTTGCAGCGCCGTTTCGAGCAGATCCGGCGGCGTCGTCGCGGCGCGTGCGATCTCGGCGACCGCGCGTTCGCCTGCTTTTAGTCCGCCGGCAATTGCCGAGAGATCTCGCGGACCGCCGCGCCCCAGCCGTATGCGGGCGCGGGCGCGTTCGAGATCGGGCGCTGCCTTTAATGCGCTGCGGACGGTTTCACGTAGATGATCATGGGCCAGAAAATACTCAATCGCATCGTGGCGCGCTGAGATCTCTGCGGCATCGGTTTCTGGCCGGGCAATGCGCGCCGCGAGCAGACGTGCGCCGGGCGCTGTCAGCGTGCGATCGACTGTGGCCAGCAGCGTACCGCGCCGACGGCCATCGAGCGCGATATCAATTTCCAGGCTGGCACGCGTTGCCGGGTCTATCGATAGTCCGGTTGCGCGTGCGGTCCGGCGCGGCGGGTCGAGGCGAATGTCGTCGCCCGCCTGGGTCACCAAGAGATAGTCGAGCAAGACGGCGCAGGCCGAAAGCTCGGCTTTGGAAAACACCCCGAACGCATCCAGCGCAGCGACCTTGAACGCGTCCTTGAGCAGGCGTTCGCCTGACTTGGCCGTTGCGGAATTGTTCGGGCGATAAGTATGCGGCAGGCGCAGCGCTTCCTGCGCAGACCGCACAAGCGGTTTATCCGCGTCTGCTTCGGTGATCAGCAATTCCGTGATCGGCAACGCGCCGAGCGTCTCAGCGAAAGTTTCAGGCGCAAAGGCGCGGACTTCGAAATGTCCGGTCGAGACATCGCAAGCGGCGAGGGCGGCTTCGGCCCCGCCAGCGGCGAACGCGACCGCGACCAGAGCTTGGCCCTGGCGCGGTGGCAGCAGGCTGTCCTCGGTGATGGTGCCCGGCGTTACGATGCGAACGATTTCGCGGTTCACGATCGCCTTCGATCCGCGCTTCTTGGCTTCTGCGGGACTTTCGGTCTGTTCGCACACAGCGACGCGCTCGCCGGATTTGATCAGGCGCGCGAGATATCCTTCGGCGGCATGGTAGGGAACGCCTGCCATCGGGATCGGTTTGCCCTCATGCTCGCCTCTTGACGTCAATGTGATATCGAGGATTTCAGCCGCCCTGACCGCGTCCTCAAAGAACAATTCATAGAAGTCGCCCATGCGAAAAAACAACAGCGCATCGCCGTGCTTTTCCTTGATCGCAAGGTACTGCACCATGAACGGCGTTGGGGCTTTCGGCTTTTTAACAGAGGCGGCGGTGTCGGGCACGGTGTTGCGAATCCTTCAAGGCGGTATTCGAATAAAGCAATGCGAACGGGTTGTCCCCCCTTGCGGACAGGCTTATGAGGCTGCACAAAATTTGTGCGAGCCTTGAAAGGCGATACAACCATGACCACCAAGCGTCCCAGCTTCACCGATCAAGAAGCGCTTGATTTCCACGCTCAGCCAACACCCGGTAAAATCTCAATGATGCCGACCAAGCCGATGCAGACGCAGCGCGATCTGTCACTGGCTTATAGTCCGGGCGTTGCAGTTCCAGTTGAGGCGATCGGTGCAGACCCGGATCTCGCCTATGACTATACGGCGAAAGGCAACATGGTCGCCGTGATCTCGAACGGTACAGCGATCCTCGGGCTTGGCGATCTCGGCGCGATGGCGTCGAAACCGGTCATGGAAGGCAAGTCGGTTCTGTTCAAACGCTTTGCTGACATTGATAGTTTTGATGTCGAGGTTGAGACCAAGGACATCGAAGAATTCTGCACTGTCGTGCGCAATATCGGCGCGACCTGGGGTGGCATCAATCTCGAAGACATTGCCTCGCCCGAAGCCTTCATCATCGAGCAGCGGCTGCGCGATGAACTCGATATCCCAGTGTTTCACGATGACCAGCACGGCACAGCGATTATTGCTGCGGCGGGGATCATAAATGCCTGCGCGATTACGGGTCGAAAGCTGGAAAGCCTGAAAGTCGCCGTTTCCGGTGCCGGCGCCGCAGGGCTTTCGGTCGCAGGCCTTATTCGCCATCTCGGCGTGAAAACCGAAAACATCCTGATGGCTGACAGTGCTGGCATTCTCTATGAAGGCCGCACCGACAAAATGGACCAGTTCAAGTCCGCTTTCACGGTCAAGACCAAGAAACGTACCCTGGCAGAAGCGATGGACGGCGCCGATTGTTTCCTCGGCCTTTCAGTTAAAGGCGCGGTGAGTCAGGACATGGTCAAATCCATGGCCAAGAACCCGATCATCTTCGCCATGGCGAACCCGGATCCGGAGATCACGCCGGAAGAGATCAAGGCTGTGCGCGGCGATGCGATTATTGCCACCGGCCGGTCTGACTATCCCAACCAGGTCAATAATGTGCTCGGTTTTCCCTACATTTTCCGCGGCGCGCTGGATGTCCGCGCCCGCTCTATCAATGAGGAAATGAAAGTCGCCGCGGCCCGCGCCCTTGCGGAGCTGGCGCGCGAAGACGTTCCAGACGAAGTCGCTGCCGCTTATCACGGTGCGCGTCCGCAATTCGGCAAGGATTACATCATCCCGACACCGTTCGATCCGCGTCTGATCAGCTTCATCCCCCCGTTCGTGGCGCAAGCCGCGATGGATACCGGCGTCGCGCGCAAGCCGATCGCGGACATGGAAGAGTATCGCCATTCATTGGCCCGGCGTCTCGATCCAACTGCGTCCTTCCTGCAAGGTGTTCAGTCGGCTGTTCGCCGCGACCAGAAACGCATCGTGTTCGCAGAAGGCGAAGAGCCGCAAGTTGTGCGCGCCGCCTGGACGTTCAAACAACAAGGCCTTGGCCAACCCATTCTGATCGGCCGCGCCGCTCAAGTCGCTCGCACCATGAATCAGATGGGCGTGCCCGAAGGCGCGCTGGATATCGTCAATGCGCGTTTATCGGACCGCAATGCCGACTACACCGATTACCTCTATGAACGCCTGCAAAGACGGGGCTATCTGAAGCGCGATGCGCAGCGCCTGGTCAATCAGGATCGTAACGTTTTTGGCTGTTGTATGCTGGCCAATGGCGACGCCGACGGCATGGTCACGGGCGTGACGCGTAATTATGATGTCTGTCTGACCGATGTCCGCCTATCGCTCGATCCGCTGCCGGATGCCGACGTAATCGGCATGTCGATGGTGATCAATCGCGGCAAGACCATTTTCATCGCTGATACCAGCGTCAATGAGTTGCCGGACGGCGAACAATTGGCGGGCATCGCCAAGGAAGCGGCGAAAGCGGTGAAGCGCCTGGGCTTCGTGCCGCGCGTCGCCTTCCTGTCTTATTCGACCTTCGGTAATCCGATGGGCGAACGGGCAGAGAAGGTCCGCGATGCTGTGTCGATACTCGATGCGTGCGGTGATTGTGACTTCGAGTATGAAGGCGATATTGCCGCCGACATTGCGCTGAATCCAATGCACAAGGTCCTGTATCCGTTCTCGCGCCTGTCGGGCGAAGCAAACGTGCTGATCATGCCGGCTATTCACTCAGCCTCGATCTCAACCAAGCTGCTCGAGGGCATGTCCCGCGCGACGATTATCGGGCCGGTCCTGCTCGGCATGTCGAAACCGGTTCAGATCGCTTCGCTCGGCGCGACGGTCAACGATATCGTCAATCTCGCCACGGTAGCAGCCTTCGATATTGATCAGGTCGGGTCTTAATCGAAGGCGTTTGCGACGTCTTTTTCTTCCTGTTCCTCGTCGTCATGTCGAATGCCTTTGGCATTGTCCGGGCCATATCGCATGACGATCAGGATCAGCACAGCCGGCGGAATCGTATATAACGCTGTGACCGAGAAGAAACCCGCCCAGCCGATCGCTTCAGACAGAGGTCCGGAGGTCGTCGTCGCAGCGAGCTTGCAAAAGAACGAGTAGGCTGAACTCAATAGCGCGTATTGTGTTGCCGCAAACTGCCGATCGGTCAGCGACGACATGTAGGCGATGAACACCGAACCGACATATCCCGCCGCCAGGTTGTCCGCGACGATGACGCTGATCAGCCCCCATACAGGAGGCGTTTTGACTTCAATCCCGGGTGGTAGTTCGACATTGTTGGAGACGGCATTGGCGACTATGTCGAGATTTGGCCCGGCCGCGAGCGCCAACCCTGCGAAAGCTCCATTGGTAAGAAGCGTCAGCACCGCTCCGGCGAGCAGTGCCGGCATCAGGCTGTAGCGCACCGCGACAAACCCTCCGACAAATCCGCCCACGATGATCGGCCAGGGCCCTAACAGCCCTTGTACATATCCGACGGTGGTTCCGGTGTATCCCAGGTCGACATAAAACGGGCTTGCCATGACACCCATGGTGAAATCGCTGATGCGATAGAGTGTGACAATGCCAGCGACCGCGAAGATCCACGGTCCGAATTTGCTGACGATTTGCCAGAATGGCTCAATCACAGCGTCTTTGACTTTAACCGCGAAGGGTTTGTGCGGTTCTATCTCGCGTTGCGAATGGCGCGGTTCACGGATGAAGAAAATAACGATGACGCCCAGGGTCGCCATAACCGCCGCCATGGTAATGTAGGCAATATGCCAGCTGGTGGTGTCCGCCAGCACCATGCCGAAACCAGAGAACATAATCGCCAGCCGGTATCCGAGATTGTACACCGCCGCCATATTGGCTTGTTCGTCATTTGGTGCGGATTCGATGCGCCAGGCATCCACAGAGATGTCGAGCGTGGCGCCTGAAAACGCCAGGATGAGCGCGCCAATAACGGTTGGTAGCAAGGCGATCGCTGGATTGGACGACCCGATCGTAAACAATCCAATCGAGGTTCCCGCGATCGCGAGTAACATCCAGCTGCGACGTTGACCAAGCGCGCTCTTTAGGAACGGCAGCGGCAGTCTGTCGACGGCCGGGGCCCAGAGAAATTTCAAAGAATATGCGAATGAAACCGCATAGAGGCCGCCTATTGTCGATCGATCAATGCCAACCTCTCGCAGCCAGAAGGATAGTTTTGAGAACACCATCATCAGCGGCAGACCGCTGGCAAAGCCAAGCGCCAGCATCGCTAGCATGGACCATTTCAGGTAGACTTTGAAAGACTGGCGCCAGGTGGTTGGCGCATTTGGATCAATCCGTTGAGACACCGCCTCGCTCACGCGGCGCCTGCTTTGGAGGTTGGATTGGTCCATTTCAGGGCCAGTTGGCGCAGAGCTTCGGCATCGAGCGGTTTGGCGGCAACGCCATTCGCGCCGGCATTGCGGGCGCGGCGTTCAATCTCCGGATTAATCTCGGCGGAGACGGCGATCACGGGCATTGTCTCGCCGGCGGCGCGGAGTTTCTTCGTCGCTTCAAATCCGTCCATGATCGGCATCCTGAGATCCATCAATATCAAGTCTGGACTGATTTGCGCCACGGCGTCGAGCGCTTCTCGTCCGGTCGTCGCCACCGTGGGGGTGAATCCTGACGATTC
>SPJK01090607.1_pt1 | contig 10099 bp, 10 predicted proteins | sample 3741771 | NCBI WGS metagenome assembly SPJK01 (sample SAMN10925997, study PRJNA522277) | cold seep metagenome | isolation source: Elba SIP-enriched marine methane seep metagenome, extraction at timepoint T2 | place: Italy: coast of Elba, Mediterranean Sea
CAGCTTGAGCAACCATTGCAAGGCAAGGGCGTTGCGGTTGACTTCAGCTTTAATACCGAATCATTAGTTGCGTTATCAGCCATTGCTGAAACAGAATTACCCGATATTGGTGCAGTTGACTTTGTGGCAAATGTGAAAGACACCTCAACAGGCTATTCATTGTCAGGCATGAGCTTAAATGCAGCAAATACTGATTTATCAGGTGATGTGACTGCTGACTTGTCTGGGGAGATACCGTCGATTGAAGCCATTTTTAAGTCACAGCAAATTGATGTATCTGCATTTGGCGGTGAAACAAAACAGGCAGAAGCTGAGCAAGAAAAACAAGAGGAGTCAGATCGTTTATTTTCTGATGACCCTTTAGTGCTTGAAGGTTTAAAAGCGGTTAATGCTGATATCTCGATTGATGCGAGGCAGATTAAAACCAGTAGCTTGAATTTAGCTGATACTAAAGTGGAAGTGAAGTTAAATGAGGGTGATTTAACGATTAAACCGCTCAGCACAATCGTCGCGGGAGGCCGTTTAGCTGGAGATGTAGATTTAACAAATAGCGGTAAATTGGCCGCTAATTTGACCGTAGCAGGCCTGCAACCTAATCAGATAGTTGATATGAGCGATAAGCTTAGCGGTGCTGTGACAGATGTTGATATCAAACTCGATGGTGAGGGCGCTAGCATTCGTCAGATTATGGCTGGCTTAGATGGTTACTTAACGATCAAGGTTGGAAAAGGCGAGTTAACAGATTCTGTTTTAGGTACTTTGGGTACAGATGCGGTCAGCATGTTAAATCCATTTTCTGGTGATTCTGACAAAACATTACTTGAGTGTAGTGTGATTAATTTTACTATCGCAGATGGTATCGCCACATCAGATCAAGGTATTGCGGTTTCAACCGAACAGATGAATATTATTGGTGATGGCACCATCAATTTAAAAGATGAAACCTTAGATATTGATATTAAACCAGAGCCGAAAGAAGGCTTGGGCCTTAGCGCGGGTAAACTTGCTTCATTAGTTAAAATTGGCGGTACCTTAGCCAACCCAAGTCCGACTACCGATATGGGGGGAGCCTTAACCACGGGTGCTTCAGTTGGGGCGGCAGTGGCTACCGGAGGCTTATCATTGTTAGCTGAAGGCTTATTGGATAGAGCAACAGCAGACGCAAACCCATGTGATACAGCACTTGGAATTAAGCCTGCAGCAACAAAAGAGTCCGCAGAGTAAAAACAGCAAGTAGCCTTAACACTCATGTTAAGGCTACTTAAACGTTATTAGGCTAAAGCAGGATAATCGGTATAGCCTTTTTCATCACCACCGTACAATGTCGCTTGATCGGCTTCAGCTAGCTCAGCACCTTGTTTGATACGGGCTGGCAAATCAGGGTTGGCGATATATGGCATACCAAAAGCGACTAAGTCGCTATTGCCGCTAGCCAAATTCGCCTCGGCCGTTTCACCTGTATAAGCACCGTTAGCGATATAAGCACCATTAAATTTGTCTGCTAAGGCTTTAAAGTTAAAGTCCGTCTCTGGTGAACCGCCAAACCGTTCAACCACATGTAAATACGCTAAATTAAACTGATAGAGTTTATCGACTAAATATTCATATAAGCTTTGTGGATCAGTCTCGCTCATCGAATTGAAACTACCGGTGGGTGAAATGCGAATACCGACTTGCTCACTTGGCCAGACTTCAGTGACAGCTTCGATGATTTCAAGCACTAAACGACAACGGTTAGCGATGCTACCACCATAAATATCATTGCGTTTATTGGTGCCATCTTTTAAAAACTGCTCCAATAGATAGCCATTCGCGGCATGTACTTCAATTCCATCGAAGCCCGCTTTTTTTGCATTAATCGCTGCTTGGCGATATTGATTCACAATGCCTGATATTTCGTCTATTTTTAATTCACGTGGGATCTCAAAATCTTTAAAACCTTGCTCTGTAAACGCTTGTCCATCTTCTACAGCAATAGCTGAAGGGGCTACCGGCAAGGCATTATCTGGTTGAAGTGACGAATGCGAAACACGGCCAACATGCCAAAGTTGCAGGAAAATACGACTGTTTTCAGCATGCACAGCATTAGTCACTTTTTGCCAGCCAGCGATTTGTTCATCTGAATAGATACCCGGTGTGTAGGCATACCCCTTACCTTGTGGTGATATTTGGGTCGCTTCAGCAATGATTAACGCAGCAGAAGCACGCTGGCGGTAGTACTCAGCATTCATATCATTAGGTATATCGCCCGGCTGAGAAGAACGTGAGCGAGTAAGAGGTGCCATCACAATGCGATGCGGTAAATCAAATGTGCCTAATTGATAGTGGCTAAATAGGGTTAGGAAATCCATGGTTAAATCCTTTATAGTATATAAAATAGGTTTGGTATACTTTTGTAACTATAGGGTTTGGTTTTGCCTAAAACAAGTACGCACAAAATAGTAATCTAGTTTCATTGAGGTGCCTAATGACAGAAACAGTAGCTTCAGAACAGATAAATAATTCTGCAAAAAATAACAATAATGACAATTGCGAGATATTGGACATGGAACAATGTCCGGTTGCGACGGCAATTGATGTGATCGGCGGTAAATGGACGATTATTATTTTGTATCACTTACGTGGCAAAACCATGCGTTTTGGTGAGTTGAAAAAGTCTATTTCTAAAATTACTCAGAAAATGCTGACTCAGCAATTACGAGAATTAGAAGCGAATAAATTGGTCACCCGAAAAGTGTATGCCGAAGTACCACCGAGAGTTGAATATTCACCTACGGCATTGGCGGATAAATTAAACCCAGCCTTGGATATGTTGTGTGAATGGGGAGAGGAGTACCGCAAAGCACATCAATGAGTCACCAGCGTAAAATCATTCACGTTGATATGGATGCGTTTTTTGCTTCCGTCGAACAGCGTGATAATCCCCAATTAAAAGGTAAGCCAGTTATCGTCGGCGGTAAACCCAATAGTCGAGGCGTGGTAGCTGCATGCAGTTACGAAGCGCGCCAGTTTGGGATTCGTTCAGCCATGCCTTGTTCAAAAGCCTATCGTTTATGCCCTGATGCGATATTTGTACCGCCACGGTTTGATGCTTATCGCGAAGTGTCGAACCAAATTAGGGAGATATTTTGGCGTTACGCGTCTGAGGTTGAGCCGCTCTCCTTAGACGAAGCTTATCTAGATGTCAGTTACACTGAAGATCATAAAGGCTCAGCTACCTTAATTGCGAAAGCGATAAAAGCAGATATTTTAGCAGCCACCAATCTGATTGCTTCGGCGGGGGTGTCATACAATAAATTTCTCGCCAAGATCGCGTCTGATATGGACAAACCCGATGGTTTATATGTCATAAAACCGGATCAAGGCGAGCAGTTTGTTACAAAGTTAAAGGTAGGGAAATTTCACGGTGTTGGTCCAGCCACTGAAACTAAAATGCATAAACTGGGTATTTTTACTGGCGCGGATTTAAAACAATGGACCTTGCCACAGCTTAGCGAAAAGTTTGGTAAATCAGCCCAGCATTATTTTAATATCGTTCGAGGCATCGATCATCGTTCTGTTAAAAGCAGCCGAATCCGTAAATCTCTTGGTAAAGAAACGACTTTTGCAGAAGATGTATTATTGATTGAAAGCTTACTGCAAACCTTAGCTGAGCTTACCGAGGTCGTGTTTAACAGCTTAGAAGAACAGCAACTCATAGGCCGAACTATTACAGTCAAAGTGAAATACACCAATTTTCAACAAGTCACGCGCGCTCACACCGCAGAAAATAGTTTGACCAAACAGCATATCCCAGCATTATGCCAGCAGCTATTAGCCAAAACTGAAGCCGGTACTATACCGGTCAGACTAGTTGGCTTAAGTATCAGTGGATTTGAGCAAGAAGATAAAAAGGCAGGAGTTGCATTGCTGCAGAGTGATTTGTTTTAGTCATTTTGAGAAGCCTTACAGCTAATGACCGAGATCATTAGCTGTATAAATTAAGCTATCAAATTTATTTTTTAGTATGTTTAATACCTTGGTTACCCGGACGTGTATCTGAATCTCTTGGTTCATCTAAGGTCGGATCGTTTTTCTTTTCTTCTGAACGAATCAGTTTTGTGAAAATCAGCCCTACTATGATTACAACGGCAAGGAAGATTAGAATCATTGTTGTTTTTTCCATTTTTTACGTCTCTTTTGGTTTTTAAAATTTATAGGTTGGGTTACGCTTTGCTAACCCAACCTACCCTAAGCTATTGTCATTGCACCGCGGCAATCTATATTCCTGAATTGGAGCTTCGTTAGGCTCGCAATGACAGGTTTTGTTTAACACTCACTCAGCTTTTACAAATTGCCCTTTATCGGCATTTGCTAATAAGCTCATTAAGTCTGTTTGTTTTAATGCCACGGCATAACCTAAAATACCGCTGCCGATGATAACGTCTTGGTATGCATCAATGCTGTGATCGACTAATACGGTGATTGTGTCAGGTAATGCAATAGGCGGTACCGCGCCAACTACGTAACCGGTTTGTTCTGGCACTTCATTAAACTCTGCCATGCGCGCTTTTTTTTCGCCTAAATGTTTGCGTACTACGGCCCAATCAGCACGCCCACCGCCGGCTGCGGCAAGTAATGTAAATTTTCCTGAGCCTGTTTTAAAAACCACACTTCTTACAACCGATTGTGGATCTTTACCTTGTTCACTTAGCAGCTCTTCTAGGTTACGAATCGGTTTTTTATCCTTGCTCAATGGAATTTCAATCACTTGGTAAGCGATGTTGTTTTGTTCGAGTAATTCGGTGACGGCGGAGGTGATTTCACTCATTGTTTATTCCTTATTATGCGACGTGTTGTTTATCGGTTCGTAATTGCCATGTCGGCTGTTGCCGTTGGTCGATAATGCCGTAATTAAGCAACCATTCATAGGCATCTTCGGCATCTTGTTCAAACCATGCTTTGGCACTGCCAAGGCGAAATGTGTAACCCCAGCGATCCATATCGATCATCATTCGATCCCGACCTACGTTAGCGAGTTCGTCGGCGAGCAGAACTTGTAGATAACAGACGCCATTTTCTTCGGCAAAGTCACCCTCGGCATCCGTGTCTAGTTTGGCGCGGCGTTGTGGATCCATGCAGATATAGTGGCAGGATTCATGAAGGGCAGAGTGAACTGGCGTGTCATGGCGCAGATATAATGAATTGCCGATTAATCCTGCTTCACGCTCACCAAAAAAACTACCGGGGATGGTTTGCTGATCTGTGACATGTTCAATTTCAATACCGTAAGGGCTTAGCAGTTGTGCTAATTGCTGTTGCATTATCTGATCACAATTAAGCACATTAGTCGGATCTTTCTCAGACACGTCGAGCATCACCTACGATATGATTGATGACTAAACCAGCGAGTGTTAAACCAAAAATAGATGGCATATAACTGACGGTCCCATTGACTGCCCGCGGGCGACCTCGGCCGACCTCTTCTGGAGGTAGTGGCGGCAATGGTGACTCTAATGAATAAACGGTTTGGATGCCTTTGCCGACACCGCGTTTACGCAGTTGACCGCGTAGGTGTTTAGCGAGTTTACACATCGATGTATCCATTAAATCAGCTGTTCGAACTTGAGTTGGATCGAGCTTACCACCGGCACCCATGCTGGCGAATACGGTCATATCATTACGCCAAGCGGTTTCTAATAATGCGGATTTACTACTTAGGCTATCAATAGCATCCACCACGACATCAATGGAGTTATTCAGAATAATGTCTGGAATGGTGTCAGGTGTTAAAAATTCTTTAATTAATGTGATGTCGCAGTTTGGATTTACATCTAAGATGCGGTTAGCCATCACATCTGCTTTTGCGTCACCGACTGTTGATGATAGCGCGACTAATTGGCGGTTCATGTTTGAGCCAGAGACCACATCGTGATCAACCAAGGTCATTTTACCTACACCCATGCGGCCTAATGCTTCAGCAGTAAAAGAGCCGACGCCACCCATGCCGGCTAGGAATATATGGCTATTTTGTAGGCGTTCAATACCTTCATCACCAATTAAAATGTGGGTACGCTCAAATAATGGGTTTGTGTTGCTCATGATTAACCGTCAAATAATTCAGTCGAATTATTTATTTTAGCTCAGTCTGCTTATGAAGCGTAAGAAGAGGTTTTATTAGATGTTTGTTCACGATGCAAAAAACTACAGTTTTTACCGCGTGACTTGGCAGTGTATAAGGCTTTATCTGCAAGTGAAATTAAATAATCTAAAGAATGGCCATGGTTTTCAGTTTGGCAGGCTAAGCCAATACTTGTCGTGAATGTCAGCTCATGCCCATTAAAATCAACTACTGTATTACGAATTTGATGATGTAACCGTTCACATAGTGAATATGCTTGTTCGGCATTCGTGTCAGGTAATAAAAAAATAAACTCTTCACCGCCAAAGCGGCCAATAATGTCACTATCTCGCGCTATAAATCGTGTTATTTCACTGAATGATTTAATAACTGCGTCACCAGCGATGTGGCCGTAATCATCATTCACTTTTTTGAAGTTGTCCAAATCTAGCATGAGCAAAGTAAAGGTACGGTTTTGACGTTTTGAAATAATTTCATACTGCTCAGCAAACTCAAACCAAGCACGTCGAGTTAAAAAGTTGGTTAGCGTATCTTTCTGCGCATACTGTCGCATTTGTTGCTCTTGACCGTTAAGATCAAAGATGAGCTTTAATATGAGGTGTAAGATAACAGGTGCAATTAACAGAGGGTATAGAGCACTAATTATGTAACCGTCAGTTGGCACAAGAGGTCGATTAATCAATGACATTAACATTGCCGTCAGTGCTATTGAACTCACGACTGAAAATAGGGTGAAGAAGATTATACTTTTCGTATAACCTAATTTTACTAGTAAAGCCCGCATAATAATTTATGCTCACGACCAAAACATCTAAGCATATTTGTTTTTGAGAATAATAACTACGTACAAATGAGGGGGGGGGGGCTCACCTGCTGCTCTCTTTCTTAATCTCTGTTATTAACGAAACAGTAATTGTTGGATATTTTCAGTTGTTACTTCTGAAATTTCAGTCAGTGTTTGATTTCGTAGTGTTGATAAAGACTTGATGATAACACTAATATTAGTAGGTGTATTGCGTCGCTCTGTGGCTGTTGCAATTGGCATGTCAGGTGCATCGGTTTCTAATGCAATATGACTTAATGGAATGCTTGAGAAAATACGCCGTATTTTTCTGGCTTTTTCATACGTGATAACACCACCAACACCCAATAAAAATCCCTGTTGCATAAAATGCTGTGCCTGTTGCTCACTGCCACTGAATGCATGGACAATGCCTTTTTGTATTTGGTACTTTTTTAATAGTTGCAAGGCTTGGTCATAGGCTTTACGAATATGCAAAATGACTGGCAAGTCGTATTGTTGGGCGATGAGTAGTTGCTGTTCAAATAGCTCAATCTGTGCTTGCTTATTATGGCCTTCAACAAAAAAATCCAGGCCTATTTCACCTACTGCAACGGGATTCGATTGTTCAATTTGTTGCTGTAGTTTTGCCAAATGTTGTGGTTGATGCTCATCCATAAACATAGGATGCATACCTAAGGTTGGATGCAACATAGCTGATGATTCACATACGCTTAACAGTCTAGCCCAAGTGTCAGTAGTGACGGCAGGAACGATAATATCGTTTATACCCAGTTGTTGGCATTCAGCCAAAATGTTTTCGCGGTCAGCGTCAAATACTGGAAAATCAAGATGACAATGGCTATCGATGAGGTGCATCACTTAACCTTCGCCAATCCTTCACCGCGAGGATCACTGGCTGCTGAAACTTGCCCTGTATCTTTATCTTTTATAACGACATGCATATTGCCGTACTGGCGGTTAAGTTGTTTAATTTTATGGCCTTTATCGGTAAATGACCTCAAGCTTTTCTCATCAAAACCAATAGGTTCTACTTGTACTGCATCAGGCAAGTATTGATGATGGAAACGTGGTTTACTGACAATTTCACTTGCTGATTTACCCGCTATAAAATCAAGTAACCCGTGCATTACCATGGTGATAATTCGGCTGCCTCCCGGCGTACCGATTACCATTAATTGATCATCGTTTTCGATAAAGCTGGGTGACATACTCGATAAAGGTCGTTTATTTGCTTCAACAGCATTGGCATCATTTCCGACTAAACCATAGGCATTGGCTGCACCGACTTTTGCGGAAAAATCATCCATTTCATCATTGAGTAAAATGCCAGTCCCTTCAGGAATAAAGCCTGAACCGAATGGATAATTAATGCTCAATGTGGCTGAAACACGATTGCCTTCCGCATCAATAATTGAGAAGTGAGTGGTGTCTTCGCCTTTGGCTGCGTCATCAACTAGTTCAGCACTGATGCTGGCTTTGTTGGGATTAATACTATTGGCGAGTTTTTTTGCATATTCCATCGACATTAAATGCTCAACTGGTACATTAATAAAATCGGTATCACCCAAATAACGACTTCTATCAAAATAGGCGCGTCGCATTGCTTCGACTAATAAGTGTTGTTGGGTTTCTTTATCAAATTTGTCGTAATTCAGAGCCGATAATTGATTAAAAATAGAGGCTAATACAATACCGCCAGAAGAGGGTAATGCGGCAGATGTGACTTTATAACCGTTATAACTAAATGTAATTGGTTTCCGCTCTTTGATTTGGTAATTGAGTAAGTCTTGCTTGGTCCAAATACCACCGACTTGTTGAACTCCACTGACTAATTTTTCAGCCACTTGACCTTGGTAAAAGCCGGCACGACCATTAATGGCTATTTGGGTTAAGGTATTGGCAAGGTTGGTTTGGATAAGTTTATGACCTACTTGCGGCAGTTCACCGTTATCTAGGATGGTCTGTGATGCTTCAATAGATTGTTTTAAGGTGGCGAAGCGAAATTTTGCTAAGCGTTGATAATGTTCGGAAATAGTAAAGCCTTGTTGAGCATATCGAATGGCCGGTGCCAGATTTTGCTTGAGACTTAATTTGCCATATTTTTGCGTGAGATGATCTAAAGCGGCTGGAACACCGGGAATAGCCGCAGCTAATGGGCCATTTAAGGATAAGTCTTTATTTACCGAACCATCAGTATTTAAATACATATCTCTATGTGCTTTGGCTGGTGCGGTTTCACGGCCATCGACCATTGTTTGAAAGCCGTCTTCAGCACGGTGCAGTAACCAAAAACCACCGCCACCGAGTCCTGAACCTGCGGGTTCAACTACTGCTAAGGCAGCAGATACGGCGACTGCAGCATCAAAAGCGTTACCGCCTTGTTCGAGAATTTCAAAGCCTGCCTGTGTCGCGAGTGGATGAGCTGAGGCAATTGCAGCTTGTTGATCAGAAGCTAAAGTAACGTTGTTTAAAAATAAATAAACAAAAAGTAGCGCGGAGAATCGAGTCATGTTGAATATTGCTATTGTTGGCTTAGGCCAAAGATAACAATATCCAACTGAATCATAAAGCTATTGCTGTGATTGTTGTAGTGATTGCAGACGTTGTTGTTCGCGTAATTTTTCTTTAGCTGCTTTTCTAGCAGCAATCGTTTCAGCGGTTTCAGCACCGATATGCGCTTCGCCGCGCTGTTGTGCTAATTGCATTTGTTTTTCGCGTTCACGGAAACGGGCTTTTTGCTCATCGCTTGTTTTATCAAAGCAATGCGGGCAACTAACGCCATGTACGAATTTTTCGCTTTGCTGATCTTCTTTGGTGATCGGCATACGACATGCATTGCATTGATTGTATTGGCCCTTTTCTAAAGCGTGGTTTACGGTGACGCGCTCGTCAAAGACAAAGCATTCACCTTCCCATAATGTCTCTTCTTGGGGGACTTCTTCCAAATATTTGAGAATGCCACCTTCGAGATGATAAACCTCATCAAAACCTTGTTCTTTCATATAGGCTGTTGATTTCTCACAACGAATACCGCCAGTACAGAACATAGCGACTTTCTTATGTTTTTTAGGATCTAAGTTTTGTTTTACGTATTCAGGAAACTCGCGGAAGCTTTCTGTATCTGGATTAACCGCATCTTTAAACGTACCAACCTGATATTCGTAATCGTTACG
>SPJK01075151.1_pt1 | contig 10097 bp, 7 predicted proteins | sample 3741771 | NCBI WGS metagenome assembly SPJK01 (sample SAMN10925997, study PRJNA522277) | cold seep metagenome | isolation source: Elba SIP-enriched marine methane seep metagenome, extraction at timepoint T2 | place: Italy: coast of Elba, Mediterranean Sea
AAGCTTGGCGGCAGCATCTTGGACGCGCTGCCGAGTTTCCTCGGCGTTGGCATTGACGGTACGGGCCATAATCAGGTGGGAATAGAATCAAACAAACGTTCGATTAATTCAAGAAAATTGTAGAATACCCGTGAAAATTCCTGAGACGGTCGCTGTCAGGAGGGAGAGGGATAGAGCAGACGGGCCCACGTTGAGTTGTATACCGAAGGACCTTGGTAGACGGGCAGCTGGCCGCGGAGGAGGGTGGGACCCTCCTCTTGATGAATAGATAGTTCGAGAACTTCTCCAAAAGGAGAAATTAGCGCGCTATGACCGCGGCGCGCTTGGCGAAGGTAACTTACTGAAAACTCCAAAGCTCGGGTGCGCGACATAGTATGATGCGCATGACCGATACTTTCCCAGTCTGAAGCAGGGGCGAGAACTATCTCAGCACCTTTGCTTTTTGCCTCAGCGACGAGTTCCGGGAAGTCGTTATCAAAGCAAATAAGAAAGGCGATCTTGCCTAGCGGAGTATCTATCACTGGTACAGGCGTTTCTTGCCCGGCACTATTAAGTTGCTCGAAGCCTGGCACTGGCTTGCGTTTGATATATTGGGCTCGCTGCTTGCCTGAAGCATCAAAGAAAAGGGCTCCGTTTTCCATAACTAATTCCTGAGGCGCATTGGGCCTAGGCAGGAGCTTCAGATAGGGAAGCAGCAGATAGATGCCATTTTCTTGAGTGAGCTGGGTCGCCCTTTCTTGCAGAGCTGTGAAGTCCTCCGCAAAGACCATCGCTTCTGCTTCGGCGGCAATGATCAACTCTGCCCCTGCGACAGCTTCTTCTTGGATATGCTCACAGAGTCTTTGAATAGTTTGCGCGCAGTGGGCTTTGACGGAAGCACGCTTTTCTTCATCGACCGGGCGGCCAAAGAGTTCAACTACCTCTTGACCATGTAAGAGCGGGCTTTTTTCAGTCGTGATCCCTGCTACTTGGATAGTTCTCGACGGCTTTCGACTATTTCTGAGTAAAACTAAACCTAAAAGCCAAGGAAGAAGAGACACGGTGGCCGCAAAGACGATTCTTGTTATGGAAATAGGCTGCAAAAGTACGACTAATGCCGCGGGAACGGCTAAACTTAGAAAGGAGAGCCCAAAGATACCTACAAAGCGAGTGAGTGGACGCCATAACGGATTATCTATCTGTAAATATCCCGTCACGCCCCAGGTACCAAAAGGCTGTTTGGGGGCGCTGAAGACTTCGAGCAGCGTGTAAGAGAGCGGAAAGAGCAAGATGCTCATGATATCTCCCGCGAAAGTATCGAAGTTGCGGACTAGGAATAGATAGAAGGCGAGCGGCATGCAGGCATAGGCTTGTCCTGTGAGCTGTAGAAGAATTTGTAAGGGCAGGGGACTGGGAATCATCCCGATATTCCCCAGCAAACCACCGATAACCAAGGTGAGATAGATAAAGAGCAGAGAACTGTATTCGGGATTTAACTTGAGAAAGTAGAGCAACAAGAAGGGACCCCAAAAAGTCAGCCACCACCACGGTTTACGCAGGCTACTTAGTGCTAAGATCCCCGCTGCGCCGGCAAGGATGAGCCAAGAAACTAAACTAAGCATGCTGCTCTTCCTCCCTAAGTATCTTTTGTGCTTCTTTTGACCACTTAAGCTCAGCTTCGAGAAAGCCCATGCCGTTGAGCCAAGTAAGGTACTGGTGAAGCATTATCTTAGAGGCCCCTTTTTGTTTCAAAAGCGGCTCTCGAAAGAGTTCCATGATTTGCAGTCCCTCTTCGATTTGCCGCTGATAGATCTGCAGCGTTCTCTCGGTGACTGCTGTAGGCGCTGCTGCACCAAAGAAGACCTTGAGAAGGGTCTCATTGCGGATAGTTGGCGGGGGTGTATCTGCTGCTTGCAGCCATTGGAGCAGTTCAGCTTGGCCCGCCTTGGTGAGTCGGTAGCGCTTTTTCTGGCGACCGCCTTGGGCCTGGGCTTCCACCTCGGCCAACCCCTCGACCTCCAGGGATTTGAGGGTGGGGTAGAGCTGGCCAAAACTCTCGCTCCAAAAGAGGCCCACCTTCTCCTCAAAGAGCTTCTTCAACTCATAGCCGGTGGCGGGGCCCAAAGAGAGGGCACCAATGACTGCTGCTCTCGTACGTTGCTTCATATCTTTTAGATATATCTAAAAGATGCATAGGGAAAGCAGAATTCAACGAGGGTCTCGGTCAGTCTTTGGAGAAGTGGAGCAACGCCCACATGCGTCTGAAAAGGGCTAGCGATGAGCAATCGTCGCAAATGGGCCCTAGGCGGTGAAGACTACTATCCGCAGGGAGCGATCGAGATCTAGCGTTGAGGCTTGAGTGACCAGAGATGGTCTAGAACTATTGGAAATATAGTTTTCGAAGGGGATGGGCCGCAGGATAGCGGCCTAGAAGAGGAGAGGATTTAGCGAACCAAGTCGTTATTGTCGCGGGGGCTGAGGCGGAAGATGTCAAAGCTGTACTCGGTCACGCCGGTGATGCTTTGGAACATGTCGCCTTGGGTACGCAGGTCCATGGGACGAGACATACCGGCGCAGGAGCAATCGGTGCCAGGCATGGAGCAGTCGCTGGAGCTAGGACCGAAGCCGCCGTTGTAGTCGTATTGGAAAGCGGTGCCCATGTAGACATCGCCGGTTACGACCCAGTTGCCGAAGTCGCGCATGTTGGAGTCTTCGCAGCGAGCGGTCACGGAGACGTTCTCGATGCGAACCAAGACGCCTTCATAGGGGCTGGTCAGAGGGTCCGAGTTGCGAGCGACGTCGGCAGGGGTGACCACGGTGGCAGCCACAGTGCCGGTGCCAGTACCCATAGTGAAGGTTGCGTTCTGTAGCTGAGTGCCGCGGTAGTAGTTAATCGCCTCACCCTTAACGTCGACCATGTCGCCAACAGCAGGAATGAAGTCGCTGGTGTCGCGAGGATAAACCACTTTCACGCCAGCAAAACGACCGTCGGTGACGGTGGGATCCTGAACCCAAACAGCACGCAGGTTGCGACTCACGTAGCCACCAGCAGCAGTGACGATAACACCTTTGAGGTCTACCTCAGGGCAGCGACCGGTCTGACCGGAAGCGTCGCGAGAGCAGATTTCAGGACGGCCAGCAGCATTGGGATCCTGGATGGTGGTGATCTTGTTGATGGTCTGAGCAGGATTCTTGGAATCGATGTCGTCCTTGGTACGGGGATTCAAGCTGTAGATGCCACCGTTGTAAGAACGAGTTCCCACGCGAAGAACACCAGTGATGCGGTTAAAGTCTTCGCCGTCGCCTACGTTGTAGGAGAAGAGCTCGCTGGTGACGAGTAGGCTGTTGTCTACTTCGAATGCGCCAAAGATCATGTTGCCGCCACGACCAGCAATGTCGCGGGTCTTGGTGGCTTTGACGTTCTCTACAGAAACCAAAACACCCTCATAGGCCTTGGCCTGAGGACCGCCGGTAGCGATGTCAGAAGCGTTGCCAATCACCATGGCAGTTGCAGGATTGTTATTGCCTGCCGTGATGGAAGCAGCCTGAATCTGCTTTTGCTTGTCGTAGCCATCGGCGCCGAACTCCACGAACTGGCCGGTGATGGTCAGCTCTTGGCCCAAAGTGGGAAGAGTGATGCCGGAGTCCACGGAAACGGTGACCAAGATGCCAGAGTAGGCGCCCTTGAGGGCGTCAGTGGTCATGGTGTCCTGGACGAAGAAGCCATTGATGGTGGTCATTCCCATCATGTTGCGAGAGATCTCGTGGGCGGGGCTGGTGACCACGACGTTCTTGATCTCCACAGGCTGGTCGAGAGCGGGCTGGCGGACATTGCCGTCGTTTTTAAGCTCGCAGATGGTGTAGGCAGCGCCGTCACCCATCGGGCAGTCGCCCATAGGCTTCATGGTGCCAGTGTCCATGGTGGTGCTGGTGCCACCGTCGGGGTTGTTATTGTTGTTGTTGTTATTGTTCTCTTCATCGCCGCGGCAGGCGCCGAGGACCAAAGCAGCAGAGGACAAGAGTACGAGAGCTGTCTTCTTCATCACGGGTTTCGCTCAGCAACTATGGATGTAGGCCTTAGGTGTCAATCGACGAAGATCGAGGGCCCACAGTCGCCTAGCTTAGGTATAGGGCGTGGATGACCGAGTGGGCTCATTTGCTTGTTATTTTGGCGTCGCAGTTCAATTTGCCAGGAACTAGCAGTATTTCTACGCCTTTACCCCCCGCAAACACCTGTCAGGGCTGCCATGGCATCACCCATGAAGACATGGCCTATGAAGGCTGGTCGGGCAGCGTTATGGGGCATGCCGCAAGGGACCCGCTTTTTCTAGCGGCCCTAACTGAGGCAGAAAAAGACCTTCCGGGGGCCGGCGGGTTCTGTTTGCGTTGCCATGCGCCGGAAGCTTGGGTCTCGGGGCGCTCGACGCCCACCGACGGTTCAGGCCTACAAGAGGATGACTCAGGCGTGACCTGCTCCTTTTGCCACCGCATGGATCCCTCACCTTGGAAGCGTAATGGCCAATATTTGGTCTCCGATGACGGGGTCATGCGCGGGCCCTATTCCGACGCTTTCGCACCCCATCGCTTCAAGCAAGCTAGCTTTCAGAGCACCTCTGAGCTGTGCGCTTCTTGTCACGATTTGTACAATCCCTTGGTTCCGCGGGTGACGCCCGACGGGCAGCCGATGAATATGCCTTTCCCGGAACAAACTACCTATACCGAGTGGTTGCTCTCCGACTTCGCCAAGGAAGATGTGAGCTGCCAAAACTGCCACATGCCCGAATCAATGGGCACGGTAGGAAACGGCGGCCCGGTTCGACCGGATAGGTCTTCTCACCTCATTTCCGGCGGAAATGCTTTCTTGCCTGGGGCTATCGCCTTTCTCTTTCCTTCACTAGGGCTTTCGGATGCCCTGGATAGAGGCATCTTGGCGGCCAAGAAGAGCCTTCAAGAAGCCGCGGAACTTAGTTTTGTAGATAGTCCTGCTGAAGTATCTCGCGGAGAGATACTTAGCTTGAAACTACGAGTGACTAATCTTACCGGTCATAAGCTTCCTACCGGCTATCCTGAGGGGCGGAGGGTTTGGCTCGCCCTCAAATCCGATGAGCTTGGGATAGAACGTGGGGGATATGATGCAAGTAAAGGGGAGCCAGAAGACCCTGCGGCCATCTATCATACTATCCACGGCCAACAAGGCCAGGGACCTGGGCATCGGCTGATCCTCAATAATACTATCTATTATGATTCCCGTATTCCGGCTCGGGGAGTGACTAGTAATAGTACCATAGCTCCGGTGGGCAAAGTATTTGAAGAAGTATCCCCAGGAGTTCTGGCTCATTGGGACCAAATAACCATTACCGCCACCGTCCCTTGTGACCGTATGCTGCAGCAAGTCAAACTGGAAGCCGAGCTTTGGTACCAAGGAGTCACCAAAAAATATGTCGAGAGCTTGGTCCAAGAAAATGGGGCTAATCCTCATGGTCAACGCTTGAAGTCTGCCTTCGAAGCCGCAGATCCTGGGCCCTTATCTATGGAGCGAATCAGCCTAGAATTGCCGATTAAGCCCAGTTCACGCTGCGGACCGCCCGATGCAGGTATCCATCCTGACGCTGCAACTATGACCGACTTAGGTTCAGCTATGAATAGCGATGCGGGAATATCGGCCGATGTAGGGTTGACGGATGCCGGCGAAAAGGGCCCTTCAGAAGGTTGTAGATGCCTGGAAAAGCCCCAGCCGAGTGGCTTTAGCATTCTATTCCTGATAGGACTATTCGGGTGCATTGTGGGGCGTCGTCGAAATTACTGCCGCTAAATCTGTTCAGCACCACTGCGTTACTCTTCGTCGTGGCGTGCGGAGATGGAGGAACTAAGGAACCATTGGTTGATGCCTTAGTTCTGACCACCTCAAACCTTCCTAATGTTGAGTTAGGAGAGAACTATCTCTTCAAACTCAAAGCCTCCGGAGGAATTCCTCCATATCGCTTCCAAGTCAAAAGCGGGGAACTTCCTGAAGGTATTCTTTTAGGCGCCCTAGATGGGCAGCTCAAAGGCGTTCCTGTCACTCCAGGGACTCATAAGTTCACCATCGAACTCTCCGATAGTAAAGACGAGGTCGTCTCCGCGGACTTTGAACTCTACGTCATTCCAGAACCCCTGCAGATACTTACCTCCAGACTTAGTTCGGGCCGGGTGGACGCGGTCTACGAGAGTAGTTTACGCGGTCGAGGGGGCATCGAGCCCTATCAATGGTCCATCGCTGAAGGTGAGTTGCCTCCCGGGCTCAATCTATCTGCTGAAGGAGATATCTCCGGAACACCGACTGCCTTTGGTGACTATAACTTCAAGGTCGAGTTGAAGGGCACCGAAAGCAGCACCCAGAGCGGACAGCTACATATCTTCATCGAGGCCCTAGACCCGATGATCGACCCCATTAGTTTGCAGCATGGTCGGGTGGGTGAAAACTATCTGGCAGAGTTTGAGGCAACCGGTGGCCGCCCGCCTTTGGAGTGGACGCTGATTGGTGGGGAATTGCCCGATGGTCTGCAATTGGCTGTTTCGGGAGAACTGACCGGTATCCCTACCAAAGATGGCGAGTACCCCTTGGCCATTCAGGTGGAAGATGGCGGTGGCCGCAAAGATACCCGTTCGGTGAACCTACGCATTCTGGCGGCTTTGCGCATCGAGACTACCGCTTTGCCTCAGGCGATCATCGACCGTCCCTACCGGGTAGAATTAGCCGCCAGCGGTGGTTTGCCGCCCTATAAGTGGACCGTCGCTTCGAGTGGGCTACCTGCTGGACTACAACTCTTAGAAGATGGAACTATCTTCGGTACCGTTTCTACGGTGGATCAGCGTGAACTAACTATCCAAGTAGAAGACTCCGAAGGTTTCAAGCGCTCAGCGCTGTATAATATCCGCGTTTCCGACCGCTATACTTACGAGGTTGAACCTAATCTCAACTTCCCACCGGTATGCACCGGAACTACCGTCTCCTATGCTGCAGTTCCGATAGTTGTACCAGATTCGATGCAGATCGCCGACGTCGATGTCACCGTAGATGTCAGCTATAGCGGCGCCAATAACGATCTTAAAATGGTGCTCTTTTCTCCAGAAGGGGCGCAAACTGTCTTTTGCGGGAACGGAACCGGGATTCCCGGAGGCCGTCGTTGTTCAGGAAACGGTGGTTTTCAACAGAGTTATGATGACCAAGCGGGTGGTGTGAACCGTCCTGCAAGGCCCCTAGAGGCTTTCAATGGCTTGTATGGTAAAGGAACTTGGATCTTCCGAGTGGGCGTGATCAATCCTAACTGCAACGACCAAGGAACTATCCGCAAAATTACTTTGGCGATTCGCGCTGACCGTAACCAAGAAAGCTATGTCTTGGTACGTGGCTTTCATCGTAATAACTTACTCTATGAACCCTGGGTAAGAATTCGTGGTGGCGGCATTGTCGATAACCAAATCCTACACCTGACCGCTACCTTATATTCGGTGGGGGCCAACGGCTATCCTGAGGCGGGCAAGGGCGACGATCGCGCCTCAGGAATGCCCATGCTCTGGAGCTGGGCCGGACCGCCCATTGCAGGCGCATCTATCACTCCCGATGGCACAGTCATTCCTGGGGGCATCACCGGTAGCTCCTTCCTAGAAGTGAGCGGCGGAGGCAAAGTTGTTCGCGTACCTATTCACATCACTCCTCCGGAGTGGAATCCAGACATCCGGAGGTTCTAGATAGATGGTAAGTTCAATTGTACAAATGCCCTCCGCGCCGGGGGATGCTCTTCGCATAGAGCGCTACTATCCTTTTGAAGAAGGTGGGCGGCGGCTAATTTTTGTGGTGGAAAACGCCGCTTTTGCTGAGTTGGATGAACCCACTTGGTATCTAGCCCACAAACTATTGGAAGGTGGCAAACAGAGCCGCCGGGCTCTACTGGCTGACTTGGAAGATAGATTTGGCGCTGAGGCTGCTCAAGAAAGCATCGAAGCTTTCGAGCAGCTACAGGTACTACAGCCTTTCAACTATCCCAGATACTACAAAGACCTCGAGGTGGTGCCTAACCCACCCTTAGGTTCGTTGGTATTACATGTGTCTCACGACTGTAATATGCGCTGCGGCTATTGTTATGCCGATTACGGGCGCTACGGAGGTGAGTTTGGCCATATGACCACCGAGTTAGCGCTGCAGCATACCGAGCGCTTCTTTGATCAGCTGGGCGACACTAATAAGTTACACATGACCTTCTTTGGCGGAGAGCCGCTGATGAATATGGAGCCGGTTTTTGCGGCACATAAATATGCTAAGGAGCGTGCTCAAAAAGAGGGGCGGGCGATCGCTTTTGGCATCACTACTAACGGCACACTACTCACCGACGAGTTGGTGACCTTCTTTAAAGAAGAACGCTTCACCGTCACGGTGAGTATCGACGGTCCTCCCGACGTCAACGACCGTCTACGCACCCTCACCGATGCTTCCAGCAGCTACGACGCTATTGTCGACAAAGTTCGGGGGACCGGACTTTCAGCTGTGGCTCGGGTGACTTTGACACGCAAGTGTCTCGATGTCGCACGGATAGTTCGCCATCTATTAGGCGCCGGCTTTCGTGAGGTCGGTGTCTCACCAGTAGCTACCGGCGAGACGCGCTTTGACCTCGCGGGTGAAGACTTTGATAAGTTAATGCAGGAGTTAAGAGCCCTCGCGGATGACTTCGTCGAAGAGGCCAAAAAGGGTCGCGTGATTCCCTTTTCTAATCTGCGCACCCTTTTGGAGCAGATCGCCGCCGGTGACCCCCGTCCAGTACCTTGCGGCGCTGGCACGCGCCTGGTGGCTGCCGATAATAAAGGCGATTGGTATGCTTGCCATCGTTTGGTGGGCCAAGAGGACTTTCACATGGGACATGTGGAAGCCGGTTTGGATGGTCCTAAGCGCTTCGAACTATTGAAAAAGATACACCCGCGCGACCGTGAGCCTTGTCAGGATTGCTGGGCAAGATACTTGTGTGGTGGTGGATGCCATCATTTGGCTTGGTTACACACCGAGCACCGCGATCAACCTTGGGCGCTGGGAGAGCAGTTTTGTGACTTCCTGCGTGCTTGGTATCGACTAGGTTTAGCCACCTATGCGCGCCTCGCCGAAGAGGCTCCCGATACCTTAGCGCGTCTCGCCCGCAAGAAAACCAGCTCGGCATGTAGCCAGCCCCAAGGACAATAAGGAACGAACTATGGCGATTAAAGCCCTCAATAGGAAGGCGGAAGTCCTTACCGATCAAAGCAGCGTCGATGGCAAACCATATGGCTTTGGCGATTGCTGCCCTGGCTTTTTGCCAGGTTGGGAAGTCGGTGCTAACGGCACTATCGACCCTTGTGGAGGAGGCTGGCAGCGCGACTTGCCCCTTTGTCACCCCTGTTTTTGGTCGGCCCAAGTCCCTGATAGTACAACCTATCCCAACTGGCTCGATAACTGCTCCAACTACAACCAGGATTGGCCCAACCTATGTACCGTTCCCGACTGATGAAGCCCTCGAAGATAGTTCCTTGGGCCGTTTTGGGCCTTGCTGCTCTGCCTTTGGTGGGGTGCAAGTCGAAGTCGGAGCAGCCTGAGGTTAAACAGACGGCAAAGGCTGTCAAAGCGGCCAAAAAGACAGAGTCTAAGTTAGATTTAGGCCTGGTCTATGCGGCTTCTGCCCATGTTCGTGCTGTTGATCTGGGACAAAAGCAGGTTGTGGCCAAGATGGATTTGCAGCGGGCGGTGCGGACCTTAGTTTTCTCTCCTGAGGGCAACTATTGTTTTGTCGCGGCTTCAGACGGAGTGAGACAGTTTGATGCGCGCAAACATCAGCTGAAGACCAAACTCACCAATTTTCCTGCTCGCAACTTAGAAATCAGCCCTGACGGCAAGGTTCTGTGGGTTCTGGAGCACGAAGTGCGTCAGGAAGAGGGCAAAAAACCGGTTCCTCTGCCCTATCGCTTGCTGAGTTTTGAGATTGCCACCGGCCAGAAGCTCTATGAGCAAGTGGTCGGCGACCGCATTCTTTATGCGCATCACGCTCAGGGCGAGCAGGCCCATCATGTGGTGGTCACTGAGGCTGGCGAGGTGATGTTGGCTGCGGCGGCGCGGCCGT
>SPJK01002212.1_pt1 | contig 10094 bp, 10 predicted proteins | sample 3741771 | NCBI WGS metagenome assembly SPJK01 (sample SAMN10925997, study PRJNA522277) | cold seep metagenome | isolation source: Elba SIP-enriched marine methane seep metagenome, extraction at timepoint T2 | place: Italy: coast of Elba, Mediterranean Sea
AATCAATCCAAGAACATCGACCATTAGGTAACTGCATTGGAATTCATTAATCCTAGAAAAATCAGTTGAACGCGGATTGATAGTGCAAGATATTGGTTTCACATTGCTTTAAAAAAATCTTAGCTTCACCCATAGGTTAAGCGGGCATTTTTTTGAAGTGCAGTGGAATCAAGAGCTTGCGCTAGAAACCGTGGGCAACTGATTTTTCTAGGTTTATTGTTTGTAACTATTCTTCTTCTTTTACCTTGGCAAAAAACCTGGGGAATAGTTATACGGATCGCGAATCAGCTAAAAAAGTTTTTCAGCCTGTCCACGATTGGGGAACAGTTTAACGATCTGATTTTACCGGCATAGTAACCTGGTCACATTAGCCGTGTAGATATAAAGCTTTTGACGAAATTTATTAGGTATGCTGAGCTGTCAATTGTTCGATCTGCCCCCATAAATCCTGATATGGGTTGGAGTTAAATTCCGCATAGTTTAGGTTCTTATATAAGCCGGTCAGACGGGTAAAAAAGCTTTGGGCCTCTGCTTTATTTTCAAATTGGTAGGTCAAATTGACCAAATCAATTATTTGATTAAAGCTGCATTTTTGCCGCTCCATGGACGTGGCGACATCTACATCATCAAAGGCATCCTGCTGCAGATACACCATGTCTAAAAACAACGCCTCCTGATAAATCACAAAGTCTTCCAGGCTAATCCCCTCCTCACCGGTCACCTGAATCATTTGCAAAATACTATCGCCCTGCCTTAATAAATCTAACATTAATTGTACTTTATCAGTCCATTCAGTATCCAGATTGTCTCGATACCAGGGACTTAACTGGTCAAAATAACGCGACCAGGACAACAACGGATCAACTGCAGGATAAAAGCGTTTATAAGCACGGTCGGCGCTCAAGCCTAAAAATGTCTTTACAGTGCTCAAGGTAGACTGGGTTACCGGTTCTTCAAAGTTACCTCCGGCGGGCGAAACTGTGCCAATCAGGGTCAAGGTACCTATACTCTGATCGGCTGTCCTGATCACTCCGGCCCGTTCATAAATACCTTTAATTGCCGAATCCAGATAAGCCGGAAAAGCTTCTTCTCCCGGTATTTCCTCAAGACGCCCGGAAGTTTCCCGCATCGCCTGCGCCCATCTTGATGTTGAGTCTGCGATCAACAGCACATCCAAACCCATCTGCCGGTAATATTCACCTAAAGTAATCCCTGTGTATATCGATGCTTCACGCGCGGCAACCGGCATTGACGAAGTATTGCAAATGATAATAGTGCGATCCATTAACGAGCCCCCACTTTTGGGATCGCTTAATTTGGGAAATTCGGAAATTGTTTCCACCACTTCGCCGGCCCGTTCTCCACAAGCCACCACAATCACGATATCGACATCGGAATTTCTGGATATCAAATTCTGTAATACAGTTTTACCGGCGCCGAATGGCCCTGGAATGCAGCCTGTACCGCCCCGGGCAACGGGAAAAAAAGTATCAATTAACCTTAAATGCGTGGTTAACGGTTGTTCAGGATATAAACGCTGTACTATATTTTGTTGCATCAAATGCCTGGGTAAAGCCTTACGTACCGGCCAGCGTTGCTTTAATGTGACTCGTCGTTCTTTACCGTTACGGGTACGAATTTTGGCAATGGCATCATTTACCGTTACATTGCCTTCCTGAATCCAGGTCACTTCGACATCACCGTTTATATCGAAAGGCACCATGATTTTATGAACAAAGCCGCGTTCCTGAACCACGCCCAACACAGACCCTGCTTTTAATTTAGCCCCGGTTTGCACAGACGAAGAAAAAGCCCATTTAAAGTTTTCATTTAATGCCGGTAATTCAACACCTCGCGGAAGAAAAAAACCAAATTCAGTCGCCAAAAGATCTAAAGGGTTTTGCAGGCCATCATATACCTGTCCTAACAACCCCGGCCCTAGTTCTACAGATAGCATTTCGCCGCTTTGATAAACCTTATCACCCACCCCTATGCCTCCGGTACTCTCAAAGACCTGGGCATCGGCAGTATCGCCATTAATCCTTAAAACTTCGGCTTTTAAGCGTTCAGTATAACGCTCATTTTCGCGTGAAGGCTGGATATAAACCACTTCGTTTTTGATCAAAGGTAAATCGCTTGACGATAAACTTTCAATGGAAACAATATCGTCTTGAACGGCAATCACCCGGGCTGTCTGTTTGGTGGTTTCGGTCATAGCTATTATTTTTCAGTCAGTTAAGCATTCTATTATTGCAACGATTCCAGGTTCAGTTCCGGAAAACTCGATGCCAATAATTGATTAAACCTCAATTCCGCCTGCTCTGCATCATAGCTGGTCCATCGGCAGATAATATCCCAACGTAATACATAAAGTATCACCGCTGCGAAATCAAACCGATGCGCATTTCCCCACTGGATATAGGTCTGCCAAAGTAAATCGAGCAAAAACTTTTCCAATTCCAGGCTTTGTTGTTCCACCAACAGACGATTGACATCGGTTACCCAAGGCGCCAGATACGTCAACCCCATATCGGCTTGATTCCAATGTTTCATCATCAAATGATAGGCTCTGGCCAATTCTCCATACAGCGCTAATTTTTCTGCTTTTAGACCCTGTTGGCGACGGCGTAGTGCAGCGACAATCAAGCGTATCAATAAACGATGTTCAACCACATGTTGGCCAAATTCAGAGTCTAATCCTGCTAGACGGAGATGCGCATCAGCAACTACTTCATCGTCCTGCTTGGGCTCAATATGCGACCAAAATACCAGTTGCTCGATCTGCTTCAGACCAACGGCATCCTGTTCCGTCAATAAGGCCAAACGGCTATCCAGTTGAATACGCGATAGGGGCGTTTGTTTGGCGCTAAACAAAGACAAGGGATGTCTAGGTAAGCTGCTAATCAATAATGTATACCGGAATGCCTCTGAAGTCACCGTACGATACCCTGCAACAGAGCCCGGAATCGCGGCTGCAAATGCTGCAACAACAATGTCGCAACAGCCTCGTCGCTGAAATCCACGGTCATCTTATGATCGACTAGTTGTACCGATATGCCTTTTTGTAGTTGCTCTGTGTCTTCAAACCGAACGCCCTTTCTTAACAAATCAGCAGCAATAGAAGCTGCCAGTTGAGTTAATGAACCTAGTTTTAATTCTTCCGGATTTTTTTTCAACTCATCAATGCCAATGGCATCAGCCGGTAGCCGGATAAGCAGCTGCTTTTCCTCATCCATACCGGTTTCTTCACGGACCTTTCCTGCCAACGCTAAAATCAATCGCTGCACAAACTGAGTATCAACCATCTGTTCGCCAACCACCCTTAAAACTTCATCGCTAAAGCTACCCAACAAGGTATCGTTCAGCTTCAATAGTGCATCCCGGGTTGCCAGCTTTAAGGCATCCTCAGCAGCGGCGCGGGTCACTTCTGCATCCGATATAGCCTGTTCACGAATTAACTGCGCTTCCTGTTGTGCTTCGGTAACGATCCATTCGGCACGTTTTTGTGCATCGCTAACGATATCCTGAGCCTTTTCCTGTCCGGCCATGACCCCTTCATCACGCAGCTTTTCAATTAATTGTTCGACACCAGATGATGCGATTTGAGGTTTCTCCACCGCCATGATCACAACCCCGCTAATTCAGGGTTCGGAATACCGCCACTGATCACTAAGGCAAAAATAAATGCGAAAACCGCAAAGCCTTCAACAATAGCCGCCGGAGCTATCGACATGCCAAATATTTCAGGCTTGGCTTTAGCGGCATGAATCGCAGAAGCACAACATTGACCCTGATAAACCGCACTGGCCAATAAAGCACAACCAGCCAACACACCGATGGCGAATATACCTGCTGCATTAACGCTATCGATTTCCCGATTCAGGGTAAACATGATCACTATGCCGTAAATCACTTGCGAAGAAGGCATCGCTGAAACACCTATATAACGGCCATAACCGCTTTCGGTATCCAGCATGGCGCCTATGGCAGCCTGCCCGGCCACCGCGCAACCGATAATACTGCCCACCGCACCCAGAGCCATTGGAGCATACAGGCCGCACCAACCCAGTAACACTAAAAATTCATTCATTACAAAACCCCTTTTTGGCAAATGCTTTAAATGCATAGCCTTCATCTGAAACACTCCAGTTATAAAACTCGATAAAATTTAACCTTAATCCATGCACCACACCACTCATCAGGCATAGCATCAGGTTCAAACCGTGGCCGATAATCAAAATCAACAAACCCGATAATAAACCTAGGCCTTCCTCGTCATGAATTGCATGCACAGCCAGATCATTAAAAGTCATCGCCAGGGAAGCGCTGGCCAACCCTAAAGCAAACAAGCGCATATAACTTAACACATCACCAAATAACTTGCTGATACCGGTTAAACGGACCAACCCATCAATAAAGCGTCTAATCAAATCCATTGGTTTCTTAACCGCCCGGTCACTGGAAAACAGTAACAACATTAACACCGCAATAACCATCATGCCTTGCGCCATAATCACCAACATCTCCTGACCCAATGGTAACGCCAACCAAAGTAAATAACCACCGGATGCCAATAAAATCCACGCTAATGGTGCAAACATCTGCTGATTGTTGCGGTGTTGCCAGGCCTTGATCAAATTGGCCAAAATCAAATGTGCAACCCCCAAACTGATCGATATGCGCATCATGACATCAAAATCCTGCATATCCAATACCTTGAACCAAGCAAGCAGGCTATTATCTGGTGGGTTATAGCCAAAATAGCTGCCGACCAACATACCCCACAATATCGCCATCACGACAGTGCTTAAACTCAGCGCTCTAAAGCGTCTGCCTTTAACCGAATTGCCCATTGCCTGCCATTTAACAGCCAGCACCAGGCCAAACAAAGCCGCATAACCGGCATCCGACAAGATCATGGCAAAAAACACCGAGAACGAAAAAAACACCACCCCTGAGGGGTCCCAATCATAATAATTCGGCGTTTGATAAAACAACACCACATCCTGACCACCGGCCGGAAGCGGCGTATTGCTCAATAATGTCGGTGGTTTATCGCCAGGCTCGGGGTCCTGACTTTGCATTAATAACTCATGCTCACTGCTGAAATCGGAAACTTCATTCAGTAAGGTCTCAGGTAACCAGGCTTGAACCGCAAACACGCCGTATTGATCCAATGTGCCATCTAGAGCCTGTTGTAAAAATTCACGGTCTTCAATCTCGGCCAAATGCTGACTGATCATGGTAATCCAACGGGTTAGCGATTCTCTTTCCGCCTGTGCATCTTCCAATTTCAGCTCTACTGCATTTAATTGTTTTTGCAGCTCGGCCAGGCTGATTTTCCCGGTATGAGTCCGCACAACAGGCATCACGTTCGGATCGGGTTCAGTCTTCGAAATCACCACAACATAACAATTTAGATTATCCTTGTGTACGACCTGCCATACCCAACCATCAACCGGCACTTTCTTCATTAAACGATTTGGAACGATATAAAACCAAAATTTCAGATTCCCCAGCTGGCCTGATGGCGGTAGGGTAAAATCCCCCCAAGGCTCTATTTCCTTTATGCGTTTATGCAAAAAATCACGTTGGTCGGTTAAATCCCTTAGTTGGGATTTCACAGCATGGACTTTTTTTACCACATCATCAACATCAAAATTATCGATATGCCGGACTTGATGCCGAATGTTGCTGCCTGCCAGCAAATACTGTAAAGCCCGGTAAGAACTACCACCTGACTGCGCATCTGCTTGTCCTGGTTGATTCGGTGGTTGAGTGGTAATCAAATGCAACCCACCGAAGCGTTGTAAGTCCTCCAGCACTGTTTGTTTATCGGCGCTTAAACCACATAGGCAGATTTTTTTCAGTTTAACAATCGCCATGTCCCACTCCATTTAACTCAGTCGCTTGTAACAAGCGTTTCTTCTTGGTCAATTTGGCATTCACGACCCCGACCTTTTCTGCATCGGATAAATAAATGCGAATTTTCCGGATATTTTCCCTTGCTCTGGGAATTAACACCTTATCGAATAAATTTACCCGCTGAGTGACCTTTTTAACCGCCTGATCCAGTAGCTCAACACGTTGTTCCAATACCTCAATTTCTATTTTAAGTTCTAAAGCCTGCGCTAATAGCGCCACAGCATGATCTACCCAGTGAGGTTTCGCTAAAAATGAATAATCCTCAATATCAATCGTTAAGGCATCGACTACCGGAACATGGACTCCTACCACATTCTCATGCCTCAAGCGCATTTCAGAGACTTTTAGCAAACCCTGTAAAGACACTGATTGATCGGCCAGCATGGGCAATTGCTGTTTAAGCTGCTGCATTTGCGAACTCATGGACAATTTGGTTTGTTCAATGGCTTTGCGGGCTTTTGCCCGTTCTGCGGTGAGTTGTTGGCGTTTTAAATCCAGCGCAGGCAAAAAATCCTGATAGCGCTTTAACTCAGCGCTTTGTTTAGCCAGGGATGCTTTATTTAACGACAGTCTGCTCATTGGTCTGCACCGGAAAATATTTGTCGATCAACACTTGTTTCATCAACAGCTCCTCAGCAGCAAAACATTCCGCAAGCGTTTGCCATCCGAGATCCAGCGCTGCTTCCAAGGTAACTGAAACCTGAATATCCATAAACCGCTCCCTGAATAAACGCCCGAATTTAATCAATTTCAAATCGAATTCTGATAATTCAAAGGCCATCGCCTGTTTTTGCTCGGCATCGCGTGCACCCGAATACAATCGAATCATGGTATTCATAATTTGGGCATGATCTTCCCGGGTGACTTTCCCAATGACATGCTGCTTTAATCGCGACAATGACCCAAACGGGTCCAGCATGCCATCATGCAGATAAACTGACCTTCAGTGATATACCCGGTATTATCAGGTACCGGATGGGTCACATCGTTTCCCGGCATGGTGGTCACTGTTAAAACTGTTACCGAACCCGCGCCCTGATAATCACAGGCCTTTTCATAACGACGCGCCAGCTGTGAGTATAAATCGCCCATGTAACCCCGATTGGAAGGCACATGCTCCATAGAAATGCCTACCTCTTTCATTGCATCTGCATACGCGGTCATATCGGTCATTAATACCAGTACTTTTTTCGCTTCCTCAACAGCAAAGCGTTCAGCAACTGCCAAAGCCATGTCCGGCACCAGTAAACGCTCTACGATCGGGTCCGCAGCAAGATTACAAAACATCACTGTCCGGGCAAATACTCCTGCATTTTCAAATTGGCTTCGAAAGTAATGGAAGTCATCGAAAATCAAACCTAAACCGGCAAAAACTACAATATCGGCATCAGCTTGTATGCCAATACGCGCTAAAAAGGCATTATAAGGTTCACCGGATATTGAAAAAATGGGGATTTTTTGGCTTTCAACCAGGCAGTTAAACAAATCAATCATCGGTACATCGGTTCGAATCATCCTGGATGCCAATACCCGGCGCATTGGGTTAACCGAAGGGCCACCAATTTCAATTTTCGGGTCCGGTTCCAGGCTGGAACCATTGTCCATCGGCGCGCCGGTACCGGTAAAAATCCTGCCCAAAATGTTTTCCGAATAGGTTACGCGCATGGCATGCCCCAAAAAGCGTACCGATGCCGATGAGGAAATTCCATGTGTTCCAGAAAAAATCTGTAAGGCGATTCGGTCCCGGTCAATTTTAATAACCTGTGCTAATGACTGGTGGCCGTTGATGTCTTCAACCAATGCCAGATCATTGAACCGGATCACCGCCTGTTGATTCGAAGATTCGGTCACTTTTAAAGTAATGATATTACCAATGATCGATTCGATACGATGATGCTTAACCATATGTTGAATCACATGTTTACTCCTGATTTTATATCATTATCATTCAGCTTTCGGAAGTTTGATTGCCTGCCTGATGAATTCTATCACGAATAAAAGCTGCCACTTTTGAAGGCTGATCAACTATTTTAACCTCCAGCTCTCCTGGGGAAATGGTCCCCTCTTGATGCATGCTTTGTTCGACAAACTCAATTAATGGTGACCAAAATGATTGCCCCATCGCGACACAGGGGAAGTTTCTCATTTTACCCGTCTGAACCAAAGTCAGGGTTTCAAAAATTTCATCCATCGTTCCGGCTCCTCCTGGCATAAACACAAAGCCGGAAGAATATTTAACCAACATAACCTTTCGCACAAAGAAATAATCAAAATTTAGACTGACATCAACATAAGGATTAATTTGCTGTTCCATCGGTAATTGAATATTACAACCAACACTCAAGCCGCCTGCCTCTTTTGCACCACGGTTAGCCGCCTCCATCACTCCCGGTCCTCCACCGGTCACGACAGCAAAACCTTTTTTCGCCAATTCAAAGCCCACTTCCCTGGCTAATTGATAATAACGGTGGTCTTCATCAAAACGAGCAGAGCCGAACACCGTCACAGCAGGCCCGATATCATAAAGCCCACGGCATCCGCTTACAAACTCATTAAAAACCTTAACCGCCCGGTCAAAATCAACCAACAAATCATCAGCTCCACGTAAAAACTCCTCTTCTTCCATTAACTCACAATCAACAAGTGTCTCGATCATCATTCCCTCCAGTCTTTAACAAACCATGACATGACTTTCTATGCCAGAATTCAATTGTACTCCCGATTGGCTTTTAATTCAGTGACATCACGCGGATTTAATATCCTCCGATTAAGCAATGGATTAATTGCAAGCATGGCGGCTGTTTTCAGATAATGGCACTTTAAAACCAACTCACCAGGCCCTATTTTAGAAAAGCCGGAATTAGAGGTTAAGCACAAAATGCTTTAATTTACAAGACAAATTTGCCCACCTATTCTGATTGCGTTATGCTACATCCATAACTCATGGAAGAACCGCCAGTCAGCACCGGCATTATGCTTACAAAACAACGCTTGGAATTTGTAAAAACCTTAAGTTTTTTTGACAGCATTAGCGGAAATTGTTGGCTGCTACCTGCCATATTTATGGCTTAAGCAGGATCGGTCAATTTGGCTGTTAATTTCTGCTGCATTCAGTCTGACTGTTTTCGTCTGGTTGCTAACACTGCACCCATATGCTGCTGGCCGTGTGTATGCAATGAGAGGATGATAAAGCGGACAAACCAAATTGAAACAACTAATTGTGTTTTATTTTCAAAATTTTAGAGGAACGGTTATGAATATGAAAATAACGATGGGTGTTTTAATCATGCTTTTTTCTATCAATTCATATGCTGGCGATTATGATGGCATATGGCAAACCACTTTTCCCGGAGGCGTTGCTGACAACAAATATATCACCATCAATCAAAATGCAAACCAACTAATCATGGTCTTTCATGGCCTAACTCCACTATTACGTACTGCAGAATGGATTGTTGATTCCGGCATTATTGAGGGAAATGTCGCTCAGATGCAAACCTTAATTTCAGAGCCTATCACAAGCCATTGTATAGCCCAACTTACTGTAGAATTTGGTTCTTTAACTGAGGCAACAATATCCTATCACTCAGTATCAGGTCAAAATTGCCCTCCTTTGGCGGGCCTTCAAGTAGATATTAAAAAAATATTCTGAGATGCAGTACTAAGTAACGTGCACGAAATAACTTGAGTCTTTTACTGGTATTTTAATCCGTTGTGCAGCTTGAATATCAGTCTATTCAATGACTTTTTCATTCTTTAGTGTCTGACGCAGCTGTTCGATACGTTTTTTGTTGACGCCAAAATCACTATAACCGGTTCGGGATGCTGAGCGTATGTCAATTCTGTTCTGTTCAGGGTTGAGAATGGCATTAACATCATCGACAAAACGAAACACCAGACTGCGACTTTCCGCATGTAAACTTTGATCCGATACCTTAATAATTTCGGTACGCGGCATAGCCGTTAATGCCTTTTGCAAAGCTAACCAAGCCTGTTCGGGTGGAACTATCAGAATAAATGGTTTAACAGCATGGCTGCTATCCTGCGCCTGACTGGAAACACAATTGGGACTATCAGGACATAGAGGTAGTTTGTACGGGTTTTTATTGTTTGCATCAGCTGTCGATAAAGTCATAAGCAGTACACCTGTTAAAATAAGAAATTTTTGC
>SPJK01014708.1_pt1 | contig 10093 bp, 8 predicted proteins | sample 3741771 | NCBI WGS metagenome assembly SPJK01 (sample SAMN10925997, study PRJNA522277) | cold seep metagenome | isolation source: Elba SIP-enriched marine methane seep metagenome, extraction at timepoint T2 | place: Italy: coast of Elba, Mediterranean Sea
ACTGGCATCAGCGGCAAGCATTTTCGCCATGTTCGCTTCGGCCCCTGGGGACTCGCCAGCCTCGTAGAGCCGCAAGGCCTCGTGCACCATCAGCTCGGCGGCCCGCATATTGGCATAGGCTTTGGCGATGGGGAATTGCACGCCTTGGTTCTGCCCAATGGCGCGCCCGAACACATGACGGTCTTTGGCATAACCGGTGGCTTTCTCGATAAACCATTTTGCATCGCCCACGCATTCGGCGGCGATGAGAATGCGTTCGGCATTCATGCCTGCGAGAATATATTTGAACCCTTTGCCTTCCTCGCCGATGAGATTTGCGGCTGGGACCCTAAGATTGTCAAAGAAGACCTCTGTTGCGGCATGGTTCATCATCGTGCGGATGGGGCGGATCGTCAGGCCTTTCCCCCGCGCCGCGCGCATATCCACGAGGATGACACTCAATCCATGGGTCTTTTTCATCCCCTCCTGCAACGGCGTGGTTCGGGCCAAAAGGAGCATCAGATCGGAATGCTCGGCGCGGCTTGTCCAGATCTTCTGACCATTGATCACAAAATCATCGCCGTCGCGCACGGCCGTGGTTTTCAAAGCGCCGGTATCGGTCCCGCTGCTTGGCTCAGTGACCCCGAAGGCCTGCAACCGCAGCGCGCCGCTGGCGATCTGTGGCAGGTACTGGGCTTTCTGCGCCTCGGAGCCATGCCGGAGCAGGGTGCCCATCGTGTACATCTGCGCGTGGCACGCCCCGCCATTGCATCCTTGGGCTTGCATTTCTTCGAGGATGGCCGCCGCTGCAGACAGTGGCAGGCCAGCGCCGCCATAGGCTTCCGGAATGAGGACCGACAGCCACCCCGCCTCGGTGAGAGCTGTGACAAATTCGGTAGGGTAGGCCATGTCGCGGTCCAGCTTGCGCCAGTACTCGCCGGGGAACCGCGCGCATAGCTTGGCAATGGCGTCGCGAAGGTCGCTATAGTCTTGGGTCATGGATCAGATCATTGTGTTAGGAGGGCGTTCCGGCTGAACAGCACGGGCGCGAAGGTCTGGGAGTAACGTGTCACGGACAAGGCCCGCGACGATGCGCGCCGCTGTGGTCTGGGCTTCAGAGAACATGGCTGCGGTCCTCCCAAACAACGGCATGCCCTCGGCATCGTCGCGTCAGATCACGGGAATGTCCAGAGGCGCGCGGGTGCTCAGACGCTCCGGGCCGTTGGCTGTCACGATGAGATTTTCTTCATGCACCATCATCTGCCCTGCTCCGTAACTCAGCGACGGCTCAATGGTGAGCACCATGTTCTCGCTCAGCTCAGTGTCATCGAAGGCAGCCAGGCTGGGTTGCTCCGTCAGTTGCATCCCCAAACCGTGCCCCATGCGGCCAATGTCATTGCCAGTCGCGCCTGCTTTGGTGAGCACATTTGCGATAGCTTGGAACACATCCCGCGCCGTCTTGCCGGGACGCGCGGCGGCGATCCCGGCGTCTGTCGCTTCCCAAAGCGCGTGATGCACATGCTGCACTTCGGCGGACGGAGGGCCGATGGACCAATTCCGGTCGAAATCACAGAAATAGCCGTCCCAGACCATGCCTGTATCCAGCATGAGCACATCGCCACGTGAAAGCGGGCGCGCTGTGGGCGGTGAGATTACATCGCTATACCCACCGGTCTCCGCCCCGCCGACAAGATAGGGCACGTCATCCGCTCCTTGCGCCAGACCTTCACGGCGGAACGAGCGAAAGGCGGCGTCCAGCGGCATGCCTTCGGCGAGGATCTCAGGCACGCGGGCAAAGCTGTGCGAACCGATGCTGCAAATGTGGCGAAGCTTGTCTTGTTCGGCCGGGGATTTCACCATGCGCAACCCTTGGATACACTTGGTGGTGTCTTCGAGACGTAGTCCCGGCAGGCGGGCCAACAAACGCTGCCAATCGCCCAGCGGCATGCGCAGGTGCGTTTCATGGCCCATCATCACCCCAAGCCGTTCGCGAGATTGGGCAAGTGGCTTCAACGCCTCCGCCAGCAGGGAAACCCCGTCATCCTCGGGCGCAGGTGCGGCCCATGTGCGAATGTCTGTGATCCAAGTGCGGCGCATGAGGTCTGCGCCAATTTCGGGGATCACGGCAATCGGCGCGCCACTGGCGGGAATGATCAAGAACCACGGGCGCGTCGGGCTTTGCCAAAAGAGTGTCTGAAATCCAGAGAAATAGCGCACCTCCGGTTCCGTCATGACCAGAAGCGCCGCGCAGCCTTGCGCTTCCATTGCCTGTTGGGCCCGGCGTGTTCGGTCCTGAAATTCGGAGGTCTCAAATCCACGTGGGGGCGATAAGTCCATGTCGGCGCGTCTCCTGGCGATCATCGCTTGAGACCGTGAGACGCGGGGGCGCGGGGGTCAAGCCCGGGTTAAGTCCGGTTTGAGCCAGGCTTGAGTCAGGATTGAGCCCTGTTTGAGCCTGCGCTGCCAGATTACATCACGATTTGTCTCGGGCTGGACCGGGTCAGAAAGCTCGCTTTCGACAACAATCCATGTTGCACGGCGATGGCGGGCATCGCTGGCGCGAAGAGAAAGCCTTGCCCCCATTTGCACCCAATTTTCTGGAGCTGTTCCAACTGGCTTTCCGTTTCGATGCCCTCTGCAATCACCTTGAGACCAAGCCGCGTTGCGAGCTGTTGCACATTGTCGACCAACGCATAGGCCACATCCGTTCGCCCCAACGCGTCAATGAAACTTCGGTCGAGTTTGATGATGTCGACAGGCCATTTCAGCAATTGCTGGAACCGATCATACCCTGTACCAAAATCATCTAGCGCAATGCGCGCACCGTTTTGTTGCAGCGATTGCACTGTATCGAAGATTTGACTCTTGGGGGATCCAAGCGGGGCTTTCTCGCTGATTTCGACGACCAGCTTGGCCCAACTGAGCCGATACTGGCTGACCAATTCCTCCAACTCTCTCACGAAATATGAGTTGCCTAGATCATGTTCGGTCGCATTGATCCAAAGATCCGGCACCGGCATGTCATGCGCGTCGCAGGTCTTGCTAAGGCCTTGATATGCATCGAAGGCTTGCTGAAGCACATGCAATGTCAACCGGTGTGCATGATCGGGGTCCTCGAAGAACTGATCAAAGGATGTCGGCAGATTGGAGGCGTCTGGCCCCGACCAGCGCGACAAGGCCTCAAGACCGACGCAAGCCCCGCTCGACAAATCCACGATGGGCTGGAAATGAGATGTAACTCGATTGAGGTTCGGGAAATCGGGCTCGAAGGACACTGCGTTTGTCTGGCCAAACCGAGGCAAGTCCTTCGTGAAAAAGGTGGTGCCGTTGCGCCCTGCGCGTTTGCTAGCATAGACCGCCATATCCGCGCGCTTGAACAAATCTCCAAACTCCGCAGCATGGTCCGGGAAAAAGCTCACGCCGATGCTAACGCGCCCCGGGATCTTACGTCCCAAAACAGACAGGCCCTCTTGCAACATCAGACGCAGCCAATCGATCACGGGGGTCACATTGGCCTCGCAACCGTCGGGCACGTCGGCCAGAACGCAAAACTCGTCTCCCCCAACTCGGCCAATCCGCGCATGCGTGCCGAACACCGTGACCAGCGTTTGCGCGAAACTGCGCAAATACATGTCGCCGAATTGATGCCCGAAATGGTCGTTCACCTGTTTGAACCCATCGAGATCGAACAAGAGCAGGGCGGCATGGTTTTGCGAGCGGCGCAACCTCTGTTTGGCCTTGGCCTCGAAAGTGGACTTGTTCTCAACGCCTGTCAGCGGATCGGTCTGCGACTGACGCGACAAATGGCGTGCGTGGGCCTGCAATTTGGACATGTCCAACTCAAGACGTGAGCAGGTCAGGGCGCTGTGTACATGGAGGGCGGTAAGCTGGGCCAATTGCGACAACACTATTTCCGAGCGCGCCCGGTCCCACCGATCTCGCGGCAGGGCAAACGCCACGGTTCCCAGGACCTCGCCAGCATGGGCCGTTAAGGGAAGATTGACCAAAACATGCCTGCCTCCGTGATCGACGGTCCTGTGATCGGAAACAAGCAGGCGCGCGCTTAACATTGCAACAAGATCACGATCCGCGCCGGGTCGCACGGCGCAGACCCGCATCTGCTCCACCTGATCGGAGGCCAGGTCCAGCACCAGCGCATCCGCAAAACTTACGCCCAGCAAGCATTCGGCAATCTCCTGGAACCCGTGCTCCAAACGATCAACATACCACGGACGCGCAAAAGGCGTGGAGTGAAGCTGAGTCTGTCCCATTGTGTCAGTCCAACTGTCCATAAGGGCTGCCAACATCACATCCGGCGCAGTCCGCGCATCATTCCGCGCGTCACAAAGTCTCGGCTAAGATGTAAGCTCGGCTGAACTTGGTTAACAATCGGATCGTTAACATTCGGTAAATTGTTTCGGTTTGGATCATTGCATTGCGCGAATTGACATAATCGCACTGCAGCTTACATTGAATCTGCCCATCGCGACGCGCGTAGGATCACCAAATTACACGAGCCATCACAGAGACGCGACGATGGGCTGAAATGCAATGCGCCGCGCGGTAGATGTCTATCATCTTTGCCTCAAAGGAGCCTTGCTCATGAAACGTCTTATTGTTGCTGCCGCCTTTTCGCTCTGTGCCTCTATCGGCATGGCAGGTCCGCAGTATCTCGATGACACCGGCTTTGCCGCATCTGGCTACGATGTCGTCGCGTATTTCAGCCTGCCGCAATCCGCTATCGGAACGCCTCAGACACCTGCTGTCCCCGGCAACGCCTCCATCACAGCCGACTACAACGGCTCGACCTTTGCCTTCTCCACCGAAGAGAACCGCACCGCATTTCTCGCCGACCCAGCGCGCTACGCGCCTCAGTTCGACGGGCATTGCGCCTATGGTGTGGCTCAGGGCGGTAAAGTCCCTGGCAACCCGAACCTGTGGCGGATTGTTGACGACAAGCTCTATTTGAACATCGTGCCTGCCGTCGTTGGGTTCTGGGAAGAAGATATTCCCGGCAATATCTCCAAGGCCGACGGAAACTGGGTCAGCATTGAGCCAGACGCGGCATCTTCACGGGCCGTACCGGACTTCACAAGTCCCGCTCCCGTGACAAACTGATGACCCTCTCACGCCGCACCGTTCTCTTAGGAGCCGCCCTACTCGGCGGAGGTGCGGCGCTTGGCTCGACGTATTGGCCAACATCCAGCGTGCTGTCGGAAGACGGCACGCTAAGTGCTCCTGACGTCCGTGATGCGCTCGCACGCGGTGACGTGCTGCTAATTGACATCCGGCGGCCTGACGAATGGAAACTGACCGGGATCGCACAGAACGCCATTCCGCTGGACATGCGCCGCCCTGACTTCATTGACGCCCTCGTAGACATCCGCAGAGCCACGCCAGACTTGCCCGTGGTGCTCACATGCGCCCGCGGCGTGCGCTCGCGCAGGATGACAACGCGGTTACGCGACGCCGGAATTGATCAAGTGATCGACATGCCCGAAGGAATGCTGGGAAGCCGAGCCGGTCCGGGATGGATCGCGCGTGGTCTTCCTTTGACGCCTTGGACAGGTTAACCTGAAGACACGCTACGAAAGAGCCATCATGACATTTGAAAACCTCGCCCCCGCCAGCGCACTGCTCTGCGCGGCGCTGTGCGCAACCTTTGGCGCGACGCAGGCTGCGGCCTGCTCAGACACCGACCCTTGCATCGTCGAAAGCGGGAACTACTTCGTCGCCCTTCCCGAAGAACATGACGGCCCCATTCCTGCGGTCTTTTGGATTCATGGCTATGGCAGCAGCGGGGCCGCGATTTTCAGGCATAGCGACGTGCCGGACGCCATTCTTTCCAAGGGGTACGCGCTCATCGGATTGAATGGTCTGCCCCGCGCGGAAGGCGGCGGAAATACGTGGTCGTTCCACCCGGATCATCCCAGCATCCCGCAGCGCCGCGATGAAATCGCCTACATCACCGAGGTGCGTGACGATGCCATTGAACAGTTCGGGCTGGATCCCGACCACGTGATCCTTGCAGGCTTCTCGATTGGCGGCTCGATGACGTCTTATCTGGCCTGCGCCGCGCCTGAAACATTCACAGCCTACGCGCCGCTGAGCGGCTCATTCTGGCGGCCTCACCCTGAGACCTGCGCCGGTCCCGTCAAATTGCTGCACACCCATGGCTGGTCTGATGGCACCGTGCCGCTCGAAGGGCGAGTTCTGCGCGGCGGCGACACCCGTGACCCGGATATGTTGGCTCAAGGCGACGTGTTCCATGCAATGGAGATTTGGCGTCAAACCAATGAATGCGTGCATCTCAAAGCTGATTTCATGCGCGCCTATGACGAAGTTTGGCGCCGTGCCTGGACCAGCTGTGCCGACGGATCTTCCCTCGATTTCGCGCTCTTTCCCGGCGGACACATCATCCCCAATGGCTGGGCGGCTATGATGATGAATTGGGCCGAAGACGTGCTCAATCCCGAAGGCTAATAGACCAGGGACGAGCTCACTTGGATTACTGGGCCAAGTTAATTGGCCCGGTGACGAAGCACAGCGAAGTCATCCCAGTTTCCGTCAGCTTAATAAACAAGTTCTATCACTCCGCGGCTAATGCGGCGGCGGCGTCCTCGTCCACATCAAGCAGCGTTCTCAATCGGGCGCGCTCTGCCTTAGCACGCGCGACAACACGCGGCTCTTTCAACTGTGTCGGACTTTCCAACCGAAGCGCAGCGATTGGCGCACCAGCGAGCGGAACCGCACTGAGCCAGGACAAAACGGGGGCGAGGCAAAGCGACAGGGCAATGGGCGCAAGCCAAATGGACAGCGCCCCTGCGACGAGGCCATAGGCCATAAGCAGCCCGAGCGTCATTTCCATCCCATGAAAGCGAAGACATGTTCGCCAGGAATAGAATTGTCCTCGGCGGTTTTGAGGGGCCCAGCCACCCGAGACGCCCGCCAAAGCCCGCGCCACCGCAATGCTTTGCTGCACCATGAGGACAGGCGCATAGACAATGGCGCACAGGATCTCAAACAGCACCGCGCTGCCAAACCGCGCCGCACCGCCATAGGCGCGGCGAATCCCAGGCCGAGCGACGAGCGCAGCGGCGCCGACAATCTTGGGCAAGAGTAACATCACGTAGATCAGCGCGAGATAGGCTAACCCGGACTCCGGCCCCAATTCCGGCCAAAGAGGGTGCAAGGGATTGGCGTCCGTGAAGTAGCGGACTTCGCCCTCGGGCATGGGACCCATGAGGGTCCAAATCACGACCAAGGCACACCAGATCGGGGCCAGCAAAAAACCAAACGCGCCTTGGAGGAAGTGAAACCGGGACATCGGGTGAAACCCGCGTGCGCGGAGCAGACGCAAATGTTGCAGATTGCCCATGCACCACCGGCGGTCCCGCAGCGCGTAGTCGATCAGGGTCTGCGGCGTTTCCTCGAAGCTCCCCCCCGCGCGCGGCTCGAACCGCACGCTCCAACCGGCCCGGCGGAGCATGCCAGCTTCGACAAAATCGTGGCTGAGGATAAGGCTATGCCGCGTGCCGCGCCCTTTGAGATGCGGCAGGCGCGCGCTTTGCGCGAAGGCCCGTGTGCGGATGATCGCGTTATGCCCCCAGTAATTGGCCTCTTGCTGCGACCACAGAGCGACGCCCTCGGCCTGAAGCCAGCCATACACGGTGTTGGAAAACTGCTGCATGCGCCCAAAGAGCGTCTCCGCGCCCACGAGAGCCGGGTAGCTTTGAATGAGACCTGCGCTCGGATCGGCGGCAAGTGTTCGCGTCAGATGGCGAATGGCGCTGCCGCTCATGAGGCTGTCGGCGTCCAGCACGAGCATCGCCTCATAAGCGCCGCCCCAGCCTTCAATCCAATCCGCGAGATTGCCGACCTTCTTATCCGTGTTCTCCGCCCGTCTGCGGTAATACACGTCAAACCCAAGCGGCGCGCGGGCTTGCAGGTCCCAGAACAAACGCTCTTCCTGCGCGGCCGTGGCCGCGTCGCGTGTGTCGCTCAGAATAAACAGGGTGTACGTATCCTCGCTGCGCCCCTGCGCCAACTCTTGCAGCATCGCTGCGGCATTTCCGAAGACTTCCGCCGGATCCTCATTGTAGATCGGCACCAGCAGAGCAACCGTTTGCGGCGGCGCGGTGCGCCTCGCGACCCGGCTGCGGCACGGGGCCAAGAGACGCTGCATCAGCCCCAGCGCAACGGTGACGCAGGACAGGCACACCCAGATGAACGTGAGACCCACAAGGGCAACGATGACGACCTCGGTAATGGTCAACCCACCACGCGCCAAAAGTCCCGTGATGCCAAGGCTGAGCAGAGAGGTCAGTGTAAGGGCCGTTCCAAACGCCGCCCAACGCCATCCGCTTTGGGACCGCGCGGGCGCGGTGCTTTGCACGTCCGGCGCCATCGCGAAGTCTTGAGGCGCCATCGGCAACGGGGCACGAGACGGCATTGAGCGGGAGGCATGCCTCATGCAGTCCACCGATAAAGCCAGGTTTCACTGAGCGGCGTGCCGTCCACGCGCAACTCGGCGCGGAACTCAATAAGACCCGCTTCGCCGGGATGGAATTTGAACGCGAGACGCGGCCCGCCTGTCTCTGGATTACGCTGGAGCACGCCCGGGCTGATCTCGCCCGCGCTGGTGTAGATGTGCTTGGTGACCTTGCTCAGATCGTCAGGCACGCCCGGCCCATCCTCAAAATCAATCGCGACGATGATCCCGTGTTCAAACGCTTTGCCGATAGCCGTGTTGAGGACGCGCAGACCCGTGCCGTAGTCGCTCGCGCCGCCCCAAGTGAGACGATAAGACATGCGATGTTCGATGCCTTTCCGGAGCGGTTCGGCGGGACGCCAATAGCTGACGATATTGTCGTAGACTTCCCGATCTGTCGGGATCTCCACCAGTGTCACCGCGCCCCTGCCCCAGTCTTCGCCGGGTTCAATCCAAACACCGGGGCGACGATGATACAGCGCTTCAAGATCGTTGAAATCCGAGAACTTGCGGGCGCGTTGCATCAGGCCAAAGCCACGAGGGCTGTCATCCTGAAACGCGCTGATTTGCAGATGCTTCGGGTTCGCAAGAGGACGCCACAGCGTCTCGCCATTGCCGTTGTTGATGAGAAGCCCATCCGTGTCATGCACGGCCGGGCGGAAATCGGAGAAGCGGTCCCGGTTGGTCTGGTCAAACTGGAACATCGAGGTGAGCGGCGCGATGCCCACATGTGCAAGTTCACGCCGCGGAAAGAGCGAGGCGGAGATATCCATCACCAAAGGCGCGCCATGGGTGATCTCGAAGCGATACGCGCCAGTCGTGGAAGGACTGTCGAGTAAGGCGTGGATGACAGTCGTCTTGGAGCCGGGATCTGGTGTCTCCAGCCAAAACGCACGGAAGTCGGGGAACTCTTCGCCGTTCGGCTCAGCGGTATCAATCGCCAGACCCCGCGCGCTCAGACCGTAGATGTCGCCGGTGCCAATCGCCCGAAAATAGCTCGCGCCCTGAAACACCGCGAATTCCTGATAGATGCCGGGTTTCTCCAGCTCGGCGCGCATTCGCAACCCGGAATAGCCCAGCGGATCGGTGATCGGCAGATCCGGGAATTTGTCGGTCTTGTCGAACACGCCAAGGTCAAATTTCAGCGGGCGCGCCTGTCCGTCTTCGACAACGGCGATGTCTATGGGATGCGGGAAGTAGAGACCCGGCGCGAACACGTCGAGGCGGAGCGGCACATCGCCCTGTCCTTCCCACAACGCATTACGACCGTCGAACCAGATGGAGACATAATCCTCGTAGCTGATCTCAGTCCAAGGTTTAGGAACAGCGCCGGGCGTTTGATAGGCCCGTCTGGCCGCCTGTCGCGCCAGATTGACAACCAAGGACGGATCGAAGGCGCTGGCCTGACCGAGTTGCAGGCCCGGCTCTGCTTCAGCAAAACCTCGCGAGGGGACTGCGGCCAGCGCAGCAAGGCTTGCCAGAAATTCACGGCGCAGCATGGCGTCACTCCTTGGCAGCGGCGGTGGCCCGCCATGGCTGCGATTTGAACCAGCCTGCGCCGTAAGCGGTGGCGACGAGCACGGTCATGCCGAAGAGGTTCACCGCGAGCGTCGTCAAAAGATC
>SPJK01021041.1_pt1 | contig 10093 bp, 4 predicted proteins | sample 3741771 | NCBI WGS metagenome assembly SPJK01 (sample SAMN10925997, study PRJNA522277) | cold seep metagenome | isolation source: Elba SIP-enriched marine methane seep metagenome, extraction at timepoint T2 | place: Italy: coast of Elba, Mediterranean Sea
GTAGCTCTTCGCAGGAAAGATATTTAACGTATCGACAGGTAGTCGCTTAAATATAGCGATATTTTATGAATTTTATATGACAGTTTTAAGTAAAGTTGCTAAGAATTCGAATGTATCTATTTGAATTTCTTGACTAAATATTCAATGTCAAATGGATTGCGGTGAGAATTTAGCGTGGGATGTGTGTGGTCCACTCGCGCCAAACAGCCCAAACAACCGTCAACACGATTGGACCGATAAATAAACCGACTAAACCAAAGGCCAGTAAGCCACCTAGTACACCGAATAACACTAATAGGAAAGGAATGCGACCAACGCTGCTAATGAAAATAGGCCGTAATACGTTATCCATTTGGCTAACGACTAACGCTCCCCATAACCAAACGCCAATGGCAGCGCCAGTTTCTCCTTGCAGTAGTAGCCATAGCCCAGCTGCACCCCATGCAATAGGGGTGCAAAAAGGAATCAGGGCCAACATGGCAGTTAACATACCGAATAAGACAGGCGAGGAAAGACCGCCAACCCAATAGCCAAGCCCTGCCACAAAGCCTTGTGCTATGGCGGTGAGTAAGACGCCGTAGACAACTGCACGCGTAGTCATGCCGACCGCATGAATATATTGGTTGGCTTGAGCACCAATGAATTTAGATAGGACATGACGCAGCTGTTTCATGATTTCCGCACCATCTCGATAGAAGAAAAACAAAATCAGAATGACGAATAATAGCTTCACGACGTTTTTACCAATATCGCCTGCCACTGTGGCGATATTGCCGGCATTCATCGATAGCCATGGTTTGATGATAGAGGCAAGGCCATCTGCATTTGAAGCCGTCGCAACCAGTTGCGCTAGCCAATCACCAAAGAGGTTATTAAGCCAAGGTTGTTGAATAAATAAACTAGGCGTTTGGTATGGCGTTTCCAAGAAGTTCTTAACTGCAGGGTATAGTTGCGTGATTTCTTTTTGCGCTATCCAAGTAAACCAGATAAGCGGTAGCAGCAGAATGACGGCGACCAATGTTGTTGCAACGGCAGCTGCTAAAGTGTTACGGCCGTTACACCACTGACGAATGCGTTCTGCAATCGGCCAAGAGGCGTAGCTGATGATGCCTGCCCATGCCATGGGGATTAAAAAAGGCAGCATGACGAAAAATGCCAATAAGCTGATGATGGTCAGCGCAATCCAAGGCACGATTTCTTTGCTAGTCAGTTTCAAGAGGGAAGGGTTTCCACGTTGTTTTAAAAGTCATTATATGCGTTAGCCGCGATTAATGTGTAGCGATTAGTTTAGTGCATTTGTCTTCGTTTTGGTTCCAAAACTAACCGCTTAATATGCAGAAGGTTGGCATTGTTTTGTTACAGGCAGGTGACAGAAGCGGCGCTTGTATGATGCAAATAATGGCTCTACTGGGCCATTGTTCAACCAATAAACATCATAGAGAATGGCTCGATTAATAAAAAAGCCATTGCGGTTCATTAGGTAGCTGTAATTGTCCGCTAAATTATTATTTTTATAAGGTTATTTTAAGCATGTTTAGACATCAATCTCAAGGGTTTATCCAACGTATTCAACGACCAGTTGCAAGTGCATTAATTGCAACGATGTTGTTATTGGACTTTCCAATTTTAATGTCTATGCAAGCGGCGCAGGCCGCACCATTGATGACGGATCCAGCTGATTGGGTTGAAGTGAATACACCGAATGACCCTATGATGGAGAATTTAAACGTCCCCGCTAATGCAGCTAGTGCCGGCATGTGGTCTCCAGTTTTTAACTGGCCGATGAATGGATTACATAATTCAGTTTTGCCAGATGGCAAGGTGCTGACTTATGGGACAACCGCTAGTGGTCAGGTGCAAGACGGACGTTTGTTTGATGTGTGGGACCCGACGCTAGGCTTCGGTGCCAATAGCCATAACTCAAGCTATCAAGCGCAACAGCAAGATAGCTTTTGTTCGACAGCCGCTTTTTTAAATGATGGCACCATGCTCATTACAGGTGGTAATGCGATCAACGGTGGTTATGGTAAAGGGAGTATGATTTATAACCCAGTCAATAATAAGCGGACCACTGCGGCAGCAAGCACTGCGTTGCCAAGATGGTATGCAACCATGTTGACCTTGCCAGATAGCCGAAAGATGGTGATGGGCGGTATGCAGCCCTATACCGAAGGTATGTGGGTAAATCCAGACCAATCTGTGCAAGCGGGTTATGCATCAATGACGCCAGAGGTTTATGAAAACAATCAATGGCGCTCATTATTCGGTGCTAGTAGCCGTAATGCTTTCGGCCCGGATTTTTTAAGAACGTCTTATCCGCATGCCTTTGTGGCACCGAATGGACAAGTCTTTGGTATCTCTGCAGAAAAAATGTGGTACCTAGATCCAAACGCGAATGGTGGTAATGGCGCCATACCGTATGTTGGTAATTTTAAACGTGGTTTTGGCAATATGGCTGATCCAGTCAATGTCGGTGCGTTAAGTGTCGCTGTTATGTATGACATTGGTAAAATCATTCAGGTTGGTGGTAATGGCGGGAATAATGGTGATGGCTTTGCCGCTAGTAATATGGCAACAGTTTTTGATATCAATAATGGTGCCCCTCAGTTAACTGAACAGCAACGCATGAATTTTCCTAGACGTTATGGCAATGGGCTTGTGCTGGCGAATGGGCAAGTCGTGATTACAGGTGGTACAACACTGGGTAATTACAATATAGGCGATGAGCGTAACCGTGGTAGCCAAGCGGTGTTTGCCGCTGAGATTTGGGACCCTAATACAGGTAACTGGACAGTCGGGGCGAGTGCTGCAACGATTCGTGTTTATCACTCCATTACTTCATTGTTAACCAATGGCACAGTCTTGTCGACGGGCGGCGGTGCACCAGGGCCTGTCACTAATTTGAGTGGTGAGGTTTATTACCCGCCTTATTTATTTACGCAATCAGGTAATGGTTCTGAGTTAGCAGAGCGTCCAGTTATTGATGCGATTAGTGGATTGAAATACAGCCATAATGCGCCGATAGAAATGGATATGGCATCAAATGACCCTGTTAGCAGCTTGGTGCTCATTGGCTTAAGTTCTGGTACGCACTCGTTTAATGTTGGTCAACGACGTATTCCGTTGGGTTTTACGCAGGAAGATAACCGTTTAACCGCGACCACGCCGAATGCAAACTTAACGCCACCTGGCTATTACCAAGTGGTTGCTTTGGATGCGCAGGGCGTGCCTTCCTATGGTGTGGTTGTAGCGATTGGTCAAGACCTTGTTGCGCCAAATGTGCCAACGAACCCGTATACACCGCCTGAAGTAGATGACAATATTGCCGTGCCTGTGATCAGCGCGGGCGGTACCGCTAATTATACGGCTACGGCTGTCAATGGTTATACCTATAGCTGGAACTTTGGCGATGGGTCAGCAAGCACTGCTTACAATGCAGACCCAACGGTGAGCCATACGTATACGCAAGCGGGTGCATATGTGCTGACCTTGAGTATTAGAGACAATAATAATATTGTCACGACAAAAACAGTCATGCAGGCAGTTGCGACGAGCCAGACGGCTCAATCTCCTACAAGCGCGAGTCCGCTTGTCACAGATGCTAATGGGCGTGTTTGGGTGGTGAATCCAGATAATGATTCAGTCAGCGTGATCGATGGAGGCTTGATTGCGGAAATTGCTGTTGGTCAATCTCCACGTAGTGTTGCCATTGGCCCTGATGGCCGCGTTTGGGTAACAAACAAAGCTTCTGCCACAATTTCAATCATTGATTCCGTGAGCATTGCTGTGGTGGGAACTGTTGCTTTGCCAAGAGCATCTCAGCCACATGGTTTGGCGTTTGCCCCAAATGGCAGTGCCGCTTATGTCGCATTGGAAGCAACAGGGCAGCTATTGAAATTGAATGTTAATACAGGCAGCCAGATTGCAACAACGACATTAGGGCTAAATGTACGTGGCATCGCAGTGAGTGCGGATAGCAATACAGTATTAGTATCACGCTTTATCACGCCACCACTTCCGGGTGAATCAACATTGAATATTGATAGCACTACTCAAGGGGGTGAAGTGATCGCAGTGAACGCAGATAGTATGTCTGTGAACAAAACGATTATGTTGAGACACAGTGATAAAGTCGATAACGAAATCCAAGGATCTGGACTACCTAATTATCTTGCAGCGCCGGTCATCTCACCAGATGGTCAAGCCGCATGGGTGCCATCGAAGCAAGATAATATTAAACGAGGTGCTGCGCGTAGCGGTCAAAATCTCGATTTCCAAAATACAGTGCGAGCGATTAGTTCGAAGATTGATATGAGCACACTGACAGAGGATTATGCCAAACGCGTTGACCATGATAACTCTAGTGTTGGTAGTGCGGCTGTTTATCATCCTAACGGCGTTTATCTGTTCGTGGCATTAGAGACTAGCCGTCAAGTAGCTGTTGTTGATGCGATTAAGGGCAATGAATTATTTAAAATTGATGTTGGCCTAGCACCGCAAGGTGTTGCCCTCTCTGAAGACGGTAATACACTCTACGTGCAAGAGTTTATGAGCAGGACTGTTCGCAGTGTTGATTTAACACCACTAACGGTTGGCGGCCAATTAGCCGTTAGTGTTTCAACGGCTGCTTTTAGTATTACCAATGAAAAACTGCCGCCGAATGTACTCGCTGGTAAGCAGATGTTTTACGATGCAAAAGATTCGCGACTGGCGAAAGATAGCTACATGAGTTGTGCCAGTTGTCATAACGATGCAGGTAGTGATGGTCGTGTATGGGATTTGACCGGTTTTGGCGAAGGTCTGCGAAACACAATTACTTTAAATGGCCGCGCTTCAACAGGGCATGGCTTGTTGCACTGGAGTGCCAATTTTGATGAGTTGCAAGACTTTGAAGGACAAATCCGTGCTTTATCAGGCGGTACCGGTTTAATGTCTGATGCAGACTTTAATGCAGGAACGCGTAGTGAGCCCTTAGGCGATAAAAAAGCAGGCGTCAGTGGTGCCTTAGATCAGTTAGCCGATTATATTGAATCGCTTGTTTCTTTTGCAAAAACACCTTATCGAAGTAATGATGGTTCGCTAACCAATAATGCAGTAGCAGGAAAAGAAGTCTTTAAAAATAGCTGTGCAAGTTGTCATGCTGGGACAAACTTCACGATGAGTAATGGTACTGGCAACCTCAAAAATATTGGCACGCTAACCACAGCCAGTGGACAACGGCTTAATAGCGCATTAAATGGGATTGACATTCCTACCTTACGCGATGTTTGGGCAAGTGCACCTTACTTACATAATGGTAGTGCGGCAACGATACCTGATGCGGTGCAGGCACATAGTAATGTGACGCTGAATGCAACAGAGCTCACCAATGTGAGTGCTTATGTGCAACAAATTGGGTCTGAAGAAGCTAGTTTAGGCGGTGACCCAGAAAACCTAGCGCCCAGTGCAATATTAGCGACGTCTTATGTCTCTCCATGGGAGAACTTGGCGGCGGTGAATAATGGCACGTCGCATGTTAATTCTGCGGATAAAAACGGCGGTGCTTATGGTAACTGGCGTGGTGAGGCAGATTACGGTGCAACTGATTGGGTCAGCTTTAGCTGGGATACAGCAAAAACCCTAAATGCTTTTGAGGTTTACTGGTGGAATGACGGTGCAGGCATTGCAACACCTAATACGGCAGTGGTTGAATATTGGAATAATAATGCTTGGGTTAGCTTGGGCAATATTAATACAGTGTTAAACCAATATAACCGCATTGATTTTGCTGAGGTGGCTACAACCAGTATTCGTGTTTCCATGTCTAGTGATTTAGCAACGGGTATCTTAGAAGCTAGCGTTTGGGGAACTAATGGAGACACTACACCACCAACACCAAACGTTGCGCCAACTGTGAATTTAACATCGCCTATTGCTGACGCAATATATACATCAGGCGACATGATTGCATTAGCAGCAACTGCGACTGATAGTGATGGTGTAATTACTAAAGTAGAATTTTATGATGGCCAAACGCTTATTAGTACAGATACAACAGCACCTTATAATCGTGACTGGCCTGCAGAAGCTGGGAACCATAGCATTACAGCCAAAGCATATGACGACGATGGCGCAGTAACAACTAGCTCACCAGTCAATGTAAAAATGAATGCAAATGTAGTCGTTAACTTTAATTCGCCAACGGCTGGGACAACGTTCACTGAGAATGATGTGATTCCAATATCGGTAACAGCAACTGCTGCGGATAGCACAATTGTTAAAGTAGATTTCTACGATGGTCAAACGCTGTTGAATACAGATACCGTGGCGCCTTATACCTTTGACTGGAATAATGCCAGTGTCGGTGCGCATACGTTAAGAGCGGAAGTGTTTGATAACTTTGGGGCCTTATCTGTCAGAGTTGTCAGCATAACAGTTGAACCAGCCGCAAATATTGCGCCGACTGTGAGCTTAACGGCACCTGCTGCAAATGCAACTTATCTATTAGGTGATGCGATTACCGTCACTGCCACAGCGGCAGACCGTGATGGTACTGTTGCCAGTGTTGCTTTCTATGATGGTGCTAACTTGCTTGGTGTTGATACCACCGCACCTTATTCCTATACGTGGAACGATGCGAGTGTTGGCACACATGGCATCTCAGTACGTGCAACAGATAATGATGGTGCGCAAACAAACAGCGCTAGTGTTAATGTGTCAGTTAGAGAACCTGATAATGTTGAGCCAGAAGTGAGCATTGTCGTGCCAAATACTAATGTAACGTTGTTACAAGGAGATCCGTATACTATTACGGCATCTGCAAGTGATCGTGATGGAAGCATTAGTAAGGTAGAGTTTTATTATAATGGAAGTAACTTGCTTGGCATTAAAACTGCGGCACCTTATACCATTACTGGTTCGACAGCTGGCATACCAATAGGTGAGTACTCGATCATAGCGAGAGCTTATGATAATGAAGGTGCAATCACAACGAGTGCGCCTGTTGTTGTCACCGTGACTAATGAGCTAAATAGACCGCCTACAGTCAATGTAACATCACCAGTAGGGAGTTCGACCTATACTGTTGGCGATACCATTAACATTACAGCAACGGCAGCAGATAGTGATGGCACCATCACTAAGGTCGAGTTCTATGATGGCCCAATATTATTGGGAGTAGATACATCTGCACCCTATGCTTATACGTGGAATGGTGCATCTGAAGGTGCGCATAGTATTACAACGCGCGCAACGGATAATGATGGTGCTGTGACCACCAGTACGCCAGTTGATGTTAACGTTAACTCATCTGTCCCGCCAACGGTTAGTTTGAATGCCCCTGCCATTACAACTGGTGAGGCGGTGGAGCTGACAGCAACTGCGGCTGATGCTGATGGATCGGTAGTGAGCGTCGAGTTCTATGATGGAGCGACATTGTTGCATACAGATACTACTGCGCCATATAGTTATACTTGGAACACAGCGGTACAAGGCGTGCATAGTATGACCGCAAAGGCTGTTGATAACACAGGTGCAACTGCAACGAGTAGTACGGTAAATGTCAACGTCGATTCAACTTACAATGATAGGCCTATCGTAAACTTAATCACGCCTATTGATCTCGCAGAATATTCAGTTGGAGATGTCGTCGCATTAACAGCAACGGCTACTGATACTGATGGAAGTATTGCCAATGTTGCTTTCTATAGTAATGGTGAGTTGTTGAATGTTGATACCACAGCGCCATATACTTTCAACTGGACTGCTACAAAAGGGATACATGCTATTTCAGCCTTAGCTACTGATAACCAAGGTGCCTTTAATCGTAGTTCAACGGCTAATATCAATGTCATCGAAGTGAATAATAATGCACCAACAGTCACCTTAACTGCCCCTGCTGACAATGCAAGCTATACGGAGGGTGATGTCCTCACATTATCAGCAACTGCTAGCGACGCTGATGGATCTATTGTAAATGTTAGGTTTATTGATGAAACAGGCAGAACATTGTTTAACGATACACAAGCGCCATATACATTCAATTGGACAAATGTCGCTGAAGGGACATATCAAGTTGCCGCAAGAGCATGGGATGATGGTGGCAGTTATACGACAAGTAGTTTTGTGACGATAACAGTCAATACGCCGACTAATGCTGAGCCAGAAGTGGCCATTGTCGTGCCAAATGCTAATGTGACTTTGTCACAAGGAGACGCGTATACCATTACGGCATCTGCAAGTGATCGTGATGGAAGCATTAGCAAGGTGGAGTTTTATTATAATGAAAGCAACTTGCTTGATATTAAAACGGCCGCACCTTACACAACTACTGGTTCGACAGCTGGCATCCCAGCAGGTGAATACTCAATAACAGCAAAAGCTTATGATAATAATGGAGCGGTTATGACGAGTGAACCTGTTGTTATTACAGTAAGATAATATGGTCCGACAGCAAACCACAGTCTGCAACAGCATTTTGTTTGGCAACCTAGTTAGTGTGGGCTTTCTGGTGGCTTTAATGTTTAGCGCTCATTTATATGCTGCAGACATTCCCCAAACCAGTTTCTATCAGAACTTTGCGAACACGCATTTTGTAAGTCAAGACGGGCAAGCATTTAAACCTGAAGCGTATTTAGGCAAGGTGGTATTGTTTAACTTTATTTATACCAAGTGTTCTAATGTTTGCCCAATACAAACGAAGCAATTAGTTGGTATCAATAACAAGCTTTCGGAAGCTTACAAAAAGAAAGTTGAGATTATCTCAATCTCAGTTGACAGTCAGTTTGATAAGCCGAAAGTGTTAAAGCAATACGCTAAAACAATGGGCGCTAATGTAAAGAATATGCAGTTTTTATCAGCTGGTTACGATGATATCAAAGCCTTGCAAGAGAAACTGCACTTGTTTGGGAACCCTAATAATCCTACGCACCCTAAGATCGATTTGGAAAAGCTCAAAACAAGTGCTAAAGAAGAGGTGCTTAGCAATCACATGACGGTATTATGGGTTGTGGATAAGCAAGGCAGTTTATTACAGCGCTATAGTGCATCACCCATCGATGTGGAGCGTGTAGAACGCGAGCTTAAACAGGTTGTTGATTTGTAGTTAGTCTGGATAGCCTTGCGGGTTTTGTGATTGCCACTTCCAGGCATCTTGGCACATGGCATCAACGTCTCTTGTTGCTTTCCAACCTAATATTGTTTGTGCTTTGTTTGAATCTGCAAATACAGTGGCGCAATCACCTGGCCTTCTTGGGTGTATTTTATAAGGCACTTTGTTGCCAGAGGCTTTTTCAAAAGCGTTGACCAGATCTAATACGCTGTAGCCATGGCCTGTCCCTAAGTTAAAGACATGAGCACCTTGATTATCTTGCAGCCACTTCAATGCATCTAAGTGGCCTTGGGCCAAATCCATCACATGAATATAATCACGTACACCGGTGCCGTCATGTGTTGGGTAGTCATCGCCAAATACTTTGAGTTCATCTCTTCTGCCTACGGCTACTTGGCAAACATTGGGCATTAGGTTGTTAGGAATGCCATTAGGGTCTTCACCAATCGTGCCACTTTCATGGGCGCCGACTGGGTTGAAGTAACGCAGCAGGCCGATTTTCCAACTGTCATTAGAGGCAGCTAAGTCCTGGCATACTTGCTCTACCATTAGTTTGGACCAGCCATATGGATTGGTGGCGGTGAGATGTGCATTTTCATTAATGGGGGATTCGGCATCGCCATAAACGGTAGCGCTGGAGCTAAATACCAAAGAGTACACATTGTGCTGCGCCATTACTTGCATCAGTGTGACGCTGCCTGCAACATTGTTCTCATAATACATTAATGGGTTGCTCACTGACTCGCCAACCGCTTTAAGACCAGCAAAGTGAATAACACCATCAATCGTATTATTTTCAAAGACAGCATTGAGTGCAGCGGCATCTCTGACATCGGCATTCACGTGATTGATTTTTTTACCAGTAATGGCTTCTACTCGACGTAGTGATGCTAGTTTGCTGTTACTGAAGTTGTCTAATACAAGTACTTCATAACCAGCTTGTAATAACAATACAGAGGTGTGGCTGCCAATGTAGCCAGCACCGCCAGTGACTAAAATCATTTA
>SPJK01054026.1_pt1 | contig 10093 bp, 16 predicted proteins | sample 3741771 | NCBI WGS metagenome assembly SPJK01 (sample SAMN10925997, study PRJNA522277) | cold seep metagenome | isolation source: Elba SIP-enriched marine methane seep metagenome, extraction at timepoint T2 | place: Italy: coast of Elba, Mediterranean Sea
AATCAGAGAGTGGGAGCAGAACGATGGCAACTGAGAAGCACCGGGAGCGGGCGGAGTGGGTTGCTGCTCACGCCGTTGGCCCTGAGTCCGCTGGTTTGTTGGCGAAAGCCGTTGCCCTTGACTTCGCCGCAGTCGAAGCCGAAGCCCTCAAGTGGGCAGCGGAACAGGTGCGGAAGCGTCTGGCTTGGGTTGGTGATTATGAAGATTACGCAGCGATTGGTGACGAACTAGCAGACCGCATCGAGAAAGGGGCCGAGTAGATGGCACACGTTACCGCAGCCCTGAACGGAGAGAGTGATGGCCGTAACAATTAGCACCCCTGTGACCGAGACCATCGTGCGAATCATCCAGACCTCATCTGAAACTGTGCTGAAGAAGCCTCGGCTAATAGATGTCGACCCCTACTCGTGGAGAATGAGCGACGAGTTTCGGAAAAAAGAAAAAGACTGGGATACCAATTTTGAAGTTCAGTACCTGCATTCGTCTGTGCCGTACAGATCATCCCCTGAGTTGGCCGTGTTCGACAGTGTCGACCACTATTGGCAGGTGACGGAATACCAGTAAACGCAAAGGCCGCAAGAGCGCAGTTAAGCTAACTCTCGCGGCCCCAGAGAGCCTGCCTCGGGTAGCTGACACCCGAGAGGCAACATCAATAGGCTCCCCGTAGCTTCAGGAAGCCTCTGCCTACCCGTCTCGGAGCCCACATTATCAGGTTCCAAAAGCTCTTCACAAACAGGTAATTACCCTCGTCCGGCTCGACCGTCCACATCAGGAACAGGCCAAGCTGATACAGCAGTAGCATCGGGCCGGCAACGAGTGCCCACGTCCACGGATCTACAGTAGGCGTGATGATGCCGGCAAAGACCATTAGTGACACGACAACGAACGGCCAGATCTTCTTCATCTTCGCGTAGCCCAGAACGTGCATCCGGGCCAACAGGTACATGACGATCGGGATCTGGAAGATCGTTCCCATCCAGAACATCAGCATCGTAATCAGACTGATGTACTGCGACAGGGTAATCAGCGGTACAGCCACGCCTTCACCGAAGCTAATCAGGAAGTCCAGCGAGACCTCGAGCAGCACGTAGTACGCAAACATCGCACCGGCTATGAACACCGCGAACATGACCGGAGCAAAGATCAGGAAGTAGCGCTGGTACTTGAGAGGCGTTATCGGCCTGAAGATGTAGAACATCCCGAAGACGAATACCGGGAACGCAGCTGCTATACCGGCCATCATCGAGACGTTCAGCGCCGTGACGATAGGGTCGGTCGGGTTGGTGAATACCGGGGCTCCGTCGAACGGAGACAGCTTCCCGTCAGCAGGGGCCAGCAGCCACTCGAAGACATCCTTGCTTCGCCACAGGTTCCAGAACGTTAGTCCGAACGCACCGAAACCTGCGACGAAGATCGCAATGATGACGTAGACAATGCGCCGCCCGAAGGAACGCATCGTCCTCTTGCTTGGGAGCCACCCGAACAGGTAGTCCCTGATGTCGCGTGCAAGTTTGCCGAGAGCCCCCCAGTCACCGGGTTGGGGGAGCTGATTCACCTAAGACTTTTCGGGCTTGTCGCTGAGAAACTTGTTCTCAAACTTGCGCCACCCGATATACAGAACAAGGACGGCAACAGTGCCGCCTCCGATCCATGCCCATTCCATGATGACTGTCCTTTCAGACTCTCTGTTCGGCTCACTTGAGCCGCTTCCGTAAAGCTGAGTTGCGACGTTGCAACCCTTTAGCTTTCTTCTTGACGTTGTACATCGCCATCCACGTGCCGGATATCGACACCACGATGACGAAGATTACCGTGCTTATCGCTTCTTCTTGCCTGTCAAAAAAGGGGGTAGCGCCCACTCTGCTACTTTGACAGCACCGACACCGAGACCGATAGCAACGAGTGCGTAGCTGCCGATAACGGAGATCGCTGACATAGGGCCGATGAACATCACTTGCCCCTCTTCCCGGCTACACCTTCAAGGATAGCCCCGAACCTGTCACTGGCTGCTCGTCCGAACTCGCGAATGCCTTCCCACACCGGGCCGGTAACCTGATCCCCGACAGCAGTGACCGTGTCCTTGACTTCGTCGACAGCCTTCGAGACGTTGTCCCGGATCTCTTCAGGAGTCGGTGGCTTCCTAGATGTCTCGTCAGTCTCTTCCGGTTCGTCTGCTTCAGCCTCGGCTTCCGCTACAGGTTCCGGTTCGGGTTCCGGCTCAGGAGCCTCTTCGACTTCCGGCTCTTCCGCTTCGGGTTCTTCAGGCGCAGCTTCTTCAACCTTGTCCTCGTGGACTAGCTTGACCGCCTCTTCTTCAACAGGTTCTTCGGGGATCAACCCTGTGACGTCGTTCTTCAGGCTCTCGTCAGGCATGGCTATCTCCTACGCTGATGTCGGATCTGTGCGATCGATACTTTGGATGGCAGTGACGCGAGCCTCGTGCTCGCGGTTGCGAACGATGATGTCCTTGACCAGCCCGCGCAGCCACTGATCGAGGTCGCTAGTTGTTGCAAGGTCATCGAGGTTAAGCTCTCTCTGGAATGCACGCCTTGCTTCGGGCACGAAGGCATCGGGGATTGTGACTGATACTACTGCTGGCATGGGGCTCTCCTACAGGTCTGTCTCGTGAACGAAGTTCCACCCGAAGTGATCGTTGATGGCCTTCATCAGCTTTTCCATCTCGATATGCAGATGCTTCCCGGTGAGCGGTGAGTCTGAATCGTACACCCAGTCACCTGCATCGTTGTGAGGGGAGAGCAGCGTACTGTTACCAGCCGCATCCATGACTCGGAGCTCTCCAGACGCTGAGTACAGGTCGATACCGTTGGACAGCGTGCCTGAAGGAGCGGTGCCGTTTACTAGCCTGATAGCGTTGGTCGGGTCAGTAGTTGATCGGTTCAGGTTAGCGGTGGACTGACGCATGGTCAGACCCTTCTCGTCAAAGTACCCGCGCACCGCCGTTTCAGTGAGAACGTACATCAAGCCTAGATTGTGGTCGTAAGTAAGCTGCCCGACATCGTTGTCATCGGGGTCTCCGAAGTGGACGCTGCCCTGCGCGTTGTTCGGGGTGAGGATGGAAATCCCGCCGTCAGTGCTGTTCTCAACGATGAGATCGTCTGCGTTAGCAGCAGCCGTAACGCTGCCAGCAGTGGCAGAGAAAGCGTGTATGGTGCCGTCCGGCGAAAGAGTGCCGACTCCAAGATGCGCGCTGCTGTTGATGCCTACATTATTAGCCCCGTTGACCCTGAACTGCAGCAGATCCGTAGAGTGATCGTAAGCAAGCCCGCCTACATCGTTGTCATCTGGATCGCCAAAGTACAGCGCCCCTTCATTGCTGTTCGGAGTAAGGATGGAGATTCCACCGCTTCCACTGTTTTCAGCAACAATTTCGTCAGCACTGGTACTAGCTACAACTGTGCCTGCGCTGGCAGTGTGAGCGTGAACTGTTCCCTCAAGGATCGAAGTGTTGTTGACCGTCAACTTGGCACCGATTGCCATGTCACCCGAGCCAACAGCATCTGGCTCAACGATGAGGTTCGTGCCGTCGTACAGGATCGTAGCGTCGCTGTCGCCTCCAAACGCTAGAGTCTGATTGTCCGTTAGTATTGCGCCGCTGAGAAGATTCACGTAGCCATTAGAGCCGTCTATCCGCAGGTACGTCACCAGCGACCCGTTGGTCAGAGCGGCAAACTCTAGGTCACCGTCCTGTGTCGCGCCGTCTGCAACAGTGGTAGCCGTCCACGAAATACGGGCCTGCTCGTCCTGATTGCCCCCGTCGTCTGAGAGGTTGAGCTGGATATAGGCGGTGTCGCCGTCTGCGGGCGTAGCCCTGTTACCCTCAAAGACTGCAACCTCAACTGAAGCAGCGTCCTCTGTTCGGGTAACCGTCAGCCCTGCTTGGTTCGCAGTGCTCTCGGTGATCTGCATCTGGGAGACACCGAACTTGTCACTACCCAGAAGCCAGACAACATCTGAGCCGTTGACGATCTTGATGTCGTGAACATCGGTGCCTGAAATAGACAGGTTCCAGTGACCGGTCGCATCTGTCGTGTCGTTAGCAACAGAAGGCGTGGTAGTACCCACGGCGTAGGCGTTGACCGTCGCACCGGAAACCCCGGCACCTGTATCGGTGAGTAGATGTCCGTTGTACTCAGTCATTACCTGCCTCCAATGGCACGCTGTAGGGCCGCTCGCCCGTTCGAGAGTGCCTCTGCCTCACTGACCCGCTCGTAACGCAAGCCAGAGGCTATTCCGGTCAATTGTCGCACATTGTCTGACTCGAACCGGGGAACGACATCGATCAACATCCGGGGAGAGGTAAGAGTGAACCTGCCGTTGTAGAAGAAATCCTGCGGCTCTTTCCGCCCGGTACTCCAGAGCGCACGGTAGATCTCGTACTCCGCATCGCTGCCGCCTCGGCGCTTCCAGCTATCCGGTGGCATTAGCGTGACCTCGGTTTCGTTGGTTCCACGAACAGCATACGCACCAAACCGTAGACCTTCTCACCGGACTCTTCCACGGTGTTGAAGTCCTCAACGTCCATTAGGTAGGTCTGTTCGCCTGTATCGTCTGCGCGCCAAGAGACTTCAATCATTCGGTCTGAGTCCAACGTGTCTCGCAGGTTGCTGAACATCTCTGTCGGGGTCTGCCCGTGATGCTCGGTACGCAGATCCAGCACGCAGCTAGCACTGTAGAGCGTCTCGATACGTGGACGCCACTTCAGGGTCAGCTTCACCATCTGCGGGGTCTGCTGAACGTTAGACCCCCGGGCAAGAGTGATGCGCCACTTCCATGCCCGGAACGGTACACCCCTGTCGTCGCCGTTACCCGGCAGCGGGAACTCGAAGGAACCCGTGTCCTGTTGCGTGACGACTTCGGTGAAGTCCTCGACATAGTTGGTGGCGTACTCGACCTTGACCGTTTCCGTGGTCGAGGGATTGATCGTCTCGAGGATCGCCCCGAGCGCCAGCTTTCTCATGTTCTGGATGTTGAAGTCCACCCATGACGATTCCAGAACACAGGAATCCCCGTACTCCTGACCTGTGATGTTCACCGGGTTGACGATATCGATCGGGAGATCCATGTAGTAGACGCGGTTGTTCCAGCCCCACCACATGCGGTACGCGCCGTACGCGTTGTTGATACTGATGGCAGAGATCGGCTGGCCTGACTGCCCCGATGTCCACTTGCTTTCCCAGCCGCGACCGTTCCACCCGAGAATGTGGGACTCTCCCGGCTCTGACGGAAGGGTGACTCCGTGGTGGAAGCGAACGCCACGAGATGCACGAGTCGCCAGTTTGCTGACACCGCTCGTGCCTGAAGAGTCGATCGCCACAAGCAGATCGTTGTGGGTCTTGTCCATCAGGATGATCTTGCCGCGCTTGTCTTCAGGAAGCCCGTCGTCAAGGTCTGGTCCGACAACAGTTACAAGCGTCTGGTCTGAGCCAGCCTGAAACTGATAGACGGCGTTACCGGCTGAGACATACGTGGAGCCACGGAAGACAGCAGAGCCTAGCCCACCGGCAGGGTGGAACGGCAACTGAAGGTCTGTCTCTACGAAGCGAGCGTTGGACGAGTCGTGAATGTACAGGCCAGTCTTAGTGACAGCGTAGATGTGCTGCTCTCGGTCAGCGCCACGAGCAACGATCAGTTCCGTCACGTAGTCGTCAGGAAGCTGAAGCTGAGCGTCGGCTGTCCATGCAGCAGATAGATCGTCGGTGTAGTACATCTGCCCCGCTTGGTCGATTCCCCAGAGCAGATCGTTCCAGAACACAACGTACTTGATATCGGTTGTGTTCCTTGCCCATGTAGACGAGTCGGTAGCGTAGTCAACCTCAGACCCAGTTGCTACCACCAACGTCTTCGTCCCACCGACAAGGCCGACAGCAGAGTCAGTAGCCGCAGTCAGCAGTGTGCGGACACTCGACCACGAATCAGCAGCGTTGTTGTAGTCGTAGACCACGGTTCCAAAAGATGCCAGCAGAGAGTTGTCGAGCTCTTCGATGAACCCGATCTCGCTAGCAGTTGCTGATGCCGCTGTCTGTACAGCCCTGCGAGGCAGCACAAACGAGTTCTTGAACCTGATCTGCCCGTTCGTGTACCAGACGCGCTTCTCGTCCTCTGGGAGCGTGGCACGGTTAACACCGATGCCGTCTCGGAAGTCAGAGATCGTCCACTCGGAAGCGACAGGGTTAGACGCGTCAGTGTAGTCACCGATGGTGATCTTGCCGGGGCGACGTGAAGCGAGACCCTGCTGAACGGAACCTTCAACCTTGAAGATATCCCCGTTGATGCGGATCGAGTCACGCTCTATGGCGCTGCTAGTTACCAAACCACCACCCAGTCTGCCTTATCGCCCGGCGAGTCCGCGTCCATATAGAACTGATTAAAGGCATCTCGTCCGGTTCCTTCAGTCAGCCCGAGAATCCCGGTGAGACTGATCGATTTGCTCGACCCTTTTGGTATGCGCACACCGTAGGTGGTCGACACGTTGGACGACCCCAGATACATAGCGTCGCCAGTGTTCGTAGCGCGCGGGGTAACCTCGAGTACAGCGATCTTCTCAGACGCCCGAACTCGCGCACCTGAAGCAATAGACGTGGAGATCTGCACCGCCGTACCGGCAGATGTAACTGTGACTGTCCCTGCGTCTATCTTTGCCATTACGGATAGTGCCTGTACCCGATCACCCTGCAGAACATCTCGTCCACACCGCTCAGGTCGTCGTTGGTTGTCAGGGTCAGTTGATCCTGCGTACCTCTGCCGATGCGAAGTCCGCCCGGGACGTACTCGTTCATGGGGATGATGACTGACTGCGCTTCCTGAGTGCTCGTCCAGTTCGTCAGGGTGAACGCACCGGCGTTAGAGCCGCCCGAGTGGTATCTGGCAAAGCCTGTCTGCGCCAGCGCCTGTCCGTGCGTCTGAGCCTTGTTGATAAGCGCTGTCTCCACACCTGCTTCCGTCAGGATAAGGTCGACTCCTGTAGAGAGCGTGCCGATGTTTCCCCAGTCGTTGTGCGTTGCACCTGCGTCTGCGGTAACAAGGATGATGAGCATGACACGGATGTCGTAGTCGTTGTCCGACTGCACGTAGTACGAGGCGGCAGTCGTCGCCATATCCGTAGTGCCGCTGTCGAGACCTGTCGTACCGAGCAGTCCTGAGAAGTAGCGCAACCGTGACTGGCTACCGACTGGCGGCGGGTCGCCGGGATGAACCTCAACGCGAAGAGAGTTCTCTTCACCTACGAGAACTTGGCGTGTCCCGCCTGACTGTTCGTTTCGAGCAGATATGCCAACATCGATCACTAGATGATGTCCTCTGGGACTGCCTCGAAGAAGCTGATTCTCCCCTGCGCTACGCCAGAAGTATTGTCAGCGGTGATGCGAAGTTCGATAGAGTTTCCGTTGCCGAGAATGACCGAGCCTTCCTTGCGGTAAATGAACTCTTCGCCCTCTTCCTTGACGTAGTGCCGGTCGATCTCTGTGAACGTTCCCGTCATTGTCGGGTTGTTGTCATAGGCCGTAACGGTTGCAAGGTTGCCTGACGTTTGGTTCATGTTCACTGGGGTCACTGCTGTACCGCCGGATGACCGAGTCCTTCCGAACCCGAGACTCCAGTAGACGTTAGCGCTCGGTGGCGTGGAGCCTCCGCCGAAGTCGAGGTACTGCATCCGAATGTAGGTAACGACAACGACCTTCGTCGGTGAATCGTTCACCAGAGACAGGATGGTGTGCGTCGTGTTGTTGACTGAACCGAAGTCCCCCTGCACCTGATAGGTTCGCCCGTCCGTGAGAGAGACTCCGAACTGAGGCGTACGCGCAAGGGTGACTGTGTTCAACTGGCCGCGGGTGTTAACCGTGGCGATGTTGCCCTTGCCGCTACCGTCACCGATTTGGATCACCATTACGTAGTCTCCGTTGAATCTCTCAGGTAGCAGGCCACTCCCGCATACACCTTTGCGTTGCCTGACGACAGTGATGGATCTAGTCTCAACCCGAATGCCTTGTTCGGCGGGATGATGAAGTCGAAGGCAGCGAACAGCCGCCCGGTTCCGTGGTAGAGCACGGCAACATCTGTCCCGCCTGTCAGGGTCTCCCCGCTTGCGCCCTTGTAGAAGAGCCCCGTCATCGTTGCAGCAGAGCCCAGATTTCGGTTGAAGTTCATGTCGACAGCCGTAGCACCTGAGATCGTTGTGCCCGCTGTAGGATCGGCAACAACGTACAACTCGGCACTGTCGGATTGAGTTGCGGCAGACCCTATGCCCAGAAAGATCGACTCGACAATGATCTCTCGATCGTCGCTGGTGTTCTTGATGTACAGCAGGGCCGTCTCAGCCGTGATGGTCTCGTTGCCTGTGTTGACGTTGAACGCTTCCCCGCGAAGCGAGGCGTCGTAGTTTCGGTCACTGGTAACGCCGTTGATCTCGAGACGGTTGCGTCCGTCAACGGATGCCAGTCTCTGCGTTCCGGTTCCGTCCATGATTGATTCAGGCATTACTCCAGCCCTTCGTTCGCTTTAAGATCCACACCTGTAACAAGGCTCAACTGATCCAACACTCGGCCCAGCACTTCTCTTGTGCGGTCTTCTGCGTTCCGCATCAGTTCGGCTTCGTCTATCTGCGAAGCCTGATTCGCCTTAGTGGCGATAAACTCTGTCGTGTGCGACGTGACGATATCAGCCATCGATCCACCGTACCCCGTCTCGAGTCTGCATCTCTCGCAGACGCCTGAACGCTAGTGCCTCTTGTGCATCTGCGTCGACGTGAGCAGCATCTCGGTTAGAACCGTAGCGGTCAGCACTGGCACGCATTGCGAGCGCAGTCGCTTTCGCCACGATGTACTCCGGGTCAATGTCACAGCTGTCAGTCTCCGCAGATAGTTCTGTCGGCTTCTTCACACCGTCAAGGTACAACATGCTGTGGCCGACAACTCTGCGACCCTCTGCGTTGAAGACCAGCTGACGACCGCTCTTGTTCACAGACCAGTAGTTTCGGTGGACGAACTCCCATGTCTCGGAGTCCTCACGAGTCGCCTCAATCCCGTCGATCCACACCGTACCAAGACCCGTCGTTGCAGCGGCGTACTGGAGTGCGACTGAAACGATGGCAGTGCAGTCCTCGGGAGTAGGCAGTGCAACTCGAACCCGCGTCCATGTGTTAGCGGAGAGGGCAGGAACATCGATATTCGCAACCTCTGTCGCTCCCGACGCTGCGCTCGACAGTATGAGGTCGAATGTATCCGCAGTGGTTGCAACATCGGCCCTAACCCAGAACTCGATATGTGTCATCGCTGAGAGATCGAGAGTGCCCACATCCTCAGTAGCGATCAGGTCGTTCACACCTAGACCTGCACCGAGCACGAACTTGTTCGAGGCACTGCCTTCGTAAACAACCTCGTCGTCAGCAGATGCAGTAACGTCAGCGTCCACCAACTCAGACCACACGCCGTCGCAGTTGTCAATCAGCACGTGGCCGTAGGTTTGTCGGTAGTAGACCGCAGCAACACCCGTCATGGCCGTAGCCGCTGGCAGATCGTACCTGCCGGCTCTCCTAGACGTGTGGATTGAGTAGTCTTCAGCAGATGGAGCGCCGCGCTTCGTAACAGTGCGGATAGCAGAGTTGATGAAGCGGTGGATTCGCTCCGGTCGCATAACCGGGTGCGCTTCCCAGAGCTCGTACTCTGTAGCTGTCGCTATCGGCGCAGTAACCGCAGGCGTCCGCAGCGTACCCTCTTGTAGCGCAGCATCGTACCCGGCGACTGCGGTGAAGGTACTGCCCGAGACGAATGAGCGACCGTTGATGTAGCCGTCTCCGCCAGAAAGCTCTTCATCGATAAAGGTCGTGCCGTTAGAGTTGCCTGCCTGCGTAGTCGTAGACAGAACCATCGCGCCGAGACGGTCACCGATACTCTGGCGGAGTTGCTTTCTAGTCTGCGCGCTAACGACGCTCATTTATCCCTCGGGGTGTTCTCGCCTGTTGTGAGAGCGGAGTTTCAGATTCCACCCGCCACGGTTCTTGGCATCGAGCATCTCGTTACAGGTAGGGCAGGGATTCGAGAAGCCTACACCACTCTGGTTGTTGGCCTCTTCTTCAACC
>SPJK01052828.1_pt1 | contig 10088 bp, 7 predicted proteins | sample 3741771 | NCBI WGS metagenome assembly SPJK01 (sample SAMN10925997, study PRJNA522277) | cold seep metagenome | isolation source: Elba SIP-enriched marine methane seep metagenome, extraction at timepoint T2 | place: Italy: coast of Elba, Mediterranean Sea
CCTGCGAGGTCGCCCCATTCGACCCGTTGGTGAATGCCTATGCGGCCAGGATATTTGCCCAGACGGGTAAGTTTCGCCGCGCAAGAGCCTGTGGCCAAGTCGTCCTCCGGAATTTGCCCGATGAGGCCGAACTCCTGGACTATACCGGCAACGCCTTCAGCATGTGCGGTGACCAGGATGGGGCGAGGCGATGTTTTGAAGCTGCGGTGGCGCGGGCGCCGGGCGTGGCCTCCTACCTGTTCAATCTCGCTGCGACTGAGCGGTTCGCAGGGGCGTTTGATGCTGCCGAGGCGCATTTGGAAGAGGTGGTCGCGATCGAGCCGTTAAACTGGGAGGCGCATTACGGGCTCAGTTATCTGCGCCGTCAGACGCATGAAATCTCTCATATAACGAGGTTGGAGAGTCTGCTCGGGCACCCCGCGATGGATTGGCGCGGAGAAGTTAGGATCCGGTATGCGTTGGGAAAGGAACACGACGATCTGGGCGAAAGCCGGAAGGCGTTTGAATACTATGACAGTGCGGCAAAGATCCAGCGAGCGCACACAAAGTATACTCCAGCAGAAGAAATCGAGACAATCGACAGGATCATCCAAGCTCATACTGCCGACGCATTTGCTGGCAGGACCGCTAGCACCAGCGAGGCCTCCCCTGTCTTCATCCTCGGTCTGCCGCGTACCGGCTCGACCCTTGCCGAGCGCGTTCTGGATGCCCATCCGGATATTGCATCGAAAGGTGAGCTCAACGAATGGGTTGTGGCGCTCATGTCCACTGCCAGGTCAGGCGGTGGCGGGACACCGGATGATCTTGTGGAACGCACGCTCGACATCGATTTTGACCTGCTGGGCCGGACTTACCTTGAGCGGGCGGCGGAGCATGTTCCGGATACTAAGCGATTTATCGACAAGATGCCGCTCAACTCGCTTTATGTCGGCCTGATCCTTCAGGCGCTTCCGCGGGCGCGTATCATTTATCTCGAGCGCGATCCGCTTGACGCCGCCATGGCGATCTACACGACGCTGTTCAGCCGTGCCTATCCCTGGTCTTATGATCTGGGTGAGATTTCGGATTACATGACGGCGCATGCGCGTCTCATGAACCACTGGCGAAGGGAGTTTTCAGGACGCATCCTGTCTTTAGCCTATGAAGACCTCGTGTTCGATCAGGCCACCTCGACCCGCCGCCTTCTGGAATACTGTGAGCTGCCATGGAACGATGCGTGCCTGCAGTTTCACAGGAACCAGTCGTTCAGTACGACAGCGAGTGCCGTCGACGTCAGGCGGCCAATCTATTCTTCTTCAGTCGGGCGGGGTGAAAAGTTCCTGCCTTTCGTTGGTTCCCAGCTTGATGATGTGATGCGCCTCAGACAGCTTTACACTGCCAAACACGCGTCCCTCGCAGGAGGAGGCTGATTAATGACAACAAAGTCGAAGAGTCGATCACATGATGGTATTCGCGCCGTTATTGCAATGTTGTGCGCGACCGGGCTCGGTTACTGGCCACTCTATGTCCAACCGTTCGTTATCGGTGCGTTGATCGACAGTCTTGGCCTGTCGGAAGCGCAGGCCGGCCTTTTGATGACAGCCGAGATTTCTGCCATTGCCCTGGTAACGCTTGGAGGCGCCCAGCACATTGCCCGTCTTGCCACACCGGTGCCATTGGCGATCGGCGCCGCCATAATTGTGCTCGCTGGCAATGCGATTTCGGTTTTTCTCGATGAGTTTACTTGGCTTTTGCTGGCGCGGATCGGGACGGGGCTTGGGGCTGGGATCAGCCTGGCGATCGGATCGGCGGCCCTGGCCAAGGTGTCTGATCCCGATCGCAAGATGGCGCTGATCCTTGTCGGACGCGGTATAATGGGAGCGGTTATGATTCCGCTCATTGCGATGGCCATTTCGAAATATGGCTTTCGCGGATCCTACATGTTCCTGACTTTGATTCCTTTGTTCGTCTTGCCCGTTCTCCTGTGGCTTCCTTCCCGCGACGAAGCTGGGCGTGAAGAGGCAGCGACAATGGAACAGAGCCTTGAGCTTCTGCACGACCGGATCGGTATGCCGGTGTTTGTTCTGCTTATGGGGATGTTCCTGATGACGCTCGGGGAATCTGTCTGGTACTCGTTCATCGAGCGCAAGGGCATCGAGATCGGCATGTCCCTCGACCTGATTGCCCTCGTATTGATGGTCACGACAATTGCGGGCCTGCTCGGTGCGGCGGTGCCGGCTGTCCTGAACACCCGTCTCGGGCGGCAGCTGCCGATCTATGTCAGCATGGTGCTGGCCATGGCTTCGGGATGCGTCGCCCTCCTGACCCAGAGTCCGGCCATCTATGGAATTGCCAATGCCGTCTACACGGTTAGCTTTGCTGTCTGCGTTCCTTTTATATTTGGGGTTTCGACAAGGCTCGGCCGAACCGGTGCCGTGACGGCGGCGCTCGGTGCGATGATCGTCGGCGGCCACTCGATTGGACCATCGATTGCTGGATTTGTGGTCGGGCATGGCGGCTTCCCGCTGCTGACTTTTGTCTATGCGGGCGCGAACCTTGCTGCTCTGGTTTGTCTCTTCCTCCTGTTTGAATTTATTTCGCGGCGGGACCAGGTTGCGGACACAATGGTGAGCGAACATGATTGACGACCTCGGAGTTCAGCCGACACCAGCTTTTCCGCAACACAGCTTCTGGAGTGAGGATTACGGACCATATACGCCGTCTCCGTCGCTACAGGCCGACATAAAGGCCGATGTCGCCATCATTGGCGGCGGGTTCACCGGGCTGAGCACTGCGATCAACCTGAAACAGCTGGATGCCTCTATGCAGGTCGTTCTGATCGAGCAGGAAGCGATCGGTTTCGGCGCGAGCGGCCGAAATTCCGGCTGGGTCTGGCCAAATCTCGCCACTTTTGAGGAAATCTTGGCGAAGCACGGTGCCGAGACCCTGCGTGAGACGTATCAATATGCAAAACGCGCCTATCACTATGTTGGCGAGCTTGTGAAAACGCATAAACTCGACTCCGATTACCGAGAAACTGGATTGCTCAGGCCGTCGGTTTCAGAGATCTACGAGCCCGATCGAATGGCCTATGCTGATTTCTGTGAAAAGCTCGGTCGGAGTGATCAGGTTTCCGAGATGAAAGAGACGGAGGTTCAGGCGGTCGTTAAATCGCCCTTATTCCACAAGGCCTTGTGGGACAAGGAACTCGCCCTGCTTCAGCCCGTGAAACATGCTCGGGCATTGGCGGGCCTTGCGCGCTCTCTCGGGGTTCTAATTTTCGAGCAAACACCCGCAATCACTTTTGTGGAAGAAAGTTCCGTGGTCAAAGTCTCAACGCCGAGGGGAAGGATCATTGCCGATCGGCTTGTGCTGGCGACAAACGGTTATACGCACCTACTACAAGGGACGAAGGGCAAGGCCCTTCGTCGTCACCAGCGGCCTGTCTTTGCCTACAATACGATTTCTCGTCCTCTCACCGATACCGAGTGGAGCAGTGTTGGCTGGGACTCCAGATGTGCCATTTATTCATTTGGCCCTGCCTCACATTTCGGAAATCCTACGACAGATGGCCGCATCCACTGGTGCAGCGATCGCTTTATTGGCTTTCCATATGGCAAAGATATGAGCGCCGAGTATATTCCGAACTACAATGCGACCCTGAAGGCGCAGACGCCGCTCTTCTTTCCGGGACTTGCAGATCTTGATCTCACCCATCACTGGGGCGGACCTGTCGGCGTGACCATGGACCGCATTTTCCATGTCGGCGCGCTACCGGGCAGCGAACGGATATATCTCTCGATTGGATGCAACGGGAACGGTGTGTCGCTCACGCATCTGAACGGCAGGATTCTCGCCGAACTCTTGACCGGCCAGCGGAGCGAATTGTGCGACCTGTGGTTCGTCAACCGCAAGCCAAAACTCTGGCCCCATCCACTGGTCGCCGTCACTGCGATGCGGGTGGTCGCAGGCCGGGAAATGAGTGCGGCGAGGCGGCGGGCGGTCAAGGCGGGCCTGGAAGCACTGGTAACCGAAAGTCGGGAGGGGGTCCCAGAATGATCCGGATTGCAGATCAGTGGTTTGAGCGGACCAGGATTGATGATGACATCACTCATCTTACCGAACCGCACGTTCATTCGCTCCTTAGATGCAATATCTGGCATATACGCGGGCGGGACAGGGACCTGTTGATCGATACCGGCATGGGTATCGCCAGCCTTCGAGAGGCGGCCGCAGACCTGTTTCAGAAACCGCTGACGGCTGTTGCGACTCACTCCCATTTCGATCATGTCGGCGGGCTTCACGAATTCCGGGACTGTTGCGCCATTCACGGGCTGGAAGCAGAAAGCCTAGCGTGCGCAGAGGACGGTATGGCGCTGACGACGGAGCAGTTAGGGGCCGATATCGTTCAGGACATGCGTGATGCGGGGTATGCGCTTGAGGACGGCATGTTGATCGACGCTGTGCCCTATGCCGGTTTCGAACACGAAGCGCACAGTCTGGAACCTGTAACAGCCTGCTGGATTCTTGAGGCAGGCGATGTTGTCGACCTCGGCGACCGGCAGTTTGAAGTTCTGCACCTGCCGGGGCATTCGCCGGGCAGTATTGGCCTCTATGAAAAGGCGACCCAGACCTTATTCTCAGGGGATGCCATCTATGATGGCCCCTTGCTGGGAAACCTGCCCGGTTCGGACCTGCCTACATATGTGAAGACGCTGCGCCGTTTGCTCGACCTGCCTGTCGGCATTGTCCATGGCGGGCACGATTCAAGCTTCGGCGGTGAGCGTCTCAAGGAGATTGCGACAGAGTATCTCCGGCGATGGGACGTGTGAGGGCCTACTTTCAGGAATGGTGATGTGCGCATCGTCTCAGCGCTATTCATTTGATGCCAAGTCGCGGCTAAGCGAAATTGGCAGTTACGGCATCTGAGCCGAGATGGAGCACTCTATGGCAATCAAGCTTCAGGACCTGATGAGCGAAGCGGAAATTTCCGCGATGCGGCGGCCCATTAAGGATGCGCGGACCTTTCCGAACCGCGCCTACACTTCGAGCGCATTTTTCGAGCTCGAGGTCGAGAAAATCTACATGCGGGAATGGACGGCCGCATGTTTCGCATTCGATGTGCCCGGGCCAGGTGATGTCCATCCATTCCTCTTCTGTGGAATGCCCCTCGTGGCCGTCAGAGGAGAGGACGCAATGATCCGGGTGTTTCACAATGTGAGCCCGTATGATGGCTGCCCACTTGTCCCGGAGCCGGCGTCAGGCCTCGAGCGTCTCGTTTCGCCATATCATGGCTGGCAATACGATCTGAAAGGCAAGCTTGTATCCATTCCGTACTGGGACGGAACGAAAAAAGGCAACCTCAGCGCCGTCAAAGGAAAAGATGTCAATCTGGTTGAGGTGAAGTGCGACACCTTCATGGGTGCGGTCTTCATTAATTTGGGTGATGCGCCGGGCGACTTTGCGGCGTATGTCGCTCCGATCACACGGCAATTCAGCGAGTATGACCTCGATATCCTGATGCCGGGTTCAGACGAGACAGGGATCCCGTTCGTCACGACGCATGAGCGCCAGTGCAACTGGAAGACGTTTTACGAGAATTCTGCGCTCAATATTCTTCATGAGAGTTTCGTACACGACTTCTACTCGACCTCACCAGAGGTGCCGCGGATCAGGGGCGATGGCGTCCCCTCATTCACCAATATCATTGATGAGGGATTGCTGGCCCTCGGCTTCGACAAGGCGGATTTCGAGGCAACCTATTCCGATACCGGCTTGCCCCATGTGGGCAGGAATGGACAAGCGCCCAACCGGGAATGTTTTGGGACACTCTATCCGAACTTCTACATTTCCTTTGCGCCGACTTTTGTCGAAGTGACGTTCCTCCTTCCAGACGGTCCGGAAAGCGTATTCGAGCGGCAGGCAATACTTTATCACAAGGATGTCGCGTCGGACCCCGCCCTTGTGAAGCGCCGGAAATTCCTGTCTGGCGCGTTTGACGGCGCATCGGCTGAAGACGGCCGGATCTGCGAGGCTGTTCAGAGTGCTCGCAAGTCACCCGTGTTCGACCAGAAATTCTACTCGCCCTTCTGGGACGAGCTTCACTACCGGCTGAATAAACGGATTCTCGATGACCTCGAGCGCCGATAGCCAAGCACTTCGGATATGGAAATAACATGAACAGACGTGCCAGGAGCTATCCAACCGACGCATTTGTAGACGGCGAATGGATCGCATCTGCGACCGGCCGGCGGTTTGAGGTCAGCAATCCAGCGACGGGGAAGGTGATTGCCAGCGTTGCCGATTGCGGCGCTGACGAAACGCGCGCGGCGATCGAGGCAGCCGAAAAGGCAAGATACGCCTGGGCCGCCCGCCCTGCGGGCGAACGCTCGAAGCTGCTGGAGCGCTGGCGGGACCTGCTCATCCAGCAGTCAGACGATCTGGCGGCACTGCTCACCGCAGAAATGGGCAAGCCGCTCGCAGAAGCGAAGGGGGAAGTTCTCTACGGTGCTTCATACCTTGATTGGTTCGCTGCCGAAGCAAAGCGCATCTATGGAGATATCATTCCCTCCGCTTCGCCGAACAACCGGATTGTGGTCATCAAGCAACCCGTTGGCGTGTGCGCGGCGATCACACCCTGGAACTTTCCGAACGCGATGCTGATGCGCAAGGTCGCTGCTGCGCTCGCGGCAGGATGTACCATGGTGGCGAAACCGGCTGAGGATACGCCCCTGTCGGCGCTTGCCGCGGCCGCATGCGCCGAGGAAGCCGGCATTCCCGCTGGCGTATTCAATGTCGTACCGACGTCAAGGGCTGCGGAGGTCGGCGGTGAGCTGACCTCAAACCCGCTCATCCGGAAAATCAGTTTTACCGGCTCGACAGAAGTGGGAAAATTGCTGCTTCGCCAATCGGCCGACACTGTGAAGAAAGTGTCGATGGAGCTGGGCGGGAACGCGCCCTTTATCATTTTTGAAGACGCCGACCTTGATGCAGCGATCAATGGTCTGATGGTGTCGAAGTACCGCAATGCCGGTCAGACCTGCGTGTGCGCCAACCGGATCATTGTACACAACTCCGTCATGGATGAAGTGGCTTTACGATTTCGCGAACAGGTGGCCGGCCTGCGCGTTGGTCCGGGTGATCTTCCTGGATCGGAGGTCGGTCCTTTGATCAACGAAGAGGCTTTGGCGAAGACAAAGCGTCTCGTCACGACGGCCATAGAAGCCGGCGCTGAAATCTTGATCGGTGGCAGGTGCCACGATGCTGGCCCGCTCTTCTATGCTCCGACCATTCTGAAGAGTGTGTCTGCGGACATGGATGTGGCACGGGAAGAAATTTTCGGCCCCGTGGCCCCGTTGATCGGCTTTCAGTCTGAAGAGGAAGCCATTGGTGTCGCAGACGAAACCCCGTTCGGGCTTGCGGCCTATTTCTACACCAAGGATCTCGGCAGGGCATGGCGCGTAGCCGAGGCGCTCGATTATGGCATGGTGGGTGTGAATGAAGGGATCGTTTCGTCGGCTGCGGCGCCATTTGGTGGCGTTAAGCAGTCAGGGATGGGGCGTGAGGGATCGAGATATGGCCTCGATGACTATCTGGAAATCAAATACATGTTGATGGGAGGGCTCACGATATAATCCGTGAGCTGTAAGATAATGAACAATGCAGATCTTTGGAAGGTGCGGGAGAGCCAGACGGCGCGGGGTGTGGGCGTTATGCATCCAGTCTTCGCCGCGCGCGCGCAGAATGCCGAGATATGGGACGCAGAAGGCCAGCGCTATATCGACTTCGCCTCAGGTATTGCCGTCACCAATACCGGCCACAATCATCGAAAGGTGAAAGAGGCCGTCGCAGCACAGCTTGATAACTTTTCCCATGTCTGTTTTCAGGTGACGCCCTATGAGGGCTATATCCGCCTGGCGGAGCGTCTCAACAGGGCGGCTCCGGGTCCGACAAAAAAGAAAACGATCTTTCTGACGACTGGCGCGGAGGCTGTCGAGAATGCTGTAAAGATAGCGCGTGCGGCAACACGCCGGACCGCGGTCATTGCATTCACGGGCGCCTTCCACGGGCGAACGATGATGGGAATGGCCCTAACCGGCAAGGTGGCACCGTACAAGGCGGGGTTTGGCCCGTTGCCCGGTGAAGTCTATCATGCGCCGTTCCCTGCACCCTATCTGGGTGTCTCGGAGAAGGAGTCGCTAGCCGCGCTGGAGCGTCTGTTCAAGGCGGATGTCGATCCAGGTCGCGTCGCAGCCATCATGATCGAGCCCGTGCAGGGGGAGGGCGGGTTTTATCCAGCTTCGCCGCGGTTCCTGCAATCGCTGCGGGCGCTGTGCGATACGCACGGCATCTTGATGATTGCTGACGAAATTCAGACCGGCTTTGCCCGGACAGGCAAGCTGTTCGCGGTCGAGCATGCCGGCATCGAACCGGACCTGATTTGCATCGCCAAGGCAATGGCCGGCGGCTTCCCGATCTCAGGAGTGATTGGCAAAGCGGAGACAATGGATGCGGCCGGGCCCGGCGGCCTGGGCGGAACCTATGGCGGCTCACCTCTAGGCTGCGCTGCAGGATTGGCGGTCCTGGAAGTAATTGATGAAGAGCAGCTGTGCGAACGCGCGGATGCGGTCGGAAGCCGGATCGTCGGGCGCCTCGAGGGCATCCGCCAGTCGGACGCCGGGATTGGTGAAGTGCGCGGCCTTGGTGCGATGGTGGCAATGGAGCTTGTCGAGGAAGGCGATGTGTCGAAGCCGGACGCAGCGCGCACAGCAAAGATCGTTACCGAGGCGCGCAGCCGAGGTTTGCTCCTGCTTTCCTGCGGTGTGCGCGGCAATGTAATTAGATTTCTCGCGCCTCTGACGATTCCGTTCAAACAGCTCGACGAAGGCCTCGACATACTGAACGATGTGGTCCGGGGTACACGTTGATTTGGTGGACGATACATCAGTCGCCGCGATGCGCACATTTGTGATTGAGAAAGTGACTCGGGCGTTGGGGATCATGTAGGCTGTCGTTGACAGCATGCGAGCAATACAAGGGGTTATCTTGATGTCCGTATTCATCAGGCCTGCAAGACAAACACCAGCCACCGCACCTGAAGGCGTTGCTGGTACCTCATCGTTTCGAACGAGATCGAGTTGATGTCGTTGGCGCCGCCGAAACACGCGAAAAACGAAACGCCGCTACTCACGGATCATTTGCCAGGGGGGGCTCACTGGTCCTTCCGCATCGGACGCGGCCGCCTGCTTCGCCTGATCGACAAGGATGGTGGCGTGAGTGTCGGGATGACCTTTTTCAACGCGTTTCAGCCGCTTGAGCGGTACAACATGCCCGACACCTTGAAAGGGCAGCACACATTCATGCTCACGGCTGGCCATTGTCTCTATTCCGATATGGGGCGAATATTCTGCTCGATTGTGGAGGATTCGTTCGGTTGGCACGACACTGTTTGCGGAACGTCTTCGACAATGTCCGTAGAGAAAGCATTTGGACCGAGTTCTTATCAGAAGGACCGGAACGGATTTTTTCGTAATGGCCGGGACAGCTTCCTGATTGAGGCCGGGAAACATGGTCTGGGTGAGCGTGATTTGACCGCAAACGTAAACTGGTTCGCGAAAGTGCTCAGCGATGAAGCGGGTTTGTTGACGCTTGATGATCAGGCGGTCTCGCCTGGCAGCCATGTTGACCTTCGCTTCGAAATGGACACACTGGTCCTCTTGCACACATGCCCGCATCCTTTGGCAAGCCCCGGGGATTATCCGCGGAAGGGTGTTGAGTGGCAGATCTTTGAGGCAGACCCGCCAGGTCCGAACGATATCTGCAGAACCTCCAGCGAAGAGAACGGGCGCGGCTTTGAAAATACCGAACGCCATGTGCTCACATTTGGCGACGGGAGGTCGTAGTGTCGGTGTTCATTATGAAGGAGAGCGACAAGAATGCGGACGATGCGAGATTGCGTTGCATCGTGCCAGCAGGTGATTTCTTGCTGCACCGGATTGAGCAGGGTGAAACTGTTCGCTTGACAGACCTCGAAGGTAATCAGGCTGCGGACACATTGTTCTTCAGCGCTGAAGACAGAGGAGAACGCTATTCAGCCGTTGATACGATCC
>SPJK01084894.1_pt1 | contig 10078 bp, 7 predicted proteins | sample 3741771 | NCBI WGS metagenome assembly SPJK01 (sample SAMN10925997, study PRJNA522277) | cold seep metagenome | isolation source: Elba SIP-enriched marine methane seep metagenome, extraction at timepoint T2 | place: Italy: coast of Elba, Mediterranean Sea
ATCTGCGTCAGGCGTTCGTCTTTTTCGAACTGTTCGCGCAAAGTGACCCCGTCGGCGACACGGCCATTCTGGATCAGCATCATGCAGGCTTCAAAGATTTCCTGATGCGCTGGCGCATAGAAATCGCTCGGGCGCAGGAAGTCAGAGACACGCTGAAACGCGTTATTATCATACAGAATCGAGCCGATAACCGCAGCTTCTGCCGACAAATTGTGCGGCAGTTCGCGGCCAGGTTCTTCCGACTCCGGGAGGTGTGAAACAGCAGTGCTCATCGGATCTTGTTAACCATAGATGCGATTCGGAGGCATCCCCCAGACTGCAGGATATCCCCCGACTAGTCATACTTATCCACAATAGAGAACGCCGCAAAATTGTGATTGCAAGTGCTCGGGTGGCGTTTCTGAATCTATGCGTTATGAAGCGCCGTTCGCGCGCCAGTCGATTCACCAAACTCTGCGGAGTGTCTCCTTCATGAGCCCGGCCTCGATGCTGTCCAACCTTTCCAGCCCGGCCGCTGTCTATGGCGCGCCATTCGGGCTCGATTTGCTGCGCCTGATCGAGGCGCTTGAGGAGCGTGGTTCAGCCGCGCTCTATGTCGCGCGCGATGACAAGCAGGCCGCGACGGCGCTGAAGCTCGCACAATTCTACCAGCCATCTCTCGAAATCATTCGCCTGCCAGGTTGGGATGTGTTGCCCTATGACCGGGTCAGCCCGTCGCCGGCTGTTGCGGCGGCGCGATGTGCGGGCCTCGCCTATCTCGCGCAGCGGGCGGCCAATGCCGAGCGCTGCCTGGTCATCACCACGGCGAGTTCGCTGGTGCAGCGCGTGCCGCCGCTCGAGACCATGCGGGCCAGCTCGCTATCGGTCTATACGGGCGGCCGCATCCCGCAGGACGATCTGTCCTCTTATTTGTCGATCAATGGCTATGTCCGCGTCGCCTCGGTGTCGGAAAAAGGCGAATACTCGATCCGCGGTGGCAAGGTCGACATCTATCCGCCAACAGGAGACGAGCCGGTACGCCTCGACCTGTTCGGTGACGAGATTGAGACCATCAAGGCCTTTGATCCGGAAACCCAGATCTCGACACGCGTCCTCAATCGCGTTGCTCTGGCGCCGGTGTCGGAAGTGCTGTTCAACGAACAGACCCTCGGCCTCTTCCGCGAACGCTATCTTGAGGCGCTTGGCTCACCGGTTGGCGATCCGATGTATGAAGCGGCTCGCGCTGAAATCCGTCGCGGCGGGATCGAGGGCTGGCTGTCTCTGTTCCACAATCGCTTGCACACGCTGTTCGACTATCTCGGGCCGGATGTTCTGATCGGTCTTGGTGCCTTGTCAGCCGAAGCGGCGAGCGAGCGGCTGAGCCAGGCCAAGGATTATTATGAAGCGCGGCTGGAAGCGGCTGGTGAGGAACGCCAGGCGCGCGTGCTGCCGCCGCACCATCTCTACCTGACCGAACAAGAGCTCTCCGCAGCGTTGCAGAGCCGCGGCGTCGCGCGCTTTCATGGTGGCACGGGCGAGGGCGGGCTGCACCTGGGCGGAAGCCAGGGGCGGGACTTCGCGCCGGAACGCGCGCAGCCTGAGGTCAATATTTTCGAAGTCGCGGCGGCCCACGCCAAGGCCCAGCACGATGCCGGAAAGACAGTGATCTTCGGTGCCTGGACAGAGGGCTCGGCAAGCCGTTTGGAAGGCGTGCTTGAGGATCACGGCCTGCCGGATGCCACACGTGTCTATTCCCTCGAGGCCGCCAGGCAGACTGAGATTGCGATTTGCGAACTGCCTCTGGAGAACGGTTTCGAGACCGATGATCTGGTCATCATTGGCGAGCCCGACATTCTCGGCGATCGCCTGGCAGCGCCGCGGCGCAAACGCAAGGCTGCGAATTTCATCGCTGAGGCGGGCAGCCTCAATCCCGGCGACCTCGTGGTCCATGTCGATCATGGGGTTGGCCGCTATGTCGGATTGAAGACGCTCGATCTTGCGGGCGCGGCGCATGACTGTCTCGAACTCGGCTATTCCAAAGGCGACAAGGTCTTCCTGCCGGTCGAGAATATCGACCTGATCAGCCGCTATGGCAGCGAGGATGCCGAGAGCGCGATTGACGCGCTGGGCGGCGCCGGCTGGCAGACCCGCAAAGCCCGCGCGAAGAAGAAAATCCTCGAAATGGCCGCTGAGCTTATGGCGATCGCGGCGGCCCGTGAGATGAAGAAGGCCGACACTGTGGTAACCGGGGACGGCCTCTACGAAGAATTCGCTGCGCGCTTCCCATATGAGGAAACAGACGACCAGCTGAATGCGATTGAGGACGCCCTGGGCGATCTCGCGTCCGGCAAGCCGATGGATCGACTGGTCTGCGGCGATGTCGGCTTCGGCAAGACCGAGGTTGCCTTGCGCGCCGCGTTTGTCGCCGCCATGTCCGGGCAACAAGTTGCGGTGATTGCGCCAACGACACTGCTCGCGCGTCAGCACTACAACACCTTTGCCGCGCGGTTCGCCGGATGGCCGCTCAACGTGCGGCCGCTCTCGCGTTTCGTCTCGGCCAAAGAGGCGAGTGAGACCAAGGCCGGGATGACGAATGGCACGGTCGATGTGGTCATCGGCACGCACGCCTTGCTGGCCAAGAATGTCGAGTTCAAACGGCTTGGCCTGCTGATCGTCGACGAAGAACAGCGGTTCGGCGTGAAGCATAAGGAGCGGCTGAAAGAGCTGAAAGCCGACGTGCATGTGCTGACCCTGTCAGCGACGCCGATCCCGCGAACTCTGCAAATGGCGCTCACGGGCATCCGCGACCTTTCAATCATCGCCACACCGCCGGTCGATCGTCTTGCCGTCCGGACTTATGTGACCGAGTTCGACACGGTCACCATCCGCGAAGCCTTGTTGCGCGAGAAATATCGCGGCGGACAAAGCTATTATGTCGCGCCGCGCATTTCAGATCTCGATTATCTGGAGAACTTCCTGCGCACCAATGTACCCGAGGTGAAGTTCTGCGTCGCCCACGGACAGATGCCGGCGGGCGAACTCGAAGACCTGATGACGGCTTTCTATGAAGGCGAGTATGACGTCTTGCTGTCGACCACGATTGTCGAGAGCGGGCTCGACATTCCGCGCGCCAACACGCTGGTCATTCACAAGGCCGACCGGTTCGGCTTGGCGCAGCTCTATCAGCTGCGCGGCCGAGTTGGGCGGTCCAAGCTCAGGGCCTATGCCTATCTGACAACGCCGAGAGACCGCGTCATCTCGCAACCCGCAGAACGTCGTCTGCGCGTGCTGCAATCGCTCGACAGTCTCGGTGCTGGTTTCCAGCTGGCCAGCCATGATCTTGATATGCGCGGCGGCGGCAACCTGCTCGGGGATCAACAGTCCGGCCATGTGCGCGAGGTCGGAGTCGAGCTTTATCAGCAAATGCTCGAGGACGCCGTGAAGGCGCTGCAATCCGGCTCTAACGATGTTGACGACGTGGTTGATGAATGGTCGCCGCAGATCAATCTCGGACTGTCGGTTTTGATTCCGGAAGGCTATGTCGAAGACCTTGGCGTCCGACTGGGGCTCTACCGCAGGCTGGCCGATCTCAGTACAGAGCAGGAGCGCGAAGCGTTTGCCGCGGAACTGATCGACCGTTTTGGACCTTTACCAAAAGAAACCCAGCAATTGCTCGACGTCACCGCCGTCAAAGTGACGTGCAAGGGGCTTGGCGTTTCCAAGCTTGATGCCGGACCAAAAGGCGTCGTTCTGACCTTCCGGGAAGACACAGCTGTCGATCCGGCCAAACTGATGATGCTGGTGCGCTCACGCCCGGGTAAGATGAAGCTTCGCCCGGACAGCAAGCTGGTGATCATGGGTGTGCCCGCCGATGCGGACGCCCGCATGCAGTCGGTCAAAGGTCTGCTGACAGAACTCGCGGCAACCGCCGTCGCGACTTAGGACGCAGTGCGCTGGCGCGTGAACGGAGACTTGGCGGTGAGGCCGCCAAGCAGTGTCTTGAGCGTGTGAAACTGCCGGCGTTCGATCGCTCGCCAGGTCAGCGTGCTGCCCACCGCTTCTTCGATCCGCCGGGAAAGAACAACCGCGCCGCGATAGGAGGTTTCCGGCAAGGTGATGCAGACATGGGTTGAATCCAGACGGGCCGCGAGATCGGTATCGCGCAGCATGGATTTGATGGTCAGGGCTATCGATCGAATGTCCGCGGTCGGTGCGAGTGTGAACGCGACGACTGAGAGCGGTGTGGCCAGGCGGTCGGCCTGTTCCATCTGGGCTTCCAGATGTGATTCGAGATATTCGCGTGAAACCAGGCCCGTGGCGTGATCCTCGATCATACCAGCCGGAAGCTTGTGCGCATCTCGCTCGACCAAGGCGTCGTGCGAAACGGCGTGCAGGTTGTTGGCGATGTGCTCGAGATCAGCCGTCAAATCCAGGATCTGGTCCGCGTTCGACATGTCCTCGCGCGAGATCCGGCTGGTGAGCTCCGGGCGCAGCAAAAGGACGACGCGGGGGATGGTGACGATCTGCATGGACTTCACGCGCGTCAGCAGTTTCGCCGCTTCGTCATCGGCGCTGGCCGGGCACAGGACCAGGGTCTGGAACTGGCCGCTGGCGAGATAGTCCTCCGCGGTCAGGCGGCTGATGGCGGCGACGAGAGTTACTTGCGCCTCTGCAAGGCTCGACTTGATCGCGTTCATGAACGGCGCGTCCTGGCCGAGCCATAAGACGCGCGGGCGGCCGACCGGGGTTGGCGCGCTTGTCGTGCCGAATTTTTCGGCGGTGCGTGCCCGTAGCTGAATTTCCCGCTGACGCTGGGTTTCGCGCTGCCGGATGGCGAGGCGCGCTGGTAGCGATTCAATCTGGGCGACGTCGGCCAGATGGATATCGCTGTGCACGGTCGATAGACCTTGCTTCCCGATCGTGACGATCAGGCGATTGTCCAAACCCTCAAACTCGCTGCGATGGGTCAGGTTATCGATCAGGGCCGGGGCCGAATCCGGAGGCAGGTAAGAGCCGCGAACCGGAACCGGGCGCATGCCAGCCTGCCGAAGTCGCGTCTGGAGCATCTCCAGCCGTGGGCTTTCGGATACGACATGTATCACAGGTGCATCGAACCGTTGGTCATTGAGCATTGTGTTCGCCCTTGAGTCGACGTTGCGTCAGGCCTTTTCTTTGCGCCCTTGAGTCTTAAGGTCTGGTTGATCTGAGCGGTTATTTAGCCCGCAATCGAGGGAGAAAACGATGGCGCAAGGTCCATTGGCTGGTGTGAAAATTGTCGAGTTTGCAGGAATCGGCCCCTGCCCATTTTGCGGGATGTTGCTGAGCGACATGGGCGCGGATGTTGTCCGTATCGATCGGGCCGGACGCAACCGACCGGGCAACCCGGCGGATGTGATGAGCCGCGGACGGCGCTCGATTGCGCTTGATCTGAAGGACGAGGCAGATCGCGAAACCGCGTTCAAGCTGCTCGAGCAGGCCGATGCTCTGATCGAAGGGTTCCGGCCTGGCGTGATGGAGCGCAATGGGCTCGGCCCGGATGAGGTGCTCGCACGCAACCCAAACCTGGTCTATGGCCGCATGACCGGCTGGGGACAGCATGGTGCGCTGTCGCATTCGGCTGGCCATGATCTGAACTATATTGCGATCACCGGCGCGCTACACGCCATGGGTGATGGTGATGGACGTCCGCGCCCGCCGCTCAATCTGATTGGCGACTATGGTGGCGGCGCGCTTTACCTCGCCATGGGCGTGCTGGCGGCGATTGTGAACGTCAAGAATGGTGGAAAAGGCCAAGTCATTGATTGTGCCATGTCGGATGGCGCGGCGTCGCTGGCAACCATGTTCTACGGTATGCGCGCCATGGGGGTGTGGACGGACGACCGCGAAGCCAACCTGCTTGATGGCGGCGCGCACTTCTACGACACGTATGAATGCGCGGATGGAAAATGGGTGTCGATCGGGTCAATCGAACCGCAATTCTATGCTTTGCTCCTGGAAAAAGCCGAACTCTCCGATCCTGACTTCCAAGCGCAAATGGATCGGTCCAAGTGGCCGGATTTGAAAGCTAAACTGATGGCGGTGATAAAAACCAAGACCCGCGATGAGTGGTGTGAAATCATGGAGGGCACCGACATCTGCTTTGCGCCGGTCCTCTCAATGGCAGAAGCGCCGGGCTACAAGCACAATGCAGACCGCAACACGTTCGAGACCATTGATGGTGTCGTGCAGCCAGGGCCCGCACCGCGCTTCTCCGCAACGCCGGGCGCTATTCAAGGCAAGCCCGCAGGGGTCGGCGAACATCAGGAAGAGGTGCTCAAGGACTGGGGAATCACGTAAACCCCACCTCCTGACCAGTCACAAGCGGAGGCGAGCATGGGCGCTCTACCTGGCACCACCGGACGTCGGCGGATCTATCTGATGCGGCACGGTTTCGTCGATTACACATCGCCGGAAGTGCGCGCCGCGCAAGATCCGTCGATCGCGTATTTGACGGAGCAGGGACGCGAAGAGGCGCGGGCTGCAGGGATTGCCTTGTCCGATGTCTCGCTGGATGTCGCCTTTCATACCGGGCTGCGGCGGACGCAGGAAACGGCTGAGATTGTTCTTTCCCAACACGATCTGACGCCGCCTGAGCTTGAGCAGGAGTCGCGATTCCAGGAATTGCGATCGGGTCAGTACATTGATTTCAAATCTGCCGAACACCTCGCCGCGACCATGACCTTTCAGTTCGAACAGGCGGGCAAGCCCGGTGCGACCTTTCTCGATGGCGGGGAGAGATTCTCTGACGCCATGGAGCGGATCGAAGATGGGTTGAAAGGGCTGCTGTCTCGTCCCGGCTGGGCGTCGGCTCTGCTGGTCGCGCATGAGGTCGTGAATCGGATGATCCTGGCCTGGGCCATTGGCGCGCCGTTGGGCTCCAGCGCCGGATTCGAACAGGATACAGGGTGCATAAATATTATCGATTTCGATCTCGTGCCGGACGAGGCGGGAAACACGCGGATCGAACGCGCGATGATCAAGGCGGTCAATCTTACGCCCGCTAACTACCTGAAAAATGGAATGAATCTGCGTTCTCTGGAAGCAATCTTCACCCGCGCAGACGCGTGAGATCTGTCGAACTAAGGCGAAATCGCGGCGCGAAAATGAATGGAACCTACAGGTCTCACTCCGACTTCGTTCATGTTGGTTCGACTATACAGGTGATGTCGACGGAGATCCCGTTTGTTCTCAGACGCTCCGACGACGTCCTTCTTGCTTGACCTTGGCCGTTCTATGAACGGCCATTTTTTTGCGCGATGGTTTCCGCGCGGGTCATGGCGATCTTCAGGTTGTCTTCAAGTCTCTGGCGCAGAGTTTCGCGATCATCATCATCGGTCGGGATCACCGCTTCGCCGAACACCAGTGCGCCGCGTGTGAACGGGTAGGGGATGCGAAAGCCGTCCCAGGTGTTCAGGCGCTTTCGAGGGGCTGAGACGATGGCGTAAGGTAGGATCGGGGCCTTGCTTCTTTGGGCCATGATTATCGGCCCGTTCTGAGCGATCTCGGCAGGCCCACGCGGGCCGTCCGGGGTGATGCAGATGCCGCCGCCCGTCTTGAGAATGCGCAAGGCCTCGGCGAGCGCTTTCATGCCGCCCTTGTCGCGCTTCTTGCCCTTATGCGTGGACGAGCCGCGCACCGCTTCCAGTCCCAAATGCTTGATCGCCTTGGCCACCGGTTCGCCGTCCTTGGAGAGCGAGATCAGCATGGCCGAGCGGGTCTTTTGCTGCGGCCATTTCTGAATGATGCGGTTCCAGCCTGAGGGCAGCAACAGGATGGTCGAATGCCAGGCCGCGACGATGATATTCGGATAGCCAAGCCAGACTTTCAGTGCTTCCTCATCGCCCTCGACCTGCCAGCGAATGGTGCGATTGCACAGCGCCATATAGGCCCAGATCAGCCAGCCCAGAAGACTGGCGACAATTGCACTCCGCAGGATTGTTTTCATGGCGCTGTTATCTACCCGTGATTGCCCGCGCCGCATAGGCGCTGGATACAGAAACGCTCAGCCCTGATGAACAGGGCTGAGCGCTGTGTCTCGAAAGGTCGAGAAGCCTGGTGTCGGCGCTTACGGCACGTAGACCGTGTAGACGACTTCAGCTTCGACTTCGCCGGCACCCATAGACAGGTCATACCCGCTCGTGCCGAGCTCATAAGTCGCGTCAAAGCGAACTGACTGAGCCGTGATCGTACCCGCCGAAGCAGCCGTACGCTGGTTGCCCTGATAGACAGGTGTCGCGCCGGTCATCGCACCGAGGTTTGCGAACGTACCAAACGTACCACCTGGGTCCTGAGCGTTGCCACCGAAATCGATGCCGTCATTGGCAGCCGTGCCGGAAACACTAACGCCCATAGAGAAGCTGACATCGGTCATGTCGAAGTCACCGCTCTGGGTCACGGCTGTGGCCGTACCGTCAATGTTGAACGCTGTGTTCGAAGCAACGAAGAAGCTCGAATTGTGCGTCAGGTCGCCGGTCAGCGATTCATTCGTGACATCAAACGCGCCGAACGAGGTTGGCGTGCCGGTGTCGACAGATTGCGTGACGCCATTGGCAGAGTTGCCATCATCATCGATTGTCAGAATGTCGCCAAGTGCGGCTGTAGATGTTGAATCCTTGGTTGGTGTCAGCGATCCGGTGACCACTGTACGGCCGTCCAGGGCTGCGCCACCGATCAGGTCGGTATCATTAGCAGCGACGCCGCCGACACTGTCATCGATGACGAAGTCGGTTGCGATAGGGGTGTTGCCATTGGTTTCGTCAGCGGCCCATACGATTACGACACCCAGCACTTTGAAGTGCGGACGATCGATGATCGATGCATTTGCTGGTGTGGCGACAGCGGCAGTACTGGCCGCAAGGGCAGCACCTGCCAGAAGCAGTTTGCGAAAGCTCATTATTTCATCTCCATTGGATGGCAGCTGGATTGCCGCCGTACGGGCCTTTTGACCTCATGTTCCCAATGTCTCAGAAAAATTCTTATATTCCGCTAAAGGCTCAAGAAATTCTCTCAATCGCCGTTAACCATACTTTAGGGTCGTCAATCCGGCTTGTCGGAGAGCTCGGCATAACGGCCACCATGATAGACCAGCGGCATCGCAGCGGGGTCCGATGACAGGCGCTCCACCTTCGCAATGAACAGTACATGGTCGCCAGCCGGGTATTTGGCGAACAAAGAGCATTCGAGCCGCGCCGCGCAGTCTGGCAGTAGAGGGGCGCCGCCCAGGCCTGACTCAACATCGAGTTCTCGGAATTTGTCGGTGCCCGATGTCGCAAACCTCTGGGATAGACCCGCCTGGTCGTCGCGAAGAATGTGGACCGCGAAACTCTCTGCATCTGAAAACGCCTTCAGGCTGAGCGCCTTCAGGCCCACCGACCACAAGATCAAGGGGGGATCGAGCGACACAGAATTGAAAGAGTTGGCCGTAATGCCCACGGCTTCGCCGTTCTCATCCCGTGTGGTGATGATGGTGACGCCGGTGACAAATAAGCCGAGCGTTTCACGGAAAGTGCGCAGATCGAAACTCATGCACGTCTATTTGGACTATTTGAGATCAGGGTCTAGTCCCTGATTGCGCTCGACGCAGCTGAATAGAGGAGAGTGTTACGTACGCATATTCGCGAACCGCGTGTTTGTTTCGGAATTGATTCTTTTCGAGAGCGAAAATGCGCAAATGGGTGAAAAACCCAATGCGAAAATCTGACGAGCGCTGTCATTTCGCAAAAAAAGGACTTTCATTAATGCATGGCAGGTATGCATATCTGGAATATTGGTTGCATTCTCAACAAGTGTGCGCCGAATCGTTAACTGGGTGCGTGTGTCCCTCGGCGCGATAGATCAAGGCTTTTGTTGGGTTTTCGAAGGTTTTGTGAGGAGCCGATATTAACGGTTCATCTGATGAATATCTGTTCATTATGAACAGCTGTTCATCGAAAAATCTTATCGAAAATTCATCCAAAAAAGACCTTGTATGTCGGATTTATAACAGGCATCTAGGGAGCGCTTAGAGCGGGCAGCAAGCCCCGAAATGCAGTGAAGGACATCTTTTAACAGTTGCCGAAAA
>SPJK01015066.1_pt1 | contig 10073 bp, 7 predicted proteins | sample 3741771 | NCBI WGS metagenome assembly SPJK01 (sample SAMN10925997, study PRJNA522277) | cold seep metagenome | isolation source: Elba SIP-enriched marine methane seep metagenome, extraction at timepoint T2 | place: Italy: coast of Elba, Mediterranean Sea
ACCGAGGCTGACTTGTAAGGTCCGTTGAAATTGACCGGCAGGCGGAAGCCCAGACAGCGCGCCAGGCCCAGCGCCATGTCGGAATAGCCCGAGAAGTCGAAAAAGATCTGCAGCGCGTAGGCCGTCGCGCCCAGCCAGGCGGCCACAAGGCCCGGAGTGTCGCCGCGTTCGGCCATGGCGAACAGGGAGGAGGCATAGGGCTCGATGCTCTCGGCGATCAGCACCTTCTTGGCCAGGCCGATGGCGAACAATGACAGGCCGACACCCAGATTGTCCCAGATATCGTCCTTGCGCGTGGTGTCGTTGAATTGTGAGGCGATCTGGTGGTGCTGGATCAGCGGTCCGGCGACGATGTGCGGGAAGAAGGACACAAAGAGCGCGTGCGCGAAGAAGCGGCCCGGCTCGGTCTTCCGGCGCGCCACATCGACCAGGTAGGAGATCTGCTGGAAGGAGAAGAAAGAGATGGCCAGCGGCAGGCCCAGCCCCAGCTCGGGCAGGTCGAGCCCGGTCAGCGCATTGATATTGCCGGCCAGGAAGTCGGCATATTTGAAGAAGCCGAGCAGTGACAGGTTGAAGATGATGCCGACGGCCAGCAGTGGCTGGTTGCCCCAGCGTCGCATCAGGCGGGCCACGATGTGGTTGATGATCACCGAGCCGAGCAGCAGCAGGACATGCCGGATGAACCAGAGCGAGCGGATCAGGCTCTCGAAGGTCCAGCCGTCCAGCTCGTGCCAGGGCGCCCGCGATACGTCCCACCAGGCATAGAAAAAGAAGCTCGCCGCCGCGAGCAGGCTCAGCGCCGTCCAGTGCGAGATATAACGACGCGCCAGATAATAGGTGAGCAGCACGCCGGGCAGGAAAAGGAACAGGAATTCGAAGGAATTGAAGATCATGACCGCGCCGCGCCGGAGGTGGCAGGGACGCTAGCTGCCCGCTGCCCGACCGGCAAGGCAGGCCCGCACGCTAGAAAGTTTTCCACAGGGCGCCGGGCCGGGTGTCGCAATTCGCCGCTTTAACGGGTCGTTAAGGAATAAAAATGACAGGCGAGCGCATCAAGATTGGCGTGGAACTATCCATAATTGCAGTGCAAGCAGGGTATTGCGAAAACAACCGAAACGTCCGTATACGGACTTTACAATCATTGGCTAATCTGTAACATTAGTGTCATACAAAGTCCTGACACGTTTCTCGCAGGAGGGAGAACACATGAAAAACCAAAGCAAAATGATCACAGCTTCCCTCGCCGCGTCCTTTGCCTTCATGGCACCGGCATCGGCTCAAGCCCCCGACAGTGGGGAAGCCTTTTATCTGGAGATGATGGGCGAGCGCGCCTGGGAGGTCTCCTGCCAGCTCACCCAGGGTGATGGCGACAGCGTCGCCACCCGTGAGCGTGGCCGTGGCCTGCTCGACAATGGCCGTTTCTCGGTCGGTGATGTGGTCAGCGGCCTGTGCACCTATTCGGTGCCGGACCGCGGCGAGCTTCGCCTCACGCTCAATGTTGAGCATACCCAGCTGGAATGCCCGTTCACGGTCACCGAAGCCGGCTTCTGTCGCGCCTATATCCAGCCCGGTGACAGCGGCAGCTTCAACATCCAGCGCCGCACGACCCCGGTCTCGACCGGCTCGTAAGCAACTGAAGAGATAACCTGTACGAAGCATTCAGGTTGAAAGACGCCCGGCTGTGTCCCCCGCAGTCGGGCGTTTTCGTGTGTGCGTTTCCCGCAACGCGGAGACCGGAACGCCCTTAGTTCGCGGCCTTTTCCTGGGCCTTGGCCCGCTCCTGGTTCAAGGCAAACAGGCCCGCCAGAATTTCGTCTTCGCTGAGACCGTCGGGCCAGCCATAGGCGGCGGCGACGGCGCTATCGAGGGCCTTGTGGGCGTGGTCGAGCCAGGCCGGGCGGGCATTGTAGAGATTGGTCAGGGTGCGCTTTTTCAGCTCTTTGGCGGCAGCCTCATCGACCGGCAATATGCGGTCGGGATAGCCCGGCACCACTTCCGGCTCGCGCCGCACCAGATCGGCCGGATTGAGCCAGTTCTCCCGCAATTCATTCAGCCGCGCCGCCGCTTCGGCAATCGCGATGGCGCGCGGATCATCGGCATAATCGCTGGCAGGGATGTCGGGCGTGAGGCCTTCCGGGAAGGGGAAGGTTTCGAAGGTGGTGGTGGGCGTGTAGCGGGGCCGGTCTTCCAGCGAAGTCCCCATGCGCAGCGACCATAATTCGTGAAAGCGCGAGTGGAGAATGCCGAATGTTGTGTCGTCGTCTCGGGCGATGGCTATCAACGCGTTGTCCACAATCGTTGGGTGCTTGAGCCAGACAAACACCCGATGCTTCGATACGCGCGGCGTCGCAACAAAGCGATTAAACCCAGCCAGCGCCGACTTCATTTCGGCGCGGGGCCGCCAATGTTGCCACCAAGCTGTCAACGCTTCCGGTTGACTCATTGCTGCCCGATGGGCTTTGACCGGTTGGATGTGTGCGTAGGCTCCCTCGTACAACGCAGCATCGCTTTCTGTGATTGAATCAAAATCGACGATGAACCGATCTAGCGGCCTTCGAACAACGTCGATACCAATGTGGTAGGGCTTCACAACATCGGCGTTCGGGCGACCATTCGGATTGAGGGGCATCTTGAGAAGCTTTTCCGCACGCGTTCGATCCATCGCGAAATCGGCCGGCGGAAGCCCCAGGGCGTTGGCCTCCTTGTTGTTGATGTTGCTCCTTGGGACAACACCTTGAAAAGCCCGCGACTCGTTCTCCCTCAACGCGCGAGACTTGGTAATATCTGTTCCACGCCCTTCTGTCCGACCAGTGAGGTCGGAGTAAATTTCGCTCACCTCCCGGCCGTCTAGCATTGGTCCGGAGGTCGTCGGCGACTTCGAAAACGTTATGAGCGCTACTCTGACCGCGGCTCCGTCGACGGTCCACGGCTCGTCTCTGTAAATGGCAATTGGAAAGAATTTCTCGAACAGGGGTTTCAGCACACTGCGCGATGCTCCACCCGCCACGGAATTGGTAGCCACCAATCCAAAACGCGCCAAGCGAGTCGTATCCATCCCAACCTGCGATTTCCAGAACCAATATGTGACCAAGTCGGCACCGTCGCCTACCCGATTGCGGAAAATTCTTCTTATAATATCAACGTATTCGCCACCCAATTCGGGTCGCATTTTCCTGCTTCCCAAAAACGGCGGATTCCCCACGATCACGTCTGCTTGCGGCCAGGCCTTTTCGCGCCACACCCCCGTCACCGGGTGCTGCTCGACCAGCGCATCGGCGCATTCGATCGCATCGAGCGGGCGCAGCACCGGGTTGCGGCTGGCGGAAAAGCCATTGCGGCGCATCCACTGGATTTCGCCGATCCAGATCGAGACCCTCGCCAGCTCGGCGGCATAGGGGTTGATCTCTATGCCCTTCAGGCATTCCGGGCCGACTTGAGGCGGCTTACGGGGCAGACCCAGGGCCTCCACATCCAAATTGGCCTTATGCTCAATGTCCTTGAGTGCCAGGAGCGCAAGGTTGAGAAAATTGCCAGAACCGCAGGCGGGATCGAGGACGCGAAATTTGTTCAGCCGAGTTCTAAACCCATTTATTTTGCGTACCGCCTGATTATATAGCCGAGTTTCGGCTGCTCGTAGTTTGGTGACTTCGTCCCGCCGCAGCTTCTCTCCAGCCTTGGCGACGTCAAGATCTACTTTAGACGCTCCAGCACGCAACGCGGCGATCTTCTCCAGCTCGACATGTCGCTTTTCAAGGATGAGCCGGATCTCGTCATGGGTCGCCTGCCATTCTGCCTTCAGCGGTTCGATGATCACCGGGCCGATAATCATCATGATCTTGTCGCGGTCGGTATAATGCGCCCCGAGCTGAGATCGCTTGTCGGGATCGAGGCCGCGCTCGAACAGCGTGCCGAGGATGGAGGGGTCGATGTCACCCCAGTATAATTCCGCGGCGGTCAGCGCCTTTTTGATTTCATCCCGAGTGAGTTCGAGAGCCCGGTTATCGTCGAACAACCCACCGTTGAACCATTCGATGCGCGTGAATCCTACGCGACCATTCTTGCCCCTCATCGCGCCAAACAAGGTCTCGGCGTAGGAGACGAATTCGTCCGGTTCTTCCAGCCCGCGCCTAAGCATTTCGGTGAAAATATTGTCTGGCAGCAGGTGAACGTCTTCTGCGAACATGCAGAAGACCATGCGATTGACGAAGTGCGCGACTTCCTCCGGATCGTGCCCCCTGTCGCGCAGCGCCTTGGCGATTTCAGCAAACTCGCGGGCAGCATCCTCGGTCAATTCCTGACGGGTCTTGGCCGGTTTCAGCGCTTCGGGATTGGAGAAGGCGTCTTTCAGGATCTGCCGCTTGGCCCCGTCGGTCAGGTCCTCAAGCGAGAATTCCCAGGTCTTCTGGACGGTATTGGTCCAGTTGGTGCGGATGATGATGCGCTTGAGATCGGAGACGATCAGCAGCGGCGGATTTTCCAGTGCCACCGAATAGGTCAGAAGCTGGGAGAAGGCCTTGTCCAGATCCTTGCCCGGGCCCTTGTACTCCCAGCCGAAACAGCCCTGCTTCCAGACATCGGCCCAGCCACTGGCGCCGGTCGTCTTGATCGCGCCCTTCTCGAAGGCATAGGTCTCGCCGGTCGGGTCGGCCTCGGCCGGCTTCTTCTCACCAAGCAGTTCACACAGATCGAGAAAATGTTCCTGCGACGCCGAGCGTTCCTTGAGCTCGGCGCGGGACCATTTGTCGATGAAGATTTTTGCATCCATCAGGCGAGTGAAGCCTGTGCCGAGTACAACGCCAAGGGGTTTTTTCAGGGGGTGCGTTGCAGCGTATCGGGCGTTGTAGCGTTCGAACAAGTGGCCCGTGAATCCGCACGCTCCAAGCTGCGCCAACCCAAAAACGAAAACGGCCCGCCAGGCGGGCCGTTCAATCGTCGCAACAGTTTAGAAGCAATGGTGCCCAGGAGAAGACTCGAACTTCCACTCCCTTGCGGGAACTGGCACCTGAAGCCAGCGCGTCTACCAATTCCGCCACCTGGGCAGGTGTGCGAGGCGCGGTAACTAAAGCCGGGGCGGGGCGCTGTCAACGGGCTCAATGCACGCATCGCTGTGTTCTGCAGTCGGACCGCAAGCGCATTGCCGCATGGACAGCGCCGCGGTTTTTTGGTCTATCCGGATCAAATCCCATCTGTGTGAGGGCAAACCATGCTGCGAGACGAGATCATCACCGTGTTTGGCGGGTCCGGATTTGTCGGACGTCATGTTGTCCGGGCGCTGGCAAAAGCGGGTTATCGCGTCCGCGTCGCCACGCGTCGCCCGCACCTGGCCCAGGACCTGCGGGTCATGGGCGTGGTCGGGCAGGTTCAACTGGTTCAGGCCAATCTGCGCGGTGCGGCTTCGGTCGAGCGGGCCCTTGATGGGGCCAGCGGCGTGGTCAATCTGGTCGGTGTCCTCAACGAGAGTGGCCGCCAGACCTTTTCGCGCCTGCATGCCGTCGGAACAGCGACCATTGCCCAGGCTGCCGCAGGCATGGGCATTGAGCGCATGGTCCAGATTTCCGCCATTGGCGCCTCGGCAGACAGCGCCTCGCGCTATGCCCGGACCAAGGCCGAGGGCGAGGCCGCCGTGCTGGCTGCCATGCCCGATGCGACCATCCTGCGCCCGTCCATCGTGTTCGGCACCGAGGACAGCTTCTTCAACCGCTTCGCGGCGATGGCGCGCTTTGTGCCGGCCCTGCCGCTCTTTGGCGGCGGCAAGACCCGTTTCCAGCCTGTTTTCGCAGGCGATGTCGGCAAGGCGGTCCTGGCCGCCTTCGAGCGCTCTGACACGCGCGGCCAGACCTATGAGCTGGGCGGGCCGGGCGTCTATACATTCGAAGAGCTGATGCGCTTCATCCTCGACGAGATCGACCGGCCGCGCTTCTTGCTTCCCCTGCCCTGGGCGATCGGCAAGGTGATCGCGACCGTGTCCGAGCTGGTCGGTGCCCTGCCGCTGATGCCGGTCCTGATCACTCGCGACCAGCTGGTCCAGCTGCAGTCCGACAATGTCGTCGCTGATGATGCCAAGGGACTGGCGGATCTGGGCATTGCCGGTGAGACGGTCGAGGCCATCGTGCCGGGCTATCTGGAACGTTATCGCCGCTATGGCCAATTCCACGAGCGTCAGGCCTGATCCGGGGCCTTGAGCCCTGGATGACGGATTGAAAGACGGGTCGCGCCTTACGCGGCCCGTTTTTTCATGCCCGCCCGCGCCCAGGCGATGAGCGGCAGTCCGGCCGCCAGTACCGCAAGACCTCCCACGCCCAGCGGCCCGTTCCAGGGCCAGTCCGGCTCGGACAGGAAGAGCAGCGACACCCCGGCGACGGCGTTAAGCGTACCGTGCATCCCGGCTGCGGCGATCACGCCGCCGCGCTCGCGGGCAAGGGCGTGATAAGGGGTCCAAAAGGTGGTGAAGAGGGTCATGACGGCGACTCCGGTCCAGCCCAGGCCGGGATAATTGAAGCCCATCAGGACGATGGGCGCGTGCCACAGGCCCCAGAGTACGCCGATGGCCAGACACATCGGCCAGAAGCCGAGGCCTTCCAGGCGCGGTTGAAGCCAGCCGCGCCAACCCAGCTCCTCGCTGATTGTCAGGAAAGCCGTATTGAAGAGGATCCCCACCGGCAGGCCGATCGCCAGCTGGATGACGAGCAATGTCGCGGGGTCCATCGGGACGTCCTGATCGGCGGCGGCGAGTTGCGCTGTGATCATGGCGACGGGATCACCCATCGCCTGGCCTGACAGCAACAGGGTCGCCGGGACAGCAAGACCGCAGGCGAGGATGGCAACCAGCCAGGCGAGGCCGGTCCATTTGGCAACCGTTCCTAGGCTGAAGCCTTGCAGGCCGAGTGCCGCAAGCCGTCGGCCCCGGTCAAACAGCAAGGCGCAGACAATCGCGCCAAGGGCGGGGCCCATCATCATCAATGACAACAGGCCGACGCTGGCGAGGGGCCCTTGCGCACCCAGCCCGCCGCTGGCCTGGATCTGCCAGGCGACCAGCCAGCTGAAGCCGAAGGCGATCAGCAGGAAAACCGGAATGACACGCATGGAAGTCCCCTTAATTAGGATGCAGCCTAATCAAGCATGGGTGCGCGCGTCGGGCAAGTTGTTTCGGATTTTACCTAAACAAAGAAAACCAGCAGGGCGAGCCCCAGTCCAACGCGATAGAGCGCGAAGGGCAGGAAGCCGATCCGCTCGACCAGTCGCATCAGCACGGCGATGGCGGCCCAGGCTGTGACAAAGGACAGGCCGGCCACGATCAGGCCGTCGGACAGGCTGGCGCCGGCTGCCATGCCGTCGGCGCGGACCAGCTCGATCAAGGACACCAGACCGAAGGCCGCGATCACCGGGATCGCCATCAGCATGGAGAAGCGGGCGCTGTCGGTACGCGTCAGCCCCAGACCGCGGGCGGCGGTCATGGTCACGCCGGAACGCGACGCGCCGGGGATCAGGGCGAACAGCTGGGCGATCCCGATCAGGGCGGCGTGTTTGAAGCTCATTGTTTCGATGGTGATGGTCTGGCGCCCGTATTTGTCGGCCAGCCATAGCGGCAGGGCGAAGACCAGCGTGGCGATGGCGATGACGCGTGGCGAGCGCAGGGCGTCGACGAGGTCGAAGGCGACGAGGGCCCCGGCGACAATGATGATCGGCGGCATCGAGGCGGCGACCAGCAGCGCGAGGCGTCCGCCCGGCGTAACCCGGCCCTGCAGAAGGGCCAGCTTGCCCATGGCCACGGAGACAATGTCGCTGCGGAAATAGACCAGCACTGCCAGGAGCGAGCCGGCATGGGCCATCACGTCGATCAGCGGTCCCTGGTCGGCCTGACCGAGTACTTGTGGCGCGAGTATGAGATGGGCCGAGGACGAGATCGGCAGGAATTCGGTGATGCCCTGCACCAGCGCGAGAACAACAAGATAGATCAGGCTCATGGGATTTCCTGCCGGGACGGGTGGGGCAATATTTGAACAATCCGGCCGGAATGGCCAGACGTGCGCCTGCCCTTGCGCAGAGGCATCCGCACCGGTTCGATTGACGACCGGGCTGCAGCACAGCAAAACCGACATCGAAGGATCACGTCATGCCCCATGATTTTGCCGCAGGACCGGGTGGCCCCGGCCGCTTGAGCCCGAAAGACGCGCTGAGCCATACCGGCCAGGCGACGGCGGCCTCTGTCGTGGTGGCGCTGATCCTGACGCTGACCAAGGCCGGTGTGTGGTGGATGTCGGGATCGGTGGCCCTGCTCGCCTCGATGGCCGACAGCCTGCTCGACCTGACCGCCTCGCTCGCCGTCTATCTGTCGGTGCGCTACGCCGCCGAGCCGGCCGACGCCGAACACCGTTTCGGGCATGGCAAGGCGGAAGCCTTTGCCGGCATTTTGCAGGCGATCTTTGTTGCTGTCTCGGCAGCCTTGTTGATGCGCGAGGGGGTCGAGCATCTGATCAATCCGGTCGAGGTACGCGCCGGCGGTTGGGCCATCGCGGTCATGCTGCTCTCGATCGTGATGACGATCGGCCTCGTCATCATCCAGACCCGAGCCGTGTCCGCGACCGGCTCGATCGCCGTCGAGGGCGATCGCGCTCATTACTTCTCCGATCTCGGTGCCAATGTGGTGGTTATTGTCGGCATAGCCGGCTCGACCCTGCTCGGCCTGTTATGGCTTGATGCGGCGGCCGCGCTTGCCGTCTCGCTCTGGCTGTTCTGGACCGCCTGGACCGTGGCCCGCTCGGCCGGTGACCAATTGATGGACCGCGAACTGCCTGATGAGGCCCGCGACCTGATCTGTGCCCTCGCCAGCGATGATCCGCGCATAATCAATGTCCATGAATTGCGCACCCGAGCCGCCGGTCCGCTGGTCCATATCCAGTTTCATGTCTCGCTGGAGCCGAATCTGACCCTGCGGCAGGCCCACACCATCCTGGTGGATTGCGAACGCCGCCTGCACGACACCTTCCCGGCTGCCGACATCCTCATCCATGCCGATCCGCACGGGGTGGCGGAACCGCATGGCGGTGAATTTTTCAATGCAGAAAGCACGACCAAGGATGCTTAGACTTCCGGTTGAACCGGGTTAGCCTGACACCATGCGAACGCTCCACTTCTGGCCCCTCGATCCCTTCTCCCGACAGGTTCGCCTCGTGCTCGAGGAGAAATCCCTGCGCCACGAGCTGCAGCTGGAAGTGCCGTGGGAGCGGCCGGACGATCTTCTCTCGCTCAATCCGGCAGGCACGACCCCGGTCCTGATCGATGAAAGCGGTGGCGGTCGGCGGGTCGTTGTCGAGAGCCGGGCCATCCTGGAATATCTCGAAGAGACCACGCCCAGCCCCTGCCTTCTGCCCGGCGGTCCCGCCGAGCGCGCCGAGGCGCGCCGCCTGATGGACTGGTTCGATCGCAAATATGATGGCGAGGTCAATGCCTATCTCCTGCATGAAAAGCTGGAGAAGCGGGCCCAGGGCCTGGGCGCACCGGATCCGGCGGCCTTGCGCGCGGGCCGCGAGCATTTGCGCTGGCATCTCGACCATATGGCCTGGCTCCTGGAAGCCCGCGACGGCCTCGCCGGTCCGAGATACACCCTCGCCGATATCGCCGCCGCCGCGCACCTGTCCTGCGCTGACTATCTCGGCGACGTCCCCTGGGACGAGTTCGAGCCCGTCAAGCAATGGTATTCCCGCGTGAAGTGCCGCCCGGCCTTTCGGGGCTTGCTGGCCGACAAACTGCCGGGCGTTCCGGCTGCGGCGCATTATGCGGATCTGGATTTTTAGGGGTTGTCGGCATGGATGCAGACGCCACCCTGTCCCTGGCCCTTGAACTCGGCTTCTCAACCGCTCGCATCTGCCGCGCTGACGAGGCCTGGCTCGCCGGCGACCGTCTCGCCGAATATGTCGCCGACGGGCATCACGGCTCGATGGTCTGGATGGAAGAGACGCTGGAACGGCGCCAGCATCCCACCGCCATGTGGCCGGAGGCGAAATCTGCCGTCGTGGTCGGGCTGAATTACGGGCCGGAGCAGGATCCGCTGCCGCTGCTGGAACGGCGCTCGG
>SPJK01017133.1_pt1 | contig 10073 bp, 9 predicted proteins | sample 3741771 | NCBI WGS metagenome assembly SPJK01 (sample SAMN10925997, study PRJNA522277) | cold seep metagenome | isolation source: Elba SIP-enriched marine methane seep metagenome, extraction at timepoint T2 | place: Italy: coast of Elba, Mediterranean Sea
CTAAAATCGCTGCAAACATGACTGCGAGGGCGAGCGCTAGGTATCCCGCCCCCGCAGCCTTGGTTGCAATCTGACTCATAGCTCCTTTCTTGATATAGAAGGCGATAGATTCTTTATGCTGTTTTTTCAGCCACCAGGTGCTGAGTTTGAAAATAATAGTTGAACTAACTACTCCAGAGAATAGTCCTAGATAGCGCCATACCCCTAGTTCGCGGGGGAGTTCGAACTCTAAAGCCTTCGCGGGGACTAAGAGTTCAAAAAAGAGTACGGTCCCCATGAAACCCACCGCAGCCCAAAGAGCGGCGACAACCCTTTGCAGCTGCGGAGGGGTCAAACGAGATAGATACCTCCTTATAGTTCCTAGGTTCATGTCCTCGTCCCAAAGGCGAGCACCCTGCGGTGGCGCGCTTCGCAAAAGAAACGGCCTGGTCCCGCTTCTTTGTTCCCTAAGACAGATTTTTCTTGCCTACCTACTGGAAGGTAAGCATCATAGAACCAGGTCGAAGATGGATACCAAGACGCAGATACTCGACGTGGGCGAGGCTTTGATGAAGCAAGCCGGCTACAGCGGCATGAGCTATGCAGACATCGCCAAAGCAGTCGAGATTCGTAAGGCGAGCATCCACTACCACTTTCCTAGCAAGGTCGATCTGGCGCGTGAGGCGGTGCATCGCTACCGCCAACGCATGCAAGAGACGCTGGCTCGAGCCCCCGAAGACTCTATAGAGGGTGCACTTAAGACCTTAGGGGATATCTTCGAGGCGGCTTTCTGTAGCCCAGGTGGGGGTTGTCTCTGCGGAAGCCTTGCCGGAGACTGGCAGATACTTCCTGAAGAGGTACAAAAGGAAGTGCAGAACTATTGGCAGGAGAGTATCGCATTCATCAAAGAAAGTATCCGCAGCCACTTTCCTAGGACTTCTGCAGCTAAGGCTCAAAAGCAGGCGGAGATGATTTTTTCACTCTTTGAAGGAGCTTTGGTTACCGCTCGAGTCCAAGAAAGCGCTGCTCCCCTAAAAGCGGCGCCCAAAGCGGCTCTTTCTCTGCTCAACTAATCGTCTATCGGCGGGACGGCATTGTCGTCCTATTTTTTTCACCCTTCAACCTACCAACTAGTAGATAGACAAAGGAAACATCATGTCAAAAACAATACAGAATATTTGGATCATCGGCGGAAGCTCTGGAATCGGCCTGGGCGCAGCCTCCTTATTAGCTACTCTGGGCCAGCAACTTACTTTGGTGGGCCGAAATTCAGGAAAACTGGAAGAAGCACAGCAGAAGCTGCTCGCCGAAGGCGCGGCAAAGGTGGAATTAGTTGCCGCTGATCTAAGCCAACAGGCCGATCTAGAAGGACTACTGGAGAAGATACGCAACTATCCTGCACCTATCCACGGCTTGGTGAACGCAGCGGGATACTTCTTTCCCAAACCCTTCCTGGAGCACCAACGCTCTGATTATCATATCTATCACCAATTCAATGAGGCCTTCTTCTTTCTCACTCAAGAGGTGGCCAAGAACATGATCAAGCATCAGAGCGAGGGAAGTATCGTCAATGTCGGTTCGATGTGGGCGCATCAAGCCATCAAAGCTACGCCTTCTTCCGCATATTCCATGGCTAAAGCAGGTCTGCATGCCCTAACTCAGCATTTGGCCATGGAGTTGGCCGAGCACAAGATTCGCGTCAACGCCGTCGCCCCGGCGGTGGTGGTCACGCCTATCTATGGGGCTTTTATCAAAAAGGAGGCTATCGAAAGCACACTTACCGATAGTTTTGATAAGTTTCACCCCATAGGGCGCGTAGGACGCCCCGAGGATGTTGCAGGGGTAGTGGAACTATTGCTCTCCGACCGCTCTTCTTGGGTGACCGGAGCCGTCTGGGACGTTGATGGCGGGGTAATGGCGGGTCGCAACTAATCAGGAGGCATGAACCCAGCTAGCATCTAATACATCCCGGAGCAGCGATGCACGAATACTAGATACTTGCTGCTGAATCTCGGGGGCTGCATCTTGGGTTTCCTCGGGAAGCCCAGCGAACATCTGATAAGCCTCATCAACCAAGGACGATGGGATATTTTCGGTCTCATCAGCCCGGGCCCGAGCCAAACTAATGCGTAGCTTGAGCACTCGGTGGGCCCAATCGGGGGCTTCACCGCCCAAGGCCGCAGCATTTTCGATGGCGGTGAGGTCCTCGGTCAGGTGACACAGCCATTCTGGCATATCGCAAGTAGGTTCGGCGCCCTGAGCAAGCTGTCTGATATTCGGAAGAGCTTCGCTATGGCAACTATCATCAAAGATGGATCCAGTGGGAAACTCGATGGGATCTGCACTGCCCAAAGCCCGAGGTTTGAGCAACTCATCGAGGCCTAGGTCGCCAAAAAGCTCCTGTTCTAGCTCATCTACGCTGTCGTCTTCGGCGATGGCCTCTTCTACCGCGCGAGAAATCACTGCTCGCTGCATTTCGCCTAAGTCGGTAAAAGTCAGCCCAGCATAGTTTTCCCCGTCTTGTTGATAGGTGCGCACCACTCGAGCCAATAGGTATAGAGGACGCTCAAAGTCGATGCACAACTCAACCCGCATCCCATTTTCAACTTCAGGGAAGCCACGAATCGCCAAACCACTCACACTAATATTTATGGTTTCTAGTTCCCATTGTTCGGCCGCGACCTCGACGGTTACCGGCAAGCAGAGATCTGCCCGGGGGTAGCGCGCAAAAAGTAAACCGGTATGGCGAGCGAGAAAGTTCAAAACCGATTCTATCTCTTCGTTGTAATGGGGGTTCAAGGAGCGCTCTTTGGCACTGCGCTGACTCGGTGCCCTGACTAAACAAGGCACCTGTCCCATCTCCCGGCGGAAGGTCTCAAACTCCGGCCGACGTTGAAAAATGGGCGCGACGATACAAGCTTCTAAGCGATAGACATTAGCGAGCATCAGGGCATCTTCAAAAGATGCTGCCCAAATGACATCTATCTCCCTTCGCAATAGAAGTTCGTCTCGGACCGGGCCAGGGTCTCCTAAAACCAATACGGTGGCTGCCTTAGTCATACGTGTTCCTCACAAAGCCCACGTAAAGGCGAATCGTCTGCGCGTTGCCGACATTGAGAAACGAGAGCACAACGCGCAGATTCAGCGTCACGCAACGGTGCACCTTGGAGGGAAGTCGCCCTCCGCTGAGCCATTATTGGCCGCTTTAGGCGAATTCCGAGGGTCTTCTGAGGCCACAATCGACTGTGAAACCCTAAAGGGCGCAAAGCCCGCGGCCTGGCTACCCGACACCACTGTTGGCCCAGGCAGCCCCTTTTTGGTGCCCCGACCAGTTCGAAGGTTGATTCGCCCGGATGTATATTCTGCTTTGACCTCGGCGAGTCTTGTTCCATGCTCCGCCCATGAGCATGAGTGAAGGCGAGTTCACCGTTCTCGCGGACGATACTCTCAATAAGATGGTCGAGGCCCTGTGCGATCTGGAAGACGAAACTGTAGACGCAGACCTCGAAAGCGGCGTTTTAACCATCGCCTTCGAAGACGGCAGTAAATACGTGGTCAACAGCCACCGGGCCGCTACCCAAATCTGGATGGCCGCCGGTGCCAGCGCTTGGCACTTCAACTGGGAAGGCCAAAAATGGATCTCCTCAAAAACCGGAGAGGAACTCTGGCAAACGGTAAATCTCCACGTGGGCAAGAAGCTCGGCCGGGCGCTTAGGCTCACTCCTTAACGGGCCAAATGCGGCTTGGGCAGCCAGCCCAATACTAAGTAGAGCCCCATCCCTAGTCCTGCAACCACAGCACACAGCAAATACAGCCCTTGGCCTGCTTGGCGTTCAAAGACATAGCCGCCTAGCAGCGCCCCACAAACGGCACCAAAACCCACCGAAGAAAGAGCAGCAGCCTGAGCTTGTGCCCGGACGGCCTCCGGCACCCATCCTTGGACCAGCTTGACCATCGAGACATACCAAAGCCCAAAACTCAGTCCATGAGAGGTCTGCAACAAAACCAGCATCCAGTGCTCGCTGAGTTGGGGCAGAAGCATCCAGCGGCCAAGGCTCACCGCCCCGCAGAACACCACTAAGAAAGGGATAGATGCGGAGGAGATCCTGGCGACTATATAGGGCGCCAATGCCAGAACAACTATCTCCGCTCCAACGCCGGCCGCAACTATCTCGCCGAGAGAACTATCTCCGAGCCCTAAACTACGCAGATGAAGCCCAAAGAAGTAATCATTGGCCGCGTGGGAGAAGTAATGGGCTGCATTGGCGGCGAAAAGAACTATCCAGGACCATTGGAATATCCCTAAGGAGATAGTTTCATGCTTTCCGTGGACAACTTTGGGTTCCTGTCTGGGAACCAGGAGCGCCGCCAAAATATAGCCGACAGAAACGAGCCCTAGTAATAATATCGGTTGCTTGGAGACTTGTAGCTTTCCCGCGGAATAGGCCGCCAGAGCATAGCCTACGGAACCCCACATCCGTATTCTGGCGAAACGATCATGGGCAGTCTTCAAGTGGCTATGAGTCAAAGCATCGGACAAGGAGGCAATGGCAGCGGAGAAGCTACAAAAGCAAACCAGAGCCAAAAAGGCCGACCATAAGCTCTGGGAAGGCAGCAGCAACCAAATCGCTAGTCCGGAACAACCAGTACTCAGCATCAGCAGCCGGGCCCGGGCCGAGAAGCGGTCTGCCATGCGCCCCCACCAGGCCGGAACCACTACCGTAGCCGCCGGGGCGATCATCATCAGGGTGCCGATGTTTTCTGCGGAGAGCCCACGGCCTTTAAGCATTAAAGGCAGATAGGGGGCGAAGACGCCGAGGGCAAAGAAGGCAAAGAAGTAATGGCCGCTCAGGCGAGACAAGGGACCGGCCAGCAACATGTTCGGCTCTTAGAGCCGAAGGCCCCAAGCAGCAAGCCCCAAAGGGGTTTAGGTGCTAGTGAAAATGCCCTAGGCCAAAGAAAGCCCGCTGCCGAGAGAGCTCATCGGGGTACTGGGCCCGGAGAAAACGCGCCAAGTGGCTCTGGCGCAGGCCGCACTCCTCGCGGAAACGACGAGGAAGCTCAAAGAGCACCCGCTCCAAGGAGATTTCCGTGCCCAAGTCCTCCAGCGGCTCACCCTCCTCGTCCCAAAACAGCAAGGTGGACAGCTGGCGATAGGCAGACTTGTCCGCCTGGAGCGCAGAGCCCTCCCCTATCCGCAGACCCTTGAGGCCTGCGCCGCTGAAGCGAAACTGACCATCGAAGCCCAACTGGAGGTCGGCAAATTCAAAGCCGCCAGCTGCGCAAATCCCCGGACGCGAACCCTCTTGTTGAAGGAAAAGCAAAACCTCACAGAGGGAGTACAAAAGCCCCACCGCCGCCGAGATAGGCAGCGACTTTTGGTCCTCAAGCAACCGACTCAGGGGCAAACCGAGATGATGAACCCGCACCAAATAAGGCACGCCGTCTTGCAGCCCGGCGCCAATACTTTCGCTGAGGTGACGGTGTGTGAGACCCACCACATGATTGAAGCCAGCCAAAACCGCTTCGGCAAGGCGTGCGTCGCGAGTTTGGGGAACCTGAGTTAAAAACTCTACTTCCAATACTTCTGGATAGTTTGCCGAAAGTGCGAGCTGAACCTCGCCATATTTGGAGGAACGAACGTGAGGGCCTAAGCGATAGGGACCAAGCAATCCCATATTGAAGGCGTTGTGGGTCACCGCTCCTGGCTGGAGCGTCCACTCGGCGTTGGTTTTCGGCTCACCAAACAAGGTGAAGCGAGTGTACCACGCCCGTTAAGAAGCAGTAGTTAATCTCTGCTTAGGCGCTGACGGCCTGGCGCTTTTGACGCCGTAGGAAGGTTTTAGCAGCAGAAACCGAGGAATCGGCGGGGCGCACTAAGGAAGGACGAGCCCGAGATTTGAGGCCCACCACCAAGACTTCGTTGACCCGACCTCGGCCGGAAGCCTTGGAGTTGATCGCCCGAGAAGCACCCACGGTTTCCACCTCGAAGGTGCCATAAATCTCCCGGGTGTATTCGCAATCGGAGTTGGAAAGCACTGCCGTTGCGCCCCGTTTGCAACAATCTTGATAGGCTTTGGCCAAGGTCTCGTGCTGCTTAGGGCCGAAGGGACTATTGTGATAGGCAGTGAAAGAAGAACTATCTGAAAGCGGTACGTATGGTGGGTCGAAATAGATAGCATCTCCTTTGCCGGCTTCTTTGGCGATGTCGGAGAAATCAGAGTGACGAATCTCAACCCCTTGCAAAGCCTTGGAAGCAGCCTGGAGCTTAGGCTCGTTGAGTACCTTAGGGTTCTTATACTTACCGAAGGGAACGTTAAACTGTCCCTTCTTATTTACCCGGTACAAACCATTGAAGCAGGTCTTGTTGAGAAACATAGTTCGACCGACTCGCTCTACCAGAGATAGTTCATCCGGGTTTTTGGCCCGCATATGATAGAAGTAATCAGAATCGGTGGCGTACTGTTGGTGCTCAGCCAAGCAACCCACCAAACTATCCAAATCGTCACGGATAACCCGATACATTTCTACTAGTGCAATATTCTTGTCGGCGATGACTGCCCGCTCAAAACGACGCTGGTTAGCCATAGCGAAAAACACCGCTCCGCCGCCAATAAAGGGCTCGTAGTAAGTTTTAGCCTTGTTTGGCAACTGAGGAAGAATATGTCCAAGGAGCTGAGTTTTTCCGCCGGCCCATTTGAGGACAGGACCTGCTGCAACTTGGTGAGTTAAAGAAGCGGTGCGAACCATGTCGGCAAGCCTAGGGATCGTGAGGATCTGCGCAAAAAATTGGCCCGTCGATTTTTGAATTTGGATCTAGAGTTCGCCCCTAAATCGATTCGAATTCTTCAATTATTTCAATGAGATAATTTTTCTGGGATCTTGAGATAATTTTTTTATTTCAAAAAAATGGGGTCATTTTCTTGATTTTGGAGAGATAGTTTAGGGCTTCGAAAACCGAGATAGTTTCCAACTCGGGACCGGGCTTAGATGCCGGAAAGACTTCCTGCTCTCAAAGGGGGATTTCGTACTGAAAGTACTCGTCCGGATACTTCAGTGCCGGCGGGTACAATCGTTCCCGCCGAAATTCTCGCGCGGTCTTCCACCGAAACATCAGCGGCGAGTACTGCCCCGGTGCCGACAGAAACGTGCGATCCTAGGTTAACCCCGCGCTCAAGATGCACGCCTTCTCCCAGGACCACGCCCACGCCGATGGTGGCGTCTTGGCCCACCACCGCGCCGGGGCCGGTGCGGACCGAGGGACCGAGACTGGCCCCCGGCAGCAACATGGTCTGGGCGCCAATCAAGCAACCCTGGCCAATAGATACTCGAGCTACGTAGAGCCGTCCTACCCGCTGCAGAGTCGCTTCCACCACGGTGCCCGGCTCCAGCAGGCTATCCGCTCCAATGCGCAAGAGACTGGGGTCCCTTACTCGCAGGTCAAAAGGCAGGCTGGCGCTCCAAGCAATGCGAGCCCCCATGGCATTGAGGTAGAGCACCCGCGTCCATTGCAGCAGCCAGAAAGGCCCCCGTAGCAGCGGATGCATGCCCACTTCGGCAAGGGCTCCGCTGAGTAGCCAGAGCACATATTTGCCGTTCCACCCCACGCGGAAATCGCCGGAGCCAGGATGGGGAATGAAGAGTCTGAGTAGGGAAAGGCTGAGCAGGTAGGCGAGTAGGCAAGCCCCCGCCCGGGCGGCCTGATGCTTGAGACCTGAGGGAACTGGGCCGAGATAGTGATGCAGATACAGAGGCGCGCCCAACAACAGCCCCCAAAAGAGCAGTCGAAAGCTATCTTGCAAAAGGCGGGCGCCTCGCGGTTGCCTCCGTACCATCGTCAATGAATTAGGCTTCCTGACGGTCGAGTGCTGCTTCTTCTTTATTGGAGAAAGTGGGTTGGCCCTCGCCTTCCCACTCAAGTATTCCTTTTTCCAAGGAAACTATCTGTAGGCCCGGTGCTTGTATCTTCTCGGCCCATTCCTTAGATATTTCGCCGGTACGACAGATAAGTACCACCATACTCCCTGGAGCGAGTTTCTGATAAGTTTCAGCAAGCTTCTCAGGGGCGACGCATTGGGCGTGGCGTAAGTGCGAGCGGGAATAGTTATTCTCTTCACGCACGTCGATCAAGGTTACTGGCTGGCCAGCTTCCAATAGTTGGGCGAGTTGCTCTACCTTAATAGAACCGGCAGGCCCTGCTGAAAGAGAAGGTAGGTTAGCTTCCAAAAACTCGATCAACTGGGCTTTGGGAAGCGCGCCCTGGGCCGCCTTCACCGGGCGGCCTTGGTCAAAGATGATCAAAGTGGGCAGCGACTGTATCCGCAGCTGCCCCGCCACCATAGGTTGGGCGTCGGTATCTATCTTGGCCACCTTAAGTTGGCCGGCGTACATCTCAGAGATTTCTTCTAAGATAGGCGCCAGGACTTTGCAGGGCTGGCACCAATCGGCCCAGAAATCGACGAGAACCGGAATGTCACTATGAATGACTTCATCGGCAAAACTTTGGTCAGTGAGGGCTACCGTGGCCATGGAGCTGCAGCATGACCGGGCCAAAGAGCAACATCAAGCCTCTTTGCTCAGCGAATATCCAAGATTCTTAGTTTCACCAACGCTGGCAGCAAAAAGAGGTCAGCCACCAGGGCGACTACCAAGACCATGGGCAGCAGAGTGCCTAGCATCCACGTTGAATAATAGTCCGAGGCTGCAAAGGGCAAAAACCCCAAGCATAAGATCACCGTGGTTTGCACGATGGCCCGGCCGGTGAGTTCAAAGGTGCGTTTGATAGCTTCATCCGCACTCAGGCCGGTGCGTCGGACCCGAACGAAGCGGGTGAGAAAGTGGATGGTATCGTCTACGCCAATGCCAATGGCAAAGGTCGCCACTAAGATAGTATCCGAGTCCACCGGGTCATAAACCCAGCCCACAAATCCTCCCAGAACTATCAAAGGAAGGAAGTTGGGAATCATCGATATGAGTCCAATGCGTAGCGAAGCCAGGCATAAGATCATCATTAAAGTGGTGGTGCAAAAGGCAAAGAGCAGCCCGCGACGCTGACCTTGGAGGATGAAGGTCACCCAATCTCCCAATAGATAGGCGATACCGGTAGGCTCGACCTTTACCTTAGGGCCTAACAGTTGAGAAAGTTGGCCCGCATAAGTATCACCCTGCTCTGCTAACCTTCTTAAACCATCGCCGGGTAGCTGCAGAGTCAGCCGCAGGACGTTGCGCTGGTCATTGACCAGGTTCTGCAATGCCTCTCCGCCCGAGACCTCAAAGAGCAACAAGTATTGTGCAATCGCCTCAGAACTATCCGGAAGTTTCTTTTGGGAGGGGTGCATGGTGCCATGCATCTTTTCCAATAGATTGGCTAAAGAATAGATACGCTCTAGCTGGTCGGTCTTTTCGACTTCATTTTGCCACTTCAGTAACTTTTGATAAAACTCAGGCTCCAAAAGCACTTCTTCGTCTTTGCTACTAATATAGATGTCGAGAAAGTTGGCGGAACTGAGGTTTTTAGCGATGAACCTTTGGGCGACTCGCACTGGATTATCGGGACTTAGACCTGAGGCAAAAGCGGCTTCGAAATAGATACCCAGACCGCCCATTACGCTGAAAGTCACTAAGAAAAAGAAGGCCAAGACGGTGGTTTTGGGCCATTTGATGGACACATTGGCGGCAAAGCGTACCACTTGGTCGATAAGCTTACGGGCCAACTTTCCTTCAGCGCGGAAACTATTTTTAGGCACCGGAATCAGGCTCAAAATGATCGGCACCAACGTGAGGGCGAGAAGTAAGGCTACGCCCACACCGAAGCCCAAAACTATCCCTAGCTGGCGCATCACAGGGGTGGGAACAAAGGCCAATGAGGCAAAACCGAAAAAGGTGGTTATCGAAGTAAAAAGGCAGGCTACTCCTACTTCGGTTCCAGAAGAAAGCACCGCTTCTCGACGGCTCAAGCCCATTTCGGTGGCCCGGGCGAAGTCGGCGTAGAGATGGATGATGTCCGAAAAGGCGATCACCGTAATCATGCCCGGCACGGTGGCCATCAAGAGGTTGATCTCTCGGTCGAGGGCGATGGCAAAGCCAAAGGTCCA
>SPJK01041047.1_pt1 | contig 10070 bp, 10 predicted proteins | sample 3741771 | NCBI WGS metagenome assembly SPJK01 (sample SAMN10925997, study PRJNA522277) | cold seep metagenome | isolation source: Elba SIP-enriched marine methane seep metagenome, extraction at timepoint T2 | place: Italy: coast of Elba, Mediterranean Sea
CGTTTACGAACGCAGAGAATGCTAGTCCAGATGTCGTGTCTACAAGACTAGCCAAGCGAATGTGGGGTTGCTCGTTGGAGTTCTTGGTTGTGAAATAGAAATCACCCCAATCGTTGTTTTGCGAGATGCCCGTGATTTGAATGGGTGTGTCACCCGAAAGACTGGCGGTGATTTCACCGTCACCAAAATGGTCCGTCGCAGTTGCTGTCAGCGCGATACCTTCGATGGTTGTCGTTCCGCCACCGTTGTCCGTGGTATATCCAAAAAAGAACACATTGGTGCCATTGTCCATCTTGAAAACGGTCGTGTTTACACCATTGGCAGTTGTGCTTTGATACTCCCCGTCGACCGTATTGTCGCTGGAATCCCACATGACAACCACGCCGTTGCCGGACACGTCGATATAGGAGATGGCAATAAGGTCGGACGTGCCTGCTGCTACGCAAAGCGACGTCGCCATTTCATATGTCGTCGTGATGGCAGTTGCCGTACCAAATTCACCTGAGCTGTCTATCTTGGAAAAATAGATCGTGTTGGTACCTGACCCGTCCTCCCAAATGGCAAATAGCTCACCTGAACTATTAGCAATGCATCGAGGGGGTGTGTTCAGTCTGTTTAATACGCCGCTTCCGCTTGGAGTTAGTGAGTCCGTAAGCTTTCGCGAGTATCGATTGTAACAGTAGAACGTCAGGGTTCTGAAGTTGTCGAGCCCTCCATGGCCGCAGTAAAGCTCGTACGTTGAATTGATGGCAACATCGCTGTGCGTTTCATACCTGCCCGACTCGGACCGGATAACCTCTGTCTCAATGTCCAGGATGGACGTATCTCCGAGCTTTCCTATTTGGTCGAACCCACCAGAAGTTGCGGTGCTCCCATTGAAAACTTGAACCCGGTTGCCAAACTGAACCGGCCTGTCTTTGTAGGTCGCCATGTAAGGCTCGCTGGAAAACGACCCGGTCAGGGCGGTGGTTCCCACTCGTTTAGCGATAGCACCCTGTCTGGGAAAGACAGCATTTTCCATGCGCAGGGCACCGGACTGAACGAGTTTTGGATCGGTCCCACCGGCATCCACCCCTGAACCAAAGGGGACGGGGATTTCTTCTTTCTGAATCGGCATGGTTAGTCGACCATCGTTACTTTGATGTTTCGGAAATAGGACGCTGTCGTGCCTGAGGCGACGCCTCCAGTGCTTTGCACAATGCCCGCCTGTCCGCTGTCCGTATGGGGCGACGACGTGTCTGTGTAGACCTGACGCTCCCCATTGAGGCTTCTGAGGGTCGTTTCTCCCGAGACCTCTAGTCCAAGTTGCATCCCATGGTTTGAAGACTGAATCAGTGGCGCGGACAGTGCTGTCCCCAACTTGGTCACCGTCGTTGGGGCGACGCACTTTCTGAGGTTGCCGGCATCTGTCACGCCTGCTCGGTCCTCATAGGTCACCACGTAGTAATTGCTCGCTGCGGTGAATCTCGCCATGACCCCCGAATTGCAAATGCTGGCGCCACCGCTAGAGACAAACGTCACCCCAATGAAGTCCATCTCCACCCGGTAGTTGCCCGTGGGGGGTGCATCCTTGAAGGGCAGGGCCGTACTCCCTCTGCTGAAGTTTCCGGTGGTCCCTGAGTTGGTCACAGAGAGGTGGATCCAATTCTCCCCCGCATGGGAGACGATGGCCGCCGTGGATGAACTAACGGTGTTGCCATCGGCAAGCGAGTCGAACTGAGAGAGGTCTCGTCCATTCCACTCCAGCCAGACATGTTCACGTTGCTCAGCCAGCACCCACTCATTGGGTGATGCGGCGATGAAGGTGCCGCCGTCTCGGGACAGGGGCAACCCATACGCGGTGTATCCCTCGATGGTGTTTTCTGATGCAGGGAGGACGAGGGCGCGATTGGTGCCTTGATTGATCTTTTTGACCGTAATCCGCTCACCCAGCCACTTGCGAGAGATGGTAGGCAGACGCACGGTGAAGTCGTTAAGTGTGGTGTCCACCAAGACCAGGTCGCCAACGCGTGCATGGTATGGCCCCGATGTTGGGCACACGGGCTTTCCTGCCGGGGTGAACGGCAGAGCATCGCGCCGATCGAAAGATGAAAAAATCGAGTCATCAATTTTGGACTGACCCGTACGACGGGTGGCAGACAATTAGGGCAACCCCAGTTTGGGGTACCCATAGCGGTACGTGTTGTAAAACGACTCCGTCCAGATATCGCGCACTCGGTCGGCTTCGCCATCATCGCGGTTCATGGCGAGGGCTCGAACTTGATCTTTGATGGCCGCTAGCTGTGCAGCAAAAACGGACGGGTCAGATTCTTCCTTGGCGGCATACTGAATCAGGGTGTGAAGAACGATGTACTCTTCCCATCCTGCGACGCCGTCAACGGTGTCTCCGTCGGCGGACAAAAGGGTGGGGGCAGGAACATACCAAACGCGTATGCTCCCGCCCCACGATGGATTAGGAGAGACCCGGAGGTTGCTCCCCATGATGCGGTATCGTGCATTACGCGCATTTAGCCCGGAGTTCTGGTACTCATTTCTGGAGCCAAAGTTAAATGGTTCCATCTTGTACCAACGGCCTCCCTCGCGGACATCGACACCGACAACCTTCCAAAAGTCGGAGGCCATGGTGTTCAAGTCATACTCGTCTGTTCCAGAAACCACCGTAATGGTACCCGAGGAGAGGTACCAATCGGGGTTGGTATCGACGAGGAAACAGTAGAAGTCCGAGTAGGCGACATTGATGGCCCGAGTCAATTCGGTGTCATCGACGTAGACAGAACGAATCTCTCCACGGTCGCGTATCTCGGTTCTGAGCTGTGCGAGGGTTCGGGTTAATGCCATGCAAACCTACCTACTTCGTCGCCACGCCGGAGGTGTTAAACACCATCGTGACAAAGATGACATTGCTGTCTGGGTCCGTTGCCGCCCCATTAGTTGTGGCATCACTGTTGTCGTTGAACGTGATTTTCACGAGAGGTGATGCACCGGTTGTGACACTAGTGAAGTTCCCAGTGACCGCTGTGGTTTGTGTACCAACGACGGACAACCCAACGAGGTCTGTGATGGGAAATGAGGGCGTAATATCCATAACGCCCTCGGTGTTTTTGACCACGGTACTGACGAGGTCTGAGCCGTAGTTAATGGTGTAGCCACTGGCGTCGACGTCGGCAGCCGCCGTAACCTTGAGAAACACCTCAATCTTACGAGGGACCTTATGGTACGTGCGGTTGAATAGATTCTGTGCAGATACAGACATGGTGATTGCCTTTCAGGGCAAGGGGGCCCGAAGGCCCCCACCCGATTAATTAGATATTGGCCTAGCTAGGTGCCGTTAGAGACACGCGGCAGTTGTGGCCAGGAGCCGTACAGCCCAAGTTGAAGTACGCACCAACGCGAACCTCTGAGCTGTCTGCCGATGCATCACGCAGTAGGCGCAGACCATCTCCGCCATGGAGACCCAAGATGTGAGGTGCCTTGTTCAGTGAACAAAGCTCCCAGCTCGAGAAGTCCAGAACGAATGCAGCGTCTGGCAGGCAGTTGTAGTCTGGGTAGACATCCAAGGGGCCTGCAGGTCCGTGCATACGGATAGCTGCAAACGCAATCTCGCCTACATTGTGCTCGTAGTACTGCACCTTGCTGCCGAGAACGTTCTGTAGGATTTCGTACTGCCCATGGGCGATGAAAACCTTGTCAGGCTTTCCACCGGCACGAGCAACGCGTACGGCACCCTTGTAGATGGCCTCGTCGATTTGTAGCGACGTGCCGGTGATGCGGTGCCCACCCAAACGGGTAGGATGAACCGACCTGTCTACAGAAAAGAACGAGTCCGAGGTGCCAGGTGCCGTGGATGGCAACCATCCATCGAGGCCTGTGGCTCGGTTCCGGTCCGAAGCCGACGCATAGTCACCATCGGTGAAGATGGCGTCTCCTGCAGCAATTGACGCAGACAGGGAGTCTGGCGTTGCAGAAAGCGTCATCGTCCCTGCATCTTCGTCAATGGCATTAACCGTCAACGTCGTTGCAGTTCGCAGAGCAGACGTGTTGTTTGCTGCGAAAACGATGTCCTGGTTCAGGTAGAAGTTTACGATGTCGTCAGGGTTGGTTAAGCCAAGCGTGGTCGTGGCTGTATTGGTCGTCGACGAAATCGTTGCCAATTGACCTGAACCGTCACGGTAACAAGCCTGGCCAATGCGGCGTCCAGCAATCCGGATGGCCGAATCCATCTCCGATTTGAGAGCTGAAACGAAAGCGCCAGCGTTTGAGGCTGAAGCTTCGATGAGCTCGTTGTCGATGGATGCCAAGGCGTACTCAGGCTTACGCGTGAGGAAGAACGCCTTTTTGACGGTTCCGTTCTTGTTGGACTGAGCGGAGGCAAACGCAGAGTTTGCTCCGGAGACATCCCCGATGTGAACGGGAATCTTCTTGTTCTCGCCGTAGAAGTCGTTGGACTTCTTTACGAGAGCGAAGAAGGTGTTGAGTGGATAGGTTAGGTCTTCAATAGCGCGGTCGGGATAAAGGGTCTTTAATGCCGCCGCGAAGTTCGTGAGTGATTGCGAAGCCACTTGGCTCTCTCCTTTTGTGGAGAGCACCCCATGGGCCTAGCGGTTCGGTCTTAGCTGGAGAGCTGCCTAGCTGTTGGCTGTCTGAAGCTGCTTGATGGCCAGTTGAATCCGTTCCTGCTCCGATTGTGGAGACAGGCCGGTTTCAGGGCGCTCAGTTGTCATGTCGTTTGTTAGCGTTCGTGATGATGGTTTTGCAGAAGCAGGAGGCACCAATGGGGTGCCTGTTAACCTCTGCAGCAGCGATTTGGTTTTTGCGGACTTGCTAATCCATTGCAGGTCTTGCTCAGCCTGCTTTTCGAGATAAGCTTCGACGTCAGCGGCCACCTCTTCATAGGTTGGTGGCGCGCCCTTCACGTCATCGTAATATGATTTATCCTGCTGATATTTAGCTATCAGTGTGTCTAGCAGGAGTTCGTTTCCTCTCGGATGGGTCGCCGTTAGCTGATAGGTCTCGCCATGGTCTTTGAGGAATTTGGAGGAATCCGAGAGCCCCTGTTGTCTGGCACTTTGGATGTGCTCCTGTTTCTTTGCATCTTGAATCTCTTTGAGTTGCTTTTCGAGGTCCGCGATCTTTTGTTGGACGACGGGGTTCTCGACGGTGGGCGTCTCGTCAGACGCAGGTTTCTCTTCACTCGCTTCGGCATCAAGAATGACTTGCCATGCATCGATGCCTAGGGATTCAAGGACCGACCTGGGGTCCTCTTTAGCTTTTGCCTTAAGGTCATCCAGGTTCGTCAGGTTCTGCTTCTGGGCCGCCAGTTCGCGTTTGAGCTTCGTGAGCTCGGCGTCCTTGCGAGTAATCTTTTCCCATTCCGCAGAGAGAGGGCCATCCTTCTTGGGCTCCTGTGGGGTCTCTTCGGCCTTTGCTTCCTCCTTTGATTCTTGGGCCTCTTCGGGCTCGGGTGTCCCGAGGAGGGCTTTGGCTGCAGCCTGCTCGAGGTTCTGCAGCGGGGTGGTCTCAGGTTGTTCTGTGGGTACTTCTGATGGGGCTTGCTGCTCTTGTGTGACTTGCTCAGTCATGCATCAGACTCCGGGTGGTAATCCTCCGCCCGCCATAGCGAGCTGGGGATCGAGTGGGGTGACATTGCCTGCCGGACCGGGCAAGCCCGGTGGCACGGAAGGAGGTACAGGGCCACCTGGCCCAGCAGGCGCGAGTGAGGGATCTACAGCGGTGGCTTGAGTAATCTCACCGTGTAGGTCGAGAGCGTCGTTAATCCAGCGTGCCAGGTTATCCAGGCGCTTCTGTGGCACCTTATTGATGTGGCCACGAACCCAGTACTTTTGCGCAACCTTGGCGCACATCTGGAGATCCATGAACTCTTCAGGGTCAATCCAGTTGTCATCGGCTGAAAGAATGAACTCAGCGATTTGGTGCGCTGAACGCACGGTAGCGGTTTCTAGGCTGAGCCACTTTTCGGTGTCGGGCAGCTCAAGCCACATCGCGGCTTGCTCAGGCTGCATGATGTTTAGGCCCATCATCTCTTGAACGAAGGCGAGTTTACCGGCGGGCGTTTGGGGCAGCATGGATGTGGGGTAGAGCTCCATGCTGAAGCGCTCTTCGTCGAGGCGGACATCCTTCCAGCTGATGCGTTCCATGAACTCTTTGTCTTGGTAGGTGCAGGAGATGTCTTCGCCGGCTTCGTGCATGTCTGCCGCGGTACGAACGACGAGACGGGCCAGGTCGAGGTGCATTTGTTCCCAGGCTCTAGCGAGGAGGCCGAAGCGTTGGGTTTCGGTATCCAGGATGGTACGCAGGGCGATGCCTGATTCGAGGCCGGCGGGTTTACGTGAGGTGGCGGAGAGTTGAGAGACGCCGGCAAGTTCGAAGGACTTATTGTAGAGGTAGTCGAGGTACTGGAAGACCTGGGGGTCTACGGCGGCATTGGTTTGGACTTTAGGGTCTGGTCCGCCCTGTTTTTCGACGATGATACCGGGGACGTTTTTGAAGATGGCCTTTCTGATTTTTGAGGCCTTGTCGACGATGATCCAAGCCACGGCCATAAGGTGCATGGACTCTTGGATCCGCATCGCGGTCTTATCGATTTCATCTTGGATAGGGGCGAGTTGTTCCACGAGACCTTGGCCGTAGAAGCCAACGGGGCGTTCATCCCAACGGAGGAAGGCAAAGGGGAACGTATCGTGGGTATAGTCTTCGATTTCCAGGACATCGGTCTCGATGGCGATGATACGTTTTCCGTCTTTGGCCTTAGGGGAGGACTTGAGGTGCCAGGCTTCGAGGACTTCGACGAGGTCGGTGTAGGTGCTGTTACGTTCGTCGGGAGCGGTCGCTGCCGACATGATGGCTTTCTTCTTCTTAGGGTAGAGGGCGGCTAGGACTTCTTTGGTGACGAACTTACGTTGGTAGAGCTCGCGAGGGGCTGCGGTATAGGCAGCTTCTTCGTCGACGAGGAGTTCATCTGCGAGGACGCGTTCTATTTTGACCTTGCCATAGTGGGGTGTGACTTTAACGGCACCGATATCGAAGATGGCGCAGTCCAGGAAGGCTTTAGGGGAGACCTTTTGGTAGACGTCATTTTGGGAGAAGACGCCCTGGACAAATTTCTGGAGGCCTCTTGCGCGTTGTTGATCTTCGAAGGAGCCGTTTTGGGTAAGGAACTGAGGGCGAGGTCGGTGCATGCAAATCTTGCTTGCCACGGTTGAGGTGGCGGATTTGCAGACATTTAGGGTGATGTCATCGATGAGGTCTGAAATGGAGGCATTTTCTCCGGGGCGGAGGCCTGCGTAGCGCTTGTTAAGGTAGCGGGCTAAGTTTTCCTTGTTGCGAGTACGTCGGCCATCCTGAAAGTCGTCAAGTTCGTGAGCAGAACGAAACAGCGAAAGATGCGGATCTGTCGTTCCTTCACTCCACCACTTTTTTCGATTGAAGTCATAAGACATGCGACCAATCACCTTTGCCCTTACGAAGCGCACTGTCGTGTGCTTCCTCTAGGGCGTCAGATTCCTCTTGCCAGTAGGATTCGATTTCTTTTTCAAGTGCTTGTGGGCTACCTGGCTGAGGCTCATCAGGTAGTGGCTCGTACCTGTAGTGGTAGCAGTGGCGGTATGCGTAGAGGCACGCGTCACTGCAGTCATTGGGCTGGCCGGGATGTTCTATCCAGCGACCGCCTGGTTTTTCGAGTTTCTTAAGTTCTTTGTGTTCCTTTTGGAGGTCGTAGGTACCGGATTCAACGAATCGGACGCGGCCTGTAGCCACATCGGAGTTGTAGAGCCGAATCCAATCTGCCTTATCCATCTTCTCAGCGTCGTAGATGGCGATGTCGAAACGCAGGCGAAGCTCTTCGAGGAACTGCTTCTGTTTTGGGTCACCAATTGATGTGAGCCCTGGATACTTAAACTCGAGCGAGCGAATCGTTTCAGCGATACCGGGGACCAGTTGTTTTGGAACCTTGAATGCTTCCAGGACCGTAAAATTCGGATGGCTTTCGCTCCAACAACCCACCGCGTATCCGGTCTGGTCACCCGAGTACGCGAAGTCCACACCGAGGACGTAGTTGTCGGTCGCCTCGTCGCGTTCATACGTTTCGACAGTGGGTGCAGGGGTGTAGACGCGGCCATGGGGATCTTCCACCCATTGCCCCAGATATTCCCGTTGAAAACCCGGGTCCTTTTCGATGTTCGGGTTGAGTTTCTTCTTACGTGCAATTTCAGCCTGGTACTGCTTCTTCATGTGGGGGTTGTCCTTGGTGGACCAGGTAAACACCTGCCATCCAGGGACTTTCCCCTCTGTCACGTCGTAGAAAAACCCGTCCTTAAGGTCACCTGGGGTCCCTACAAGGTAGAGAGACCCCCGGGCATCCATCAGGGCGGGCTCTAGGACTTCTTCGATCAGCCGACGAAGGTCGACCCGATAAAAGGCCGATTCGTCGACATAGATTCGTCTGAAGGCGACGCCTCTGAGGCGTTCCACCCACTCACGTTGGTCTGCACCATAGAGGCGAAGCTGAGCGTCGTTTGGAAAGGTGACGCGGAGCTTGGCCTCCTGGAAATGGCAATCCATGTCGTAGGAGCGATTCAGGCTCCTGGCGATGGGCCATGCAATCTGTTCTGCTGAGGGCCGGGTTAGTGCGATGTACCCGTAGGCGTATCCAGGCCAGTCTTTCTGGTCATGGAACGCATCGGCGACACATGTTGTAGTTTTCCCGGCCCGTCTGGGCGTCAGTATGGCCTTGCGGGTGGCCTTGTGAAGGACTGCCTGCTTCTGTTTGGGGAAGAGTCCTCCAAGGATACCTTGCCGCTTCCGTTGCTCTCGGAGCAGCAGCTCCAGCTCGTCTACTTCTTTTTCCTCCTAGAAACGACCCGTGTGGGTTTTTCCTTTTCTACGAAGTCCACTTGTTCGGTCCTGCGATGTTCCACGTGAAGCACTTGGTGCCAGGGCACCTCCACCAAGAGATTACGGGTGGCATTTTCCACGAGGACCTTATCGCCCCAGGTCACGATGAGTTTGATTTGATCTGCAGTCGACCAGGTCGTACGTCCCATGACCCCGTGGGTGAATCGAACGGTCATCATTTGTCTAGAAGTAGGTATGGGTCATACACGGCGTTGTACTTCTTGCAGGTACGCTCGGTCATGATCTTGGTCTTGTGCGTAAAGTGGACCTTCTTCTTTCCGAGCGAAGGAACACCATGAGCGAGTAGACGCCGTGCAATTCCCGTACAGCGATAGAGGTCCTTGACATAAACGTAGTGGACGATGGGCCCGACGGGGTCTTCTTCCGAGATGAGGTACCCAAAAATATGGCTAGGCTCTTCCGGATTACAGGCCACGAGGACGGACGCTCGATCGATAAGGGCTTCAAGTTGGGCATGGTGCTTACGCCAAACTGGCTTAACCATCCATCGGTAAGGGGCTTCGAGAAGCAGGCCCTTAGAGAGAGTCGCCAGGATGTAATTTCGATCGTCGGCGGTCTTTTCACGAATGAGCACCGGGAATGTAGGTGCATTGGGCACATTCTGAGGTTGCTCCGTGGCTTGAAGGCTCATGCAGCTTTGCCGACGCTTTTAAGTTGAGCGATTCGACGTTTCAGGGTCTTGTCGTCGAGGGATGTTGGATCTGTCGGCTCGCCAAGCTTGGATTCGATGATGGCGAGGTCGTCTCTGACGACTTTGTACGTTTTGACGATGGTATCGGTGATGACCGGCATCATATCGAGTCGTTCGATGCTCCGAAGGGCTTCAATGTGCTCCCAGATGACGTCCAACCACTCCGCACGGGTCAAAGGGGCCTTGCACTTCTTCTTGGCAATGGTTTCAGCCCCCTCCACGCCCCCAGACTCCAACATCTTCTCAATGTTCTCGCGTAGAGCCTCAGCAGCCTCTTTGGTCTTCCGATAGCGTGTCCTTTTGACACCCTTCTCGAAGAAAACCACACACCACTTGCCTTCGCCCATTCGCTGGACGCCCTGGACGCGTGTATCTGATGTTCGCTTGCGCATAGTTAGCTAAATCGTCTCAATATGATCGATTTTTAGGGTCAAACTGTGCCTCCGAC
>SPJK01081658.1_pt1 | contig 10063 bp, 8 predicted proteins | sample 3741771 | NCBI WGS metagenome assembly SPJK01 (sample SAMN10925997, study PRJNA522277) | cold seep metagenome | isolation source: Elba SIP-enriched marine methane seep metagenome, extraction at timepoint T2 | place: Italy: coast of Elba, Mediterranean Sea
CAGCCTCCAACCCCTGGGTTGCCTTTACATGCACCATCCGTATAAATTTCTACAACATCACACATCGTGCGCTACTTTCTGTTGCTCTTGCTTTTGTTGTTTCATCTTTTTTTGTCCGCTAACTGCTAAGCCAGATCTTAATAATTTACGTTTCCACTTCGGCTTTAATAAGGTGATGTTCACTACCCGTTTCCGCGCAACGATTACATACTGTCCACCCATCATCGGCCACCATTTGGCACCCAGTTTAGCCACAAAAGAAAATCTTTTCAGCCATTTCTCGTTATTAATGGGTAATTCATGACAAAAGAATTGCGCTTCAACGAACTCTAAACCCAGCAATGCCAACCAGTCCTTAATCCGTAATAACGAAAAAAATTGACCCGTCCAAGGATAGTGCTGTCTTTTGGTGATGAGCTTTTTTACTCCCCAAAAGCTAAATGGGTTAAACCCAGTGATGATGACATAGCCTTCTGGCAATAACACGCGCGCGGCTTCGCGCAAGGTTTGGTGTGGATTATGACTAAACTCCAGCGCATGCGGCATACAAAGCAAATCCACACTATTTTCAGCAAAAGGTAGATAATCGCTCTCACAATGGACACGCCCTGTCTTTTCGCTGGCTTTAATCACATTAGGAATGCGTGAATTTTTCAAGCAGTCAATCTGTGGCAAGCCAACTTGCACCGCATAGAACCCAAACACATCGCCCACAGCCTTATCATAAACTGGTTGTTCGTAACGCAATAAACATTGCCCTAATGTGGTCTCAACCCAAGCTTCTTGTGTGTATGTTTGCATTAAAAAATGATTGACAAAATAATGATTAAATCCAATATTGCACTAATAGACCGTAATATTAACGCTTATGCGCCATAAAAACTTACACATAGAGCCCATTCCTGCCTTAAAAGATAATTATATCTGGCTTTTGCACAATGCGCGTGATGCCGTTGTCATTGATCCAGGAGAAGCCGCACCGGTCTTAGCAGCGTTAAAAGAAAAGTCACTGCAATTAAAGGCAATACTCGTCACACACCACCATGCTGACCATATCAATGGTATTTCAGCATTACTCAGCGCTTATTCACCCGCTGTATATGCGCCCAAATACAATCAGTTTGATTTTCCACACACACCGTTAGGTGAAGGTGATCACGTTACGTTGGCAGCGCTTGGGCTACAGTTCCAGGTCATGTGGCTGCCAGGACACACCTTAGACCATATCGCGTACATCGATGAGCCACACTTATTTTGTGGCGATGTCTTATTTAGCGCAGGTTGTGGCCGCCTTTTTGAAGGGTCGCCACAACAAATGTTGACCGCATTAAATCGTTTAAAGGCACTGCCACCGACCACACAGATATACTGCACACACGAATACACCAGCACCAATATTGATTTTGCCCTCACCCTAGACCCTGACAACCAAGCATTACTAGAAAGAAAACGTGTGGTCGCCGCATTAAGAAGCGCGCAAAAACCCAGTTTACCGAGTACAATTGGGCTGGAATTACAAATCAATCCATTTTTACGTTGTGATGAAGCACCTATTATTGAACATGCTGATACAGAAAAAACCGACACCCTATCTGTTTTCAGCAAAATCCGCACACTAAGAAATCATTATTAATCAAAATGATAAAATATAAACTTAAAGCTCAATAACACTTGACTCTACTAAATCACGCCGCTAATATGTAGCCTACTTATGTTAAGAAAAAGCACTATTTATGCATAGATTAATTAGTCTTTTAGGCGTGACCGCACATTTGCGCCACAAAATAGTGATTGTTTCCAGTGTATTTCTCTTAGTTGTCTGCTCCTTTTTCGTCTCCCAATCCATTGCAACGACCAATGCTAAAGGGGTTGAAATCACCTTTATTATTGACGAAGTACTCAGCGATGATTCGATTGCAAAATCGGTAAGTGCGCAACAAAATCTCTGGTTCCGTATACAGCAGGGCTATGCTATCCCTAACACAGCATCTCCCCGTACAGAAAAATTTGAACAGTTTTATGCCACCCGCCCACAGTATGTAGAAAGAATGATGGCGCGGAGTGAAAAGTACTTATTTTATGTGGTAGAAGAAGTTGAAAAACGTGGCATGCCAATGGAGATTGCGCTACTGCCAATGATAGAAAGCGCTTACAATCCAAAGGCTTACTCACGCAGCCATGCGGTAGGTATTTGGCAATTTGTACCTTCAACCGGCAAATATTTTGGTTTAGAACAAAACTGGTGGGCAGATCATCGTCGTGATGTAAAAGCCGCCACACAAGCTGCATTAGACTACCTGCAAAAACTACATGGTATGTTTGGTGACTGGGAACTCGCGCTCGCCGCCTACAATGCGGGCGAAGGTACAATAAGCAGAGCGATTGCCCGTAATGAGAAGGCTGGCTTACCGACAGACTACCGCAGTCTAAGACTGCCGCGTGAAACAACGGAATACGTTCCCAAACTACAAGCCGTTGAGAATATCGTTACAACACCTGCAAAATATGGTTTACATATCACTGCCATTCCAAACAAACCTTACTTTGCAGAGATTGACCCACCTTATCAAATGGATGCGAAGCTCGCAGCCAAACTTGCTGAAATACCAGATGAAGAATTTGCATTATTAAACCCTCGATACAATCGCCCTGTCATTGCTTCAAAAAACAACTCACATGAGATTTTGTTGCCAATTGCCTCCATCGACCGGTTTAAATCAAACTTGGCAAGCTATGACAAACCTTTACTAAACTGGAAGGTGTACAGTGCCAAACGTGGTGAAAGTATCAACAAGATTGCAAGTAAATTTGGCGTTAGCTCAACGAAGCTACGTCAAACAAACAGCTTGCCAAAAAGCAGCCGTTTAACGAAATCTTTACATTTGCTAGTACCATCTAAGCAGGCGAACGCCAACACCATTAATGTCGCAAAGCTCAGTGCGCAAAAAACATATTCGCCTAAGCGCCGTGCCAAAGCTAGACATATCACCCATAAAATTAAACGTGGTGAAACACTCAGTGCTGTTGCACGCAAATATGGCACCAGTACAAAAAGCTTAATGCGCATGAACCGTCTAAAATCAACGCGTATCAAAGCAGGTCAAACAATCAAAGTCAGCGTTAGACAAAAAAGAAGTAAAACCAAAAGAATTTAGTACTGTCACAGGGTAGCCAACCGCACAGTGTGTAGTTGGCGTGACAAAGCGAATATCAACCCTGTAAAATACAAAACATGCATACATCTGTACTTCTAGTTAAACCGATTAGAAGCCTAAAGCGATTAACTGCCCTGCTTATTGTAAGTTGTTTAATGCTTTCTGCTTGCGGTCAACAAACAACACCCGATATAGACTATAGTCAAACCTATTCAAGTCAAGATGGTGGTACCCTCCTCAATGGCATTTCATCGGACCCAACTGGCTTAATTTCCATGGTCGCCGCTGAGTCCGTGTCATCCGCCATTACAGCTAATATTTTCAACTCTCTGCTTACCTATGATGCCAATCTAGACTTAAAAGGCGAGTTAGCAAAAAGTTGGTCGATATCGCCTGACAAAAAATCCATTACTTTTAAGCTTAAGTCAGGTCTGCAATGGGCCGATGGAAAACCACTAACAAGTGAGGATGTATTGTTTACTTGGCAATTAGTGACTGATGAAGAAACGCGTAGTCCGTACGCATCAAACTATCTTTTGGTTAAAAAAGCAGAAGCACTAAACCCACAAACATTTCGTGTGACTTACGAGCAAGCCTATGTCCCAGCACTCAACAGCTGGGCTGGCCTACAAATATTACCGAAGCACCTACTTAAAGGACAAGATGTCCATACAACAGCCTTTGCTCGCAAGCCTGTCGGTAGTAGTTACTACCAACTAGACAAATGGAACCACAAAGAAAACATCAAACTCTCACGTAATCCTAAGTCGGTACTAGGACCTGCTAAAATCCAGAGTCTAGTGTCCCGCATCATCCCTGATAGTGCAACGCAGTTCCTAGAATTAATGGCCGATAATATTGATCAAATGTCACTAGACCCTATCACCTACTCACGGATTATCCCTAGGCGGCCAATACTTAAAGAGAAGCTAAACCTTTATAAACAATTAGGTAATGGTTACACTTATCTCGGCTTTAACTTGAAGCGTAAACCTTTTGATGACATTCGCGTGCGAAAAGCGATTAACTATGCTATTGATAAACAAGAAATTATCGACGGCGTCTATTTAGGACTTGCCATTGACATTGCCTCTCCATACAAACCCGGCACGCGTTGGAGCAATCCAGATTTAAAGCCATATCCTTACGACCCTGATAAGGCATTAACCTTATTAAAAGAAGCTGGATTTGTAAAAAACAGTGATGGCATTCTAGAACTAGATGGTAAACCCCTAGCATTCGATATTATTACCAATAACGGCAATAAACTGCGTGAAAAAACAGCCGTCATCATTCAACGTAGACTAAAAGAAATCGGTATTGACGTAAAGGTCCGCACCATAGAATGGGCGAGTTTTATCAAACGCTTTATTAATACGGGTGATTTTGATGTTACGATTCTTGGCTGGAGCTTAGGATTAGAACCCGACCAATACAATATTTGGCACTCTAGCCAACAAGCGGAAGGACAGTTTAATTTCTTAGGTTACAACAACCCAAATGTCGATAAACTATTAGAAAAAGGTCGTACAGAGTTCGACCTTGATAAGCGGACGAAAATCTACCATGAATTTGCTAAAGAACTCCTTAACGATTGTCCAGTTATCTATTTATCTGCCCCATATGGGCTAACGGCCATCCATAAACGCGTCCAGGGCATTGTGAATCCCGTGCCTCCCGCTGGTGTAGGCTATGATTCTCAAAAATGGTATATCCCCGAGTCCTACCGAAGAAACCAGATAAGCGCTAACTAACATGTTGAAATATATTATAAAACGTGTATTGTGGATGGCACCAATGCTCATTGGCATTAGCCTTATTTCTTTCTTTATCATGCACTTAGCACCTGGTGACATTACTGATAATGAGGCTTCTTTTAACCCAGCGACCAGTTCAGAATCGCGCCAAAAATTACGTGAGCTTTATCATTTAGACAAACCCATCATCGTACAATACGGTTTGTGGTTAAAACGGATGGCACAATTTGATTTCGGCAACTCTTTTGCGAGCCATCAAAAACCTGTCTTTTTAGGCAGCACGGACCAAGATGGAAATTACACCGAAGGCATGATAGAAGAAGCCTTGCCAATTACGCTCATGATTAACCTACTCGGCTTAGCCATTACATTAACCTTAGCCATTCCGCTTGGCATCCTCGCGGCACGCAAATATCAACGCTGGCAAGATAAATCGATTACCCTATTTAACTTTGTCGGCTTTTCCATTCCAGGCTTCTGGCTATCGTTGCTATTAATGTATTGGTTTGGTGTTGCCAATAACTGGCTGCCCATTTCGGGTTTACATAGTCTTGATTACGATAGTTTAGACACGTGGGGAAAAGTGAAAGACAGTATTAGTCACTTAATTATGCCCGTTGTGATTCCATCTATCACAGGGCTTGCAGGTATTACGTTGTTTGTGAAAAACGGTATGTTAGACGTGTTAAACCAAGATTACATTACCACTGCCCGCGCCAAAGGTCTCAGCGAACGCACCGTTGTCTATACCCATGCGTTGCGTAATGCATTGTTACCCCTTATCACCATTATCGGCCTCTCTATTCCCGGCCTAATTGGCGGCTCTGTCATTGCTGAAACCATTTTTGCGATTCCTGGTATGGGTAAATTGTTTTACGACGCCGTGCTGATGCGCGACTTCCCCGTGGTGATGGGCGTATTAACCATTGGCTCTGCGCTGACCTTGCTTGGCAATCTATTAGCAGATGTTGCTTATGCATGGGCAGACCCCCGTGTTCGTCGAGGCGTTGCGAGGGATTAAATCATGCAAAAGCATATACTGATGAAAGCATTATCCAACCCATTAGCACTCGCTGGCTTTATTATCATTATGCTGATGTTTCTATTAGCGATATTCGCCCCTTGGATTGCACCATATGATCCAGATGCATTTGATGTCAAAGCCATTCTACTCAGCCCTTCATGGGAACACTGGATGGGCACAGACGGCCTTGGGCGAGATGTATTTAGCCGTATGCTCTACGGTGGGCGCATTTCATTATTGGTTGGTTTAGTTGCCGTTGGCATCTCGACCGCCATTGGCATTGTGCTCGGTGCGCTCGCAGGTTATTACCGTGGCTGGGTCGATACTGTCATCATGCGCTTAGTCGATATTATGCTGTCGATTCCGAGCTTCTTTTTAATCTTAGCGGTCATCGCGTTTCTAACCCCTTCTATCATCAATATTATGATTGTCATCGGTCTCACCTCTTGGATGGGGGTTACCCGCTTAGTTCGTGCAGAGTTCCTGAGTCTCGGCAATCGTGAGTTTGTCTTAGCATCACGTAGCCTAGGCGCCAAAGATGCACGTCTCATTTTCACCCACCTGTTACCCAATAGCTTAACGCCTATTATTGTGAGCGCGGTTCTTGGTGTGGCTGGCGCGGTGCTATTAGAATCAGGTTTAAGTTTCTTAGGCTTAGGGGTACAAGCCCCGCAGGCTTCTTGGGGCAATATCTTAACCGATGGCAAAGAATATATTCAATTTGCTTGGTGGTTATCGCTATACCCAGGCATGGCCATTTTATTAACCGTGTTAGGGTATAATCTGCTTGGAGAAGGATTACGCGATGCACTCGACCCTAGAAGTCAATCTAGTTAGTCGATGCCCGCACCACCCCACTATTCATGAAATAAATTAGGAAAAAAAATGGGATTTTTAGCTGGAAAGAAAATATTAATTGCAGGTCTGCTAAGTAACCGTTCAATTGCTTATGGTATTGCAGCTGCGATGAAACGCGAAGGTGCAGAATTAGCCTTTACGTATCAAATAGAAAAACATCAAAAACGCGTTGCTAACTTAGCAGCAGACTTCGATTCAGACGTTGTCTTGCCTTGTGATGTCGCAGACGATGCGCAAATTGAAACCCTATTTACCGAACTAGCGAAACGTTGGGATGGCTTAGATGGCGTGATTCACTCGATTGCTTTTGTTCCGAAAACAGCGTTAGATGGTGACTACCTAGATGCGGTTGATCGTGAAAACTTCCGCATTGCACACGATATCAGCTCATATAGCTTTTCTGCCATGGCAAAAGCCGCCTACCCAATGATGGAAGGCCGCAATGGTAGCTTGCTCACATTAAGCTATCTCGGCGCCGAACGCACCATGCCTAACTACAACGTCATGGGCGTGGCAAAAGCCAGCCTAGAGGCCAACGTACGCTATCTAGCACAAAGCTTAGGCCCTCGTGGCATCCGCGTAAATGCGGTTTCAGCAGGCCCAATCAAAACACTCGCTGCCTCTGGTATCGGTGATTTCGATAAAATGATTGGCTTTAACGAAAAACATGCCGCAATGCGTAGAAATGTCACTATTGAAGAAGTCGGCAATGCAGCCGCGTTTTTATGCAGTGACCTAGCCTCAGGTATTACGGGTGAAATTACTTACGTTGACGGTGGTATGAACATCACCGCAGCAGGTCAAATCGACTAAACCCTGCCAATATAATAAAAAAGCAGCCGATTGGCTGCTTTTTTATTGCGCTCAATTTTAATTAAGGCTGTTGTCCACCAACTAATAAGCGTTGATTAACCTTAATATCCGCTTTTGCCTTAAGTGAACGACCGTATGCACTCACATACTCTTGCGCCAAAGCCGCTTCATACTCAGCTTGTGCGCGTTGTTTCAACTCGTCGTCTTCATCTAAAGCATTTTCTACCCGTGTCACTTTCACCAATACATAAGCACGGTTTGTATCAACAAAGCCTGTATAAGCTGGTAATTGTGCAGTATTAATCTTAAACACCTGACTCATGACAGGCTGTGTTAAGCCTTGCGCTGTTTGACGATCCACAGTGACTTCAGGAATCCAATCCAAGCTATCATCTTGCTCACCAGCTTCTAGTTTTGCGAGTATCGCTTTGCCCTTTTCTTCTGCCTGCTTAAGCGCTTCCTCTAGTTTCAATAATGCCTCAATCCCTTGTTTTACATCATCGAATGTTTTAGGCGCTTCAGGCTGATACTCAACCACACGTGCTGAAATTAAATTATTCGGTGCAACTTCTACTGCCTCGGTATTACGCTTATTTTTTAGCACTTCATCAGAAAACACCATACTCATTAAGCGTGCGCTGTCTTTAAAGTACTTTGCACCCTCTTCACGACTTAAAAAGTCTGTTGTTTGCACAGTTAAGCCAAACTTTTCAGCCACTGGCTTCAAGCTACCTGATTGCTCATACACAATATTGCTAAACTCTTCTGTCAGCTCTGCATATTTCACTTGCGCCTTCTGGAAAATCAGCTCACCTTTAATCTGTGGTTTCATGCTTTCAAATGATGATGAAGAGCCTGTGACACCATCTAAGCGAATAATGTGATAACCAAACTCAGATTCAACAACATCACTGATTTGTCCGACTTCCATACTGAATGCCGCGTCTTCAAATGGCTTCACCATTGCACCACGACCAAAGCTACCTAAGCTGCCGCCTTTTGAAGCAGAACCAGGGTCTTGCGAATGCTTCACCGCCAACTCTTCAAACCGTTTCGGGTCTGCCGCCAACTGCGCAGCAAGCATCTCGGCTTCTTCTTTTGCTTTCGCTTTATCTTCATCCGTCGCGCCAATACCAAAACCAATCAAAATATGGCTGGCTTCACGTTGCTCATCCCCTTGGAATTTCTCTTGGTTTTGGTCATAAAATGCTTGCACCTCTTCATCAGAAACACTGACATCGCCAATTAAATTTGCCGCAGACAATAAAACAAATTCCATTTTGACCTTTTCAGGCACTCTAAATTTGTCTTTATGTAACTCATAGTAAGCTTTTACTTGCTCAGGCGTCACGGTTACATCTTCAATAAACGCAGCCGCTTTAATCTCAGCTGTCGTCACATCACGCTTTTGATATTGATATTGCACCGCTTGTTCTGCCGCTGCTTTTGGTGCAAAGGCCAAACTCGCTAAATCATCACGTGCCTGCTGTACGACCAAATCATTTCTAATGCTCGCCTCTAATTGCGTCGCTGTCATTCGATTTTGCTCCAAAGTCGCTTGATACGCTTCTTCAGAAAACTGCCCATTTACTTGGAACTCAGGCATTTGCAAAATATAATTACTTAACTGTTGATCACCCACTTGAAAATTAGCGTTAACCGTTTCCGCATTCACCAAACGACGCATGACTAAACCATCTAAAATCGACTGCCTAAATAGTGGATTGTTTAACAGCTCTGGGTCATACTTATCGCCCTGCGCCTGCATCCGCAACCGCACATCTTCAACCGTATTACTATATTCCTGTAACGATATTTCTTGGCTATCCACTTCGGCAATTGGCACATTTCTACCAGCACCACTTAAGTACTGATCAACACCAAACAATGCAAATGCAACCACAATGGCACCTAAAATAATTTTAGCCAACCACCCTTTTGAGTGCTCACGGATTAGTTCTAACATAAGTTTATTACTTTCAAATTTTAACGACAGAGATTGCCCATTAGGCTGAAAAATTTAGCTGTGTAATATACCATAACTGCGCTTGTCGCGCACACTCCCATACAATATTGTTAAAACGACCCTATGCAGGAAAATCATTAATACGCGAAGTGCGTGAATACAGTGGAAGCAGATAAAGAAAAACCCCGTAAAGACGGGGTTTGACATTGCGAGGTGAGCAATCATTCGCTGATTGTTGGCGGAGCGGACGGGACTCGAACCCGCGACCCCCGGCGTGACAGGCCGGTATTCTAACCAACTGAACTACCGCTCCAGCTCATTTTTGTACTACTAGCTCTCAAAAAATAAAGAGTGCTGATAAAGCACTCTTTATTGTTTAAAACGAATCGTCAAAAGCTTTGGTGGGTGCTAACGGGGTCGAACCGCTGACATTCGCCTTGTAAGGGCGACGCTCTACCAACTGAGCTAAGCACCCTGCATCACTTTACAA
>SPJK01046530.1_pt1 | contig 10057 bp, 6 predicted proteins | sample 3741771 | NCBI WGS metagenome assembly SPJK01 (sample SAMN10925997, study PRJNA522277) | cold seep metagenome | isolation source: Elba SIP-enriched marine methane seep metagenome, extraction at timepoint T2 | place: Italy: coast of Elba, Mediterranean Sea
GGGCGATGGATTCACGAAGTGAGGCGCAGGTATATGGACGGCCATGCGACCGGTGACGGCGGCAAGGGGATTCTGGGACGGACGTTCTGGATACAAGGCCGCTCGGGCCCCTATTGGCAGAACCTGGAAAGTCATGAAGACGGTCAGAGCGCAATCGGCAGACTGGGTCTGTTGGTGGGCGATGATCGCTATGATGAGCTGCGCCTTATCCAAGCTGACCTTTCACCGATCACGGGCAAGACGAGCTATGTCCATATCGTCACTGTGCGTGACGGTCAGGTGCTTGAGCCTGCCGCAGCGGAACGGACGCCGGGCAGTGCGCCCCATGCGGTTGCCGCATCGCACGAACCCGGCCCTGAGCCACAAATGCATTTCTGGCCGGAGCCGCATCCGGACGAGGTCCAGCCACGTCTGAACCTTTATGCCCCCGGCCCGGATGGCGAACCTGTACCGCACCCGATCTCTCAGAATAGTCAGGCGCGGCAGATGCACCCGCAAGCAGGCTATGGTCACGCTGCGACACAGGGTTATGCCGGCCAGGAATATGACCAGCAGGGGTATGGCCAACAAGGTTACGACCAGAAGGGCTATGAGTATGAAGATACTGGCGCGCCCCGCCCCTCTGATCAGACGCCACGCTCCGGCGCGTTTCATGCGAATCCCGGCCAACAAACGATTGGCGGTTGGCGTATTCCAGAACAATCAGCCGAAGCACCGAGACAACAAAACGAACAGCGACAGGAAGAGGTTCGCCGTCCGCCGGCAAAGAAATCACGGGCACGGCGAGGGCTTTCGCTGGACCCGCATGAACGGCAAGACGGACGCGGACGGATCAACGGTGCCCCTGATGGCGGGCGCCGTGGTGGACGCAACCGGCGTGGCCTTGTCGCGCGCGGGCTGGATCGTTTCCGCCTCAGTCGAAATGAAAGTGATCAAGGCGATGGATCACGCGGCAGTCGCGCCGCCTTGCTCAGCGGTGTCTTTGCCGGTGCACTAGCAGCCGGACTGGCCCTTGCGTCCCTGTCACCACAAACATCAGCACGGTTCTATGGCGATCTGGTCGGTGATCTTGGTGGCTTTATGCCAAGCGCGTCCCTGGTCGACGCGATAGAGGGCGGTGATCTCCGCGCCATTCGGGCACGCCTGCTGGAAGGGGCTGATCCGAACGCAACCGACCGCGAAGGGATGCCGTTACTGCTCCGCGCAGCCCGTGCTGGAAACCTGGCAGCGCTTACGCTCTTGCTTCAGGCTGGTGCGGATCCGACCCTACCACTCGGCGAAGGTCGCTCAGCCATGCATATTCTGGCGGCCGAAGGTCGGGGGCAGGCCCTGGCGCGCATCCTGGCAGCAGGGGCTCCGTTAGACCTTGCCGGGGGCAACTATGGGTGCCTGACCCCCTTATCCGTTGCCGCAGCAAATGGTCGTGTCCGAGCCGCAGGTTTGCTCGCCGATCAAGGGGCGTCGCTTAGTCCTCAGGAAAGTTGCAAGGTCGGACCGATGGAGGTTGCAGCACCGCATCCCCATGTCTTGGCCCGACTTGAGCAAGTCCGCGCCAAACGGGAGAGCCTGCTTCGCATCGCCGCCGGCCCCGCCCCGACGCCGCGCATTCTGACGCCACCGTCAGGCATCAGCACCATACCAGAAGCAAATTCCGTCCAAAGGGCTGCGCCACAACCCGTTGCGACAAACACAATCCCGGCTACGCAACCAACGACGCAGGCTCAACAGAGCGGATTGTACGATGCCGGCACACAAAATCCAGCCGCCGAACTTGCCACGATCGATGTCGCAGCAGGGCAGGCTACAGGGCAACAAGCACCGGTTCGGCAAGCGTTAACACCCTTCGCACCGCCGCCAAAGCCGGATATTGATCTCTCGACAACACAAGCTCCAACAAATCGGGCCCCAACAAATCGGGCTACAGCTGCCCCTACCCGAGAGGCACAAGGCAACACGCCAGCGTTAGCAAACACTGAAACTGTGGCCAGCCTTCCTGCACAAGCCGTTACCCGGCAACAAGTTGTAGCGCCCCAACAGCAAGCGCCCCAACAGCAAGCGCCCCGGCAGAGTGCAGCGCCTAAGGCAGCCGCGACATCATCGGTTGAACGACAAGTTCCTACCGCCTTGATCGGGCCAGATGGAACACCCCGAGCGCGCACGAAACCTGTACCGCCGTCACTGACGCCCGGCCAATTCGCCCAGCGTTTACGGGCTGCGATTGATGCAGGTGACGCCGCTTCTGCCCAAGCATTGCTGAGCCAGAAACCCGCACGCGCAGATCTCAATCGCCTTCGGGTCGTTGTCCGCGATCGCTTTGGGGCGGGTGAACGCAGTCTGACAGATCATGCAGCGCTCAGTGGCCGCTCCAAAATTGCACAGATGCTTACGGCTGCGGGCGGACGGGTCACCCCATCAGCCCTGCATACCGCGATAAAGCATACCGGAACACCAGGGCTGACCGACCTGCCCGCCGCGTTGCTGGAACTCGGCGCCGATCCAAATGGGGTCTATGAAGGCCTGACTCCTCTGATGCGGGCTTCACTCCGGGGCGATGTCACAACGGCAATGTTGATGATGCAGAGCGGTGCCAATCCGGCCCTGGTCGCCGGTGACGGCCGGACCGCCTCCGATATGGCAGGTGCAGCCGGAAAGACCGCCCTGCAGGAACGACTGCTGATGTCAGCGCGGGAAGCTGACTATGGCGCTCTGATGCTCGGCATGTCCTGGTCCGATACGCTTGAAACACTGGAATCGAAGGCGGAGACCTGCAAATCCATCGGCGATGATTTCACCGCCTGCAAAATGAAAACGCCGGCCTGGATTCAAGATGCTGCCGTTGTCGTCGCGCAGTTTGATGGCCGCAACGGAAACCGGCTGGTTGCCATTCAGATTGATAGCCAACCGTTGACCACCCCTCGGATCGCCAAGGACCGCTTCGCCGCTGTCGTTCGGGAAATCGAGCAGCGCCTGCCAACCGACCATGTTGGCTTCTCAACGGCGAACGCACCGGAGGACACCGGATTTTTCCGTGCCCTTCGGCCAGAGATCAATTCGGGGGCCTACTTCGCCTATTGGCCCGATCAAGACAAAAGCCGTCCGGTCTTTGTCCATCTGAAGCTTTCGGGAATCAATGATCAGGCAGGCTTCTACCGGATCATCATTGGAAACCCCTTCCGCACAGGGTGATCGGTCGGGCTTGGTTTTCGGATTAACCGCCAAAAACATTATGACGGCGCAAAGGCTGATGTGCGGGCTTGGCGGCTAGGCGAGATGCAGCTCAGACATCCTTAACATCGACAATCCCGGGGATGCTTTTCACCGCCTGGCGGAAGCCGCCTGTCACGGCGTATTTCCGGGTAAGCTCAATATCGATATCGCCCTCAGGCCGATCAAGTAGCCGAAATTTTACGATCCCGCGTCCCGGACGACCATGGCCTTCGATGACCGATTGCAGCGGTTTGATGGCCGCATCGTCGCGCAGATAGATACACATCCCATCGACGGCCTGCGCCGCTTCCTCTTCAAGGGAGCGAACTTGCGTGGCCGTCAGTCGTAGATCGGCGTCCTCCCCCTCTCCGCGCTTCTGCACATCAACCGTGATCAGCAGCGGCGATCCCGCATCCAGCAACTCCCGCGCCTGGGACAGGGTTTCCTGGAACAATGTCACTTCATAGGCGCCGGTTGCATCAGACATCTGCACAAAGGCCATCTTGCTGCCGCGAGACGTGGTCATCATCCGCTTGCCACCAACAAGCCCCGCCAGCTTGACGCCCTTGGACAGCCGGGTTCGTCCAGCCTGGACATCCACCCAATTCACCACCCCAAGCTTGCGGCAACTTTCCGCATAACTCTCCAACGGATGGGCGGAGAGGTAAAATCCGACCGCGTCAAATTCCTGGCTCAAGCGTTCAGAAGCAGGCCATTCAGGTACCTGCGGTAAGTTTGGCCGGTTCGCGCTTGTCAGTTCCCCGCCGAACAAACCCGCCTGGGCCCCGTCCCGATCCTGTTGCGCGGCGGCCCCATGGTTCAGCCAAGGCTCAATTCCTTCCACCAGCCGACGCCGGTTATTGAGGAGCCCATCAAATGCGCCCGCTTTGACCAGGGTCTCGGTCATTCGCTTGTTGAGGGACTTCACATCGACCCGTTCTACAAAATCAAAGACATCCGCAAAACGACCGCCCGACTCTCGCGCTGCAATGACACCGGCCATCGGACCGGCCCCGACGTTCTTCAAAGCCGCCAGAGCGTACCGAACCGACCGCTTCCCATCCTCATCGAAGCCGACAGAGAAACGCACCGCGCTTTCATTCACATCCGGCGGCAGAAGGGAAATACCAAGCCGTTCCAGATCAGCCCTGAAGACGCCCAGTTTCTCCGTATTATGCATATCGAGCGTCATGGACGCTGCCGTGAATTCAACCGGGTAGTTCGCCTTCAGCCAGGCGGTTTGATAGGCAACCAAGGCATAAGCCGCAGCATGGCTCTTGTTGAAGCCATAACCTGCGAAGGCATTGATCATATCGAAGATTTGGTTTGCCTGCGGGGCGCCGACGTCTGAGCACTCCTTCGCCCCGTCCACGAAGACGGCGCGTTGCTTATCCATCTCCTCCTGGATCTTCTTACCCATAGCGCGGCGCAACAGATCAGCACCGCCCAGCGTAAAACCGCTCAGCTCCTGCGCCATCTGCATCACCTGTTCCTGGTAGATCGGAATGCCGAAGGTTTCCTTCAGCACCGGCTCCAGCTTCGGATGCGGGTAGAGGACAGTCTCCTCCCCATGTTTGCGCTTAATATAGGTCGGGATATTCTCCATCGGCCCTGGGCGGTAAAGCGCCACGACAGCGATCAGGTCTTCGAAACGGTCAGGCTTCATACTGCGCAGGACATCGCGCATGCCGGAACTTTCAAGCTGGAAGACGCCGACCGTGTTCCCCTTACAGAGCATCTCAAACGTCTTGGCATCATCAAGCGGCAACCGTTCGATATCCAGTGGCTCATCGACATCATCCCGGGCGTCAATCAGCTCTTTGGCGCGTTCGATAATGGTGAGTGTCTTCAAACCCAGGAAGTCGAACTTTACCAACCCGGCCTGTTCGACAAATTTCATATTAAACTGGGTCACCGGCATGTCGGAGCGGGGATCGCGGTAGAGGGCGACCAACTCATCCAGAGGTCTATCCCCGATCACGACGCCCGCCGCATGGGTCGAGGCATGACGATAGAGCCCTTCAAGCCGCATCGCGATCCCGACCAACCGCCTCACTGCCGGATCGCTGTCCCGTTCCTGCTGCAGCAACGGTTCCCCATCAATCGCCTGCTGCAGGGTTACCGGACTGGCCGGATTGTTCGGCACAAGCTTACAAATCCGGTCGACCTGACCATAGGGCATTTGCAGGACCCGGCCCACATCCCGCAAAACAGCACGGGCCTGCAGCTTTCCGAAGGTTATGATTTGCGCGACGCGATCCCGGCCATATTCATTTTGGACATAGCGCAGCACTTCATCCCGACGGTCCTGACAGAAATCGATATCGAAATCCGGCATCGACACACGTTCCGGGTTAAGGAAGCGTTCGAACAGCAAACCAAAGCGCAGAGGATCAAGGCCGGTGATTGTTAAAGCCCAGGCCACGACCGAGCCGGCACCGGAACCACGACCCGGTCCAACTGGTATTCCCTGCGCCTTCGTCCACAGTAGAAAGTCCGCAACGATCAGGAAATAGCCGGGAAAGCCCATCTGGCCGATGACACCCAGCTCATATTCCAATCGTTCGCGATAGGGTTTCGCGACTTCTTCCCGGGCAGCGGCATCCATGTCGGCGGTGTAGATTTCCGCCTCCAACCTCTTATCCAGGCCTTCGAAGGACAGATCACGCAGGGCTTCTTCCGACGTCCGCCCTTCAAGCTTGTTATAGACCGGCAGAAGCGGTTTCACGAATTCCGGCATGTAAGCGCAACGTTGTGCGATCACCAGCGTATTCTCTACGGCCTCCGGCACATCGGAAAACAGCGCCGCCATCTCTTCCGCCGTTTTGAAGTAATGCTCAGGCGTCAGACGTTTTCGGTCTGCTTCGTCTACATACGCCCCCTCCGCAATGCAAATCAGCGCATCATGGGCATCGAACATCGCCCGATCATCGAACAGGCAGTCATTCGTCGCGACCAATGGCAAATCCATGGCATAGGCCATATCGATCAGCTGTGGCTCGATCCGGTCTTCCGTCACCAAGCCATGCCGCATGAGCTCGATATAAAACCGCCCTTCGAATATACTGGCGAGGCGCTGGCAGTGGTCGCGGGCAGTTTCCAACTGACCATCCTGCAAGGGCCTGCCGATCGGACCGGCAGGCCCGCCGCTTAAGCAGATAACATCCGAATTATACTGCCGAAGCTGAGCTTCCGTAATCTGCGGCTCAATCGGGCTTTCCGTCTCCGCATCCCCCAGATAGGCGCGGCTGGTGAGCGCCATCAGGTTTTGGTAACCCCGCTCAGATTGGGCAAGCAGCACGATTTGATCCGGCTCCGGTTCCGGGCCGCTTGGCGCCCCATTCGCCCGCTTGGACCGATCCATTCGCGCCAATCCAATCTGGCAGCCAATGATCGGTTGGACCCCTGCACCGGACGCTGCAAAGGAAAACTCCAGCGCGCCGAAGAGGTTGTTACTGTCCGTCACGGCAAGGGCCGGCATGCGCTCTGCAGCACAGCGCTTGACCAGATCTTTGACGCGCAAAGCCCCCTCCGCCAGCGAATAGGCGGAATGGGTACGAAGATGGACGAAGGATGCGTGGCTCATCCTCGCACCCTGCCTCGACTCTTTCCGTTTGTCAGGATGAACGAAGCAAGACCGAAGTATTTTTCAGGGGACAAGCCTGGGGAAAACTCAAATGCGGTCGCTTACCGATGGAAGTCTACCGACAAAAGGCCGGTCTCAATGGCTAAGTGGAGAGAAACGAATAAGACAATCGTAATCCCTGTCGTCACCAGCATCTTCTTACCGACATTCGCCTTGGTCGGGGCGCCCGGGTCGTGCCCTTCTTCCGGAGCCTCATTCCGACGGACACCCATCGGCAGCGACATGAAGAAGATCAACCACCACATCACGACAAAGACAACGACGCCACCAGCAATACCCATCGGATTACACCTGTTCCAGTTCAACCAACGTGCCGCAGAAATCCTTCGGATGAAGAAAGAGCACCGGCTTACCATGCGCGCCGATCTTGGGCTCGCCATCCCCCAGAACCCGCGCGCCCTCAGTCACCAACCGATCCCGCGCGACAAGGATATCATCCACTTCATAGCAAACATGATGCATGCCGCCCGCTGGATTTTTCACCAGGAAGCCGGCGATGGGAGACCCCTCTCCCAACGGCTGCAAGAGCTCTATCTTGGTGTTCGGCAATTCAACGAACACCGTGGTAACACCATGTTCCGGCAGGTCATGCGGGTCTGAGACCTGTCCGCCAAGTGTATCGCGGTAGGTCGCCGTCGCCGCTGCCAAATCTGGCACAACGATCGCTACATGATTAAGCCGCCCAATCATCGCACACTCTCCCGTCAAACTCTTAACACATGAACATCAACCGGTGGCTTTTTGCCGGTCAGCGCCTGGAGCTTGCGGCGAACCGCCCGGCGCACAGCCTCCCCGACCTGACCATCTTCCTGCAACTGGCCGCGCGACAACCGCTCCACCGCGACTTCCGCCGCATCCAAGAGGTCATCCAGCTCCGGCGCATCTGGGGAGAGAATGCCACGCAACGTAATCTGCGCATCATCCGCCAATTCCCCCTTTCGGGTCAGCGCAACGGACACAACCGCACTACCGTTCCAGGCCAATTGCCGTCGGCTCTTGATCGAGCCATGACCGTGGGGGATCAGCCTCTCCCCATCCAACGCCAGACGGCCAGAAAAGACTTCATCCACCTCTTCAACACCATCAGGCGTCAGACGCATGAGCAACCCGTTCGAGGCAACGATCCCATGCGGGACCTGACATTGCTTCGCCAGACTCGCATGGGCCATCAGGTGGCGATGCTCACCATGCACGGGCACCGCGCAGCGCGGCCGGATCCAGCCATACATATCTGCCAATTCATCCCGATTGGGGTGGCCGGAGGTGTGGATCTCCCGATCATGGGCGGTGATGATCTCCACGCCCAGCTGTGTCAGATCATTCTGCAAGCGCCCGATGGCCAGTTCATTTCCAGGAATTTCCCGGCTGGAGAAGATGATCGTATCCCCATGACCAAGTTTGATCTTAGGATGATCCTGCCGCGCGATCCGAGACAGGGCAGCACGTGGCTCCCCTTGAGAGCCGGTACAAATCAGCATCACCTTGGACGGATCCATGCGGGAAGCTTCATCATCCGTCAGGAAGGGCGGTAAATCGGCCAGATAGCCGGTCTCTCGCGCCGCCTCGTTAATGCGCCACAGCGACCGGCCGACCAGTGCGACCTTTCTGCCATTGTCCAGCCCTGCCCGCGCCGCGCTTTCCAGACGAGCGACGTTGGAGGCAAAACACGCAATGGCGACCCCACCCCGGCACTGGGCCACAGCCTCTCTCAAGTTGCGGCGTACATCGCCCTCCGACCCACTGCGCCCGGGCACCATCGCATTGGTGCTGTCACAGACCATGGCGAGCACACCGTCTTCCCCAGCGCGCACCAAGGCTGCTTCATCGGCAGTCGGCCCAACCAGGGGATCGGGATCAAGCTTCCAATCACCGGTATGCATCACTGTCCCAACCGATGTGCGGATCAGCAATGCATTCGGCTCCGGGATGGAGTGGGTCAGAGTTATCAGTTCGATCTCAAATGGCCCGACAGCGAACTGCCCGGACATCGGGACTTCAATAATCGGCACCTCATTCTCAAGCCCCGGCTCAACCAGCTTCCGCCGTAGGAAGGCTGCGGTGAAAGGCGTTGCATAGACGGGACATCGCAGCCGTGGCCAGAGATGCCCAACAGCGCCCAGGTGATCCTCATGGGCATGGGTCAGGACCAGGCCGGCCAATTCCTCTACCCGTTCCTCAATGAAAGCCGGATCCGGCATCATCACATCAATGCCGGGCGTCGTGTCGTCGCCAAAGGTAATCCCGCAATCCACCATCAACCACTGACCATCATGGCCATAGAGGTTGAGGTTCATGCCAATTTCGCCAGTGCCGCCAAGCGGTAGAAAAAGTAATTCGTCGGCGCCGGGGCTGCCGGTGGTATCATAACTCATAAGGTATTATCTATTCCGCGCGTAAATGCGGGCAAGCCCGCGAAGGGTAAGTGATCGGTCGGTATGTTCTATCACGTCACTATGTTCGGCAAAAAGGTCGGAAAGGCCACCAGTGGCAACAACCTTCATGGGCTCCCCATACTCCTTTCGGATACGGGTTACCATCCCCTCAATCATACTGACATAGCCCCAAAAGATTCCGGACTGCATACACTCCACCGTGTTCTTTCCGATCACACGGCCGGAGGGGGCGATCTCAACCAGGGGCAGCTTGGCTGAGGCCATATATAGGGCTTCCAGCGAGAGGTTTATGCCCGGTGCGATGGGGCCACCGCAATAGTTCCCCTCCCCATCCGCGACATCGAAGGTCGTTGCAGTTCCGAAGTCGATACAGATCAACGGGCCGCCAAAGGACTCGTGCGCTTCCATCGCATTGATGACGCGGTCCGCGCCTGCTTGTTCTGGGCGCTCAATCAGCACCTTCGTCCCAATATCCAATCCCGCCGCGCCGACTAACATCGGTTCCCCGGAAAAATACCGTCGGCACAGGCTGAGCAGATTAAACTGTGTTTCAGGCACAACAGATCCGATGATCGTCGCATCAATCATCCCGATATCCAGATCATTGAGCCGCATCAGGTCCGACAACCAGACGACATATTCATCCGCTGTCCGCTTTGGGTCATTCGAGCATCGGAATGCCTTCACGAAGTGATCGCCGTCGAAGACACCGAAAACAACATTGGTATTACCTGAATCAATAGCAAGCAGCATCTGACGCCTTCCTCGCTAGGATCGGACCACTTCGCCCGCGGTTACTGTTTTTCTTCCA
>SPJK01099931.1_pt1 | contig 10057 bp, 10 predicted proteins | sample 3741771 | NCBI WGS metagenome assembly SPJK01 (sample SAMN10925997, study PRJNA522277) | cold seep metagenome | isolation source: Elba SIP-enriched marine methane seep metagenome, extraction at timepoint T2 | place: Italy: coast of Elba, Mediterranean Sea
CTCGGCGCGGGCTTGAGAGAGTTGGGCTTCTATCGCTTCCAGCCGCCGGGAGGAGATGATTCCTTGTTGTGCCAGGGGTTCCAGGCGTTTGAACTCCTTGAGGTGTTTAGTAACCGCGATTTCAGAGCGTTCAACAGCCAAGTCCAAAGACGCGGCATCGACAGCTTCACCCAGGGCGGCTCCCAAAGTGAACAGGGTCTGGCCAAGCTGTGCAGTACTACCTAGTTGTGGATAGTTACTTTTGCTTATACGTCCCGAGCGTGGCGCAGTAATGATAGTTTCTGCGTCGCTCGGCAGTTTTAGCTGAGCTAGCGCGGGAACCGTCGGACGCAGGGCACGGATAGCTGCAGGCTGGATGGCAAAAGGGACTTTCCATTGTTGTTCAAGTAAATAGACAATCTGCCCGTCATCTTCTTCCTCGCTGGCTAGAGCCTTCCTGGCTTTCTTAACTTCGGAATAGACATCGACCGAGAAGCTATGCTCTTCCTGGATGCTTTTGTCTGAAAAACGGAAAGAGATGATTCTTTTCCCTATATATTCGGGAGTAACAATAGGCCGGTAGATTCCAGGTTGTTTTGGGGCCCCGCTGCTAAAGGTCTCCGTGGGCTTCCCTCCTCCAGATAGTTCCACCTGAAGTATTCCTTCTCGCACGGCCTGATGCCCCACCAAGAGGGTGAGATGGGTTGCTAGGGGGCTTTTTTCTCCTTTAACTAGGGCCGGAAACTCTACAAAAAGCTGAGTGTGCTTGCCCCAACGGGTGATCGCCAGGCTAGGTCGATCATTAGCTGCCTGATGGCCATGTCCACGGTGATCATCATGCCCATGTTCATGCCCGCCATGAGAGTGGGGGTGCTCGCCCGAGTGGCAGCCTAAAACTACGAAAAGGAGACAAAGAGAAAGGGGCGATTTCATGGTTGAGTTCCTTGGGGAGCGGTTGAGTCCAAGTGCCGGTCAAACTCCAAGGCAGACAGGCGAGCTTGCCAACTAAGTTTCAAATGCAGCAGCTGCCATTCGGCGTCACTTTGATAGGCGTCCAATAGCTGGGGAAGACTACTTTCGCCCGCGTAATAGGCCGTCTCAGTCTGTGGTGCGAGCTTTTCGGTTTCTTGCGGCAACTTCTTCAGTTGCCTCAACTGAGCGTCCAGCCGTTTCTTTTGCGCCCTCAGTCGCGCACTTAATAGTTTGTTAGTGCGTAGATACTCGGCCTCGACCAAGGCCAGCTGTCCCAGCACTTGCTTGTGTCTAGGCTCGTCGGTGTTCCAAAGAGGCAAGGGCAGACTCAGCTGGGCTTGGAAGCCATGGGCGATTTGCTGATCTATATTGGTAAGCCGATAGCCAGCGCCCAAGTTCCAATTGCGGAGCATTGATAGCCCCAATGCCGAAGCTCGTTTTTTGAGTACTTCTGCTCGGGCCTTTAGCTTTCTTAGTTGGGGAAGGCTAATCTTCTCTGGAAGACTTCGGTTTCGCGGAGCCAATCGAGCAGGCAAAACCGGTTTAGTCTTGGGAATATCTACCCATACTCCTAGATGCTGCCAGGAGGCTTCCAGGGCTGCCTGAGCCTGATGAAGCTTCGCCTCCGCCATCTGCTTGGCCCTGCCTAAACGGCGAAGAGAGAGTTTGGAACTATCTCCGCTTTTCGTCCTAAACGCGAGCTTTTGATAGTTTCCATCGAGCTTGGTAACCCAAGCTTGATAGATGTTCTCCTGCGCCCGCAGATAAACTATATGAAAGTAGTTTTTTAGTATCGAGTAGCGCAAATTAGACTGTGCAATTTGCAACTCGAAAGTTAGTTGGTGCGCTAGGTCTACTTGGGCGCTCTCTAGCTGGCCTTCACGACCAGAGAGATCGAGTTGCTGTTGCCAAAGGATGGTGAGTTCTCCGTCAGCCTCAGCAGAACCACGAAAGTCATGCTGATAGTAGGCGCCGATTCGCGGAGGAGGCAACCAGCCATCCTGTTGCAAAGCCCCCTCTGCAGTGAGTTTTCGTGCCTGCCGCCATTTGCTCCACAAGGGGCTGGAGAGCCCTTTCTGCACGATCTGTTCGGGGCTCCAGCTATTTGAAGCATGACTATTTCCGTGGACCATTAGCAAGCCAATGAAGACAAAAAAACGATGGTTGGTCGGTTTTTTGAGTATGCCAAATTGAGGTTTCATAGTGCTTGCTCGAATTAATGGATCAGATAGGTGAGGCCGTGCTCAATGGCAGTGTGGATAGTTTCTGCAGAGACAGTGAGACAAAGCAGTGCCAGGGCTAGAGCCCGCAGATAGATAGCTCGATAGGGCTTGCGCTCTTCGAGCAGATAGTTAATGCGGGCTTCTAGGCTTCCTGCCGCAGCTGAGAGCCCCACCGGAGCGGGTACCAGCTTAAGTCGAGCGACTTCCACTAAGGCTTGGGCGACGACGGCAGGCTGCTGACAGCGCTCAGCAGCGACTTGGTCACAGGCTTGCTCTTGCCCCAAAGATATTTGCTCTAATAGGGGGCGGCTGACGACTTTAGGGAACATCTGGGTCATCAATAGATCGGATAGCCTCCACCAGAGGTCTTTTCGCTCGATATGGGCCCGCTCATGATGAATAATAACCTCTAAAGTCTCTTTTGAGAGATTCTGGGCTAGAGTTTTGCTCAAGAGAATTCTTGGGCGCAGTAACCCCAGGCACAGTGCCATGGGCTCTGACAGCTCCAAAAGCCGCACTTCATCTGCGATCTGGGAAGCTTGACTCACCGAGAGTAAACTACGACCAATTTGGTACTGCTGATAGATTCGGGGAAGCCAGCCCACGATGCACACTGCTGCGAGGACCAAGAGGGAGGTGACCGCCAACTGGGGGATAGAGTGGCCGGAGGCATGGGGCGGATGAAGTACACAAAAATGGTGCAGGTGTTCACTGAGTGAAGGAAGACAGTGGTTTTCTCGCTGAAATAGGTGCCTGACCAGGTCTGGTAGTAGCGCTGAACTTACTAGAACTATTGGAGCCCACAATGGCGCGTAGAGCCAAGTTCGGGCGCTGAGGATACGCTGTGGAGCAGATAGTTTGCTGGAGGGACGGCGCCAAGGGGAAATAAGGACAACGACGAACCAACTGAGAGTAAAAAAGAGGGTTGCCGCTAGAACGATAACCTCGCTCAGGCCGCTCATTTTTTAGCTCCTGATAGTTTGGCCGCAATCATCTGCTCCAATTGCTTGAGAGTTTCTTCGCCCTTTTCTTCGGCCAAGTCGACAAAGGCAGCCATGAAGCCGGCGCCACCGTCGGTTTGAAATTGCTCGGCTAGGGCGCCCATAAGCTGCCTTTGTACTTCGGAGCGGGTCACTGCGGCGCTGTAGAGGTAGGCGTGGCTATCCTTCTTTCTATTGAGCAAACCCTTTTCATAGAGTCTTTTGAGGGCTGAGGAGGTGGTATTGGGGGATATATTACGAGTTTTGGCCACCTGCTCATGCACGCTGTTAGGTTTGAGCGGTCCCTCGGTCCAGAGCACCTCCAGTACATGGGCCTCAAGCTCACCAAGATTGAGATTTGCCACCCTCAGCATGGAACGGACTCTAGTCGGGAGAAAGAACGATGGTCAATCGGAGTTTCTAGGAATCAGCCCTAGGGCCTTCCCGGTGGTGTTTTAGGAGCTGATTGCGCACCCAGATGCACATAGGGTCCAGGTGGTAGCGCTCATGCCAGTAGAGGTAGAAGCGTGTAGGAGGCAGTTCAATTTCCTTGGGAAGGGGACGGGTGGAAAGCTGGTGCTTACTAATAACCTTCCGCGCCATGGGTTCGGGCATGACAAAGATGAGGTCGCTACCCTCGCAGAAGCTAGCCGCGGCGTTAAAGTTAGGCAGGCGCAGAGCCAGCTGTCTCTTTTTACCTATCTTTGATAGTTGTTTGTCCACCATTCCCGGGCCTTTTCCAACCAAAGAGACTAAGCCATGGGCAGCGCTGAGATACTTCTTAAGGGTCAGGCGCCCTTTTGTGAAAGGGTGATCTTTGCTGAGTACACAAAGATAGTCTACTTCCGACAGAAAAGAGCGTCGAAATTGTTCAGCGACTCCACTGGGCTCGGTTCCGGCAATTGAAAAATGTACTTCGCCTGATTCTAATAGTTCCTGATGATGGCGAGGTGCATTGATGACTTCCAGGTGCATGCTAGGTGCTTCTTTTCGCAGAACTTTACCAAAGCTAGATAGATAGGTGCTTACTACAAAGTCGGTCCCAAAGAAGCGAACTGCATCTTCAGCCAACTCAGCGCGAAAGTCGGCCTCTGAGACTAGGCTCTCCAGTTGGCCCAGCAAGCGCTCTAGTTCGGGCAGCATTCGTTCGGCGCGAGCGCTGAGCACATAGCGTTGTCCAGAGCGGATGAGCAGCGGGTCTGAGAAGGTATCTCTGAGCTTCTGCAGGCTGCGACTGACTGCTGGCTGGCTCATATTCAGGGCCTCCGCCGCCTGGGACACATGCAGGTCTATGAGCAGCTGCCGCAGAATCACCAACAAATTCAGGTCAATAGAGCGGATATTCATTATACGCATAGTCTTTATCGCAATCATTCATGAAGCGAATACTCAAAAACGCCCTATGCTTCAGAACAGTTCATCTCACCTGTTTCGGTAGAGAGCTAAGGAGTAAGAAGTGTCTCAGGATATTAGGATAGCCGTGGTGTATCATAGTGGGTTTGGCCATACCGAAGTATTGGCTCATGCCGTCGTAGAAGGGGCGAAGAAAGAGGGGGTTAGCGTCTCGCTTCTCTCAGTGGCAGAAAATAATGATAGTATCTGGGATACTTTAAAAGAGGCCCACGCAGTAGTTTTCGGCTCCCCAACCTATATGGGGAGTGTGAGTGCCCCCTTTAAAACCTTTATGGATGAAAGCTCAAAGGTGTGGTTTCAGGCCGGCTGGAAGGATAAGTTGGCGGCTGGTTTTACCAACTCGGCATCATTTAACGGTGATAAGCTGGGGACCTTGAGTGCACTTTCTCTCTTTGCCGCTCAGCACGGAATGCTCTGGATTCCTTTGGGACTTCCTCCGGGAAATAATAGCAGCAAAGGCAGACCAGAAGACCTCAATCGACTAGGCGCTTCCTTAGGCGCCATGGCGCAAAGCAACGCGGACCAGGGCCCTGAGATAGTTCCACCTAGTTCCGACAAGTCAACCGCCTCGGCTTTAGGCCAGCGGGTGGCCCAAGCCGCTAAGCGCTGGGGCGCTGCTCAGTATGGGGAAAGCTAAGCCCTCGGTCCCAAGACGGAGAATCACCCCCGAGCTTGTCTCCGATATAGTCCAAGAAAACACGTACCTTGCTGGGAAGATGGCGCCGCTCAGGATAGATTGCATACATAGTTTGCTGTGGCATATAGTAATCTGCCAAGATTCTCACCATACTCCCTCTATTAAGTTCTGGACCGGCAATAAAAGTGGGTAGCCTGCCAATGCCCAACCCTCCCTGGATGGCTTGCAATAGAGTCTCACTATTGTTGACTCGATAGTTTCCCGACCCACGAATGTCTACCGAAGTATCTTTTCTCATGAAGGTCCAAGGTTTGGTCTCGGTGAAGTAGCTGAAGTGTAGACAGTTGTGATTAAGTAGGTCCTGGGGGACTTCTGGGGTCCCATTCAGGTCGAGATACTTCTCAGAGGCGCAAAGCACGTTGTGGCAAGGTGCGAGCTTTTTGGCCACTAACTGTGAATCACTCAAAACTCCCCCTCTGATAGCTAGGTCAAAGCCTCCGGTCGCCAGGTCGACCATTCTATCTTCCATGACCAGATCTATCTCTACCTGAGGGTATCGGCCCAAAAAGTCGGCAATGAGCGGTCCCACATAAAGGCGGCCAAAAGACATGGGAGCACTAATTCTCAACAAGCCTTTGGCGTGACCTTGCTGAGAGGTTGCTGCATCTTCAGCGGCTTGGGCGGCCGCTAAACTCTTTTTGGCGAATAGTAGGTATCCTTCGCCAGCCTCAGTCAGTGATAGATTACGCCCCGAACGGCGAATAAGTTGTACTCCCAGGCGCTCCTGCATCTGACTTAAGCGTTTACTTACGGCAGCTTTCGATACTTTGAGTGACTTGCCTGCCTGGGTGAAGCTCTTGTGCTTGGCTACGGCTACGAAAAAGGGTAGGTCGCTGAGTCCTTGCATGCTTATTGGTTAACCTCTGGTTAACAATAAGTTAAGGATAAAGGGGCTTATCAAGACTGAAATCAATACTTAGAATAACTTCATAACTCGGAAGCAACCACGAGAGGGGAGACCAACCAGGTTTACCTAGGGTTGACGAGTTGAGGAGGAACTATGATTCGTTTTGAGCATGCTAACCTAGCAGTTAAAGAGATTGGGCCCACTTTAGACTTCTTACTCACCGCTTTCCCGGAGTGGGAGGTGAGGGCTGAAGGTACAAATACTTGGTATGGTCAAGACCGCCGCTGGGTCCATGTAGGCGACGATAACTACTACTTAACCCTCAACGACAACGCCGAGGGAGAGGGAAGAGAACTATCTGGTCATACTCCAGGGTTAGCGCATCTTGGTTTTGTGGTGGACGACCTACAGAGTTTGATCAACCGTATGGAGGGCAAGAACTATCCTCTGGATATTAAGATGGGTCCTCATCCCTATCGCAAGTCGGTCTATTATGTGGCGCCCTCGGGTATTCAGTTTGAGTTCCTTGAGTATGCTTCAGATAAGGCGAGTGAAAAAAATAGCTACGACATTCCATATAATATTGAGTACTGGCGAGGAAGAGAGCTGTAATAGTTGTTGAGTTCTAGAGCAGAAGGTCGTCTTTAACTATCCCTGGAAATCGGCCTGGTCTAGGGTTCGGGCATGAGTACCGCGATCATCGGAGCGGGATACATTGGTCAGCTGCTGGCAAACCGTCTTCTCTACAAGGGACAAAAAGTATCTCTTTTTAAGAGGGACTTGGCGGGCCTGGAGGGCTTACAGGCTCAGGGGGCTGAGGCGCATTCCTGGGATTTGTCCCTCCCCGAGTCTAGTTGGAAGGGCGCACTCAAGTCGGTCCGCAGGGTGGTTCATCTCGCGCCTCCCCCGGCTGAGGACGCGGACATTGAGGCTCAGGTGACGGCTCTGGCAGCGGCTTGCCCCAAGGATCTGGAGTGCTTTATCTACGGATCAACGTCCGGAGCCTTCGGTGCTGCGCCAAACCCCAATGCTTGGATCGACGAAGACAGTCCCACTGGTGTTTTGGCTCCCTTGGGACGGCGTCGGTGGAAGTATGAGGAAGCGCTAAAACTATCAGGCTTGCCCCTAAAGGTAGTGCGGATTACCGGGATTTATGGGCCGGGGAGGACCTTTTGGCCTCGTTTAAAGGCTGGTCAGATGGTGCTCTTTGAGGGGGGAACTCATGTAAGCAGGATACATGCCTGGGACCTAGTTAGACTATTGGAAGCTATGTTCCATAGTTATGCCCCTAAGTTGTTACTTGCATGCGATGACTGTCCAGCGCCTACTTTACAGGTTGCAAAGTATCTCTGTGATATTTTGGGAGCACCTCTGCCGCCGGTTTTAAGTATCGAAGAAGCCCAAAAAAGTCTCAATTCTCGCGGTCGCGAACTGAGATTTGCCGGCAGAAAGTGCAGGTCTCGTCTCAGATCAGGACTGATTGGGCCCCTGTGCTTTCCGGATTATCGCACGGGTTTAGCGAATTCACTCAATGATGAATTCTTCACTTGAATTTGAGAACGGGCGACCCCTATAATCCGGCCCAGGCATGAAACTGCTCTGCGTAACTATCAACTATAAGACTCCCGACCTCACTATGATGGCCGTGGAGAAGCTTGTTCCGGAGCTAGAAGGTGTCGACGCCAAAGTTATTGTCGTCGACAACGATTCTCAGGACGACTCGTTGGAGAGAATGCGCGCAACCCACGCGGAGAAGGGTTGGGGCGACTTAGTAGAGATACTTGATTCGGGTCGAAATGGTGGTTTTGGCTACGGCAATAACTTTGCTATCCGCAGAGCTAAGGATGAAGGACGCGATCCTGAGTATGTATACCTACTCAACTCCGATGCTTTTCCTCATAAGGGATGTATCAAGGTCATGCTCGACTTCATGGACAAGAATACTACCGTGGGCAGCGTCGGCGGCTATGTAGAAGGCGAGGACGGCCATCCTCATTATACCGCCTTCCGTTTTCATAACTTAGCCAGTGAGTTTGAGATGTACATCCGGTTCAAGCCGGTCAGTAAGATCTTCTCTTCACACTCAGTTTCAATCTTGCCTCTACCCAATGAACCCACTGAAGTAGATTGGGTTTCGGGCGCTAGCTTGATGTTCCGTTCAGCAATGTTGGAAGAAGTTGGCCTCTTTGATGAGACATATTTTCTGTATTTCGAAGAAACAGATCTGTCTCGTCGAGCCAAAGAGCACGGCTGGACTACCTACTATCTTCCCAACGCTGGAGTTACTCACATTGGGTCCGCTAGCACCCAAACCTATCGAACCAAGTCCCGCCGCGCGAACTATTGGTTTGATTCACGCCGCTATTACTTCCGCAAACATCATGGCCGTGCCTACGCAGAGGCCGCCGATGCTACCTTCCTGGCTGCTCAGGGGCTTTGGAATCTTCGCCGTATCTTGGAGAAGAAGGACCAGCGCGACCCAGATTTCTTCGTTCGTGACTTCTTGCGCCATAAGCTCGGATTACCCCGCGCACCTTAGAGAATCGCTTTAAAGTCGAAGGCTAGTACATACATAGTCTTCGGCTTGAAAGAACTGCCCTCGCAAGTCGAAACCAGCCAGCATCCCTGCTGCCTCATGTAAGACTTCTACTTCGAAATACCCTTCCTCAACTCCGAAGCTTAACTCCACATCCCAGAAGTTTAAGAAGGTCTCGGTGACTTGGTATTGTGCCTTGTAGAAGGCTTCCTTGGCGCTAAAGATAGTTTTCGCCCAAAGCCCCGGGCTGGCTTCTGAGAGCTGAGCAAGCTGTAATAGTTCCCTCTCAGTCATTATGGAGGGCCAAAGTTCTTCTTTGAGGGGCTCTGAAGCCTCGATATCTATCCCCAGGGCTCGAGTGTACTTTTGGAAAGCCATGACGACTGCGCATAAGTCTCCGCTATGAGTGATACTTGCGGTGACCCCATGCGGGTAGATGGGCGCTCGGTCCCCATTTCGAAGAATAGGCATACTTTCCAAACCTAACTCCTCTAATAGTTTGTGGCTCAAATGTCTGCCTGCCGTAAACTCTCGCATGCGTTCGGGAACAGCCCTTTGGATAAGTAGCTGCTCTTCAGCGAATAGTTTCCCAGATGAGTTCTGCAGTGAGGTGGTGGCGCAGAGAACCTGCTCCCCCAATTGGCGGAGCAGGATATTTTTGAGTTGGAGAGCTTGCAAAGCTTAGACGCTGGTAAAGTCCTTAGGGCCGCGCAAACTATGAGCAAGCTCTAGCTCTCGTGGATCTCGCGGAGGAGGTTCAATACCCTTTGCTTGACACTCAAGCTCAAGCTCAGCTCGCTCGATGCGGCGGCAAAGGCGACGGGCCATAACGCGAACATTGGGCTCCAAAACCATCGAATCGTGGTTTCCTGGCATTTCGAATACTTCTAAGTCATCGCAATACTTTCCCCAGCCATTATCGTGGAACATGAATTTGTCTTCATCGTCCACCCAACGTTCTGGAGATAGTTCATACATGGGATGTAACTTAGGCCGATACAGGATCGCTTGTCCGGCATAGTGTCTCATGTCGTAGCGAGACAAAGCTCGATAGAAGGCCGCCTCGATGGCTTCGTTTTGGAACGCAGTAGGCGAATGAGTGACTTCTTCAGGAGGACCAAAGCGGTTCTTGAGCTTTTTGACCTCCCACTGCACCCGGCTTTGTGCCCATTCGCCAACATAGGCGGGGCCGCCTCGTCTGAAGTCGAACAGCTTCATCTGCGCGCGGTCTTTGTAAGTTAGCGGCTCAGGCTGAGGGAGTCGCGAGTCCAGCAGCAAGAGCATGGCCACTTCCTCGCCGGCTGCCTTGAGCTGCAGAGCTATCTCCCAAGCAGTGATGCCACCACCTGAGAAACCGCCGATGAGATAGGGGCCATGAGGCTGCACAGTGCGCATTTCAGCGATATAGTC
>SPJK01010447.1_pt1 | contig 10056 bp, 6 predicted proteins | sample 3741771 | NCBI WGS metagenome assembly SPJK01 (sample SAMN10925997, study PRJNA522277) | cold seep metagenome | isolation source: Elba SIP-enriched marine methane seep metagenome, extraction at timepoint T2 | place: Italy: coast of Elba, Mediterranean Sea
GTCATTCAGCCTGCTTTTTGCATAATAAGAGGTCCCACTTGGTGAATCAACCAGAGACCAGTGTGGGTCATTTTTATAGCCGCCCAGTAAATTACCACTGCTATCTACCCCAGTCGGGAATAAATCAAGGTCCAAAACTTGAGAGTCACTTGTATAGGCATAACACTTTTCACTGTCAAAATAGCCTAAATAGGTATCCAGCGTCTGGTAATTGGTGATCGATTTATACGCAGAAGTAATACCCGTTGGCCATTCAACCGATAAAGCCAGCGCGACATTGCCATTGACACTACCGCTGTAAACAGGGCGGTCAGCCAAAGCGGTTTCTGCATTGGCTGACAAATGCATACCCAACAAGGTCATCAGCACACAAAGCACCCACCCTACCCAAGCCGAGCATACCCGATTAAATGTTGCGTTTGGTCGCTTATCTGTCATCTAGCTTATTACTCCTAAAAAGAGTACTCGCTTTGCATAAATGCATTCGTGTTCAGTGGCCCAGTCACCCGGACGCTCAGGCGATAAATTGGATTATCACTCGCTGTCGCTTTGCCCTGGTTTCCAAGATTAATAGCATCGCCACCAGTATCTGAGTTTAATGTGCTGGTCATACAATTGCTGATCGTCACAGCCCCTGCACTAAAACAAAGGCGCTCAACAATATAACGGACGGTAATCTGAGAACTTGAATCCGTAATATTATTACTGCCAAAGGCACTGTCAAACAGGCTGGTATCCATTAAAATGGCGGGTAAACCACTCGTATGTGCTTGCTGTAATGACGCATAATAATTTTGAGGCAGCAGATCTTGCTCCCTATCTGCCAATGTACTTAATACACCACTTTCAAACAGCGCTTGTACCTTTAGTGACGCCCTCTCAGCTTGATTGACGGCATCTTGTTTAAAGGCCAGCTTACCGGCGACTTGCTGACTGGTATCCGTCGAACGAATCAGCCCAACACTCGCAATCATGATGACGAGCAATGCCAGCAATGCAATTGGCAGGATTAGGCCTTGCTGTGATTGTGATTTAATCAAAATAGTCATTGTTTGCCTTTATTCTTATAGGAGACTATTGCGAATTGGAATCGTCACTTCAAATGCTTTATAGCGATAATGTGTATCGTCTAACGCCAGTGTCAAGGGCACGCTGGTATCGGCAAAGACTGTCACACTGTCCTCACTCACGGCATTCGCCTCGCGCTCATCGGCTCTTAACACCAGTGCAATCTTTACGGCTTTGATTCTGGTAATCATTTGTGGATCAGCGCTGATCGCTGCGTAGTCATAACTACCGGTGGGTGGCACCCAGGCAAGGTCCGTCAAATCACCATCACCGTTTGGGTCCACACCATAAACCGCCTGCATGCTGACAACATTTTCGATAAAGAGATTGGGATTAGCATTGGTAACCGTATCACTGACCGGCTCCAACAAATCATATTGATAGAGATTGCCATCGGTTTCTGACACGCCAAGCAATATAAACTTTGGCGATTGCCCCAGACTAACGACATATTGATCTACTGTGCTCAAACTAACACCATCAATACTGGCTTGGTAATATTCACCAGCCAACGGAACAGCGGTCACGCCCGCGGAAGCCGTAAACCCAGTCTGAGCCTGACTGATTAAGCATGGCTGCAGTGCGTCACCGACCACTAATAACCTGTCCTGCCCTCGATAATTGAGTACATTGTTGATATTCAGCGAAGCGGATGTAGGCGCACTTAATAACTGACTTGGCAAGCTGCTTAAACTGCCAGAAGTATGCATCATCAACAATGTATCGCTCACACCAGCGATGCCATTTTTAATTAAAAAAGGGGCTAATCTGATCTGACCACTTAATGTATTAAACGGCGCCATAAAACTACCCGATGGCAACAGTGTCTGCCCATTCTTAGCCGCGTGCACCAAGCACCCATAGCTAGGCACATCGATACCAGCCACCGTATCTGAATAATCCAACAAGCCAGTCCCGGCATTACGTAACATAAAGTCCAACTGATGCGCGGCAAATGCACCTGCCTGATTACGACTGTTCACCGAGGTAGTCGTTTTAGTTTGCTGCTGACTTGTGAGCAATGTTGAAAACACCGCGATCGAAACAATCATACCAATCGCCAAAGCCACCATCAGCTCAACCAGACTAAACCCTGTTTGTGCTAAGCGGTGAATGTCATCAATCCGGCGCATTATGGAATCACAACCTGTGTAGAAAATTGATTGCTGTTTTCTGCGGCTGTTTTTGAAGGTAATTTATAACGCACTGTCACAGAAGTGATATCACCCGTTCGCTGCACTTCTCCTGTCGCATTGGGCAAGCTTGCCGCCACTTTTGCTTTCCAGCTTGTGATTTCGGCACTCAAACCAGTCGCAGTGGGGTCAGCTGTGTTTTTGATCCACATTTGTGTCACCAGCTCATTAGACAAATTAGCAGCAATTGAGCGGTATTCAGCATTTGTCGCATTTTGTGAACTCGCCGTCTGCAAGGCTATAAGCCCCATCAACCCTATTGAAAACAGTAAGATAGCCACCAGAACTTCAACCAGCATATAGCCGGATTGATTGGCTTTGGGCTTTTTATAAGGCGAGATTAACTTAACATCCATCTGGCGAACTCGATCTGCTTTTATCAGGGTTACACAAGCGCATTGCACCAGTTGTAGACACGTTTATTCTTAACCGATCAGTCGACTGAGGATGGGATACATCAAATTGCGCATTTTTTCCAATATTGGTGATACGCCCAATGCTGTTAAATGTCAGCACTGCCGTATTTGCGACCATGGATACTAGCGGATACTGTCCTTCTAACACGCCAGACTGCAACAACGCATCTACTTGATTGGGATTTACTATTTCCAGTGACTGCACGCCCCAGTTTTTACCTGCAATATTGGTGGCAACACCAGCGACTGGGGTCACATTGGTTAAAAAAAACTGCACGCGCTGACCAGACTTAACCGCTTCTGCCTGCGCAAGTCGAATACCACTCATGTATTGCTCACTAGCGGCCTTGACCTGGCTTTCGGCGACCCAGGCATTAAACGCTGGCATTGAAAAAGCACTTAATATACCGACGATTGCCACCACCATCATCATCTCGATAATGGTAAAACCACTCGGTCTTTGTAGGCTATCTGGCGCGATTAACATAGGTTGGCAAAAGACTGAAATCAGCAACTACCCTGCTTTTTGGTAATCCAGCAACTGCTACTGGCAGAACCCCACGCGGCTGGCAGAGCTACCGTTGACTGCTGGTTTTGTTCATCAATAGAATAAGTAAAACCAGCCACATTTCCAGTGCCTGTTGCGGTAACCAGATAGGTCGTACTTGTCAGTGTGCAGCTAATAGTAAACAACCCGACAGTGTTGCTGACGCATGGCGTATTAAACGAACCTACGGTGTTATAACTTCGGTAGTCCTGATAGTGTTGTTCCAGTTTGGCCCGCATGTCCGTCAAGGCCTGTATCGCATCCACCAATTGCGCACGTTTGATGTAGTCAGAATACGCCGGGATCGCTATGCTGGACAAAATCCCAATAATCGCAACCACGATCATGAGCTCTATCAGGGTAAATCCCCGACAATCAAGTTTTCTTTTTAAGACATTATGGCTCTTCACATGGCACCTACATAAAATATGCATAAACATTACTTGTTATTTTAAGTTACGGCAGCTGATTCAGATTCTTTAATAAATCTACAAAAACAGTTCTTAACAGTTATTTACATACTTCAACGCCCAAAAATCACGATCGTTTTACCGTATTTTTTCACTTAAAAAGCCCTATCAACACCACTCAAACTATCAGAAGTTGGTGATTTTTACTCAAATTAGGCCAATCGGGCCATCTGATTTTCCCGTTTTGTACCAATTGGGCTATATCGCACTTCCCACTAAATTTTTACCATCTGGTCGTGGATTTTTTTATTCGCATTTTCTAAACCTATGATCAAAGGGGATACACATGTTAATTAAGACGCTAAATGCGCAAAGTGAATCCAGCGGTATGTCCAAGCTAAAATTAAGTTTGGCAACGGTTGGCTTTGCTGCGTTCGTGGCGATGGCAAGTAGCTCTGCTAACGCGCTCGCGCTAGTAGAAGAGGCAGAAGTAGATGTCATCGAACCACCTTCATCACTCAAAGGTAAAAAGGTACCGGAACCTTCAAACCTGTATACGTTTGTTAAAAACAAAGAAGCCGCGATTGCTTTAGGTAAATCGCTATTTTGGGATATGGCTATCGGTACTGATGGCGAGGCCGCTTGCGCGACTTGTCACTTTAATGCTGGTGCTGATAATCGTTTGGACAATCAATTGGCACCTTCGCCAACTGCAGATGGCTTTCATAGCAGAAGACCAAACGAAACACTTACTATCGATGATTTTCCATTCGTAAAATTCTCAGACATCCTGAAGAATGACAGCGATGAAGATCCAAAACGTGACGTGCGTGATGTTACTGGTTCTCAAGGTGTGTTTCTTGAACAATTCATCAGCGCTACTCCAGGAGCCCCTAAAGATGAGGTTGAGCTATTAAACGACCCAATCTTTAACGTCAATGGTTTAAACGTGTATCAAGTGACACGCAGGAATGCGCCAACTGTGATCAATGCCGTGTTTAACTTGCGTAATTTCTGGGATGGCCGTGCTCAAACCATTTTTAATGGTGTTAATGAGTTTGGTAAACGTGACCCACAAGCGGGTGTCTACGTTACATTTGATGGCAAGCCTAAAAAAATCGCTATTACAATCAACGATGCTAGCTTAGCTTCACAGGCAGTTGGTCCAATTATCAGTACCATTGAGATGTCCAGTGTGACACGTATGCGCCCTGATATTGGCAAACGTGTGCTGCCACGACGCATGCTAGAAGGTCAAGAAGTTGCACACGACGATAGCGTATTAGGTAAATATGCCAGTGCAGACGGTGATGGTCTGCCATACACTTATGAGCAAGCGGTTAAATATATCTTTAACGACAGACTTTGGAACTCAACTGACACTGTCTATGTTGAAGGTAAAGAGTTTACGCAAATGCAAGCAAACTTCCCGTTATTCTTTGGTTTAGCCGTTCAGTTATACGAGGCGACGTTGGTTTCTGACGAAACACCATTCGATAAATACGCTGAAGGTGATGCAGCAGCGATGTCTCTTGAGGCACAACGTGGTTTCGCAGTGTTTATGGGTGATGGTAAGTGTATTGCCTGTCATGATGGTGCGTTATTCAACGGCGGCCCTGATCGCGACAGCCAGCTTGGTAAAACTGAGCGTCTTGAGCGTATGATTATGGGTGATGGTGAAGAAGCGGTTTATGATAATCACTTCTACAACATTGGCGTAACTCGTACAGAAGACGATCCAGGTGTTGGTGGTACTGATCCATTTGGTAACCCATTATCATTTGCTCGTTTAGCACAACAAGGCATCTCAGAGTTCTACTGGAAAGAGTTAGATAATCCTAACTTGAACGTTAGCGCTACAGAGCGTGTGGCTGTTGACGGTGCTTTTAAAACACCAACATTGCGTAACATTTCTTTAACTGGCCCTTATTTCCATAGCGGTAGTTATGCAACATTACGTCAAGTGGTTGAGTTTTATAACCGTGGTGGTAACTTCCCTCACAACAACCGTGCAAATAAAGATGCTGACATTGAGGAATTAGGGTTATCAGATCAACAAATGGATGACTTGGTAACATTCCTTGAAGCATTGACTGACCCTCGTGTTAGAAAACACGCTGCGCCTTTTGATCACCCATCATTAGAAGTTGCAGATGGCTTTGTTGGTGACGGTGCAAATGCGCCAGAAAGCACTGATGAACCTGGTACAGTTGAAGAGATTGAGATGGATATTCCTGCAGTAGGTAAAGATGGTTATCAAAACGAGATCATTCCAAGCTTTACTGAACGCTTAGGTGCCGATCATCACGCGCGTGCTGATAACCCGGCTGAGGAAGAACCAACTCCTTTACCACTACCTAGCGAGATGTATAAAGCAGGTAAGCTAGTGAAGTGTGCTAAAGAGCACTACAGTGAAACTTGTGACCTTACTAACGCAGCTAAACCAGCGATTGTTTATTATGCTGATCACATCTGGGATCTGAAAAAAGATAAACTTTACGCAGGTGTAACTGATGTTGAAGCAGACTCACTGCAATGTAACAACGACACTTTTGGCGACCCTAACCAAGGCCAAAAGAAAGAATGTTGGTACGTTAAACCTTAATCTACTGATTTTCAGCAGATATTAAAAAAGGTGCCTTCGGGCACCTTTTTTATTGCAGGTTAGACTTAACTCAAGTTAACGAATTAGCCCCCTTCTTTACAAATCTTTACCCAAAAAACCCTAAAATTTGTACCAATCGGGCTATTGCAAAATCGCTTTTGTACCAATCGGGCCAATGACGTAATCAAGTGAAATCAATAAGATAAGCTCATCGATTAATACACATTAATTGACTTTGTTTAAAGATTACAAAAGAGGAATACCCCATGTCATTACTACATTTACTTAACCCTTTTAAAGTACTGGAAAACACCGCCCACACAGTATTTGATGTGGTTGGGTACAAGACACATAAATTATTAGGCCTGGCAGGCCATAAAGTTGAACTGGTCAAATCAATCACACATGACGACGAAACAAATATTGACTACCTCAAGTCAGGCTTGGTGCATAATATCCTTGGTGCCAAAGCTGATCTGTTAGGTGATCTTGTAGAATTCAAATTTAACGCTGTGCTTAACGTGCTAAACATTAAAGCGGATGTCGTTAAATCAGTAAAGGGCGAATTAATCGATGTGATTTCAAAACATCATTACGACCATAATGCGATTCATGATGTTGAAAGTTCAATCTTTGACATCATCAAAACTAAAGCAGGTATCGCACTTCACTTGGTGGATCATAAGGTAGATTTCATCCACGACTTATTACAGATCAAAGCACATACGATCGCAGACCTGGCAGAACTAAAAGCCAACCTGATCGCTGACCTCTTACACATCCATGTAAACAAAGTCCCTGAGGTAGTAGACATTGTCAATGCTGATGGTAACGAGAATGCACAATTAACCGTAAAAATCGCTAGCCAGGCTGGCGCATACAACGGCGCTTTATTGGTAGAAATCACCGACAGTGAAGGCAATGTTGAAGTTGTCACGTTAACTGACAACTATGATGCCAATGTAGGTAAAACATTCGCCTTAGACATTGAAAATGGCGCAACTGTAAGACTAGGCATCACCGCTGATGGCAACACACTTTGGTCAGATAATGGCAGTATTATTCGCGCTAGTGACGTGACTGACAACAGTGCAACTATCGGTTTTGAAGATGATGGCGCTGGCAAACATGCTGACTTTGACGATGTTGTGCTAGAAGCCACACTGGTTGGTGATGCATCGGCCAAACTACCTGATGGCGCTGCTATCGGTGGCGAAATCCTTTACCCTTTAGGCGTATGGGAAGACTTTGAAGCGCTTGCTGACCAAATTCATGGTGGATGGGAATACATTGCGCCACCTGAAGGCTGGTATACCGACAACAAGAGTGGCCAAATTGAAGCAGGTATTGCCAAACACTATGGCATTAAAGGCTCAGAAGACATCGTGATTGAGTTAGAGACGCAACATCATGATAAAGCTACACACAACTTATACACCTTAATAGACTCTAAAGACGATGCCGAAGTTGTAATCGACTTTGACTACTCAGCTAAAAAACATCACACAGGTAAAGACTCTGACTTTGAAGTGCTTGTTGATGGTGTTGTCGTTAAAACAATCGTGCCATATCAAGTAGGTTTTGAGCATGAAACCATTACAGTACCGGGTACTGGTGACGTTATGCGCGTGGAATTTAGAGCCATCGATGGCAATTACCATGGCGCGATTTTTAACAACATCCATATCAAACAAGTATTCTTAAACCAGGCCCCTAACGCAGAAGACGATTCTGCAACAGGTGTTGAAGATGCGACCTTATCAATCGCTGTAGCAGACCTACTAGCCAACGATTCTGACCCTGATGGTGATGAGCTGGTTGAATTTAGTGTACAAGAAGCTGTTAACGGTAACGTCAGCTTTGTCGGTGATCATGTTGAGTTCTACCCTGATGCAGGTTACACAGGCCCGGCTTCATTCACCTACACCATCACTGATGGTAAAGGTGGCTTTGACACAGCGACCGTTAACTTAACCATCGAAGCCGGTGTCAACGAAGCGCCTATCGTTGCAGGCGAAGACCTTAACGGTGTTGAAGACGCCGCTGTCGTCACACCCGTTGCTGACTTGTTAGCGAACGATGTTGACCCTGAAGGTAAGCCTCTAACTATCGTCAGCGTACAAGATGCGGTAAACGGTACTGTTGAATTAGTCAATGGTGAAGTGATCTTTACGCCTGATGCGGATTACAATGGCCCTGCTTCTTATACATACACTGTCTCTGATGGTGAGAACGAAGTAAAAGCAACTGTTAACCTTACCATCGATGCAGCGAATGATAACCCAATCGCTGGTGATGATTTCCTAGGCGAATTCGTTGAAGGTCAGCCAATCGCAATCGATGTGGCTCAGGTCTTAAGTAACGATAGCGACCCTGACGGTGATGCAATCAGAGCAAATGCTGTGATTGACACATTTGGTGGTAGCTTTGCAATGGTAAACGGTGTGCCTACCTTTATCCCTGATGCTGGCTTTGTCGGTGATGCAACACTGACTTACCAAATCACGGATGACAAAGGTGGTGTGGATACTGCAACCATCACATTTAAAATCATTGCAGATCAAAACCAAAATCAGAACCCTGTTGCCAATGACGATAACCTTGGTCAATTCGATATGGACACGCCAGCGGCGATTGATTTAGCTCAAATCTTAAGCAACGATAGCGATCCTGACGGTGACACAGTTACACCAACTGCGGTGGTAGCGACTGAGAACGGTCAGTTTGCTTTCATCAACGGTGTGCCTTCTTTTGTCCCTGATGCTGGCTTTACTGGTACTGCCAGCCTGACTTATCAAGTTGAAGATGGTAATGGCGGTTCTGACACTGCGACAATCTTCTTTGAATTTGTTAACCCTAACGCTAACGAAGCGCCTAAAGCGCAAGATGATACAGCCTCCGGCACTACCAACAACGCTGTAGTGATTGATCCTGCTACATTACTTGCAAACGATGTGGACCCTGAAGGTAAACCATTAACATTGGTTTCTGTTGGTAATGCGGTGAACGGTTCTGTGGCTATCGTGGCTGGTCAAGTGGTCTTTACACCTGACGCAGGTTATGAAGGCGCTGCTTCTTTCACTTATGTGGTCGCTGACCCAGAAGGTCTGCAAGATACGGCTACGGTCAATCTATCGATCAATAAAGACGTGATCTTAGGTACACCTGATGATGATATCCCACTCAATGGTACTGAAGGTAATGACTATATCGACGGCCTTGCTGGTGATGACACCATCAACGGTTTAGGCGGTGACGACTTTATCTACGGTGGTCCTGGTAAAGATACTATTGAAGGTGGTGACGGTGACGACACTATTCTTGGTGGTTATGATGATGACCGTATCGAAGGTGGTAACGGTAACGATACGATCAACGGTAACCAGGGTAATGACACTCTTAAAGGCAATGCTGGTGATGATGTCATGAACGGTAGCTCTGGTAACGACCTATTGTTAGGTCAAGACGGTGACGACAAGCTCTATGGCGATGCTGGCGATGACACTATTGAAGGTGGCAACGGTGACGACATCATCCAAGGCGGTCAAGAGAACGATACTTTATCTGGCGGCTTGGGTGCTGATACCTTTGTTTGGACTAGCAACGACATCCAACCACATGGTAACGGTCGCGAAATCGATACCATCAAGGACTTCAATGCTTCTGAAGATAAATTAGACCTGGCTGACTTGTTAGTCAATGAGCAAAATTCTGATAACTTAGATCATTATTTAGATTTCAACTACGATGGCAGCAATGGTAATACAACAATTGCGGTGAGTGAGCTTGGTTCTTTTGAAAAATCTGATGACTCAAA
>SPJK01096868.1_pt1 | contig 10053 bp, 8 predicted proteins | sample 3741771 | NCBI WGS metagenome assembly SPJK01 (sample SAMN10925997, study PRJNA522277) | cold seep metagenome | isolation source: Elba SIP-enriched marine methane seep metagenome, extraction at timepoint T2 | place: Italy: coast of Elba, Mediterranean Sea
ACTGACATTGCGGTATCGCCTGCGAAGGGTGGCTGACCAGCAACCAGATGATAGATCGTAGCACCAAGCGAATAGAGATCCGTTCTGCAATCGACCTGTCTCCCTTCAATTTGCTCCGGACTCATGTAGAGCGGTGTGCCGAGTGTCACCCCCTCTTGCGTTAAGCTGGGTGCTGACGCGTCGGTACTTCGAGCCAATCCGAAGTCGGCAACTTTGACGGTTCCCGATCGGCTAAGAAGCAAGTTATCAGGCTTGATATCCCGATGCACAATGCCACACTCGGCGGCCGCTTCGAGAGCACTGGCAACCTGTCGCATCACTTCCAAAGCGGTGTCAGGATCGAAACGGCCTTGCTTATCTAGTTGCCTGCCTAGGGTACCGCCAGCCAGATATTCTTGGGAAAGATAGTGACGTCCCTCGTGAACACCGACCTCGTAGATCTGGGCAATATTTGCGTGTGCCAGCGAGGCAGCTGCCTTGGCCTCTTGCTGAAACCGTGAAACATAGGCTTCATCTTGGCAAAGATTCGCATTAAGGACTTTGATTGCGACGAGACGAGAAAGCGAAACTTGCTCGGCAAGATAAACCGTCGCCATTGCCCCTCGGCCAAGAAGCCGAAGAAGCTTGTAGTCGTTCAGCGTCGAGCCAGTAAGATCATCCAAAAGTAGTGCTCAGCGGAAAGTCGTTGGAAAGGGCCAAAGGATCAGTCTCCTTGCCGATGCTACTATCTTACTCAGGCAATTGGACCGCTTCGAGAACTTGGCTAGTTACTTCCGATTTATTCAACACATAGTAGTGAATGCCCGGAACCTCGGCAGCAACCAACGCTTCGGTCTGCCCGATGGCCTGCTCAACACCAATCTTGAATTGTTCATCGGCATCTTCCCCGGCCGATTCAAGCTTGGACTGAAAACCTGTCGGCAATTGGGATCCACAGAGCGAAGTGATCCGCATGACTTGCTTTGCGTTTGTGACTGGCAAAAGGCCAGGAATAATCGGAACCTTAATCCCCGCTGATTCACATCGGTCACGGAAACGAAAGTAATCGGCGTTGTCGTAAAACAACTGGGTGACAATCGCATGGGCGCCAGCATCAACCTTACGCTTGAGATTCTCCAGATCGGCATCTGGGGAAGGAGCTTCTTGATGCACCTCCGGGTAGCCGGCAACCGCGACTCCCATATGAGGGAAGTCCGCATGGATCATTTCGACTAGCTCATTGGCGTAGCGAAAACCGCCTTCGACGGCCTGGAACGATTCCTCACCTTTGGGGGGATCACCGCGAAGTGCCACCACGTTGCCAACACCAAGCTCTTCAGCACGGCGGAGATAATCCCTGATTTCATCGGCTGTGCGTCCAACGCATGTCAGGTGGGTTGCGACTGGTAGTTGATATTCCCTAACGACTCGTGAGATGATGTCGAGAGTTTTGTCTTGCGTGGATCCCCCTGCCCCGTAAGTGCAGGTGACAAAGCTCGGTCCAAATTGCACGAGCTTTGCAACGTGGTTAAAGAGTGCTGCCTCGCCTTGTTCAGTTTTTGGAGGGAACAACTCGAATGACAAAACGAAACGTGTTGTCGAAAAAATCTCTGGCAAACGCATTAACTGCTCGGTGCTTCCGCTTGTTGGTTGAGTAATTGTCACTTCAAGTCCCTAACTTGCTTCCCTGTTATAAATAGAAATCCATTTTTGTCGGATAGTAGATTCTACCAAAGCTTGGCTGCAATGTTAGATCGGCTGTAATCGGTTACAAATTGCTTGTAGGAAGCTGCTATTTTACGCGTCAGACCGCCGCCACCGGCAGGAAATTCTTGCTTTTTGCCATCTGGCATGAGAACTGCCCGGATTGGCATTACTTCACGTGTGGCGCTCGTGACAAAGGCCTCGTCAGCTTGTTTGAGGTCTTCTAAACCGAGTCGGCAATCTTCGATTGCCCAATCCGCCTCTTTACTGATCTGTCTAAGTGCCTGGCCTGTAATGCCATCAAGGATGCCTGAGTCTCGTGAGGCTGTCTTTACAACTCCATCTATTACATAGAAAACATTGCTGTTGCTTGCTTCGGTTAATTCGCCCGAAGCGTTCAGCATTAGGCAATCGTCGGCCCCTTTCGAGGTTGCCTCGGCAAGTGCAAGAATGTTGTTTAGGTAGTTACCACTCTTGATGTTGGGGCTCAGACTGTCATCCGAATTGCGACGAACATCAGTCACAGCAACCTGCAAACCCTCGCTGTAGTGAATTGGATTCCATTCGGGTACGGGCTTCACAATCACCATAAAACTGGTTTTAAGCTGAGGATCGGGGAACAAATCCACTGGCCCCACGCCTCGGGACAAATGGAAACGGACGTAGACTTCGCCGGGATCATCATTGCCATCGTCAACGCGCGCGGTGGAAACGGTCTCGCGAATTGCATCGAGCATTTGCTCACGCGTTTGCGTTATTGGCATGTGAATCAGAGAGGCCGATTTCTCCTGCCGATCAAAGTGTTCCTCCCAAAACAGGGGGACACCATCGTAAGTTCGAAAGACTTCGTAGACGGAATCGCCGTACAAGAATCCCCGGTCGAGCAGGGGAATCTTCGCTTCTTCTAGGGGGGTGATAAGACCGTCGACATAGGCAGTCGGTTGAACTCTCATGAAACAGTTTCCTGACTTAATTCCCGCTGGCGTAAGATTGGACAAAACTTGGAATACAACAGATTATCTTGGTATCGAAATCCGCAAAATAATTGATAATTGAAATAAGGAGCACCCTTTTTATCACTTCTAAGTCGTATACCCCGCAAGTAGTTACGTCGCCATTTTGCCTATCTTGTTACTATCATTTGCGCAAACCATCCGATACGACTTTACCTAGATCACCAAACTAGCACCAACTCCCTCAAAGTCCGATGAAGTAAAGGTGATGATGAAGCTTGCTCCAAAAAACCGGCAGAAATGATGGGACTTATTCGCTATACTCCCCTCACCCAATGAAGTGGCACCCAACGAAATAATCAGTCTGGTTCTTCCTGGATGCTTGATTAGCCCCCATCAGATACCAGCAATCATATATTTAGAAGAACAAGAACGAAGACACCGTCCTGGAAACCGAAGATACCTCCAGAGACAAATCCTAACTGAGGACCAAAACAATTATGAGCCAAGTTGAAATTCCTGCACCAGCGAATGTTGAGCGTGAGAACTGGACCGAAGTGACCCCTCAGGCACTTTACGGAAAGTTGCAAGCGCTAGCTCGCAACCTTTGGTGGAGTTGGCATCCTGAAGTTGGCAACCTGTTCCGTGACCTTGACCCAGTTCGATGGCGTCAAGTTGATCACAACCCCATCATGCTCCTCTCGGAGATGACTCCTGAGCAAGTTGCCGAGCGTGCTTCGGAAATGGCGATGTACACCCGCATTAACCAAGCACATCGTCGTTTGAATGATTACCTCACTGACACAACCCACACTTGGGGTGCAAAAGAAGCGGGAACTCTTGGCGCAAAGCCAGTCGCCTACTTCTCAGCTGAATTCGGCATGCATGAATCGGTCCCCATCTACTCGGGTGGTTTGGGCGTTCTTTCGGGTGACCATATCAAGTCAGCAAGTGGCCTCGGAATTCCACTTGTTGCCATCGGGCTTTTCTACGACCAAGGTTACTTCAAGCAACACTTGGATGGCGAAGGCTACCAACAAGAAGAATATCTCGACACGCATGTTGAAAATCAGCCTATGGAACCTGCCGTTGATGCGGCTGGCAACCATATAACCGTTTCAATCGACACCAAGACTGGCACCCTACTCGCCAAAGTTTGGTTATTGAACGTTGGTCGGGTCAAGCTTTACCTGTTGGATTGCGATGCCGAAGGAAACAGTCCTCAAGACCGTGAACTCACTTCGCGTCTTTACGGCGGCGATACCCGTACACGTATCCGCCAAGAGATGGTTCTTGGTGTTGGTGGTGTCAAAGCTTTACGTGCTTTAGGTATTACGCCAGGTGTCTATCACCTCAACGAAGGGCACAGCGCTTTTGCTACGCTTGAAGTCATTCACGAGAGAATGTCTGACGATGGTCTCACCTTTGATGAAGCCCTCAAAGATGTTGCCAAGCACACGGTCTTCACCACACACACGCCTGTGCCTGCTGGTCACGACCGCTTTGATGCGGAACTGATTTAAGAACACCTTGGGCCACTCCGAGAGCGGCTTGGAATCTCACATGACCAACTCATGGGAATCGGCCGAGTCGAACCGCAGAATGACCAAGAAACCTTCTGCATGACCGTTATCGGCTTGAAGCTTTCACGCCGAGCGAATGCGGTTAGCTCGCTTCACGGTCATGTCTCACGTGGCATGTGGGCCAATCTTTGGCCATGGCGGGTCGAGGAAGAAGTTCCTATCGGACACATCACAAACGGGGTACACGTACCTACTTGGTTAGCTCAGCCGATGCACCAACTCTACGACCGCCACTTGGGCGTTGATTGGGTCCATCATATGAGCGAAAACGAAACCTGGCAGAAAATTCGTGAAGTCGATCCCGGCGAGCTTTGGGAAACGCACCATGCTCTGAAAAGCCGATGTCTCGACTTCGTTCGCCGTCGCCTGAGCCGACAATGTCGACGTCGCTCGGAAGACGAAGCAACCGTCGAAGCAGCACGTGCTTCGCTTGACCCATCGGCTTTAACCATTGGCTTTGCACGACGTTTTGCTACCTACAAGCGAGCTAATCTTTTCCTAGACAACTTGGATTTGATTGCCGATCTTGTAAATGATTCGAGCCGTCCTGTTCAATTCATCTTCTCTGGCAAGGCTCACCCTGCTGACCAGCCAGGTAAGAAACTGATTAAGCAGATTGCTAATCTGCGAAACGATCCTCGTTTCTCGGGACGGGTTGTCTTTGTCGAAGACTACGACATGAACGTCGCTCGGCACATGGTTCAGGGTGTCGATGTTTGGCTTAACAACCCTCGCCGACCACTCGAAGCTTCGGGCACGAGTGGCATGAAGGTGGTTCTCAATGGCGGTCTGAACTGTTCAATTCTGGACGGTTGGTGGGCCGAGGCCTACAATGGCAAAAACGGCTTTGCCATTGGCAACGGAACTCAACACGTGGATGACGATATCACCGATTCCCGCGATGCTGACCAACTTTTGGAAGTTATTCGTGGCGAAGTGATTCCGATGTTCTACGATCGAGATGCTGACGGCTTGCCAAATCAATGGATCGAAAGCATGATCGATTCTATTGCCACGCTCGCCGCACGTTTCAGCGCCCACAGAATGGTGCAAGACTACGTTAAGCTTTGCTACCTGCCAGCCGCGGGTGGAATGAGCAGCGAGATGGCGCTCCGCTAGAACCGCCCTTTTTGCTTATAAGCACCAGCATGACCATTGAAATTAAAACGCCCGCAGATGAATCACTTGAAATTCTCTGCGGGCGTCTTTCTGAATTAGCCCAAAATACAGCAACGCAGGGAAGTTGGCCTGCTCAGCAGTTGCGTCTCTGCGGCGAAGCTGGCGTCTTCCGTTGGTTCTTGCCAAAAATCTATGGTGGATTCGAGTGGAGTGAAGCTGACATCACACGTGGATATCTCGCGCTGTCAAAAGCTTGCCTTTCGACAACTTTCACAATCACCCAACGCGTTGGCGCCTGCAGGCGTATTGCTGCATGCGGAAATGAACCTCTCAAAGAAGAGCTACTACCTACTTTACTGACCCCAGAAACCTTTGCCACGGTTGGTATCTCTCATTTGACTACCAGCCGTCGGCACTTAAAAAAGCCGCCCGTTCTGGCACGCGCAACGGAAGAGGGCTATCTGATAAATGGCACCATTCCTTGGGTAACCGGGGCAGAGAACGCTGAGACGGTGGTCGTTGGAACCGTACTCGAAACAGAAGAGGGGCCAACGAATGATGAAATCCTTTTTGCCCTGCCGACCAAGCTCGCGGGGGTATCGACTCCTGAGCCTTTTGAAATGGTTGGCCTCACCGCAAGCCGAACGGGGCCAGTCGTGTTAGAGGATGTTTTGGTTTCAAAGGATCGAATTGTCGATGGTCCCTTGCCCGAAGTCATTAAGCACGGCAAAGCTGGTCGGCCAGGTGGACCCCAGACCTCGACCCTCGCTACTGGGGCAGCCTCGGCAAGCATCGCAATTCTTGCTGACGAGGCCTCGCGACGCCCCGACTTGGTAGCAGTGCACGATGCTTTGGCAGAAGAACACGAGCAAATCGTGGATAGCTTACTAGCGGCAGCAGAAGGATCACCGACTTGTGAAGCCTCGGAGCTTCGTCGCCAGGCCAACAGTCATGTCCTCCGAGCAAGCCAAGCCGCCCTGACGGCGACCAAGGGTGCCGGCTATCTTGCCACGGCCTCGGCTGGCCGATATTGCAAAGAGTCACTATTTTTCCTTGTCTGGAGCTGTCCGCAAGTTGTTCAGAACGCTAACCTTTGTGAACTTGCCGGGTTAGAAGTTTAGAGATCACCTCCTATAGCAGCCGCGTATGTCCTCCGATGAAAAGCCAATCGTTGTCTGGCACGAACAATCCGTCTCTCGAGAGCAGCGAGAATCACTTGCTGGTCATCGTGGCGTCGTCATTTGGTTCACAGGTCTGAGTGGCTCAGGAAAAAGCACGGTTGCTAATGCTGTTGATGCCAAGCTACACGCAATGGGGACTAGGACTTATGTCCTAGACGGCGATAACGTCCGGCATGGCCTGAACGCTACGCCACAGATACTTTCAGACCTTCACGGCGAGGACTACGGCAAGCGTTTTGGCCTCGGATTCGGGCCCGAAGATCGAGTGGAGAATATTCGACGGGTTGGATCGGTAGCTAAATTATTCTGTGATGCAGGGATTGTCACCCTTACGGCATTTGTTAGTCCCTATCGTGCTGATCGCGACTCAATTCGTGCTGCGTTGGAAAAAGGGGACTTCTTGGAGGTCTTTGTAGATACGCCGATCGAAGTCTGTGAATCACGTGATCCCAAGGGACTTTATCAGAAGGCTCGGGCTGGTGAAATCAAGGACTTTACCGGGGTAAACGCCCCCTACGAAGCACCCGAAAATCCAGAGATAACCCTCAAAGGGGGAGATTCCAGCGTCGAAAAATTGGCCGACCAAGTCGTTCAATATCTGGTAGCAAAAAAGGTCATTTAAGCCTGACTCTTCGCCCGAATTGATGGTGCATGAATTTGATATCAATTAAATTTGAATTAGCTATTTGACGATACATTTCTAACTTCGCTATACTGCCCCCATGCTAGTTCCAGGGGTGGCCTAGCAGACAGAATTAGAAACAGAAATGGCCATCTCCGGGGAATAGTGCATTGTCATCGAATGCTAGCTCACGATTGAAGCTCAAAGAACGAATTCAAGAACGAATCGTAAATCGTGTTGGCAGCCGTGTAAGAAATCTTGATGTGCGAATCTCTGGCACAACCGTTCGTCTTCTTGGCCAGTGCTCTACCTCTTATAGCAAGAAACTTGTTCAACGTGTCGCCTCGGCACTCATTGAAGATGAGTCTTTAGTGAACGAAATCGTTGTCAAAGTTGAACAAGCGCAAACCGTTCGATAGCTTTCTCATTCTATCGACTCTTCAGCTAAAACGCCTTCAATTATGAAGCCCTCTTCGTAGAAGCCATCTATCTGGCCGGAACGTTCAACGAGCGGATTCAACTTTTCCGTGAGTTCTTTTTCACCGACAATAATTTCAGCGCCGATCATGATTGCGTACAGTGGTACGCCTTGAATCTGGGGCACACGAACTTTGACGAGATCTTTGTGTGAACATACAAGTACTTCCGCATCTGATCGCTTTGCAAGATTACCCAAGTGTTGGATATCTCCCGCCTTGTAGCCGTGATGGTCTGGGTACTCTTCCGTTGCAACTAGTTTAGCACCCAACGTTTCAACGGTGTGAAGGAATGCTTCGGGATTTCCAAGGCCGCAGAATGCCAACGTCGGTTTACTGTTGAGTTGATCTAATGCAATCCGCTCAAGCGCGTTGCCATTCTCATCAACCGGTAGTAGTCCAACTGGTTTAACGATTGACTCACACCAAACGGCCTCCGAGTTATATCGATTAACTCGCTCCCTAATTTCAGAGCGTTTCGATTCATCGACCATATTTGATCGAGTCAAGCAAACGATGTCGGCACGCTTCAGTGAACTAATCGGTTCTCGCAGCGCGCCGCGTGGAAAGACATGCTCAAAACCGAAAGGCTCCGTGGCATCGATCAATACAATGTCCAAATCGCGTCGAAGTCGACGATGCTGAAAGCCGTCGTCAAGCAATATTAACTGCGATGCGAGTTCATCCACGGCAACGCGGCCCGCTTCAACTCGGTCAGGATTCTGCAAATGGGGGACATCTGGCAGAGCATCCTCAAGCTCTAGCGCTTCATCGTTAACGCCCCGTTCATCAGCCCCATAGCCTCGACTAACAAGGGTTACGCGAATCCCTTGCTGACGAAACCAAGTGGCCAACCATTTCACCATCGGCGTTTTGCCGGTCCCGCCTAGCGTTAGGTTACCGACACTGATGACGGGAACATCTAGCTGGTGAGATAATTCTGGTTTGGTGTCATATCGTCGGTTCCGCCACCAGACCCCAATTCGGTAGGGTCCTTCTGCTATGAGTAGCAATAGACGCAACAAAGAAGCCAACAAGCCACGCCGCTTACCACTGACGAGATCATAAAAATCACGTGCACGCATGCTGCTACTTTAAAAATTAAATGGCAATTTGAAAAACTTAGTCAAACTGGGACCATCCTTACCGATCCTCAACCAGACTGTCGAGGGGAGTTTAATCCGACCAATTCCTTAGCAAGACATCATCAAACGTGTCTCCTCGTAGCGATCATGCCAATGTTAGCGGTATTTGGTGGTTCAAATTGCCCACCAAGATTGGGAATTCGTATCCTTCAGCATGCGTCAAATCCAACAAAATACCGATAAAGGCATATACTACTGATAGAGAAGATGTCGACTTCAACCCCCGATTCGCCGCCCGAATTATCCAAGCAGCCCGCTGCTGCGCAGAAAGGTTCCTCTCCGTCAGTCGATCCCTTCGTCGACAAGCAAATCGAACGGACACGTCGTCTTGTCAAATTGACAGATCTACTAACGACTGTCGGTAAGCTGACGGTCGGATTCATCGTCTTGCTATTAATTGCTGCCGTCGGGGAGCATTGGCTCGTGCCGGGAGGTTATGGCACGAACGAGAGGATGGCGTTTTGGGCAGTTGCCGTCATTGGTGGCGGCGTCTACTTCGCCCGAAATATCTTTCCACTGCTCACACATCGAGTGAATTCACTCTATGCAGCCGACGAACTGGAACGTGAAGCCCCCGAGCTAAAAAACAGTTTGGTCAATCTGCTGCAACTGCGTGAAGATGGGCACACTTCCGCAGCGATTCAAAAAACCCTCGAACGACAAGCCGCTCAAAGATTGGCTGGTGCCAAGCCTCAGGGAGTCGATCAATCTCACTTGATTCATGTCGGTTACGCTCTCGTTGCCGTTTTGGCTGTGACAGCAATCTATGTTGTCTTCTCGCCAAAGGATTTTTTCACCACCGCTGGAAGAGTGCTTTCGCCTTGGTCTGAATTAGCGGCACCAAGCCGGGTGAAGATAGAAAGCCTCACTCCCGGTGATACGACCCTTGCCCAAGGAGAACAACTCGAAATCTCGCTCAGCATCCTTGGTCTTCAGGGCGAAGAACAGGCCGAGCTGATTTATTCTTCGGATGATGGCCGAATTATTGAACGTCGCCTGGCACTGATTCCCTCTTCGGAATCTTCAATTGGTTATTCAATTCAAATACCGGGACTTATAGAACCACTTGGTCTTCAATCCTCGATAAGTTACCGCATCGAAGCCGGTGATGCTCGAACTCGTAATTATCAAGCGGACGTTTTAACAACGCCCGCGATTGCCCCGGTCTCGATTCACTTTGAATACCCAGCCTACACAGGCCTAGAAGATCGACATGTCGATCAAGGAGGTGACCTTCGTGGCATTGAGGGAACCAAAGTCAGACTTATCGCCGAGGCAAATCTTGAAATCG
>SPJK01098850.1_pt1 | contig 10051 bp, 7 predicted proteins | sample 3741771 | NCBI WGS metagenome assembly SPJK01 (sample SAMN10925997, study PRJNA522277) | cold seep metagenome | isolation source: Elba SIP-enriched marine methane seep metagenome, extraction at timepoint T2 | place: Italy: coast of Elba, Mediterranean Sea
AGCTGCTGCTGGCTACGCCCGTGCCAGTGAGGGCGGTGGCCACTAAACCCCGAAGGTTGTGGAAGTTCTGGGTGGAAGTGGTGAGTAGACTATTACCCACCGCGCCGCCGAGTCGGAAGGTCTCGCCCACATCAGGGCCGGCTCCAATACCTAGACCTAGGCGAGCGGCCACTACGTGATTATCGAAAACCGGAATATCCCAATAGTATCTGCCTTCGGCGGTGAAGACGAATTGCTCATAGTCACTGCCTAAACCTTTAGAAAGGGCAGAAAGGGCGCTGCTGAAGGAAGGTCCGCGCTCAGGAGAGATAGAATAGGGAAAGCGTCGGGTATTATTGTAAGTATACCCTAGAGATACCCGCGCGAACTTTCCTCCCTCTGGCAGTGAATAGAGCAGCAATGCCGGGGTCTCTTGCTGAATCAACTCTCTATTTTCGAAAGTGTAAGCCAAAGATAGATAGTGTCGCTGTAAAACTGGTAGGCCAATAGATATTCCTGCCAGCAAGCGCTGCTCAAAAAAAGTTCGGCGAGGGTTCGTTGATTCGGGGCAATAGAGTCTTCCGGAGATAGTTCGTCGCAGGTCGAATCCAGGACAAGCACCTTCGCCGCCGACCTCCATATAGGAGGTTCGATTGTAGCCCACATTGCTGGCCGAGCCCCAAACGCTAATGGTGGGTTCGTAGACATCGTTGGTATAAGAGACTAAGCCACCAAACAGTCCGCTATAGATGCCATAGTTAATGCTTGCGCCATATCGGTGAGTTCCTAAGGCGTCTTGTCCAAAATGGCTGAGTTGAAAGATAGTATCTGTATTGGTGGCTACGGCCGAAGCGGTGAGGTTCCAGTTGTCCTGAAAGGGCAATAAAGTATCCAGCGGAGAGTATTCTTCGTAGGCCCAACCTTCCGGTAGATCTTTAGCCAAAGGAAGAGGAACGTCTTTGAAGGGGGCTTTGGGAGGAATCGGTGGCGCTTCGAGTTTTCTCGGTGGCCACTGCCTCACCGTTTGATCGAGTTCGCTGGCTGGTGCTAGCTCGCTGGAAGCTTCCTGGGCGCTCTTGAGGGAAAAAGGCAGGCGGTAGACGTCAAAGCCATCTGCGGAATAGCCTCGGAAAACTATTGTAGAACTATCTGGTGTGAGACTTGGCTGAAAGGCTCCCGAGAGGACATTACTGACTTGGTAGAGCTTCTGGCTTTGCCAATCGTAGGCGTAGATATTGTAGATTCCGGTTCGATCTGAAGAAAAGAGCAGGTACTTTCCGTCGGACGACCAAGTAGGGTCGGTGTCTTGAGCTCGGTCGCGGGTGATCTCTCGGGTCAGCCTGCCTTGAAGGTCGTAGATAGCGATATCGCGCCGGCCGCCTTTAAAACGGCTCACTGCCAGATACTTCCCATCGGGAGAAAAACGCGGGCCGGAAAACTGGACGTCGGGTTCAGCAGGAACCAACACTTTTGGGCTAAACTTAGTTCCTGACTTATCCAGCTGGGCTAGAACTAGGCGGTTGGCACCGTAGGGCGTTTGCACAAAAACTATCTGCTTACCATCAGGGGAGATATCAGGGTCTCGTGCCCGTAGGCTACCTGAAGGGGCGATGAAGTCTCTGGTTGACTCCTTATCTGGAGATAGTTTTGCGAATTGATTATTCTTGATGTGATAGCGCAGTAAACTATTGTGCTGATAGAATCGTTGATTGATTTCGGTCTGCTGATAGTAAAAGGACTCACCGTCGGGGGCAAAGGCAATAGCTTGGCTGAGAGTATCATTCGCCAATACTTCTTCCTTTTTTCCATCCAAAGAGATCCTTCGTACCCGGGAACCATCTACCGGGGAGAAGGTGGAAAAGATTACCGCGGTTCCGTCGGGAGTGACTCTTGGGCCCACAGATTGCCCGCCGTGATAGGTGAGGCGCTGGGGACTACTGAGTGGCATAGAACCATTTTTGATGAGCTTCTGCTGCCTTTGAGCTTCAGAAAGCATCTCCTCGGCAAAACCTAGCCATAGAGACTCCATCGAAGTATCGAAGGCGGCTTTGGCGGCGAAATAGGTGACATAAGGTATCGGATTGGCGGCGTTGAGTTGGTGGTATTCGATGACTTTTTCTTCGCCAAACTTTTCGGCTAGCCATAGTTGAAACCTTCCTCCGAATAGATAAGGAACATTTCCAAAGGGCCAAATGGGGAAGGCGCGATAGGCTTGATCTATCCCGGGAAATCTATCTGCGAGGGCTGCCGTGCGAATGATCATCTCCGAGTAGCTACTACGTCCGCGCCCTGCGCCAGTGCTCACCGTTTCCTCGTAGACGGCCAAGCCTTCGGTGGACCAGGTGGGCGCATAACCATTGAGGGCGACATACTTTCCCAGGAGCAGGCGACCTATCCAGGGCAGCCCGTAGACCATGTCGATGTGATAGATGTGGGCCAATTCATGAATGAGGACTGAGTAGAGCCAGTCGTCGTAGTCTTCGAGGCCCGAAGTGCGCACTGGGGCGGTGACGTAGAGGGTCACCAGCTTGTTGGGCAAGACTGTCGCACTGCCGTTCGCAAAGTCGGTTTGGTCGTTTATGATGATGCTGATTTTTCCGGAAGGTTGATAGCCGTAGCGCTTGGCGAGGTAGGGACGCATGTCCTCAGCCATGCGAGCGGTGCGCAAGGCGAGGTGCCCATAACCCGGGGGATAGGTCACCAAATAGTGGGGTGTGCGTAGAGTCTTGTAGGAGATCGTTGGGTCATAAACGCCGGCAGCTTCTAAACGAAATGGGGCAAAAAAGGTTAATATCGTTAGTAGTTTGGCGAATCTTAAAGTCCAAGGCAGCACGCGCGGCTCACCCTAGGAGAGGCCCAGGTATGGGGCAAGGCCTAGGTCACCTAGACCGTCCCGGGTTTCCCTCGATGACGGTCTTGAAAGGGGACAAAGCGACCGCTTGCGTCACGGCTAAGCTCGTCATTGCGTTGACACTACCGGTGGCCTTGCATACCGTCCAATTCGTTTCCAGCGAGCAAACATGATTCAACCTTCCATGGCCAAAGGCCCTCCCGGGTGCGGTATGACCCGTTATGCAGAGACAGAATTACCTACAAGGTGGGGAACGGTGCACCTCTTGGTGTATCGCGAGGTGCATGATGGGGAGCCCGACGAGAACAAAGAACACGTAGCTCTAGTCTTCGGAGATCCGGACGAATTGGGCGATTCAGCCCATTGCCGAGTGCATAGTGAGTGTCTGACTTCCGAGGTCTTTGGTTCGCTCAAATGTGATTGCCGAGAGCAGCTGGAATTTGCCATCGAGCACATGAATGAGCGCCAACATGGAGTGATACTATACTTGCGCCAAGAAGGTCGCGGCATAGGTTTGGGCAATAAGATCCGAGCGTATGCATTGCAGGCTCAAGGGGCAGATACCGTAGAGGCCAACCATCGCCTAGGGTTTGATACCGACCTGCGCAGCTATGACATTGCCGCCGGTATGTTGCACGACTTGGGATTAAAGTCGGTTGAACTACTCACCAATAATCCCGAGAAGATCCAAGGTCTAGAAGAGTACGGAATTGCCGTTGAAGGACGGGTTCCGGTGTTGATCGAGCCCAATACTCACTCCGAGGGATACTTGGAGACCAAAAAAGAGAAGTGCGGCCATCTATTGAACGCACTGTCTAGTTTCTAAGTTCCCAAAACACATCTCGATACTTGCCTAAAAGCTGCTGGAGCGAGAGGGTCCGCCCATGGATACTCTCGACATCATCCAGCGTCCTCGTCGCAACCGAAAAAACGCGGTTATTCGGGCCTTTCATCGGGAAACTCAGCTTTCTGCCGAAAATTTTATCTATCCGCTCTTTATTCACGGCGGAACTGGTACCGAAGCCATTGCATCTATGCCGGGATGTTTCCGACTCGACAAAGAGGCGCTCTTCAAAGAAGTCGAAGGTGCCCTTGAGGATGGTGTGCGCTCGGTAGTGCTATTTCCGGCTATCGAAGAAGCGCTCAAGACACCTACCGGAGAAGAAGCTGGCAATCCTGAAGGTTTGGTACCTCAAACTATCCGAGATTTAAGAGACCGTTGGCCAGAGCTGGTGATCGTCACCGACGTTGCTCTTGACCCTTATAACTCCGATGGACACGACGGCATTGTGGATACCGAGGGACGGATCCTCAACGACGAAACTATCGAAGTATTAGTCAAACAAGCTCTCACCCAAGCCGACGCAGGTGCGGATATAATTGCTCCATCAGATATGATGGATGGCCGTGTAGGCGCGATTCGAGAAGGTTTGGATATAGCAGGTTTTGCTGATGTATCTATCCTTGCCTACACCGCTAAATATGCTTCTAAGTTCTATGGTCCTTTTCGGGATGCTTTAGACTCCGCGCCCAAAAGCGGGGACAAAAAGACCTACCAAATGGACCCTGCCAACGCTCGGGAAGCCCTGCGCGAAGCAGCCTTGGATGAGTCAGAAGGCGCGGATATGATGATGGTTAAGCCCGCAGGGCCATACTTGGACGTCATCTCCTTGTTGCGCGAGTCTACCACCTTACCCATCGCCGCCTATCAAGTCAGTGGCGAGTACGCCATGCTCAAAGCTGCTTGCCAAAATGGATGGCTGGAAGAAAAGGGAGTAGCTTTGGAGAGCCTGCTTTCTATCAAGCGAGCCGGTGCAGATATTATTTTGACCTACTATGCACGTCAGGCCGCGCGGTGGCTCAGAGAAGGCTAGAAGTATCTAGGAGATAGTTTGGAGAGGGTTTAGCCCCTCTCTAAATCAAAACTATTTGACTTCCCAGGTGGTGCCGGCGGGGCTGTCGATGAGTACCACGCCCATGGCGGCGATTTCGTCGCGAATACGGTCGGCGGCGCCCCAATCCTTGTCTTTTCGGGCCTGAGCGCGGTCCTTGATCAGTTGCTCTACGCGATTGCCATCGACCGAAGAGCAGTCCTTTTTCCGCTTATTGCACCACTCAAAGGGGCAGTCTTGCAAAATGCCCAGTAACCAGCCGCCCTTAACCAACGCGGTCTTAGTGGCCCGCTTTTCTTCGTCGGTACCGGCTGCATGGGCTTGTTTTAGCAGGTTGAAGATCTCCGCCAGAGCTTTAGGGCTATTGAGATCGTCCTCTAAAGCATCCACCACAGTTTGGGGTGCGGGCGCGTCGTTATCTATCTCGACCCCATCGAGCTTCTCAAGACCTTTGTAAAGGCGGTCTAAGTTGCCCAAAGACTCTTCAATAGTTAGGGGCGACCACTCCAGCGGCTGGCGGTAGTGGGCGGAAAGCAAAGCTAAGCGTAGAGCCTCACCTGGCACGTAATCACGCAAGCGATGAACTAGGAAGAGCCGTTCGGTTTTCTCCTGCTCATCGATAGTATTGTCGGCCGAGCCGAAAATGTCGGACTTGGAAGCTTTTTTGCCGTTGAGGGTCAAAAAGCCGTTGTGAGTCCAATAGCGAGCATAAGTTTTGCCGCCGTGGGCACATACGCTCTGGGCAATCTCATTTTCGTGATGGGGGAAGATGAGATCGATGCCACCGGCGTGAATGTCGATAGTTTCGCCTAGGTGGGTTTCGATCATAGCTGAGCATTCGATGTGCCAGCCAGGGCGACCGCGGCCCCAGGGGCTGTCCCAACCGATTTGGTCTTCGTTGGAAGGTTTCCAAAGTACGAAGTCTGCGGCGTTCTTCTTGTAGTCGGCGACCTCGACTCGCTTTCCCGCATGAAGGTCTTCTAAACTATGTCCAGATAGTTTGCCGTAGTCATCGTAGGAGGTGACATCGAAGAGAACGTGGCCCTCGGACAAATAGGCGTGGCCCCGCTCGACGAGGTTGCCCACCATGGCGATGATCTCATTCATGGTGCCGGTGACCTTGGGCTCAATAGTTGGCTCAAGCACCTGCAGAGCACCCATGTCTTCGCGATAGATCTGAGTGAACTTCTCAGTGATCTCAGAAATATCTACGTTCCGGCTTTTGGCGGCGTCGATGATCTTGTCGTCGACGTCGGTAATGTTGCGGGCGTAGACCACATGATCTTTGCCGAAGCGGTTGAGCAGCACTCGGTAGAGTACGTCAAAAGCCACTGCAGGCCGTGCATTGCCGATATGCGCATAGTTATAGACCGTAGGCCCACAAGCGTACATGGTCACTCGCTTGGGGTCGGTGGGCTCAAATTCGTCCTTCTGACGGCTAAGAGTGTTATGCAGGCGCATTGCCTACCTAGTTCTGCAACAAACCACCAAAAAGGCAAGGTGTTTGATTTCATGCTGGAACACCTAGGGGACGGTGAATCGGAAAAATCCGCAGAATACTGCTGCTTTCCCTGGATACGCAGAAGCTAGAACTCTCGGAATTGCCCTGGCATGGTCCGCCTAACCTAGTACCGAGATAGTTTTTTGCGCCCGAGTAGGAGCAGCCCCGAGATAGTTAACAATAGTATTAACCACGGCCATATTCGGTGCCATGTGTCCTGTTTTGGCGGAGCTGAGGCCGATTTGCGGGTTAGCTGGAAGTTTAGCCTTCCTTGCTTGATGTCTGGTCTCTTGGTTTCTTGGCCTTGTTGAATGAGCAAAGCCTTGGTCTGGGTGGACGTTTGCGCCAGCTCGGGAAAATCGACCTTGATGACTAGATTGGACTCTTCCGACGGCAAAACATAGGTTTTGAGGACCTCCAACAAATCGTGTTCGCCGGCTTGAAGGATGAGTTTGCGGTGCACAGAGGCAGATAGTTGGTCAGAACTCACCATCCACATGATCGCTGCCAGCGAGCCGGGCATATCCTGCCCAGATGTCTGTAGGAGGATACGCTGGTCGAGGGGGCTTTGCAGGCAGTTGTAGACCAACTTTTGCTGCTTGGGATCTGGCGCTTGTCCGGGTTTGAGCGCCAAACCGCACAGGCGGTTCACCAAAGGCAAAGTGAGCTGATAGCCACCGATGACTCGGCGGTCCTCAACCTTCAGGCCCAGTTCTACCTGTTCCGAGCGCCCCACATGAGCCTTCCCCGATGCCGAAGAAAGGACCAGCGTCAGAGCTAGGAGTCCGCTTTTGCAGCGAGCCATCTTCGCAGCCAGAATAACTTAAGATAGGCTGCTTCTGCCGGCGATTTCGAGAAATATCTATGAAGACTTCAAATAAAAAATGGGCGGTAGCGAGTCGGCAGGTGCTTCTCGAAGAAGGCAGCCAGGGCTTTAAAGTAGAGCCGGCGGTTATTTGGGGCGAAGGCGCCACTATTAGCCAGGTGGAACTCATCGAAGGGGATGACTATCTGCAGAAGACCTCTTCTATAGCTGAGCAGGTCCAATTTTATGACCTAGGTAAGTATCTCGTGAGTCCAGCTTTTATTAATGCCCATACTCATTTGGCTTTGGTGGCTTTGCGAAGCCTCGACCTATCTGAGGCGATTGCTGGGAACATGGTGGAGCAGTTCTTTTTTGCCTTCGAAAAGAAGATGACTCCCGAAGATGTTAGAGCTTTTACGCTTTTGGGCGCCTACGAGTCTTTACTCAATGGCGTAGGATTAGTTTGGGAGCACTATTACCATAGTTCTGCATTAGTAGAGGCTTTTCAGGAGACAGGTCTGGCAGCGGTGGTCGCGCCTACTTTGCAAGATCTAAGGGGCCCCGGTGTTCCGCTTCTAGAAGAGGCCCTAGAACACACCCAAATTATCTCTGTAGATACTTCTTTGGCGGATAAAGGTATCTATGCAGCGCTTGGTCCCCACGCCACTGACACGGTCAGCGGTTCTTTGTGGGGCGAGATCTTGGCTTTGAGCGAAAAACATCAGCTGCCAATACATGCGCACCTTTCCCAGTCTATTGAGGAGTATCGCCGTTCGTTGGAGAAGAATGCTTGTACACCCACGGAATGGCTGCAGGGGATGGGAGTTCTATCCGAAGCCGCCTCGGGAGTATGGGCCCACGCCATCTATTGCTCCCAAAGTGACCTTGAACTATTGAAGGCAGGAAGCAATCAGCTGGTTTTTTGTCCCTATTCTCAACTTATTTTCGGCTTCCCGGCGCGGGCAGACCTATGGATGCAACAAGGGATTCCTTTTGCAGTGGCCACTGATAGCGCAGCGAGCAACGATAGTATGCATCTGCAAAAGGAGCTAAGATACTTGGAGGGCATGAAGCATGGGGGCGCTAGTTATGATCCTGGCTATCGTGATTTTCTATCAGGGGGTGGGCTTGAAAAGGCCGAGGCCGCTTGGAGAGCGCGTAATCAATCTGCGGTAGCTGATGTAGCGGTGGACAGCTGGCTACATCATGTCTGGCGCATTCCTGGGCGGATGCATCCTAGATTTACTGCAGGAACTATTCAAAGAGGTGCTTTGGCAAACTTCTGCTTCTGGGATTTACAGCATCCTTCGCTGTGGCCTGCCCACGAGCCGGCGCGTGCTCTGGCACTTTCCGATAGTTCGGCGGCCCTCCAAGGGATGATGGTTTCTGGCAAAATGATCGGTGAGGTGGGGAACTACGCCGAGAGCTTGTTAGATAATTCAGACTATCGAAGTATGGCCAAAGAAGCTTCTAAACGAGTGAAGAAACTCCTGTAGAGGTTGTTTAGGCTAGACCGGGCCGCAATCCCCAGCCCGAGTTTTCAGCATCATCGTCGGCGAAACTATGGTCTTCTTGCAGTAGCATAGTTCCCAGATGCCCGGCTACCAGACTCAAGCGCTCAGCAACATCGTGTTGGTCGAGAATCTGTTGCTGTTCGACCGCATCTTCTAAGACGGCTGCGGCAGTGGTGTCTGCTAGGCGACCTGGGTCGGTGATTTCGTTAAGAGTATTGGTGAGTTCTAGGCTCAGGTTATTGGGTTGTGCGCTCATATGTTGATACATGGAGCGAATAGAGGCCATGGTAGATTCAAGGCGGCTGCGGGAAGTTTCTTCGGGGTAAGTATCTGCTAGAAGGCGGGCCTTGGCTCTTCTAAAGGCTTTATCAGGTTCGTGCTCGTTCTTCAGACAAACTCTGCCTATGCCCTCTACAACTATGTTGTAGCGCCCGTCTGGGAGGCGAGCGGAGCGTTTGAGGCTGCCCAGGCCGGCGATCTTATAAAGTGGGGGACGACCGTGACTATCGGGAACACCGGACTCATTGAGCATGGCGATAGCTATGAGGCGGTGGCCCTCGATACACCATTCCATCATCTTTCGATAACGAGGCTCGAAGATATGTAGGGACACCAGAGTTCCCGGAAGTAATACGGTTCCGGGCAGAGGGAAGATAGGTAGCTCTTGGAGAGCGTCGTCGGGAATAGTTGTAGGATCTATCTCAGACATGGTTCTTTCCCTCCAGGGGAAGTATCTTGCCAGGGTTGAGGATATCCAAAGGGTCGAGGGTTTTCTTGAGACTGCGCTGCAGCGCTATCTTAGCCGGCGGATGTTCAAGGGGCAGATAGTCGCGCTTGAGCAAACCAATGCCATGCTCACCAGAAAGGGTACCTCCAAGCTTCACTGTGCGCTGTAGGAGGTCGGTGATGGCGGCACGACCCTGTTTTTCTTGGTCGCCATCAAACAATACATTCACATGCAGGTTACCGTCGCCGGCATGTCCGTAGGCCGCCACCCGAACGCCATGGGTTTGAGCGATGTCTTCGGTCTCAGCCAGCATGGCGGGAATGTGTGAGCGGGGAACCACAATATCCTCAGATATCTTTCTGTCGGCTGTGGCTTTAAGTGTCATGGAAAGCACGCGCCTAGGGGCCCAGATCTTTTCCCGTTGCGCTTCATCTTGGGCCACACGCACATCCAGCGCGCCTTCGGAGATACATTGCTCGGCTGCTCTAGATAGTTCCGAAAATGCGAGTTCTTCGGTGGCGGCGTCGGTTTCAGCGATCAGCAGGGCCCCGGCATTATCCGGAAAGAGTCCGGGGTTTTTGTCACGAATGGCAGCCAGGGCGTTGTGGTCCAAAAGCTCCATTGTGCGCGGCACCACGCCGGCCAGAAATACTTTGGTGAGAGCGGTAGAGGCGGCCTGGGCATCCTTGAAACTAATTAGGGCGGTGCAGATAGATTTGGGGCGGGGAATGAGTTTGAGACAAACTTGGGTAATGACTCCCAAGGTGCCTTCGGAGCCGATC
>SPJK01022449.1_pt1 | contig 10050 bp, 8 predicted proteins | sample 3741771 | NCBI WGS metagenome assembly SPJK01 (sample SAMN10925997, study PRJNA522277) | cold seep metagenome | isolation source: Elba SIP-enriched marine methane seep metagenome, extraction at timepoint T2 | place: Italy: coast of Elba, Mediterranean Sea
CATCGCAGGCAAGCTTGCCTCTGAAGTGCTTGATTACATTACACCTTTTGTCAAACAAGGCGTTACGACAGAAGAACTTGATCGCCTATGCCACGCGTACATCGTGAATGTGCAAGAAGCGATTCCAGCGCCCTTAAATTATGCGCCAGATGGTCACACACCCTACCCAAAATCCATCTGCACATCGGTAAATCACCAGATTTGTCATGGCGTACCAGGCGAAAAAAAGCTAAAAAATGGCGACATCATCAATATTGACATCACTGTGATTAAAGACGGATATCATGGCGACACCTCGCGCATGTTTCATGTTGGTGAAACGTCTATTCAAGCAAAACGCTTATCAGAACTAACTTATCAAGCAATGTGGCATGGCATCCAACAAGTGAAACCAGGTGCAACACTAGGTGATATTGGTCATGCAATCCAAAACTTTACTGAGAAAAATGGCTTTAGTGTTGTGAGAGAGTTTTGTGGTCATGGTATTGGCAAAAAGTTTCACGACGAGCCACAAGTATTACATTACGGCAGACCGAACTCAGGCGTCACTTTAAAGGAAGGGATGATTTTCACGATCGAGCCAATGATTAATGCTGGCAAGCGCGACATTAAGCATATGCCAGACGGCTGGACTGTTGTCACTAAAGACAGAAGCCTGTCTGCACAATGGGAACATACCATTCTAGTCACGAATACTGGCTTTGAAGTCTTAACTGTTTCAGCAGGCACGCCAGCAGCTCCCACATTACAATAAACGCCTTAACAGCATACTTTAGGTCATCACCACATCATGTCGATAGAAACAATTAAAGCTTGGCGCACAGCGTTAAAAACAGCACAAAGTCAGCTAGAGCAAGCATTCTTTGAAAATCTTAACCCAGCAAAGCTATTAAAAGAACACACGAAACTCATCGATCAACTACTGGTGGATGTTTGGCAAGAAAGCGGTTTAACACAAGAAGTATGCTTAATTGCGGTTGGTGGCTATGGTCGCGAAGAACTTTTTCCACACTCTGACATCGACTTATTAATCTTAGTGCCTGACCATGTCTCGGAAGAGCAAAACAAGCAAATAGAAACTTTAATTGGTGTATTTTGGGATTTAGGCCTAAATATTGGCCATAGCGTCCGAAGCTTGCAAGAGTGCATTGATGAAGCGAGTGACGATGCAACTATCCAGACCAATTTATTAGAAGCGCGCTACTTATGCGGAAGCGAAACGACCTATAGCGATTTTTCAATAAAAATTAGTCAGCAGCTTGATCCCGCTAGCTTTTTAGAAGCTAAAATTGCTGAACAAAAAAGCCGCCATAAGAAATCAAATAGCACAGGCTACAATCTAGAGCCCAATATTAAAGAAAGTCCAGGTGGGCTGCGCGACTTACACGCCATATTATGGCTGGCACAAAGCCAAGGGCTTGGTAACACATGGGCCGCTTTAGCTAAAAACGGCGTTATCAATAAAACCGAGCTGAGTGCCATCAAGAAGCACGAGCGTAACCTCAACACTTTGCGCATTCGCTTGCACTACCTAGCAAAACGCAGTGAAGATAGACTGCTGTTTGACTTTCAAAATGAGCTCGCTGCTAACCTTGGCTTAAAAAACACAAGCAGCAAACGGGCAAGTGAACAACTCATGCAAAGTTATTATCGCAGCGTCCGTTACATCATGGTCATGAATGAAATACTAACCAAGGCCTTTGCGAATGCGAATATGGCCAACGAGCCTAAAACAGTTGTTAATGATGATTTTGTTGCACAAAATGGTTTTCTAGAAGCCATCTCTGCGGATTTATTTGAACAAAGACCAAGTGCTATTTTTGAGTCATTTTTATTATTACAAACAAAAACAGGGCTAACAGGCTTTGGACCGAACTTAATCAGACAGATACTAGACGCGAACAAGCTAATTACTAAAACGTTTAGAGAGTCATCCGAGAATCAGCAACTATTTCTAACAATACTGAAACAAAAGGTTGGTGTACACCATAGCATTCAACGCATGAGCCGTTATGGTGTTTTGGGTCAATATATACCAGCATTTGGTAAAATAACCGGACAAATGCAACATGATTTATTCCATGTCTACACCGTTGATGCGCACACCATTAATGTGCTTGCCAACTTAAGGCGCTTTAGCAAACCTGAGCTTGAACATGAATTTCCTTTATGTAGTGAATTATTTGCGAAGTTTGAGAAACCATACCTACTCTACCTCACTGCGATCTTCCATGATATTGCTAAAGGCCGCGGCGGCGACCATTCAGAGCTTGGTAAAGTAGATGCAAAACGCTTCTGCCAAGCGCATCAGTTACCTCCTGAAGATACGGCACTGGTCGTGTGGTTAGTTGAAATGCACTTGCAATTGTCCAAAGTAGCGCAAAAATCAGACCTATCAGACCCAGCTGTCATCGCAGAGTTCGCCAAGCTAATGGAAACGGAATCACGCCTCACAGCGCTGTATTTGTTTACAGTATCTGATGTGCGTGGCACCAGTCCTACTGTTTGGAACGCTTGGAAAGCCCAATTGCTAGAAAGCTTATTCCTGGAAACTAGAAAAGTGCTGAACGACAAAACGTTCACAGTTGCTAGCGCGCTTGAGGATCGTCAAGCAGAGGCTGCGAAGCAACTCAAGAAATATGACTTGGAAGCAGAAGCATATCAACAGTTTTGGGATGTTGTAGGCGAGGAATATTTCTCTCGCTATAACAGCCATGAAATTGCTTGGCAAACAAGACTACTGATTCCGCATGTAAATACAGAAAGTCCTATTGTGCGCTCACACTTAAATCGAGAAGGCAAAGGGATCGAAGTCATGGTTTACGCACCTAATCAACAAGATCTATTTGCTAGAATCTGCAACTTCTTTGACCGGATTGGTTACTGTATTGGTGAAGCCAGGGTTTACACGACCAGTCATGATTATGCGCTAAACACATTCCTCATCCTAGAAGATGCAATAGCAACGGAAGTCAGCTATTCAGGCTTGATTAAACACATTGAAGAAAACCTGCAAGAGAAAATAATAACCACAAGCCCTGCTGAAGGCCCAATCAAAGGCCGAATTGATCGCCAGGTCAAACACATGCCGATTAAAACGACCGTGACCTTTGAAACGGAGCTGGAAAGCAATTACCAAATGCTAGATATTGTCACAGGTGACCGCCCAGGCCTATTAGCCAGCGTTGCATTTATCTTCCTTGAACATCAAGTAGAGATACATAATGCAAAAATCAATACACTCGGCAACCGCGCTGAAGACACATTCTTAATTTCTAATAAACAGGACGAGCCACTGAGTGCAGATCAAATGCGCGACTTAAAAACAGCGTTAGAGACGCGTCTCAATGCCGAAGTGGCTAATGCTAACTAAACTGGTAATGTTTGTGCAGTGCTTTTTTTACATCCCAAACACAAGATAAACCTTTGGGGAAAGTCACTAAATCACCTGTGCCAAAACTCACTGGTTGACCGCCATCAGGCGTAACAGTCACTTCGCCCTCGAGAATATAAGCCACTTCTTGACTGTCATAATGCCACGGGAATGTTGACACTTCTTTTGACCATGTAGGCCAACCCTTTACGCCAAGCGCGAGCAGCGTTTCTTCGCTCGGCTTTTCCACTTTAACTGTCATCACCAAGCCCTCTTTAACATGATTTTTAGGCAGTTGCCTTTTTTAAAAATGTGTCGTAATCCGTATTAATAACGTAGTCAGATGCACCTTTATCCGATATTACTTTACTAGGATTGCCAACAACTACCGCATTGTCTGGGATATCTTTAGTTACAACCGCATTACCGCCAATCACAACATTATTGCCTATTGTAATTTTACCAATCAACAATGCCCCCGGGCCAACATACACGCCATCCTTAAGAGTAGGCGCCCCTTGCTTTTCCCCTCGCCGAGTAAAGCCGAGCGTTACGCCGTGACAAAGCACAACATTTCTTCCTATTATGCTGTGTTGACTAAAGGTCGTACCGAATACATGCCGAAACTCAAAACCAGGCCCGACGGTAGCTCTATAATTAATATCAGTAACTAACGTCCACTTATAATAACTGTAAACAAGCTTTGGTAGGAAAAGCAACAAGCTATTACCTTGGAAATGATTCGCCACGCGAAACCAAAAGGTGAATTTGAAACCTTTATTTGTAAGTAAATTCCTTAACAAGGCAAGGTTTGAGATCTCACCATTATAGCGATATAGATCGCTTTTTATTAAGTAAATTAAATGCTGAATACTACCGTTTGATTTTTGCATAAACATGCTCTAACTGAGGGATAACCGTCTGGTCGGAAAATGATTCTTTCACGCGCTTTTTGCCAGCTTTAGCTATCGCATTTCGATATCTATCATCTAAACCGAGTTTAATTAACGCTGATGATAAGGCCGACTGGTCACCTGGTTCAATTAAAATACCATTTTCACCATTTTGTATAAGCTCAGGGATGCCACCAACTGTGGTCGTAACAACAGGCACTTCATATGACATGGCTTCTAATACACTCATGGGCAACCCTTCATTGTATGAAGGTAACACAAAGACATGTGCAAGTTCGAGAAACGATTGCTTTTCCACTTCATCAACCCAGCCTAAAAACTCAACTGCATGGCTAATACCTAGGCTGGCTGCCAACTGTTTTGACTTCTCGATTTCTCCATTACCACCAATTAAGAGTTTTGCTGTTGGGCTTTTTTTCAGCACTTCGGGCCAGGCTTTCAATAAATCAAACACGCCTTTTCGCTCACCTAAAATACCCAAAAACAAAACATTAAAATCATCCTCACTTTTCTTTTTGCTTGCTCCTGTCGGCATCGTCACGTAATTATTAATGACGATGACATTGGCCTTCTCAGCAGCACCTAATATAAACGTTTTCCATGACTCTGATAAAACAAGCACAACATCTGTATTCTCTAGCGCCCACTTAACCAACCTTTTACCACTATTAGGCAGCGCTTGATAAAAGGTCTTCATTTCAGACCCGTGCAAGTGCAATATAGATGGCACACCCAACAACCTGGCAGTGGTGATGAAAAGGTTTTTACGCCAAAAGCTGCCACGCATGGCTGCATGTACATGCATAAAAGAAACCTTGCCGCGTAAGATTAAATAAATCATCTGGAAATAAGCACTGGCTGCTGTTATTAACTTAATAAGCCAGCCGCCCTCACAGTGCGTCCACAACCACCTAAACTGCCACCGATCAAATAAGCCATCACGTTGATAAGCTTCTACTACTGATCGCATCCCACCCCGTGCTTGTGTGCAAACCATTACAGGCGATTTAACTATCGTTTTATTCATTCCATTAATTCTTCATTTTATTGTCATGTTCTTTTCAGCACTTTTGCACTTCTTTTCCTATACTTCACATACCTTAATATTGGCGATACAAACCAATACACCACTTTCATCCACCATGACTGTTCCACAATAGGCTGAGCACTTTCAGTATAGTGCTTCTTCAGTATCTTATGATGCCGAAAGGCCAGTCCTTTCGCTTCATAAATGCTATATTCAAAACCAATATCTTCATTAGAATTTAATTGGCGGCTTGACCACTTCTGTTTCACGGCATGAATTGCTAATGTGTATGCAATAGGACCTGTAACACTTAACACTCCCCAACCACCGACATGATGCAGTATAGGGTTGTAGCATACGATATTGTTGCTTACATTTTCTATGACAGCTTTTAAATATGGGTGCCCTTTAGCCGATATGATAAACCACTGTTGAAACTCGCCTTTGCTGCTTACTTTGGTCACAGGCTTATGAAGCCCCATTCCCTCATGAATCTCTCCAACTGCGTTTTTCCAATGGGATAACACATACAAATCATCATCATTAATTACCTCGTCGAGGGGTTGTTTTATTGTACTTTTCAAGTCCAAATAAACACCACCCTCGTTATATAACAACAGATACCTAAAAAAATCAGCTTTAGCAGCACCATAAGCTGGTGAAATGCGTTCATATAAATTAATTAATGCTGGGTAGTGGCTATTTATATACGTTTTAACTGCCGCTTCATCATAAAGCCGGTATTCCCAAGTAGGATTTAATGCTTTTAGCTTACTGATGTTGTCATTAATCTCTTGTGGGAAACCAGCGTAATTAATTGCAATTTGATGAATCACTTTTGGTACCTTTTTACCGAAAGCTCGCTCTTCTACAAACCCATAATCTGCTGGTTTATTCAATGTGTCCCGTAAGTTTTTTATCGTGTTTATTATCTCCATCGCTTAATCTACAATCAACCCTGAAGCACCAAAAGCAGCGTTAGCTACTTCATCAAAATCAGTCCCCCTAACAACTGGCCCCAACCATAAAACATTAGTTTGCTTGGGAGAGGTTGATCTGTAATAGCCCACACGCCAATAATGTACGATATTATCTATAGAACAGGAAGGACAACTCACCAAATCCGTCGGAATATGTTTTGTCGTTTGCAGGGTCGGGATCTTAGATAACTGCAGCATAGTTTTAAAGTTTTTTTCATTATGATTTCGACGATATACTTTCACATGACCGCTATTATCTTCTGTCCATAAAACATCTAAAATAAACTGCACCCACTGCCCTCTATTCAACCGCCCATTTTCAAACGAAAAGGATTGGTTATCTTTCTTACGAAACTCTTTTTTCCCTGCACGGCTATTCGAAACAAATTGCATCAACTCCCCTGCATTCATTTCCAGTGCAAACTTACTTCCCGCAGTAAACATTAACGCTGGTGGTGAGTTAAATGCATTAGGGCTATGTAATTGCATAAATGAACCCCACTTTACATGCCATTTGTCAGCACCCTCTGCTTTCGGTGGCAGCCAATCCTTGCTAACTTTTACAGATATTGCATAGAACTCGCGACCACTTTGCTTGGTAACTGGTAACTTTTGATAATCATCTCCCAGCATTTTATACATTTCAGCACGCTCACCACTATGTGCCCTTCTATGATCTCCAGAGCGCACTTCAAACCTAGCAACCACCCCTTGATGAGGGCTAGTTAAATCTTTTTCCAGCTGGATACGCTCTGGTGCATGGCTTGTATTAAATATCCATAGATGTGGCGCTGGTTTCCCTGGCCAGAAAGCCGTAAAATCAGTCCAGCCATCGACTTTCGTTGGTTTGCCTAACGGTTTACCATTCTTCCATCCAGTTTCATCATAAAAGGGACCGATGTAATTTGCCCAGTCACCATGAAATAAAATTTCCGCATGCGCTTTTGTAAACGTCAGTAGGCAAACCAAACAGGCAAAAGTCGCTTTGATGAGTTGCATTTTAAAGTCCATTAGCTATTTTTCACTTTTAGATAAACCGCTTTAATCAATGATCGCATCCAATCTCGACACTTCCGGTATCCGCCTAAAATGTAATTGTCGAAATGTATTTGATAGGCAAGCTCATCAACGCCTTCGCTAACTAATCGCAAGTAATGAAAATACTGATTATATTGGTTAAGCATTACTCTAAATCCTCGCACTCGGTTTGACACGTTGCCACCATGCACAAGTTGCAACCACATGGGCCTGTCACTCACATGGATAACTTCTGCAAACTGATGTAAGTCAGTATGACTAATTGCCAGAATGCTAGAAAAATTCGCATCAAAGCTCTCAAATAAGGAAGTAAATGGATTGCTTTTATCTTGATATTCATACAAAGCATGTTTACTGTTTCTAGATAGCAGAATCAATCCATTATCAAAATTAATCACACTTTTATCTTTCAGCTTACTGGCAATAGCTTGTGTTTCTTCAACATAACTAACGGATAAAACATCATCACTATCTAGTCTTGAAGTCAGTAACATCGTTTCACCTCCATACTGTTTAAAGAGTATTGGGCGTATTTTTGTCAAATCAAACACGTCGACGTAAACCGGGTTAAAAGAATAGACTTTTGTAAGCGCCTCAATTTTAGATTTATATTCTATTGGCGTATTTGAATCAAAAAAAACCACCCAAGAGAATGCTTGATTCGTTTGCATTGCCACACTTGGCAAACATACCTCTTCAAATAGTTCAAACCGCGTATTAAGCCAGTCGTTATTTAGATTAACTTGGCCCTTCCACCCAGGCATAACAACATTAAAACGCGTAAGAATAAGATGCTTCATATATTGTGCCTATTTTGTTTAGAAACTTTACTCAATAAACTATAGTAGGCATCCGCTATTTTAGCCTCTGAAAATTGTTGGGCACGCTCAGTTTGATTTGCAGGGGGAAATATATTGTTATCTGCTATTTCACGCATGGCATTTGCCATTGCATGATAATCTCCAACAGGTACTAGCTTCCCATATTGTCCATTTACTAAAATTTCTGCTGGGCCATGATTGCAATCTGTGCTCACTACTGGCAAACCAAATGCAAGTGCCTCAACGATCACATTACCAAAACCCTCCCAAGCTGAGCTTAAAACAAAGATATCTGCCTTTTGGTAATACACTGCAACCTCCTCTGTAAAACCAACAAATTCAATATTGCTGCTTAACTGGTTTAATGCAATAGCCTGATCTAACTTCTGTTTTTCAACATCATCATGCACGCCACCGACAATAATTAATCTAGCATTGGTTGTTTCCATCAAAATTTGAAATGCTTTTATTAGTGTCAAATAATCTTTTTGCTTAGTTATCCTCCCCACTGCTAGCACAACTGGCGTTTCACTCTTAGCGACCGACCCACTTTGTTTAGGCTGTCTATTAAACCTTACTGGATTATGTATATAACTGAGGTTTTTTGTTGGCAAACCCATGTTTGCTAACTGCGATGCAATACCAGCAGATACGGCCAGCACATGATCAGCAAAACGGTATGCAAATTTAACGTACAAAAACAATTTAACTCGCCTGATTAGTGAAGCATATTGCCAGTGCTCCTTCAATGACGCATGCTCACTGACAATCACTTTGGTATGGTTGCGTGCTATTTTTGTAGAAATAATCGCAGCAAAATTGGTGTCAGTATATGCAGATATAAGAATGTCAGGCCTTTCTTTATCTATATATTTTCTTAGTGGTAGTATTGTTTTCAGCGTGTTACTACAACCTAGATTTATTAACTTAAAACCTTTATCAATAACAAGCGACTCTGTGCTACCTACACCAGCCTTATCAACGATGAATTGTATTTCACATTGATGCTTTGTTGCTAGTTCATTGGCAACCGACAAAAAAACACGCTCAGCACCACCAAACCCCATCTTCGATATTCTGAAGGCCACCTTCATTCTGGACGACCTGTAAATCTACGAAAAAGTTGTCTGAAAAATTTATACTGAGATGGGTAAAATAACACAGCAAGTACCCTTGGGCTTACATTAAAGTAGGCTGGCCAAAAAGTACGGAGCTTAAACAAATCTTGTTTAACTGCCCTAGGTAAGTTCAGCTCACCACTAAGCTTACTTTGGCAACTCGTGATTGCAAAAGCAATGGATAGGCGAAAGTATTTATAGCGTCTAACATCACTTTTAGGAACCTTCTGATAAAACTCTACAAGCCTGTCTATATAATCATCTTTGACCAAAAATGTTGCGCTCTGTTCGTTAACCCGGTACCCATAAATAGCATCATCAAGTACAACGATTGTATTAGCTTGCTCATATAAGTAAGGGATAGTCATTAAATCCTCACAAAAGCGAACATTATCGGGAAAGCGAACCCCCTTAAACAAATCCTTTTTGAAGACCCGCGTCCAAGGATACCATTTAGCAGTACTATAGACTTTATCTATCACTTTAGAAACTTCATGCCGACCAAAACACCTATTTGAGTAGACTGGCAACTGTTGATCAAACACATGTGTCGAAGCAGAAAACCGTTTAAATCCAAATTCAATAATCTCTACATTCAACTTAATAGCTTTTAATAGGGTTTGCACATAACCTGCTAAAGCAAGGTCATCGGCATCCATGAAACCGAGGTAATGCCCTTTCGCATGATCGATCCCTAAGTTTCTTGCTGCTGAAACACCATGATTGGCTTGCGCGCACAAAATAAGTTGTTTTCGTTTCAAATGCTCTTTAAATGTACG
>SPJK01060415.1_pt1 | contig 10047 bp, 6 predicted proteins | sample 3741771 | NCBI WGS metagenome assembly SPJK01 (sample SAMN10925997, study PRJNA522277) | cold seep metagenome | isolation source: Elba SIP-enriched marine methane seep metagenome, extraction at timepoint T2 | place: Italy: coast of Elba, Mediterranean Sea
AGGAATTTGAAAGAAGCCCTCAGCATCGAGATAGTTCCGCACCCTATCGGCGATTTGGGTCCAAAGGCTGGCAAAGGTCTGCCGATCTTTGGCCTCAAGCTTAGGATGCTCAATGAGCCGATCCTCCACTTGGTGGCAAAACTCGGCCAAACTCTCCAGACCATAGGCCGCGGCATTGCCCTTGAGGGTATGGATGTCCTGGCGAACTATATCAGTAGTGTTTTCTGGACTCGAAATAGAGCTAGTCAGTCGTTCGGTTTCTAAGAAGAACTCCTTAAAACCACTTCGGTCTGCCAGCAGGCGATCGAGTAGGCCAGATAGTTCTCTTTGTTGCTGTTCAGAGCGCTCGGTATTAAGTAGTTGGGTCACATCGTTGAGCAAAACAATTACCCGCTCCAGCTCGCCTTCCTCGTCTTCAAAGTATCGATACTCTAAATTGAGCACCTTTTTGCCGTTACTTAAGGTCTGAGGAAGCTGCTCTAGATAGCAATCTACCGGTAGAATGCCTTCGCTTATTGATAGCCATCCAGCCTCGAACCAGTCCGAACGACGTGAGTCAAAAGGTTCTAGATAGTTCCAGAAGAAATCCCTAAGTCTAGGTGTCCCCAGCCAGCTCTCAACGATTTTAGAGTGTTCCCCCACCATTTCCCCTCCGGGATTGAGTAGGACATAGCCCTGGTCGACATTTTCTAATACCAGCTTTAGGTCTTGATTGGAGCGGCGAACCTGAGCCCGCTCCTGCTTGATCAAAGCCGCTAACTTATTAAAAGCGAGAGCCAAAGTACCTATCTCGTCATTATTGAGGGAAGAAGGATCTACCGGCTCGCCTTTTTGTAGTCGTTCCATATTCTTCATCAAGCGCCGGGAAGGGGTGATCAGATATCTTCGGGTGACCAGATAGATAGTCACGAAGAAAAGACTAATGAGTCCCGCGACTATTCCAAATACTTTGTGCTCATGGGCGCGTAAGCCAGCGACTTCTCGTTCGATACTGAGATAGATGGCCAGATGACCGGGCTTTTTTCCGGGAATGATGATGGGACCTTCCAGGAGCAGATAGTTGGATTCTATCCGATTTTCGGCCTTTAGTACGCCAATTGCTTTTTCCCCAGCTTCGCTAAAGAGGGGAGTCCCGATGCGACGAATAGATAGTTCATGGAGGCTGCGGTTAGGCGAAAGCTTAGGCAATGAGTGAGAGCGGTAAAGTTGCGCAAATGGGGCATTGTCCTGAATCCAGATAACTATCCCCAATAGTTCTTGATGCTCTTGCAATAGATTGAGCACATTTTGTGTTGCCGACTGATTCTGGGCAGCCAGCAGCGGTGCCAAAGAGCGACCGATGATGCCCGCCATAGTTTTAATCGCACGCTCTTTTTGACCAATGGCCTCCTGCTCAAGGTTCGCCATGAGTTTGCGGTGATTGATGAGCACCGCTACCAGCAATAGACCCACCACCACCGAGGCTATTTTGATGGCGATAGAGATATAGCGGCCCTTCAGTGTCTTCGTGGGGCGCTCGGTATGCTTTGCGGCAGAAGGCATGGGATTATGAGGCTGTGCTTCTTGGATATCGGCGCCTTGGGAGCGGGGCAGAGCCGGAGTCTGGACTGCGCTTCCATTGGTGCAAGTTTGCGGTGTTTAAGTGTTTCAAGGGGAGCTTGAGACGGGCCTTGGCTCATTTTGAGGCGGGCTGGACAAATAAAATCCGTCCTCCGGCCGCCTCAGAGAGCCCCCCTCTGCGCAGGCTCGGAAAAAGACCTCCTATACTATTGTTGCTTCCTAGGCGGTCGATCTTAGGAGCGAAGCTTGCCGGCCATCCATGTCCAGCCCCGAAGCACAATCTTCGCCTTCCTTGGCGCCCAAAGGAAGATACGTCTCCATCAGTCTGAAGATGGTGGCGCAGGCGCTCTTGGTTTTTGTGGTCATCGTTGGCTCCCACAAGATCTTTCTGGCGGACAATTTGGTGGAGGCAACTATCGCTCGCAAGGAACGAAATGCCTTAACCACCAACACCGTTTTGGTGCGTTCCTTCACCCCGCTTTTGGCGCTAGGGGACCACAAGCAAATCCAACGCGTTATGAATCTGATGCAGGTTTATGACGATCTATTGGTAGCTCGGGTCTGGTTAGATGGTGAGCTTCCCGTGGCGCAGCTGGAGCGAATGGTTGGCTATCCGCTACGCAAACCTATCTCTGGGCTAACCAAAGCCAAGGTTGAGCGCCAAAGTAACTATTTCTTTATCGAAACTCCGTTGCTAAGTGCCAAAGGCAAGCTGGGCACGCTGCAGCTTTATATTAGTTACGATAAAGAATACAAAGCGATCACCCGCTATTTTAGCTCTACCAAGGCTTTACAAGCCTCATTACTTATCTTGACTCTACTCGCTATTTATCTAGGCGTCAGAAAGTATGTTGTAAGCCCTTTTAAGAAGCTGATGACCAAAATGGAGCAGCTTCAGCAAGGCAAAGCTCTCCCCATCTTCTCACTAAAAAACGACGAAGTAGGGGTGATGATCCATTCCTTTGACCAGATGGCCAGGGCGGTCAGTGAACGTCAGCGAAGAGTCGAGGAAAAAGCCCGGGAACTAAGAAGGGTGCTCGATAATCTCGGGGAAGGCTATATCCTTCTTGATAGTCAAGGGAATGTCTCTGGAGATAGTTCTAGGGCCGTCGATGGTTGGGTGGGGCCTCCTCAAGAAGGACAGGCTTTTTGGCAATATATAGAGAACTTTGATCGGCGCAGGGCAGATTGGTTTGAGAGTACCTGGGATAGTTTAGGCGATGGTTGGCTTTCACCCGATATTGTGATTGAGCAACTTCCTACCCGCATCAGTGATGGCGACTTGCACCTCGACTTGGACTTTCGCCTGTTACTTAGCTCCGAAGAAGAAATTGACGGGGTGGTGGTTATTCTAAGAGATGTCACCGCTCAGGTGGTAGAAGGCCGCAATCAGCAGACTCGTAGTCAAACTATCCATCTTTTTCAACTATTGCTCAAAGACCGAGTGGCTTTTCGTTCCTTCTATAGCGAAGGTCAGCGTTTGGTCCAGGAAGTCACTAGGGATGCTCAGCGGAGTCAGGAGGAGATCTCTCGTGGTCTTCATACTCTCAAGGGGCTCTGTGGAAGCCACGGTTTGCGCCAGTTAGCAGAGTTTTGCCATTCCCTTGAAGACCGTCTATTGGCCAATGGTCGTTTGTTAGAGGCCGATCGAGATACCTTAGTAAAAGAATGGTTTGAGATAGTTTCCCCGGTTTCGGTGCATATGGGCAAAAGCGAGCGGCTCATGGTGCGCAAGCGAGACTTTGATAGATTGATCGGTGAGTTGAGCAACCGAGGCCAGGAAGATTTGATAGCTGAGATCAGCGCTTGGCAGAAAGTATCTACCGCAGATAGTTTCGAGCGTTTGGCGAGCCATGCCTATACTCTGGCAAAAAGGCGTGGCTGCGAGCGACTAATGGTGGAAGTTGAGCACAATGGCGTGCGACTTCCTGCTGAAGACTACGATAGTCTCTGGGCGGCTTTGCAGCACGTTGTAACCAACGCTGTGGATCATGGTCTGGTACTTAGCACTACTCCAGAGAGATTATCTCTGAGGGCAGCCAAGTTATCTTTCTCCAGTGAGATAGTTGATGGTCAGGTAGTCATCGAGATCTCGGATAACGGTCGGGGCATAGACTTCGATAGGCTCGCTCAGCTCGCCAAGGCTGGAGGACTGGCCCTGGCACCTGGAGCTCCGGTTTCCGACCTTCTATTCCTCGATGGTTTGAGTTCGGCGCCGACCGTAACCGCCACCTCCGGCAGGGGCGTAGGATTAGCCGCGGTCAAGGAAGAGGTGGAGCGCTTGGGCGGCCACATCAAGGTCACTTCTGAGCTAGGGCATGGGACTAGCTTCCGGGTTATTTTACCCAGCCATCTAGGCTTGCCCTGCCAAGACAAAGCCGCCTGAACCATTAGCCAAAGTCTGGTTTATCGTTGGGGAAATTAACGGACAAACCCCGATGGATTCCCAGGGTGGCTCGATTCCTAACAGTGGAAATGGAGAGGGAAGAGCCTGTCTCACTGAGTGTTCAAAGCTCAATCCTCTCGAACGATGAGTCATAGCCGGAGAGGTGGGGCTAGGAGGCCCCCTTTTTGCCCCTATGACTCACCAACGTCGGCCCTCAAATACTGCGCCCGCAAGGACCAGGAGGTTTCTTGCCGGCACGAGTCTGTCTATTGGTTCCAAGCTCTTCATTCTGGTGGTGACTCTCATCGCCTTGGCCTCGGCTATCTTCATTGGGGTTCAGGTCCGTCAGGAGCGAGCGCGGCTCTGGGCGGCTAAAACTCAAGATGCACAAACCGACGTGGGGGTGATCTCTTTGGCGTGGGCCAAATGGGTGACCGAGCGGAATCAGAACGTGGCTGCCTTCAAGATGAAGATGGTCCGCAAGCGCCACGACTTGGCGGCGATGCGGGTTTGGAGTGGGCCGGAGCAAGTATTAGCGGCCATGGACCGGGAGCCAGGCAAATTTCCCCAGAAGAGTCCGCCTTGGCAGCTCGAAGAGACTTTCAAGCAGATTACCTGGGACTTTATTGAAGTCAGCCATCCTATCTATGCCCCGGGAAGCAAAAAGCGAGTGGGTACCTTACAGATGTACCTGAGCACCGGGGAGCTTAAAGATAGTTACTATAGCTTCATTGTCTCCAATATACTTCTATCTGTCTTCATGCAGTTCATGCTGGGGTTGGTCGTCTTTCTTTTGGCGAGATACTTTGTTTCTCAGCCCCTGGCAGCCCTTTCTGAAGGCGTAGACCAACTCCGTGCGGGGCGGATGATCGATATCGATGTTGACTCCCACGATGAGATTGGAGTGCTAGCAAAGACTTTCCGTGAGATGGCCGCCACCGTGCGTGAGCGCGAGGAAGAGATTCAGCAGCGCAATGAAGATCTATCCTTGGTGCTGGAACACGTGGGCCAGGGATATATTTTGCTCGACCACACGGGACGAATGGCTGGAGAGCACTCCAAAATAGTAGAAAAGTGGCTCGGCGTACCGAGAAAAGGTGAACTATTCTGGGAGTTCATCCGTGACTTCGATGGCCGCCGTTCTGATTGGTTCGAAGCCTGCTGGACCGCAATGGGCGAGGGGCTACTCACCAACGGAATCTATCTCGACCAGCTCCCCCCACGCATCGGCAGCGATATGTTGGCCTTGGATATCGAGTATCGGCATGTGGAGGCCAATGGAGACCTGGAGCGGGTCATTTTGTTGCTCAGCGATGTCACCGATCTGATTACCGCGGAAAGAAACGAGCTAGAACTTCGAGAGTCCAAAGTTCTTCTCGATAGTTTGGTACGCAATCGCAATGAGTTCTTTGGCTTTTTTGAAGAGGCCAATAGTTTGGTCAATCGGGTAGCGCTACAAAACGAGAGCGAAGAAGTTATCCGCCGTGACCTGCATACTCTAAAAGGTTTAGCTGCAAGTATCGGTTTGGCCAGCTTCTCGGAGTTCTGCCACCAAGTGGAAGACCGCTTTTGGGCAGAAAATGTGGTGCGCATGGAAGACCGGGCCGATCTTTGTCGTCGCTGGGCAAATATTAGCCGCGCGGTGGCGGGATACATCAATCTGCATGGAAATATCTCCGTGTCCGTGGCTCACTACGAGAGGGTTGTTAAGTTAGTTGAGGACGGTGCTGAGACTAAGGTCATCCTTCACGAAATGACCAAATGGCGCCAAGAAGCTACCAAAGATAGATTCGAACGCATGGGGCGCCAGGCCAAAACTCTGGCCCAAGAAACCGGCAAGGGCCACCTCGAAGTGTTGATTGAAGACCACGGTGTCTATCTGCCGGCAACCATCTACCGGGATTTCTGGAGCACTCTCACCCATGTGGTCCGAAATGCTATTGGCCACGGCCTAGAGAGCGTCAAAGAGCGGACAGCTGCTGACAAATGCGAAGCCGAAATCGTTTTTCGTAGTTTTGAAGATACTAACGACCTAATCATCGAAGTCGCCGATAACGGCCGGGGAATAGATTGGGAAAAGATCAAGGATGTTGCTCGCCGCAAAGGGCTGCCTGCGGATACTGATGAGCAACTGATAGATGCTCTCTTTGCCGATGGAGTAAGTTCTTCAGACAATGTCGACGAACTCTCTGGAAGAGGCGTAGGAATGGCTGCAGTTAAGGCGGCGACCGAAAGTTTGGGTGGACGGATAGAAGTTTATTCGCAACCCCAAAGAGGCACTAGCTTTCAGTTTGTCTTTCCTCGTGATGAAAAATTCCAAGAAAAGAATTTGGCTGCCTAGGTAGCTTGAGGGAACTCAATAGATACTTTTAGGCCGGTAGGTTGGATGTTTTCTGCTTTGATTTGCCCACTGTGTAGTTCCACGATTTGTTGAGCGATCATCAAACCCAAACCATAGCCTTTGAGCCTCCCTTGCTGCGCGTTTTTGCCGCGAAAGAAGGGCTGGAATAACTTGGCCAGCTCTGAGTTTTGCACGCCCGGCCCCTCATCACTGATAGAAAGCCGACCCTTTTCAATGGAGATACTTATACATGTGTCTCGAGGACTATATTTGACCGCATTGGCAACGAGGTTGCGAACCACCCGAACCATTCGCGCATGATCTATCGATAGCGGAGGATCTTCTCCTTTGAGTTCGATAGTATGGCGACTCAGATCTTCCAGGCTGAGGGCCTCTTCGGCGACTTCCCGCAGGCTGGAATTGCTGAGATTGAGTTGATTCGCTCCCAGCGACAAACGGCTGCTCTCTAATAGTTCACCCACCAATTCATCGACTTCACCAACGTCGGCCTCCATAGCGGAAATGCGTTTTTCCGAAGGAGTGCCATCTCTGAGCATCTCTAGCTCTAGTCGCAGGCGGGCAAGGGGGGTCCTGAGTTCGTGGGAGATACTAGCCATGAAGGCTCGTTCCGCTTGTAGTAGTCCCTCGACCCGGTCGGCCATACTATTGAAGACCCGAGAAGCTTCAGCCAGTTCTTTACTTCCAGATATTTGTAGGCGGTGGCCAAGGTCTCCTCCTGCGATACGCTCCATAGCAGAAACGGTGGTTTCTAAAGGTTTGGTGATGCGATTGGCCAAAAAGAGGGCCATAACTAGAACCGCTATCGCAACCACGATCATCAGATAGAGAAACTTCTTTCGGGTAGCTTCCAAATCGACATGACGCCGCATCACTAACCATCCGCCAGTTCTGGTTTTGATCGCCAGAGGGTGCCCCGGACCGGGGCAAGCTACCACCGGATGGCTTTCTATCTCTCTCATCTGGCAAGGACCACGGCGGTTGAAGGTCCGGCGAACAAAGCGGGGGGGCTTTCTGACTAGGCGAGCATCGAAGCCCAACTTTCGAGCCAGTTCCCGAGGATTTTCGCCATCTTTCATGCGCTCCACCAGATAGTTTGCTCGGCGAATATGGGCCTTGAGCGCATCTTCGATGAGCGGCGCCATAATGGTGCGACCACCGAGTGCCCAAAGCAGCACAACGGTGCCAAAAACGGTGCCGGTAAGCAGTAAAACTATGCGGACGCGTAAACTCATCGAGGATCTTTGGGGATAGTATAGCCCACGCCGCGGACTGTCTTTAGATAGATAGGTCGCCGAGGGTCGTCGCCGAGCTTGCGACGGATATGGCTCACATGCACGTCTACCGAGCGCTCAAAAGAGGCAAAATCCTCCCCCCTAGATAGTTCCATAAGTCTTTCTCGAGGAATGACCCGGCCGGCGTTAGCAACTAAGGTTCTTAATAGTTCAAACTCGGTGGTAGTGAGTTCTAATGGGCGGCCATCGATGCTGGCGGTTCGGCGGTCGGGGTCCACTGAGATACCGCCAGCACTCAATAAGCAAGGCTTGTCGGAGATGGTCTGTTGGGCCCGACGAAGTATTGCCTGAATGCGGGCTAATAGTTCGCGGGGGTTGAAGGGTTTAGGCAGATAGTCATCGGCACCTAATTCCAATCCTACGATACGATCGGTCTCTTCACCCCGGGCGGTAAGCATGATGACCGGGGTGGCGGCCGATTTTCGCATCTCTTTGAGGACCTCGAAACCATCGATGCCGGGGAGCATGAGGTCGAGGACCACTAAGTCGAAGGCCTGGCGCCGAAGCTGCTCTAAGCCTGACTCGCCATCTTCAGCCGTGGCAACGGAGAAACCGCGGCTGCTTAAGTATTCGGCAACTAATTCTCGGAGGCGAACGTCGTCGTCGATGACGAGCAGGCTTTTAGAACTCATAAACTATCTCCGGCGACGCTCTTGGCGCTTTTCGCGACGTTTTTCCATGCGCTCGACCCGGTCGGCGATGACCTGACGTTGTTCGGGGCTAAATGTGGCCTGCAGCTCTAGGAAGCGGTCCACTGAGGCGTGGGCAATCTTACGCATGCCGTCAATCATGCGGTCGACGGTGCCATGCAGTTGCTCGCGATTAGGATTCTCTTTGGAGATCTCCTTCATCGCTGCTTTCATCTGAGGCTTCATTTGCTTACGGAAAGCCTTCATCTCCTCCCGCGTTTTGCGGCGAAGACGTACGGCTTTGACTTCCTGCTCTTCGGTGAGGTCCAAGGCGCGAACCATCTTGAAAAGACGGGCGGCGAACATGCCACCGCCGTGGCCCCCATGACCATGGCGAGGACCGCCGTGACCGGCGATGGCGGCTCCACTGAAGCCGAGGGCGGATACTAAAGCGGTGGCGAGGAAAGCGTATTTGGTTTTGCGGTTCATGATAGTTCTCCTTTTAAGAGGCGCTGCGTCGCCCCTTTCGACACCATCCACACTAGAGCCCGTTTGTTAGCGGGGTGCGTGCTTAGCATCAAGGAGTCTAAGGGATTGTTAAAGATTGTTAAGCGGGGGAGGTGGTGAGCAATTCCTGCAGGCTGCCTTGATATTGAATCGAGCGCTGATGGCCTTCAGGAAGTTGAGCAAAGAGCCGTTTGATGTTCTGTGGCCCACATACTTTGAGCAATAAGCGGGGGGCTAACTCATGACTGAGATATCCACGCATAGTTTCTAACAGCAAACTATCATCGACAGTTGAAAAGCTAAGCTCTAGAGCGGCAACCGCACTTCCTCTAGAAATCGCCAGCATAAACATTCGGGCTAAAAGAGCATCCAAAGTATCTGCTTGAAGCTTTCCCACATAGATTCCCGCCACCAAACTATCTTCCCAAGCAAAAACAGGCATGTTCTTACTGAGTTCTTGAGTTTGCTGGGCTTCCCGCCGTTGGCTAGCGCCCAAAGCATGGGCGTCAGCGGCGAGGTTTCCTAACCTACGAGCCAAACTAAGGGCTTGGGGCTTTTCGGGATAAACCGAGCGGATGCAGTCTTCTAGGGCGGTGAATTGACTAAAGCAAACCGAGGCCGGCTTTCCAGAGGCGCCCAGGCTACGGCCGTAAAGGGAGATGAGCCTTTGCAACTCACCTTCAGCGCTTTCTTGGCCGTTGAGGGTGTTTTCTAGCAGTTCTAGCCAACCATCACATTCGGCCTGCAGAGCCTTCTTATCGAAGATGCGCAGACCTAGTTGCTCCAGCTGCTGCACCCAGAGGCTGGCAAGGCGGGTGGTCACCGAGGTGCTCATCGGTTGAGCATGAGCCATCGGCAGGGCAATTTCTATTCAGGAGCGTAGTTTCTTAGCAACTTATCCTGCTTGCGCCCGGCAATTCCTTGACGCCGGCTCAGCCACGCGCCTTGATGCCCTCATGCCTGGCTATCTTTTCTTGATGGATCCCATCGAAAACATCGATCTCGATGGGGACTCGACCTTCGTTTTGATGTTGGAGGCGCAAAAGAGGGGACATACCGTCTATTATGCCCACCCTAATGCGCTACAGCTTCGCGGTAGGGAACCTTTTATTACTGCTCAAAAGATAGAAGTCCGGCGCAAAAAGGGCGACCACTTCACCGTTCAAGAGCCCGAGTGTTTCTCGCTGAATGACTTAGATGCGGTCTTTATGCGCAAAGATCCGCCCTTCGACGTGAACTTTCTCATCTATACCTACGTTTTGGAGCGGGTAGACCAAAACAAAGTGGTCATGGTTAACAACCCTCAGGCCT
>SPJK01032325.1_pt1 | contig 10045 bp, 9 predicted proteins | sample 3741771 | NCBI WGS metagenome assembly SPJK01 (sample SAMN10925997, study PRJNA522277) | cold seep metagenome | isolation source: Elba SIP-enriched marine methane seep metagenome, extraction at timepoint T2 | place: Italy: coast of Elba, Mediterranean Sea
ATCAGTTGGTGTTATTCTGACAATTCCAAATTGTTGTAAAGGACGACTATACTGATCCTGTGTCTCCATCATCTCTATGCAGCTGGTATTTACAGTCAAATCAAAAGAGTCAAGACCATGCAGGTTGTATTCATTTTCAATAAACTTTGCCAGATCATGACTGCTGATTCCCATTGGAATATTCTTAAATAAAATATTCATAATCTCCTCACTCTGGTTTTATTTTATAAACTCAGTCTAGAGGATAAAATGATTATTTCAACATTACACAATCAATAATGTTAATGCCTCTTAATACTATTGTTTATTAAAGTCTCGCAAATATTGAATTCAAAAGTAAAAAACATTCTTCTAATCATGCTCATAAAACAGATCGAAGAAATGCTAGTCCTTGCCTTTTTTTAAATGATATTCAGTCTGCAAGAATGACTTTGCAGGACTCAATCGATTAGAAATGTTTTCTTGTTTTAAGGCTTCATCTTCAGCCAAAGCATCTTGTAGAACTTGACGATAGGAACGATTTACATTTTTCGCGTAATCCGTGGCCTTTTTTTCATTTTGCGCTTCAATTTCAGCGATGGTTTTTTCTGGCTCTGGATCATATCGTATGATAATTTCATCAGCCAGTTCTCTTAACTGATGAGCAATCTGCAACAATTGTTTTGATGAATGATACTTTTCTTTATCCAGAGCAAAACTGCTGAAAATTTCCTCCCGCAGGTTAAAGCCATAAATTACATCATCTCCATGTTTTTGCTGAAAATCATAGCTTATATGAATATCGAGCGGATCTTTGACTTTTTCATCAAAAAAAATTTCCGCACTTTCCATGGTATAAGTCAGTGCATCAACAAATTGTTTCCGCACTTGCTCCAACTCTTCAAAGATAAAATCAGCACTTAGTTTTCTAATAGCATATTTCATCGCTCTGGCATTCTTGTGATTTTAAGAACCCTATTTATATACCGTTACGTGCTTTGCAACAAGGTGAATTTCATTTTGAATCATTATAAATAGTGCAAACCGACCCTCCATTGCAAACATTTACTCATCTATTCCTTTTGCTAATAAAAGAGATAACGCTGTCAGCATCAAACCTAAGGCTGTCGGTAACGGTACTGTAGTGATCGCGGATGCCATACTATCGGCAAACAAGACATTCCCCTCACTATCGACTAGCTCATTGACAAAAGGCTGTAGAAAACTGCTTCCCGTCTTTAAAACATCAAAGCGCAATGTAGCCAGAGAAAAATTCGCCGCCTGCAAAGAATCTAAATCCTCGGCCCAATCAAAAGATAATTCATAAAGATTTAGACTACCCGGCTGGTAAATCGACACAGAGGAAAAATTCCCGCCCAGGCCCAGTACATCCAATTGATTTCCCAACAGCGGATCACCCAATGTCGCGCTGTCAAATTGCAGATGTCCAGAGTCATAATGAATATCCAGGTCATACGCCGATATTGAAGGCGCTGTAGCTAAACTCAACCCTGAAATGCGCAATTCCAGTTCAATACTGTTGTCAGTCTGCAAAGGCGTAGAAAACTCAAAAGTTATTGCAGCCATAGTCTGTTGACTCATCATCATGACAATTACTGTTACCAAATTTCGCCAATATATAATCATTGATTTCTCCTTTTTATTCCGTGGCACAACGTGAGCGTGTACATAAAGACCGCAATAAGCGCACATCGCGTAGCGTTATCAGACCATCAGCATTAATGTCTTTGGGATCTTGTTCTGAATCAGCCTGCTGACCCCGAGCTGCCAAAATCATACTCATATCATCTCGATCTACATCACCATCCTGATCCAGGTCACCGACTAAGATTGAAGTTTCACACTCATCCGGTATCTGATTCGAATCGCGATCAAAACTGGATGCTGTTTTAATATCCAACACATCAGATCTTGCATTATCATTACAATCCGGAAATACATTCAGGTAATACACATCCTGCTCACCGTTAAAAGTCGCTGCATAGGCAATATGAGCGCCATTTTCATCAGAAATCAACTGAGTATAATCCCCCATTTTATCCGCCGGCTGTTGCTTACCATTAATCTCCCGGCTGGGTAAATGCGTATTAAATAATGCGGTCACCGCTCGATTTTCACTCCAGTTGCGTCCCCCATCCCAGGAATAGGCATAAAATAACTGGGACTGTCGGCCCGGAACTTCATCTGTACTATTGCGGGTGTCGTACCAGACTGCATCGATACGTGAATTAGGGGCTACGTCCAGCATTGGAAACCACTGATAAGAATCGGCAGAAGCTAAATCATCATTTATCCTGATCGGGTCAGACCAGTTTTCTCCACCATCGTCACTACGGATAAAATTCATGTCCAAAGGATCATTCCCAACTTGCCAGCCAGCCGGTAAAACATGGCTCATCATATAAATATTTCCCCTCATCAACCCATTAGAACGATCACTGGCAATTTGAACATCACCATAAGAACCTAAAGGGTTTGGCCCGCTTTGAATAAACGGCATAATCGCTTCACCGCCCATATTGACCTGTTTGAAACTAAAGCTGGGGGAAACATTGGGATCTTTGGCATTCACCGACTTTAAAAAATAAAAACCTTGCCGAATCACGCCTATCATTGATGTTGACTTCACATCTTCTTTCACACCAGATAAATACACATTGCTCTCGGGCCCCAAAGCAATGCGACCAAAACCAAGATTTGTCACCGGCAAAGCCTGTTCTGGTTCCTGATAACTTTTACCGCCATCGGTGGATCGAATAAAATATCTGGGCTGATAATCAGGGTCCGGGTTGGTGGTACTGGCACGTCGCCAACTTGAATAAATATAGCCCTGACTTGGGCCATTAGTTTTATCGATAGCCAGCCAGTTCTTATCACCGATAAACTGATGTACAGGCTGCGACCAGGTTTTGCCTCCATCGCTTGATTTAAACACCGAACTACTGTTCACGCTACCATGTGCCATAGACTGATAATAAAAGTTCCCCTGGGCATCTGTATCCAAAACTGGATCAGTCCGTTGCTGATCGGCTAAAGCCGGTAACACTCCGTTTTTCCAGGTTTTTCCGCCATCAAAACTATAAGCGAAACCCGCCTGCTTGGTCAGCGCCAAGGGTTCAAAACGGCGCCAACCAATTAATAAATTATCTGGATTTAAAGGATTAACCGCAATACTCGGCTCATTGGCTTTATCATTGGCAATATTTTTTCCTTGATTATCAACATTGATCTGATAACTGCGAAACGATCCATAGTCGACATATTCGGATAGTTCGGCATTAGACGACTGAGCAGATAACAACAAAACAATGCTGACTGCTTTTGTCTTATCACTTAGTTTAAGCATTCAGCTCTCCTTTTCTTGCAGCCATCGGTAATAATCCTAAACAAGCACTGGCAAACAGCCACACTGCTGCAGGCACAGGAACAACTGCGGCTTGCAGACTTATATCACCAATAATTGACCCAGCTGTACCGCCTAAATGGGAAAAGCCATGTCCTAAAGCCAGTTGAGCATTTAATTGCAAACTGTCTCCCGTCTGCTCGATAAGGACATTATCCAGATCGAACACATCAGCACGCCAACTCACATGGTTAAACAGTGTCCAGCCTGAATGGCCGCCGGTCGCACGATTAGCATCATATTCCAGCGTAAAGTCACCAATAATAGTACGGTTTCCCGCCTCTTCACCGTCTTCAATCCTAAAAGGCACATCGATACGAAATCTAAATCCTCCCCCCAGTCCTATCCCACCGCTAGCCGTCGCCTGAATATCGTTTGCATCAAAACTGAAGTCCGTCGGTTTTCCTCGACCATTCAGGATTCCGGAATTGATCGTTAATTGTAAGCCTGTGCTCGGTATTTCTCCTGTTCCAGCCACATTATGGCGAGTCAATAACTGCGCATCGGTTAAATTTTCAAATTGTCCAGGGGTAAAAAACTCTTCCAGATAAAATGCCGGCCGACCGGGATCATCATCATGGATAAAAGCAGCTGCAAGAGCCGATCGATCAAAGTTTAAGGTCATACTGCCAACACCCAGTTGAGCAGCCGAAACAGGCAATGTTATAAATACGCCGCTAAAAGCCAGGCAGCGTAAAACAAAAAAGTACCACGTTTTACAATATTTTCTTGTTTTCATGATTTTATGTCGGATAAAAAATTATCAGGCAAACTCAACCCGAATATTTCATGAGGACGGTGTTATAAAATGAATTTAGTATTCTCAATCAATATCTTATAGATTAATTTAATGCTATTTGAAAATACTGTTTATACCTGAATGGTTTTCAGAAAATCCATTCCTCTGATGAATTATTCGGGTTAGATTGATGAATTATTCTGTTGAAAAAAAGCCCGGGCAAAACAGCACCCGGGTTAAAAATGTTAAGGCGTTTTTACAAAGAGATAACAGTGATAGCATTCAAGCAATCACTGTCTTTCAGATAATCCTTGCTAAACAGGACTGTTTAACCAATATCTGATTTTCCTGCTTGACCTCTAGCCACCAAACCCACTAGACCACTAACAAAAAACCATACTGCAGCCGGAACAGGAACGGCCGAAGGAGCAAGCCCTATGGAACCGACAACTCTGTTATCTGCAGCCAGTAAATTTGCCCAAAGACCGGTAATTGATAAATCACCACTCAACAGCAATTCACCGGAAGCATTCAGGCTTTCGTTGACATTGCTCAACTGCAAAAAGTCAACATAACCAAAAGCATTATCATAGCTACTGATCTTCCATATACCCGCTGTTTTCATCAAACGGAAATCATAAGGGGTTAATACCCCCCCCTGACCATTAATACGCCAGGCACCGCTTAAACCGATTTGCCCAACAGAGGTATCAGCCGTATCCATTGTCGTCGCCTGAACAGATCGCCCATAAGCACCCGCAGCAGGATAATCGATAGCTGTAGTATTACTGTTAACGGCAAAATCCATGCTATGAACACCGGCAACAGGTAAACTGTATCCCCCAAGCGTTGCCCCATCAATTGCCAGAGTATTATCTTCTGGACCCCAGTGTTTTTCGACATAATTAGCATAAAAATTTGCTGCCGCGAAAGCGGCATTATCGATGGTGATCTGTGCATTACCGGTAACCAGAGAGGCCTGCACCGAAGAAGAAGTAAATAAAGCCGCTACAGAAACAATTAGGGTGATAGCGCAAAATTTAATTGGGTTTCGAACATTAAGTGTTTTTGATTTCATATTCCATCAGTCTATTTTTTTAATTTTACAAATGGTTACATAAGCAAGTTTGCAACCTGTTTTAAACGGTAAGTCCCTAATACCCTGACAACCAACCAGCCACCCCCTCAGTAACTGGAAGATAATTTCCTTTGTTAGTTACTAAGCCGTTTGAAATGTGGAATCAATCACAAAAACTTTATTTTTTTTAAGTAATTTATTTATAACGCGTCGCTTTAGTTTATAAATATCCCTATTTTTCAAATAAATAGAAAAGAAACTAAAGATATAAGAATGGCCAAAAAAACCGGCAAAGCATGCCGTTAAACTAGACCTAGGCTGTTTAGAATTGATAAGAACAACTAAAATAAGCCGAAACTGGTTGTGACGGGATAAAACGACCAGCAAAATAATTCAGGCTTTCAAAATAATGTTGATTTGTCAGATTTTTCAGGCTTAAGCCCAATTTAAAATTTTGCTTTTGATAATTGAGCGTCGCATCCAGATTATAAAAACTATCACTGCGTCGTCGAAGGGTATTTTCCAGATAAACACCCGATTGTGCATAAAGCCCTGTTCCTATTGATAGACCGGCTAGATATTCACCGGAAAACTGGTAATTCAACCAAAATTTACCGGCATGACTGGGAACATGTGGTATTGGTTGTCCTGCTAATTGTTCCCTATCATGATGTAAGTAACGTGTATTGTGATAGCCATAACTGGTCAATACATTTAAACCAGGCATTACTCGCCAGTTAAGATCAATTTCCACACCACTGGATCGTTGTCTACCCGTCGTTATTGAACGCATGGCTGAGTCGCTGTGATCGGTGATGGCGATATTATCACGATCAATCTGATAGACGGCAAATTGGCCACTGAATCCGGAATTCAAATCAAATTTAATCCCGCTTTCCAGATGCCTTGAATTTTCCGGTTCGGGGGTTCCTGCAAAATTAACAAAAGGCTGTCCTCTGATACCTTCGCTGTATGAGATAAAACCAGATAACTGATCAGTTAATTGATAAACCAGACCTAATCTGGGTAGATATCTGGACACCTTGGTATCCGCCCGGGCAATAAATCCCGGCGATTGATTATTATAAGCAATCTCGATATAGCCCAAACGCAGGCCCATTAATACATCTAATCTATCATACCAACGGCTCTGTAGTTGCAGATAAACCCCATAAGTCTTATTATCGACAAAAACATTGTTTTTACCGGCACCAGGTTTTCTGTACGGAAAAGAGGCTTGTGGATTAGATAAATCAATCAAACCGACTGGCAATAAATCTGACTCTATATAACCCTGGTCAAAAAACTGACTATAATCCGCACCCAGTAACAGTTTGTTTTCACTGTTGGCAAAGGAAAAATGGCTCTCCAGGTGAGAGACAAAACTCAGCTCTTGCTGTTGTTGAAGCAGCTGCACATTATACAAAGCCCAGTTTGAAGGAGGGGCAAATGGCTGATCAGCCTGTAAACCATCCGCTCCAAACAAAGCTTGCGTTTTCTGATCGAATTCCGAATCACTGTAACGGGCTTTTACTGTCAGGAATAAGCGCTCATTCAACTGATGTTCCAAGCTGCCCCAAAGCGCATAAAACTTTGCTTGACTGGGCTCCATATCCTTTGCCCCAAGGTACATTTCCGCAGGGATACTAAAACTGCCCGCCACACTGCCTACTGCCGGTAAACCTTGATAATCTGCCTGTCTCCAGTTCGAAATTTTAGTTTGCATAATAAAGCGACTGGTATTATTACTAAACATCAATGTAGGATTAATATTATAACGTTCTGTTTGCAGCTCATTTAGATGGCTCCCAGCGTCCGTATATTCAGCCGTTAGCCTAAACCCCAAATAATCATTGAGTGGCTGATTAATATCAATAAACGGCTGATAATATTGATAACTACCATATTTGAATCCTAATTCCCGTATTGGATAATCGACTGGCAATTTGGAAACAATATTCACCAGCCCTCCAGCTGGAGAGCCTGAGCCACCACCATAGAGCAAGGCATTGGAGCCTTTTAATACTTCTATGCGCTCAATATTGACCAGGCTTTCCCGGTCACCGACGTTGTAATACTGAGTAAAGCCATCGAGTAATTGTTCAGCAGGAAAACCCCGGATACGGGTAAAGTCGAAACTGGGGGTTAATTGACTACTCCCTGTGCTAACTCCGCTGATATTTCTCAGACTCTCGGTAACGCTTAGGCTCCCTTGGTCATTAAGCAAATTGTGATTAATAAAATGAATGGATTGTGGGGTGTTTTTAACAGCTGTTGATGTACGCGTAGAAGAAAACCCATGACTCGGCTGGTAACGTGTCGTTAACTGTTTTTTCAGTCTGTATTGAGCCGCTTGTTTTGCCACAATGGTAAGCGGCTGCAGGATTTTAACTGTTTCAGGCTTGGCAATTGAATTCTGTTCGCTTGACGGCGGCTGTATAGTGATTTTGTCACGCTGAATCAAGGTAACGGTTTGTCCATCGATAAAACGAAAACCCAAACCTGTACCTGCCAACAAGTTTTCCAATGCTTGCCGGATCGACATCTTTCCGGTCAATGCATTGGCAGTTAAACCTCGAACCTTATCGGCAGTAAAAATAATTTGTAAACCGGAAACCGAAGCAAGCTCTAATAATCCATCATTTAATGTTTGCGCAGGAAGCCGGTATTCATAAATGCCCTCATCACCCCAAACAGCTGTGTTAAAAAATAAAGTCAGGATCAGACAATACGCTTTATAAACTATGTAGCGACGCCTATTTGAAACAAAATACACGATCGACACGAGAGAAAACTCCTTTTACCTTTCTGATCTCAAGAGCTTCATCATTTGTCTCGACAATCCACTTCATCGATGCAAAACACTCCATAATCCGGCAACACGGGTTTGGCTCAAATTCAATACCTTGCATATGTTCTTCAATACTGCATCTGGATCTTGCAAAGAAAAAACTCCGCTGACTCTTAAATTTTTAATCTCATCATTGGCTAAAAAAATACGCCCATGCCGATAGCGCTCCAACTCAACAATCAAGCTTTCCAGTTTTTGGTCATTTATGATCAATCTTTTTTTCTGCCATGCACTCGATTGCTTTAAATCTATCTTTTCAGGTAACATCATTTCAGTTCCCGCCTGATAACTCAATTGCTGACCCGAAGGCACCACCACTGTCGCTTGAGAGAATTCTTCAGACATTGCTGTGCTAACTTTGACCGCATGTTCCTCAACCACGATCTGTATCGATTCATCAGCACTTTTATGAACTTGAAACACCGTACCCAGCGCTTTGACTTTGAGTCCCGCCGTTTCAACAATGAAAGGACGCGAATCCTTGGCAACATCAAAACGAACCTTACCCTGGTGCAGATGTAACAGCCTCATATTTTCATCATAAGCCACTGAAATTGCCGAATTGGTATCCAGCATTAAACGGCTACCATCCGCTAAACGAATATTCTTAAATTCTGCAGTCCGGGTATGATAATCACTAAGAGCCCGGTGCCAAAAAGAAAACTGTTGTGGCCAGTATAAATTAACCAGTAATAACCAGACTGCTGCAATAGCTGCAGTGGGAAGCCAATAAGAAGGTGATTTTTGCCGTGTATAAATGGTTTTAGGTTCAGGAAAAAGACTTGCTATATCGCTATTCTGTTCAGCCTGAAAACCCTCTGTCGCAGCTGCTACCGTATGTAATTGCAAACCATCCGTCATCTGTTGAAATAAAATCTCGGCTTCGTTAAAAGCTTCTGAATGACTATGGTCTTCTGCCAGCCATTCAGCAAAAGCATACTGTTGTTCATCCGTCACTTCATCGGAACGCAGACAAACCAGCCAGTCTATAGCTTGCTGTTTTGTCTCGGAGACCTGTTGATCATTAGTGGACACAGTCATACTCGATTTACCAAATTTAAATAACACCTATTAACCAAGACGCATGAATGCATAATATGACTATTTTCAAAACAGATTAAACTTGTCATCAAAGACTATTTCTCCATCTTTGCTGCACAAAATGTCATTGCCTTTGCTAAATGTTGATTGACTCCGGAAACAGAAATCCCCATGCGTTCGGCTATTTCCGAATATTTAAGTCCTTCAACACTATGAAGATAAAATACCGTGCGGGTTTTAACCGGCAACGCGTCCAGTGCCTGTTTCATCTGCTGCATGCGCTGCTGGGCAATTAATTTTTTATCTGGTTCTACTGCCTGGTTTGAACTTAATTCCAGCGCCACATCATAGCTTAAATCCGATTCATAACGCGATCTAACCTGTTTTTTTCGCTGATAATCAATCGCCAGATTCAGAGCAATTCGAAAAGCTAGTGCTCTAGCGTTATCAGGCGGACTATCTTTAACTTTCTTATCCAGCCTGATATAAGTTTCATGAGTTAAATCAGCCGCCAGTTCAGCACATTTCAAACGACTGTTCAAAAAGCGCTGCAGATCTTTCGCCAGCACATCGTTCCAAAACAATGATTGAGTTGACGGTTCATAACTAGTCATATTTCCTTTACCTACTCCTTCATTCAAGGATTAAGATATTTATAAATACCAGCCCCTATGACCACCAGCAACACCGTGACCCAACCAATAATATCCATATATTGTCGCAATTTGGCTTCCAGCTTTTCCCCACCGGCTGCAATCAATAACGCAACCAGAAAAAAGCGTGCACCACGACCAACCAGAGAAGCTAGCACGAAAGGCAGAAAAAACATCTGCAATGCCCCGCCGGCAATGGTAAAAACTTTATAGGGAATGGGTGAAAAACCGGCCACAAAAATGGCCCAGAACCCCCATTCCTTAAACCAGTTCTCCGCCA
>SPJK01061649.1_pt1 | contig 10043 bp, 7 predicted proteins | sample 3741771 | NCBI WGS metagenome assembly SPJK01 (sample SAMN10925997, study PRJNA522277) | cold seep metagenome | isolation source: Elba SIP-enriched marine methane seep metagenome, extraction at timepoint T2 | place: Italy: coast of Elba, Mediterranean Sea
CCCAGTAGTTCAGCCTGCGACATTACGGCATAAATAAGACCAGCCTAAGTAACCGGAATAAATAGGTCTACTGATTAAAAACAAGAATTTAACCAGTGTACAGACATTAAGCTGTGTATTTATTAATGTACCAAAAAGTCTACCGAGTTTACAGCTATACAAAAACCTGCTTTAGATCGTATCCAGTTTCGTGCAAAGCACTTTTTCCCCTTTTTCTGGTTTAAAATGAATGTCAGCTCTTTGCGACTCAAAATTGAAAATACCTGATAATATAAGCACCGTAATAAAGGAAAGTCCAGGTTTACTAAAAGATAAAAAATGACTGCATGTTCGCTACACTTATAACAAAATATCAAAACTCATTTAGTATTTAATTTCATCAATTTAATACATTTTGTTTTCAACTATAACAATGAAAAGCAAATTTATTCTGAATTTTACCCCTACCGGTATGATACCGACTAAAGAGATGGTCGAGAGTGTCCCGATTCAACCCGCTGAAATAACAGAACAGGTTCTGGACGCGGCCGACTTGGGTGCAAATATGGTGCATTTGCATGCCAGAGACAAAAAGACTGGCCAGCCTTCTTATGCCAAAGAGATTTATTCAGAAATTATTAACGGTATCAGAAAAAAAAATAAACATCTGATTATTTGCGTCTCTACCAGTGGAAGAACAAGTAATGAATTTAAACATCGATCTGAATGTCTTGAACTAACCGGTCAGCTAAAACCGGACTTTGCCAGTTTAACCCTGAGTTCGATGAATTTTAACCATGAAACCAGTATCAATACACCTGAAATGATACAATCGCTAGCCGCTAAAATGCTTGATTGTGGTATAAAACCTGAATTAGAAGCGTTTGACCCCGGTATGATAAATTACGCTAAATACCTGATTAAAAAAGGGCTGATTAAACCGCCTTATTATTTCAATTTTCTGCTCGGTAACATTGCCGGCTCGCAGGCTGATCCATTAAATCTGGCGCTGATGCAAAGCGCACTCCCTGTTAACTCTATTTGGTCCTGTGGAGGACTCGGTAATGATCAACTCAAAGCAAATGCTTTGTCACTGCTCTCAGGCGGTGGCGTCAGAGTCGGGCTTGAAGACAATATTTATTTCGATGCTGACAGGACTCAACTTGCTACGAACAGAGAACTGGTGAAGCGTATAGTTAAACTGGCTAAAACTTTTAACCTTGTTCCTTATCCCGATAAAGAAGCCAGACAGGTTTTAGGCTTAAACGATTAGCCCTGTAAATCAGATATAACTCCATGATTGGTTACAGACTGGTGTAGTTAATCGCCTGTTAATTTTATTGTAGAGTAAAAATGCAACAATTATTTTGCTTCACTATGATGTTCCCGCTCTCACAAGGAGCGATAAATGTTTCAGAGAACTGATATAAAAACAATGAGATGCAATCTGCGTCACATGTCGGTAAGCATTAGCGATGTCTAGCCAACAGCCTATCATCTTACTTGCTCATGCTGACTGCCGGGCAGGGCTGGCAGTTGCCCGTTCTTTAGCGAGGAATGGCTACACTCCGGTTGCGGCTGTCACTGATCTCTATACACCGGAGAATTACTCAAAATATCTGCCTCGCAGTCAACGGTTTTTAATACCACATCCTGAATATGATCCCATTGATTTTATTCGGTCACTAAAACAAGGTGCACTGAAACACAAGTGTACAGCAGTTATACCCATTACTGATGCGGCCATATCCTCGCTATATCGCCTTCAACAACAATGGCCATCAGAAATTAGCATCATTGGAGCCAGTGCTCAGGCCACTAATGCAGTGCTAGACAAAGCTTGTAATATAGACATAGCGACAAAACTCGGTATTCCCTGTCCACAAACCATATCCATAGACAGTCTAGCCGAAATCATGCCCTCGCTGGAAAAATACAGTCTACCCTGGGTTTTGAAACGTCCCAGTAAAACAACTCCTTTGCCTGATGGAGTCAACAAATTCTCTGTGCAATTTGTAGAGTCAGAGTCTGAACTGCGTCATGCTTTAACTCGTCTCTGGGATGCCGGGGTTAAACCGCAAATTCAACCGTTTTTTTACGGAAACATGCATGTGATTTGCTGCTTTGCAGTGAAAGGGGAAATATGTGCATCACATGGTTATATCTCAATTCGGCGTAGTAAACATGCCGGTGTACTGCGAGAAATTACTCCAGTCCATCCGCAATGTCGAAAATATACTGAACGTTTGTTGCGTGAATTACAGTGGGAAGGAGTGGCTTGTGTACAATTTCTGGTCAACGACGAAAACAATGAAGTTTGCTACCTGGAAACCAATGGCAGGTTCTGGGCATCGACTCAAGGCTCCATTAATGCCGGCTGGGATTTTCCAGCCTGGACAGTTCGTTACTTTATAGACGGAATAGAACCGGCACCATTGCCGCTACCAATAAAATCGACGACTTGTTATCACACACTAGATCTGGAGTTGTTACTCAGGTTTTTGATGGGTGGCCCGTCCCCTAGCCATAACCATACACCAGGCAAACTTAAAGCGATATGGAATTATCTGTCCGCTTTCGGACCTGCTACTCAAAGCGATGTATTTTGCTGGCAAGACCCTGTACCCAGTATCATCGACCATTTAAGACTGATACAACAAGTTTTTAGCGTTTTAATTAAAAAAATCACTCTCAAAAAAAAGACCAATGTTCAATTTTGATATATCTCATCAAGCTAAACGGTCACCCGTCTGCGCACGGAATATAGTTTCAAGTTCTCAACCGCTAGCAACGCAGGCGGGTATCGACATATTGCGTCGCGGAGGCAATGCAGTGGACGCCGCCCTTGCCACGGCCATCACGCTGACAGTGGTTGAGCCTACTGGAAATGGTGTAGGAGGTGATGCATTTGCTATTATTTGGAATGGCCAGGAATTATCCGGTTTAAATGCTTCAGGTTGTTCACCCGCAGGCTGGACACCTGCAAAATTTAGTGACGCTGATAAAATGCCTAGTTTTGGCTGGGATTCAATTACTGTTCCCGGTGCAGTGAGTGCCTGGGCTGCACTGAGTGAAAAACAGGGCCGATTACCCTTTATAGATCTATTTGAATCAGCCATACGCTATGCCCGAGACGGTTTCCAGGTTGCGCCGCACACGGCTGCATTATGGTCTGAGGCTTCCGGCCGATATACCCAGTACCCTGATTTTGGCGAACACTTTCTGCCTGCCCCCAAACCGGGTCAGCTTTTTTTCAGGCCAGACCTGGCTGCGACACTGGAAGAAATTGCGGTCACCGGCGGACAAAGTTTTTATACGGGTTCATTAGCTGAACGAATAATCTCTACAAGCAACAAAGCTGGCGGAGTCATGAGTCTTGACGACCTGGCCCAACATAGCCCTGTTTGGGTTACGCCTATTGCTCAACCTTATCGGGATATACAATTGCATGAAATCCCTCCAAATGGTCAAGGCCTGGCCGCTCAAATTTGTCTAGGCATTTTAAGGCATCTGCCCCCTGGCGAACTGGATCACCCTGCTACGTTGCATCGGCAGATTGAAGCCATGAAAATTGCCATTCGTGCAGCAGTTGACCACTTTGCAGACCCAAACGCGATGCTAATTAGTCCCGAAACGCTATTAGGTGAAGAGTCATTATATGCTGCAGCCCAGGGAATTACAGAGCAGGCTGCCTCGTTGCCTCCAGTGCAACTACCTGTCAGTCATGACACCGTATACTTATGCGCTGCAGATGATAATGGAATGATGGTCTCTTACATTCAATCGAACTACATGGGATTTGGTTCAGGAATAGTCATTCCAGGCACTGGCATTGCCATGCAGAACCGGGGACGCGGCTTTTCCCTGAAACCTGGACACCCGAACCAAGTAGGCCCGTCTAAACGACCATACCACACCATTATTCCCGGGTTTGTCAGCAGCGATGACGGCGCAAAAATGGCTTTTGGTGTTATGGGAGGTCATATTCAACACCAGGGGCATGTACAACTTGTACATCGCGTGATTGATCATGGACAGGACCCTCAAATGGCTGTCGATGCCCCACGCTGGATAGTCAATCCGGATTTTTCCGTTGGCCTGGAGCCAGGGATAGCCAGGCATGTATTGCAGGATTTATTGAACCGTGGACATAAGGTAACGTTTGAAAACCGAGTAGGGACTTTCGGTGGCGCTCAACTGATTTACCAAACAAAAGACGGCTATGTAGCCGGTTCAGATTATCGCAAGGATGGACACGCTGCCGGGTTTTAAGCTTTAAACGCTCTATGGATTCATCTGGTTTTAAGTAAATTTCGAAACCAGCTTTTTCAACAATTAAAACTGGCTTTAACATTACCTCATGCTATGCAATCAACAAGCAAACCAATTCAAACATTGATGGTACAAGGGACCACATCAGATGCAGGAAAGAGCACGCTGGTCACCGCTTTATGCCGATATTACTACCGAAACAACATCAATGTGGTTCCGTTTAAACCTCAGAATATGGCATTAAACAGTGCCGTGACGATAGATGGCGGTGAAATTGGCCGGGCGCAAGCCGTACAGGCTGCGGCGTCTATGCTGGAACCGCATACCGATATGAACCCCATCTTGTTAAAACCCAGCTCAGACCAGACAGCACAGGTCATCATACATGGTAAAGCCAGGGACAATTTATCAGCCACCCGCTATCATTATTATAAAAAACAGGCGATGCAAGTCGTATTAGAGTCCCATCATAGGCTCAGCGAACAATATCAAATGATCGTGGTGGAAGGTGCCGGCAGCCCGGCCGAAATCAACTTACGTGAAGGTGATATTGCTAATATGGGTTTTGCAGAAAAAGTCGATTGTCCGGTTATTTTAATTGCTGATATCGATAAAGGCGGTGTGTTTGCCCATATTTACGGTACATTAGCGTTGTTATCAAAAACTGAGCAAAACCGCATTATAGGCTTTGTTATAAATCGCTTCCGTGGCGATATTTCCCTGCTGCAATCCGGGATAGACTGGCTGGAAAATACAACGGGTAAACCGGTATTTGCAGTCTTACCTTATTTACATGATTTTTACCTTGATGCTGAAGATGCTATCGCTATGGACAAGTATCAGCGGCAGAACCAACATGTACAGTTCAATATCATCGTGCCGGTCTTTCCCAGGATCAGCAATCACACCGACTTTGATGCATTAATTATGCATCCCGATGTAAAAGTACATTTTGTGAAGGACCCTGCTGATTGTTTGCAGGCCGATTTAATCATTTTACCCGGCAGTAAATCAGTCAGGGATGATTTAAACTGGCTGATATCCACTGGCTGGGCAGATTTTATCAATCAACATTTGCGCTACGGTGGCCGTTTGATGGGTATTTGTGGCGGTTTTCAAATGCTGGGCCAGGCCATACATGACCCTGACGGTGTTGAAAGCCAGCCCGGCTCCTCGAAGGGTTTAGGTTTTCTGACTATGGAAACCCATTTAAAAACCGGAAAACGCTTGAAAAATATCAATGGCTATTTATATAAAACTGATATTGCCGTTTCCGGATATGAAATACATGCAGGCTTATCTACCGGCGATGCATTACAAAAACCGGTCATGATGCTGGAAGGCAATAAAGACGGCGCCTATTCCGATGACAACCGGGTCATGGGGACTTATTTACACGGTCTGTTTGATCGTCCGGCTGTCAGCCAGGCCATACTGCTCTGGGCCGGGTATAAAACAGAAAAAACCATCGACCTGGCAGAAAAACGTGAAGCTGGAATAAATTTAATCACTGATTCCTTAGAACAACATTTTGATTTTAAAGCCATGCAGCTAGCGCTGGAATCATTTCAAAAACACAAAGCACCTTAATCTACGATATATTTTTTTACTGTACGTCTGTCCAGCTCGGTGATCCTAGCAACGGCTTCATAACTGTGATGACGATCATAAAGAAAACGGCAATAACGTTGCATTAAATGTTGAGCGCTGGTTTCATTATTATCCGGCAGCATAAAACCGTCATTCTGATATCCCTGAACCATCGTTATACTGTAACGCCCGGTCAAACAAATACGACGGATACATTGTTCCAGCTCCCGTACATTTCCCGGCCATTGATAATGCTCTGGTACGCTGCTGCGGATTTGTTTTTCCAAACGCACCGCCTGCTGTTCATCCGGATTGTCAACAATACGTTTTAGCAGTCCCATGATTAATTGGCTCAGCTCATCAGGGTTTTCCTTCAGACGCTGATGAAGACTAGGCATTTCTATCACATCAGAACATAGCCGGTAATACAGGTCTTTTCTGAATGTGCCATCTGTTAACAGTTTATTTATATCACGGTTAGTCGCTGTTATCACCCGGCCGGAAAAACGTTTATTTTCATGGCTGCCTACAGGGCTAAACTCTCTGTCCTGTATCACATTCAAAAGTTTAACCTGAGTCGGGATGTCTATATCCCCAATTTCATCTATAAAGACCGCACCGTACTCACTGCAACGGTCGAATAAGCCCTGATGATTGTCTATAGCCCCGGTAAATGAGCCCTTTTTGTGACCAAATAACTCCGACTCCAGTAAAGAAGCGGGGTATTGAGATAAGTTTATAGATTGAAATGAGCGGGTAAAGCTTTCCAGAAAACGTTTTTTAGTCAAGTCAAACGGAATAAAGCCGGAACAGCCTATGGCATTGGCAGCCAGACTTTTGCCTGTGCCCGTTTCTCCCAGTAGCAAGGTAGAAAAGTCTTCCATTTTTCCGCATAGGTAATCCAGATACCACTGGGGGTCAAAGGTAAAAATATTGTTCCATAAACGCATACGCAACTCAATTATGGCCGGACAATCCCCAGAAATAGCCGTATTAATAAAATAAAACCCCCGGTTAAGCTGATAGAACAATGCACTGTATTTTTCTGTTTCCTGCGTGGCAAATCCTGCCCGAAGAAAACACTGGCTGATGGCATTTGAGAAAGGCAAGGCTATAGGTGTATCGCCCGCCCGGCGTTGATCCTCTATAAAATTATCGAATTGCGATTGAAATTCATGGAATTGATAAAACAACCAGGCATATTTTAGAGTCTCCCTGGTCGGGCCTTGATAAGCAGTGATTCGAAAATCTGATAGTGGCAGCAACTTTTGTAAATTTTCAAACAGCAGTGGTTGAATTTTTTCGTTACGTTGAACTAAGTCCAGAGTGCCTGTCGGTATACCCAACAACTGACAATCCGCCACTTCTCTTTGTTTACTAAATGGATTTACAAAGGCTAAATCGGAAATATGCTGAAAAAATTCACGCTGTTCAGGGTTTAACGACTGCATAGCCACTCCAATTTGATTGTACATATTAAGTATAACCTGCATACATGGAATGTATATTAAATATTTACAACCCATCACTTAAATTCATAACCATTTGATTTATATCTACAATAATTCTGGCCCAGGTTTTGCCCTATTGAAAGTGATTACAATAAACTGGAAATTAAAATGAACAATTTAAAACGCATATTCGTAAGCATCAAAAGTCAGATTGATCATGTCGCTGATGAATTTGAAAATCACGAGGCACTTGCCGAAGCAGCCATAGAAGACCTAAAGGCTTTAGCTAGTAAAACCCGCTTACATTTACATCGAGTCAGCAAAATGTCGGAACATTATCAAACGCAGTTGCAGGGAACCCAGGAACAAGCAAGGTTATGGTCGGAACGCGCATTAAAAGTAAAAAACGAAGATGAACAAAAAGCTCTGCAATGTGTTAAACGTTTACGCCAAACACAAAAGCTGATAACCGTGCTGGAACAGCAGCAGCATGACAGCGTAGCTCAGGAGGAAAAAATCCGTCGTGACCTGAATAATATACAAGAGCAATTACAGATACTCAAAAACAAAAAAGAAATACTGGCTGCCAGACAAAATAGCAGCGGTGTAAAAGATGCGTTAAGTGATAACCAGGGGAACACCTTGCAAGGCGTACAGAACATCTTTGAACGCTGGGAAGGTTCTGTCGTGAGTGCCGAGTTTGAATCGCCTGAACGGGTGGAATCCGATCAATTTACCGATGCATTCGAGCAGGAAGAAGATGATCTGGAATTAAAAATGATGCTCGATGAACTGACAGAAAAAAATCAACCCAACACCAATAAATAGGAGTCTGACATGTACGTAAACGAACACTATGAGTTTAATGCTCAATCATCTGTGCCTGAAAACGAGGCGAATCAGACTAATACAATGACAACAAAAGTGACGACTTATCTGCGCTGGGTAGGTTCTTTACTGATTATTCTGTCGGCTGTCAGTTTTATGTTTCAGGGGCATGATGAAATCGTACCCGCCTATCGATACTGGATTGCATTAGGATTGACATTATTACTCTGTGGCGGCGGCATGGTTTGCGCCTACCTGTTTCATGAAACCAAAGGCGCCAGGATTTTTTTTGGTTTAGGCACGGCTTTTCTTCCGGTACAGGTTTCTCAGGTTAGCGCGATGATCTATGCCTATAGTCATGGTCAGTCTGCATTGCAGCCGGAATATAACTGGCTGCAATTTATGGATGTCAGCCCCACAGTGATAGCTGTTGATTTTATTATTACTGGATTACTTTTATTTGTAGTCAGCTATGCCAGCTACTCCATACTGGCCCGAAATTATTTAAAAACACTGCTTTGGACTTCTATCGCCGGCAACACCCTGTTACTGTTCCCGATTAGAGATGGCGCACTGATTCCTTTTGTCATTGCCGGGTTGTTTATATTAATAAGACAAACAGAACTGCGCCTGCACAGTGACAGAACCATGCGCTTGGCAGAGGGTATCGCAGCCAGAGCGTTGATCAGTCTTCCTCTGTGGATAATGCTAGGCCGCAGCCTGTTACACCCCGCCTCTTATCTGTTAGCAATCGTAGTTTCCACTATCATTGTTGTCTATTGTATTTATGACATCAAACGTTACACTCAATCCCCTGTGATCATTTATATTTCGCAGTGGGCAGGAACCCTGGCAGCTATCTTTACCTGGGTAGTCGTGCTGGATCAAATAGGCAATGTCTCTATCAATCATCTAAGTGCACTATTGCCCATCACAGTCATACTGTTTGTGTTGTCTGATCAGGTCACATACCACGCTAGTCTTTACCGTTCGGTTAGTTCAATTCTGACGATTTTATTAACCTACGGTGCGATGGTGGACCAGCAAACACTAGCACCTGTTTTTACTATAGCTGCGGGTATATTACTGACTGTTGCCGGAATTAAATACCGCCAAAAAATACCTTTTTTCGCTGGAAACATCTGTGTCACTGGCGGTTTTTTGTTTTACTGGGAATACGCGGTTACGTTTTACACGAACACACCCTGGATCAGTTCCATCGTGTTGGGTTTGAGCGTAATCCTGCTGGCCTCTTATATAGAAAACAAGGAAAAACAAATCATCGCAAAATCACGCCACTATTTTGATCAGTTAAAAAGCTGGAACTAAGAATCTTTCAATATCTGCTTATGGCGTTGCATCATTAGACAACGCCATCATGCAGTCTGCAGATAATCTATAGCCTTTTACCCACCTGAAACACACTTTTCACCACCTGTTGGTTCATTAACTATCTACGTCTATTCCTTAAACGGCAGGCGCTGATCACAATCCAGTTTGTATTGTTCCATATACACTTTTTCACGCGCTAAAAAATCTGCAATCAATTTAGAAAACCGGTTGTTATTTATCCAATGTGCCGAGTAAGTATAGACAGGCTCAAAGCCCCTGGATATTTTATGCTCACCCTGCGCTCCCGAATCAAACCGCTGCAAGTTATGTTCAAGACAATATTCCAGCCCCTGGTAATAACAGGTTTCAAAATGCAGATTGTTGTATTCTTCCTGGCAGCCCCAGTAACGGCCGTATAAGGTTTGTTCCCCGACAAAACTGAGTGCAGCCCGCAGATAGTTTTGCTCTTTGCAGGCCAGAACCATTAAAATTTGATCCGGCATGGTTTCAGCCAGTTGCTTGAAAAAATCAATATTCAAATAAGCAGACTGACCCCGTTTTAAGTAAGGCATTTGATAAAATTGATAAAAC
>SPJK01072031.1_pt1 | contig 10040 bp, 10 predicted proteins | sample 3741771 | NCBI WGS metagenome assembly SPJK01 (sample SAMN10925997, study PRJNA522277) | cold seep metagenome | isolation source: Elba SIP-enriched marine methane seep metagenome, extraction at timepoint T2 | place: Italy: coast of Elba, Mediterranean Sea
CCAAGGTGGCGGCTTCACCCCCGCCATGGCACAAAAAGATACCTTACCTCCCGTGATTAACGAAGCAAGCAACGGCTTACGTAATGATACTGGTACGATAGCCATGGCACGAACCAGCTCACCCGATTCTGCAACGTCGCAGTTCTTTATCAATATTAATGACAACCAGTTTTTGGATTATCGCGGATCTGATGCGCAAAGTATCGGATATTGTGTATTTGGTCGCGTAATTCAAGGAATGGACACTGTCTTCACAATTGGTGATAGCATGACCCACTATGAAAAAGGGCATGCAGACGTACCAATCGAAAAAGTGATCATTCAACATGCTAAGCAACCATAACCATTACTTAGCTTAATGACTTAAACCCCTAAATAACACAAATAACGAAAATTGAGGTAATCATGGTAAAACTTGAAACAAATTTTGGCGACATTATTCTAGAGCTCGACGGTGATAATGCACCAATCACGGTAGGGAACTTTCTGAACTATGTCGATGAAGACTTTTATAATGGCACCATATTCCATCGTGTCATTGACGGCTTTATGATTCAAGGTGGCGGTTTTGATGAAGAAATGCAACAAAAATCCACACACGATGAAATTAAAAACGAAGCCAACAATGGTCTGCAAAACGATCAGTACACCATTGCCATGGCTCGCACTAACATGCCTCACTCTGCCAGCAGCCAGTTCTTTATTAATGGCAATAACAATGATTTTCTAAACCACACTGCTGAAACAGCGAATGGCTGGGGGTATTGTGTATTTGGCAAAGTCGTGGAAGGTACTGATGTAATCGATCAGATTATCAAAGTGAAAACTGGCAACAGATTGGGGCACCAGGACGTACCACTGGAAAACGTCGTCATTCAAAAAGCCTCACGCGCTTAACCTACAACGTAGACACTAGTGTAATGGCTAACACCAATCTCGACGCCTCCCTTAAGGTTACTGGGGAGGCGTTATTGATTTCAGATCTGCACTTGTGTACTGAACGCCCCAATATTACAGAAGCTTTCCTAGACTTTTTAAACAAAACCGCGAGACAAGCACAACACTTGTTTATTCTTGGCGACTTGTTTGAATACTGGGCCGGTGACGATGCTATCGCTGAGCCATGGCTGCAAACGCTGTGTCAAACATTAGCCTCACTGACACAAACAAATGTGTACTTTATGCATGGCAATCGTGATTTTTTAATTGGTCAACAGTTTGCTGGTGCCTGTGACTTAGCCATACTACCCGACCCAGTTTTAATTGATCACCAAGGCACTAAAATCTTATTGAGTCACGGCGATGCATTGTGCACAGATGACACGGCCTACCAGACCATGCGCAGCCAATTTCGCCAACAAGATTGGCAAAAACAGTTTCTTAATCAGACCTTAACCGCACGAAAAGCGCAAATTGAACAAATTCGCGCACAAAGTGAGTCAGCCAAAGCCGAAAAATCCATGATGATTATGGATGTGAATGATGATGCCGTCGCTAGCTTAATACGTGAATATGACTATCCGCCAGTACTGATTCACGGACATACTCACCGACCAGACAGGCATGCGATCAACACAGATGGCCGTGCTGGCATCAGGTATGTATTAGGCGACTGGTACGAACAAGGTAGTTACTTACGCATCTCAGATGACAGCACAATCAGTAGCCAAACGCTTGTAAGCGTTTAAGCTTTATGGCTTGCCACCTCTTGCGGCCTTACCGTTTGTGCCAGCTTGTCTAATACCGCATTAATGTATTTATGCCCATCAGTACCGCCAAACACTCTGGCTAATTCAACAGCCTCATTAATGGTAACGCGATAAGGGATACTCATGTCGAGCATCAGTTCATAGCCCGCCAAGCGCAGAATCGAATGCTCAATAGGACTTAACTCATTTAACGCACGATCAATATGTGGCTGCAATTGCGCATCGATTTCTGACAGATGTGACGAAACATTTTCGAGCAAGGCTTTAAAGTAGCTTTCATCTGCCTTGCGATAATCTGGATCATCCAGCATATCTTTAAACACGGGCGCCAAGTCAGTCGGATTAAACATACCTCGGTACAGCGCTTTTAACACTAGTTCACGAGATTTTCGGCGGCTTTGTCCGCCTTTTTTCTTCGCTTTAGCGGTTTTTTTTGTAGTTTTTTCAGGCTCAACCACTAGACTGGTCACTGGATTTTTATCAGTCATGCCACAGCCTTTAATAAATGAATCATTTCGATTACAACTTCTGCAGCTTCTGCACCTTTGACCTGCATTCTAGCCTCTGCCTGATCTTCATCTTCTGTGGTCAATACCGCATTGGCGACAGGCACGCCTGTTTGCAACTGAACTTCAGAAATCCCTCGTGCAGACTCGTTGGCCACAATTTCAAAATGATACGTCTCGCCGCGAATAATCGTGCCCAGCGCCACTAAACCATCAAACGCCTTGCTTTGTGCCATTTGTTGTAAGACCAAAGGCGTCTCCAATGCGCCAGGCACAGTGGCCAAAGTTATATCCTCTGCCGCCACCCCTAAAGCAATCAATTTTGATTCACAGGCCTGTAATAAGGCTTGACCGACTGCATGGTTAAAACGAGATAAGACAATACCAATGCGCAACCCTGCGCCAGATTGATTTTGAGCGATTGTTTTCATGGTTATTTGCTACTTTCTTCAACGCCACTGCGCGTCTTTTAACTTAAACAAGCATTCTAACGTAAATAACCCAATACCACTATGTGTGCTTACGATCACTTCACTATCACTTCAAGTCCCACTAAAAAAGCCTGAAATATTCAGGCTTTTTTAATTTAGATGATGTAGCGCAATTAACTAAACAACGCCCAGGCTTTTTGAATCGTACTCCAGATACCAAAACTGATTGGCACCACGACCAATATCCAGGCCACAACCAATAATAGCTGGCTGCTCTCCTGATAGGTCTGATTACGCTGTGTCACGGCATGTTTTCTTTCAACAACTACCGTGCGTTCTGCAGCCAATTCTGCATCTGTCATATAATACTTTTTATCGACGGGCTTAATCAGCATGTTGGCAATCCACCCAATCACTAACAGCACGGTTAATACCATAAAGATTGGCGCATAGACTTCATCGTAGGGCACGCCTTCATTAATCCGCACATCATGCATATAGTTCACCACCACTGGGCCAATAATTCCAGCTGTCGCCCAGGCTGTTAACAAACGCCCATGAATCGCCCCTACAAACTGCGTACCAAAGATATCCGCCAGATACGCTGGGATCGTTGCAAAACCGCCCCCATACATCGAAGAAATAATACACACGATTGCGACAAATATGGCCAGCCCTTTAAACCCAGCCACGTAGGCTGCGCCTACATATAAGAGAATGCCAAGCGCAAAGAAGGTGTGATAGGTATTTTTGCGGCCGAGCTTATCTGACGACGTCGCCCAGAAGAAACGGCCAAAAATATTTAATAACGAGATCAGGCCGACAAAACCTGCCCCCACAGCAGCCGCAGCAGCTGTGAGGCTTTCATCCTGCTTAATCTCGGCCAATCCCAGCTCAGGGCGATCAATCAACAGCCCGCCAAACGTTTCTTGTAACATCGGTGAAGCGGCGCCAATCACACCAATTGCAGCCGACACATTCATGCATAACACCAGCCAGATAAGCCAAAACTGAGGTGTTTTGTGTGCATTTTTCAAATGCACGTGCCTCGTTGAAATCATTTTATTTTGTTTTGCCGCATCGGGTGACCAGCCTTCGGGCTTCCAGTCGTCCGCTGGTACGCGATAGGATAACGAACCAATACTCATCGCCACAAAATAAATACAGCCCAGCACGGCAAACGCTTGCCACGCGCCCACGGAATTAACGGTTGCAAAATGTTTCATCAACATGGTCGCAATTGGCGAACCAATCATGGCACCGCCACCAAAGCCCATAATGGCCATGCCGGTCGCCATGCCACGATGGTCAGGGAACCATTTAATCAACGTAGAGACCGGAGAAATATAGCCCAGACCAAGCCCAATGCCGCCGATAACACCAGAGCCCAGCCACATTAACCATAGTTGATGGATATAAATACCATAAGCCGAAATTAATAAGCCACCTCCCCACAACACGGCCGCAGCCAAGCCAGCTTTACGCGGCCCAGCACGCTCTAACCAACCGCCAAAAATCGCTGCCGAACAACCTAAAAAGACAAAAAACAAGGTATACATCCACCCAAGGTCAAACTGGGTCCAGTTACAATCCGTGGCGAACAATGCAACCATCAGGCCAGATAACTTCTCCGCAAAAGTCGTTGCTCCCGCCGCACAGGCCTGCAAAGGAGTCCCAGACGCATCCATTAAGGCCTTACCTAAGGGCTTCCAAAACACACTAAAACCATACGCCATACCAATCGACAAATGCACGGCCAATGCCGCTGGCGGCACCAACCAACGGTTAAAACCTGGTCTAGCTGTAATTCTTGCTTTTGATAAAAAGTCGCCCACGCTTACTCACTCCTTTTTTATTGTCTTCATTACAAACGGCTGAATTGCCGTTAATTATACAGTCAATTTACATTCTATTAACATTACACCAACAAAATCTGCGGCTTTTTTCTCGCTTTATGACATGTCATATAACTGTCATATAATTGTCACAAATCTGTTCAAGTCCCACAGCACAATAAGCAAAAATTGATTTAGTCAAGGAGACTTAAAATGCCTGCTAATATTCTAGTAGTAGAAGATGAACCTACCATTCAAGAATTGCTTGCGCTTAATATTACGCAGGCAGGTCATCACCCTATTCGCGCACTGAGTGTTGAAATTGCGCAGGATTTGATGCGCGAAACGGTACCAGACTTGATTTTATTAGATTGGATGCTGCCAGGCATGAATGGCATCGACTTTGCTCGCCGCTTAAAATCAAACCCAGTCACCAAAAACATTCCTATCATTATGCTGACCGCCCGCGGCGACGAGTATGACAAAGTGCGCGGGCTTGAAGTGGGCGCAGATGACTATGTCACCAAGCCGTTTAGCCCACGTGAACTGAATGCTCGCATTAAGGCGGTATTACGCCGTCGCGCGCCGCAAATGACTGACGACCCGATTTCTATTAAGGGCTTAACACTGGACCCAACCACGCATCGTGTATTGGGCAATGACCAGAGCATTGACCTTGGCCCAACAGAATTCAGACTATTACATTTCTTTATGACGAATGCAGAACGTGTCCATACACGTAGCCAGCTGTTGGACAAAGTATGGGGAGATCGTGTCTTTGTAGAAGATCGTACTGTAGATGTTCACATCCGCCGTTTGCGCAATGCACTTTCAACCACCGGCCATGAAAGCTTAATCCAAACCGTACGCGGCGCTGGTTATCGTTTTTCTACTGAATAAACCACACGCAATAATGCTTGCAAGGCTAATCGATAAACCGCTATAGTTTCAGCTTTAGATTTAGAGTATCACTGTGAACGATATACGCTGGAAAACGGCTTGGCTGCTTGGCATACTTAGCCTCTGCTGCCTGATCATCGGTCTCATCGGCAGCAGTATGACGGCACTGATAATCTTTGCGCTGGGGTTAATCAGCTATATCGCTTATCACGTTTACTGGATGCATACGCTGCAAGAATGGCTTAAAAAACCCATTCTTTCCAAAATCCCAGTTGGGGGTGGCGTCTGGGAGGATGTGCTGGCGCAACTCTACAAATCCCATCGAAAAAACCTAAGACAACAAACACAGCTGAGTGCTGAGCTGGCACGCTTTCGGCATGCGGCAGGCGCATTGCCCGATGGCATTATCGTGCTCAATGCCCGTAATGAAATTGAGTGGTGCAATGCGCCTGCAGAATATAGGCTTGGGTTAGACATTCAAAAAGATCTCAATAAACCCATCAATTATCTCGTGCGCCAGCAAGCCTTTATTGACTACCTCAATGAAGACAACTTCGAGCAACTCGATCCCATTAAGATACAGTCACCGCTGCATGAATCCACCTTAGAATTACAAGTCGTCAACTACGGCAAACGACAAAAGTTATTAATTTGCCGTGACATTACGCAGCTAGAACGCATAGACACAGTCCGCCGTGACTTTATCGCCAATGTTTCACATGAGCTTCGCACACCGTTAACCGTTGTGGGTGGCTTTATCGAAACGTTAATGGACATGGAAGGTGCGATCCCTGGCAGCACGCGCTCATACTTTTCGATGATGCAAGACCAGACGAAACGGATGCAGGTATTAATTAATGACCTGCTGGTGCTGTCACAAATCGAAAGCAATGTACAAACCCCAAACGACACCATTATTAAAATGGATCAGCTGTTAAACAGCCTGGTCAATGATGCTAAAAGCTTAAGTCAAGGCAAACACACTATACAATCGGCTATCACACCTGACCTGTATATCACAGGTGACATCAGTGAAATCCAAAGTGCGCTGTCCAATTTAATCAGCAATGCCATTCGCTACAGCCCTGATGGTGGCGACATCATGATTGAGTGGAAAGCCAACAATGACATGGCCGTGTTTAGCGTACAGGATCACGGCATTGGCATCGAGCCAGAGCATATCGCACGCATTGCCGAGCGCTTTTATCGTGTAGACAAAGGCCGTAGTCGCCTCACAGGCGGCACGGGTCTGGGACTTTCTATCGTGAAACACATTTTGTCACGACACCAGGCAAAACTCACCGTTGAAAGCCAATATGGTCATGGCAGCACGTTCAGTGTCACTTTTCCAACAGAGCGCCTAAAATGGGCATCAACAGCTCAATGATGGTCATACGACAAACACTAGCCTCCCTGCTGACTTGCATCTTCCTTACTACGCTAACAACTTCATGTAGCCAGACCCTCAAATCGTTAACAGGCAATACTGATCATAAATCGGTTATTCCTAAAGAACCCGACCAAAGCTCTATTCATCAACTGGCTAAAACAGAATCTAACCGCCTGGCAGATATTGAGATACGACGCAATATCACATCGTTGCGTACAATCATGCTCAAACTCTATAAACGAAACCCTGCAGAACTTAAAAAAACACGCTTTCAACAACCAGAAGCGATGGTGAGCTATATTTTTGACCAAGCAAAACACCACGGATACCACTTTAAATCTCTGAATCAATTACAAGGTAAAGAAGCTATTTTTTTGGCATTTGAGCCAAACTTCGAAGGTGATCGCGTGATGGCCTTTATTGTGGGTCTACAGACCATGTTACTAAAAGCACATGGCGAAAAGTCGTCATTTTATTTTACGCAGGAACTGGACCCGCAAATCATTTATCACTATGCGCGTAATCTAGAAGTTGCTGCCTGGAAACTCAGCCACGCAAAGCAAAAAAATGAACAGCCTTATTTGATCAGTAACAGTATGTCGGATTCGGCAAACAATTTATCCATTGAAAGAGAATTTGGCAAAATGATTGGTCGTACAGACTTATTTGCGCTGGCGTTATCCGAAAGCACACAGCGTACAATTACACGGGTCATCCAAAATGTGGCGTCTACACTATTCTTGCCGATTTAAGACTTAACGCTTTAGTAGTGTTGAGATTTCAACAAAGGTGTTGAGATTTTAGACAGAGAACCGCGATCTAGCGATTAGAAATAATCCAAAAAATTAAGACTTAGTGAGAGTGGTTTTAGGGGCTAAATTAAGATTGTCGATCTGATGCTTATGCATTGAATCCGTTGTTTTAAGGCTTAATGCTCTATTTTTGACACTTTCCAGCACCATATCTGGTGCAGTCGTCGGTGATTCTGCGACTGTAGAAACCAAACGTGTTTGCTCTACCCCTTGCAGTAGAAACACAGTTAATACAGCGCTGACTAAAAAAGTGATATTACCCATTTGAACCCAATATTATTTCTTCTATTATTAATAACTATTTCAATCTTAAACTAGCAGGATGTATGCCAAGTTTAATTCTTGCCCTGTGTCAACATTACAACATCAGAATTAATGTTTTATGAAGCAGGACCAATATACATTTACGTTTTACCAAATGTTCAATTTTCTAATCCTTAGTATCCCCCTTTACTAGCCTCATGCCGTTAAGAATCGTAAAAATGGCACTAAAAAAAGGAGCTAATCAGCTCCTTTTTTTAGTATGGCTTACCTAACTGGATTTTAGTGTCCAGCGGCCTCTTTTGCGGCTTCAATCGCAGCTGCAGCGGCATCTTTAGCATCACCTGCCGCTTCTGTTGTTGCTTCAGCAGTATCCGAAGCAACTTCCGCAGTAGCGTCAACAGCATCACCGGCGGCCTCAACTGTTGCGTCTGTAGCTTCTTTTGCTGTTTCAACGGCGGATTCAGCAACGTCTGCTGCTGCATCTGCTGTCGCTTCTACTGCTGAAGAAGTTGCATCGGCAGCTGACTCAGCCGCTTCTTCTGCTTTTTGACAAGCTGAGACTGACACAGCAAGTGTTAATCCTAGTAATAATGTTTTTAATAAATGACTCATTAGACTTCCCCTATATATTAAAGATCGATAAATTCAACATAAAAAGGCAAGTATAAACACATGACATTGCTTTTTTATGAATGACGGCGAATTCTACTCTTCGACTCCAGCACTTGCAAGCATAATCAAGGACTTAGCATTTAATATACAAATTTTAATCTTTTACACCCATCACCTTAGGCTGATACAAAGCAACCGAATGTTGAAGAACCCGTTATAATAGCCGTTGAATAACTAATGATCATTTTGTCACCTGACTCCTGCCTATGCTTGAAGAATCATCTGCAAACACCCAGTCACAAACACTCTTAGCGGCCATTGATATTGGCTCAAACAGCTTTCGCCTTGAAATCGGTCGTTTAGACCATGGGCTTATTCAACGCATAGAATACATTAAAGAACCGGTGCGACAAGGCGCAGACCTAGATGATGAAGGCAATCTATCAGAAGCCTCAATGCAACGTGGTGTGCGCTGCCTAGCCAGATTTGGTGAACGTATTAAGGGCTTTAAGCCTTCACAAGTCAGAGCGGTCGCCACACAAACATTACGTGAAGCGCGCAATAGTGACCGCTTTCTAGCCATGGCGAAAGAAGCCCTTGGTTTTGAAGTTGAAATCATTCCCGGAGTAGAAGAGGCACGGCTGATTTACCAAGGGGTTAGCCGGTTTTTGCCGCAATCGGATGAAAAACGCGTCGTCGTCGATATTGGTGGTCGCTCAACGGAGTGGATTATTGGCCAAGGGTTTGAAGCCAGGCAAACGGCGTCACTGCACGTGGGCTCAGTCGCATGGTCCGTCAAACACTTTGCTGACCAGACGTTTACTGAAAAAGCCTTTAGGCGGGCTGAGATCGCTGCACAATCACAATTTGAAACGCTGGGTGAGCAATATGACAAATCCAATTGGGAGATGGCATATGGTGCCTCTGGCACTGTTGGTGCGTTAACCGAAATATTATCGCACTATGGTGCCCCGGACGACACCATTACCCGCGAAGGATTACTCTGGTTAAAAAGCGAATTAATCAAAGCCAAAAGTATCGAAAAACTCCGTATTAACGGCCTTAAAGAAGACCGAAAACCCGTGATCGGTGGTGGGCTCTCCATCATGATTGCGGTGTTTAATTTCTTAGGCATTGACACCCTCAAAGCAGCAAAAGGTGCACTAAGACATGGCCTGCAGTATGACATGCTGGATCGTGACATTCACCGCATGGATTTACGCAATACCTCTGTCGTGCATTTAATGAAAAAATTTCATGTGGATCACCTGCATGCCAATAATGTAGCCACCATTGCCGAAAAACTGTTTACACAACTGCAATCCGATAAAGAGGAAATTGATAGTAGCATCATAGATCAACAGCAATCTCAGCTTAAATGGGCTTGCTTACTTCACGAAATCGGTGCGGCTGTGTCGCCCGTGAATGCACATAAACATGGATACTACATTATCGATCACACAGAGCCACCAGGGTTCTCACAACGTGAATTACACGCATTGAGTTTATTGATTCTATGTCACCGCTTCAAACTCAAAAAACGCCCGATCAACGTTGATAACAAAGCCTTTATGTCACAAC
>SPJK01040596.1_pt1 | contig 10036 bp, 14 predicted proteins | sample 3741771 | NCBI WGS metagenome assembly SPJK01 (sample SAMN10925997, study PRJNA522277) | cold seep metagenome | isolation source: Elba SIP-enriched marine methane seep metagenome, extraction at timepoint T2 | place: Italy: coast of Elba, Mediterranean Sea
CGTGAGAAGAGATTCATCCCTTGCAGGCCAACCTTACCAAGTCCAGGCGTGCGACATACAGCGATTCGATGCGGAACAAACCAAGGCGGGAACGCCCCGGTGTTGATAAGCAGAACTCTCGCGAGCCGATCCGCTCGATCAAGCATCGCACCAAGCCCGATTGCTCCGCCCCAATCTTGGGCAACCAGCGTGACGTCATTCAACTCAAGGTGATCGACCAACTTGCCAAGATCCCGGATTCGATCCGCGAGGCGGAAACTCTTTTGTGGTTTGTCACTCAGTCCGCAACCCAGATGATCGATCGCAATGCATCGGCAAGTTCCGCTGAGACCATCGATCAGCCTGCGCCAATGGAAGGTCCAAGTCGGATTGCCATGAACAAACAGAATGACCGGAGCTGCCGGATCAGGATCTCCCTCGGCGTCGGTCGGTCCTTCGTCAAGACAATGCAGCCGACCTTCTGGCAGCTCAAGCCATCGAGATTGGAACGGATACAGGTCTGCCCATTCAGAACTAATTTCGGTGGTCGTGGGCATTCTTAATACTTGTTTTACGAAGGAGCTAAGCAAATCGATGAACCCTCAAGCCTAACGCGATGGGCGCAAAAAAAAAGCCGTGGTCTACCTGCTTGGTAGCCACGACTCGTTTGTTTCAAACTTTCGACCGATTGCGTCGGAGTGGAGTCACTCGAAAAAAGGCGCAGGTCGAACAGTGCTGCGCACTGCCTTAGCCGTCCTGGGCCAATCGCTTTTTTAGGTCCTCCCGGCGGAATGTTGGCCGAAAGCTTGATCGGTAATCGGCTCTCCGGAGAGTGCCGCTATTGTTTATTTTATGTGGCGGAAGGCAATTCTTCTCACCAGCCACTTAAGTATAGCATCCCAAATGTTGCCATGGCACCAAATCGGTCAGCCGAACTTATTTATCGTCTCGATAGCAGACAGGCATGAATCTAACCACTCGCGACGTGCGGAGCGAGCATAGCGGGCCGAAGAATTGTCGAAAAGGCCTAATCTTCACACGCCGTGGCTAGCCGTCCTACATATCCCCTCTTGGGAAGGATCGGTGCCAGCAGCCTTCAAAGCTGCCATGGCGTCCGTTCTTCGAATTTGCTAATGCTCTCGTCACTGGGTCCTTAAACCGCAACAGTAGGCGTTTGCCATGCGAAGAGCACACTTACGAATTACCTCCGTTTTCAGTCTCGTTCTGCTTACCATGATTGGTTTCGCAGGGTTAGCCAATTCAGATGCTCAGACGCTTCAGAAAGAGCCCACGCTGCGTGAGCGGCTCGTAGCAGGCCTTCAGGTCCGCCGCCCGAGTGAATTTGCCTACATCGATGCCGTCGTTGATACGGTCGAACGGGGCGAGCTCCCCCAGAAAGTTGTGGACCGTTACTTCTTTTGGGCAAGAGAAAAGCCTGCTCGCAGCGTTGCGACTCAACGGCCCATCATTTATTTCGAGCAAGGGCTCACGCGTGCGGCGCTCAAAATGAAGATCACCATTGCCCCAACGCCACCTCCTAGCACGTCCTAAGTCTTTTCTTGATAAGCATTTCTTGGTTTGGAAGCTGTTTTGACAGGGGTTGCCGCTAGTGAGGCGGTGCTGAATCCTGTAGAATGCGTGATTCCACTGGTTTGCAGGGCCAGCGCAGAGTGCCCTCCCGCAGCCGATTCCTACCCGTATGACCGTTTAGTTGATTGATCGAGGTATTGATGGCCCGTAAAGTCGTAAGCCGTAAAGACCTGCGAGCCGAGGCCGAAGCTGCCGAGGCTGCTGAAAAGGCCGCTCCAAAGAAGAAGGCTGCCAAAAAGAAGACCAAGCGCAAGTCGCGAGCCAAAGCTGCCGCCGAGGTTCGCCTCAAGGCATTCTGGGGCGTCTTCAACCAATCGCTCAAACGGGTCGCCCTGTACGACTACAGCCAAAAGAAAGAGGCTATCAAGAGGGCCGAAGAATTGACCGCCAAAGGTAAGTCGCCCCACTTCGTTCAGCCTGTGAAGGAAGTGATCGAAGAAGCATAGAGCGTCTTGCTAATTGAACCGAACGTAGGATGGGTGCTTGCACCCATCTTTTTTTATGCGCTGTTGAGATTGAACCCCGGCACACCGGGACAGGCCGCCAAGACGCCAAGAGCGCCAAGGATTTTTTGACATGATTTACAGGATCGACAGGAGGGATAAGCGTCTTGCTTGCTCTTGCATGGTCCTGTGAATGCAGGTAGTAGAACGCTTCTAGCAGCTTACCCCGTGAGGTTCCTATGAAGCGTTTCCCCGTATTGGTTCTTGGCCTGATTCTTTTGACATCATGCCCAGGATGCACGGTGTCGGACGTCGTCTTCGCGATGTTCCAAGACCACTACGGCAACGAACACGAAACCAACTTCGAAAAACGCCAACGCTTCGATGAGGAAATGGAGAAGTGGGAAGGCTACGAACAATCGCCTTGAAGGAGGAGTCGGTAGGTTGCGTCAGGAGTAGCGTGTTGAGTCTAGTCAATAAGAAGTAACTATTTCACTAAAAAGGAATATCTTCTTCTGCAGGTATCTGTTTACATTCAGATTCATACTGTCCACTTTCACCAAGATTAGCATTTACAACATTGTAAGCAATTTTACTTAGCTCATCGTAAGAAATTATTTTTATTCGATGCAGATGCGAGTTATACATGCGAAGTGATTCACGCTTTTTATCAGCGTCGGAATCATCATTAATATGACCTATTACTACCTTGGCATTCAATTTATATAAGTCTATTTCGTACCTTCTTAATAGGTTAGAACGCTCTGCTTCTATTTCAGAAATATACTTTGCTGCTTGATTTACGGCTCGATTCACTTCCCCAGATACAACCCAATTTCCATGGTCTTCTACAAAGAGTTTGGCTGAACTTCGCTTTAATTCAATAATTTCAAAATATCGATCCGCTGTTTCAAGTAAAAGGTCAAGCGACTCATCTGTGGTCCACTCTCGACGTGGGATCATTGAGACATACTGTCCCCCCAACATCCACCAGTTTTCTTCTAATAATTTTTGGAAGCCTTGCTCTAAAGCATCATTCTCTATGAGGTCATCTAGACGCTTCAATGCATTCGTTCTATGAGCAACACGGAGTGCTGCTGCAACCATACGGAGATTGTCTAATTCACCAATTTGAGGCAGTTTGCGTAAATCACTAGATCGATTTGCTAATGCAGAAATAAGCCCGATCAGTTGTGAAGAATCAAGCTGTTGATCCCCAAGTGCTTCTAATAGTTCTTCTATACAACTATTAGTTTTTTTAACAACTAGATGATCGCCAGGAGTATCTGCTTGCTGGTAGTTGTTTAAGAAAATCTTTAGTTGTTCAATCTCTTCGTCCTGACATGACCAGTGTGCCTGTTTTCCATCTGTACTGAAATCTACGCCTGTATCTACTTTGAATGAATATGTTTGAAGTTGTAGTTGCTTGCTTTTTATTTCACCGGTTTCGGGATCTTGGAATTGCAAAATGCTGGCCGTTTTATATGCACGTGGGCCAGCTTTGATTACGGTCCGCTGAGTGTTTGCGATATTTTTATGAGCAGGCTCATGGAATTGAATTTGTTGTAGAAATTCGTTTACCGAAGGTCTTGTATGCCTGTTTGTCATTTTAAGAACTCTTATTATTTTTGCCGTAAATAAGCTTCTCTACTTATACTCATGCTCATCCGCGGGAAACTTTCCTTCGCGGACTTCATCTCGGAAGGTTTCAAACGCGCGTTTTGCTTCGTTGCCTAGGTTGGCGTAAGCCTTGACAAAGCGGGGAACGTAGTCGGTGCTCAGGCCTAGGACGTCGGTCATTACCAAGACTTGGCCGTCGCAGTCGGGGCCGGCGCCGATGCCGATGGTGGGAATCGAAATCGATTCGGTGACCTCTTTGGCAATCTCCGACGGGACGCATTCGACGACGACAGAAAACGCGCCGGCCGACTCGGCTGCGCGGGCGTCAGCTAGTAACTGATCAAGATCACGCTGCACGCGGTACCCGCCGAGTTGGTGCACGCTTTGCGGACGAAGGCCGACGTGTGCCATGACGGGGATGCCTGCCGAGACCAACGCTGCGATCGTGTCGGCTTGATCAACGCCCCCTTCGAGCTTGACCGCTTGGCAGCGGGTCTCTTTGAGGATGCGGCCTGCGTTTTCGATTGCCTTTGCCGTTCCGAGGTGGTAGCTGGGGAAAGGCATGTCGACAATCACCAGCGCGTTCTCAACCGCGCGGCCAACCATCTCGGCATGGTAGATCATCTCGTCGAGCGACACCGGCAGCGTGTTGCTGTGCCCCTGCACAACCATGGAAAGGCTATCGCCGACGAGGATCCCTTCGACGCCGGCCGAGTCGATCAGCTTGGCCATGGTGTAATCGTAGGCGGTCAGAACGGTGAGCTTTTCACCCTGCTGCTTCTTGGCGGCAAACTTGGGGACCGTGAGTTGGGGCATTGGTGAAGGGCCGAAGGCTAGGGTTTGGGGATTAGAGTTTCTTTTCGCTGGACTCATTCTCCCCCAGATAGGTTCGCCGGGCTAGTGGTTGGGAGCGATTGGTTTTGCCAAAGTGGATAGATTGCCAGCGCCAAGAAAGCGAGCGTGCCCAGGATTTTATCCCAGTGGTAGATGTTAACTTTTCTAAATTTAATTTCTGCTTGAAGCTCTTTTGAAGAAAGATCGATTTCTTCACCACCGTTTGCTGTCAGAGCCGCCCTAGCAAGTTCTCGTGAAGGGAAGCGTTTGAACTGTTTTGGAGGGTATCCATCTGCTGTGTAGACGAATGGAGGATAGTAAGCAACGCGTGTAATTCCGCTTGAAAAGAAACCTGTCTTACAATCATCAATATCATACGTATGCTGATAATTGTCGGGCTCTGTCAGCAGATCGACGGCTTCTTCGATTGTAAGATCATACGGTTCGTACCAAGGGTGTTTACTGTTGATTACTTCAATCAAAAAAATCGTGTTAGCGGGATCATCCTTAATATCGCTTACATTAGATTCTTGCTTTGGCTTCCATGCAGCTTCTTCGTCAACTACAGCAAAGAAGGTTGAGTTAAGTCGTGTGTCCAACGGACACTGTTTCCCGGAACCAACAAACAAATGATGTTCGCCGTCTTTGAAGAGTGGTAGATTTGTTTCAGGATCGTTCCATGCCTTAGAAAAGTCGATTTCATCATCATTGTGTTCGTTGCGCACATAGGGAGAGAGTAACGTACGCCAGCTATGAAGTGGTTTGTCAGATTCATCATAAAGATTGTTTGGAAACTGACCATTCTTTAGGATGTTCGAACCGATCGAATCGATTCTATAGTAACTTTCGACGGTGTAGATCGAGCTGATGAATTCCGGAGGAGCTGGAGTTGTGGGGATTAGTACTGAACGAGGGGGAGGTGTTTTAATAAAGGAGCAAAGTATCAAACCAATTCCAAGGAAAATGAACCATTCAGCGATGGTTGTTTTTCTTCTTAGAAAAAGGCTATTCAAAATGGGTGCCGTGGCTATCGGCACCCAGATCAGCGTTCTAACAGTTCCGAAGATTCCGAGCCCAACCGCAATAATTGTGATCAGCCACAACAACAATCGAATACTAAATCGAAAAGTTGGTTCGGTCGATTGCTCTTCGCCAGTTGTCTCCATGCGTTCATTATGCGAGATTCTTAGCAATTGTTGCAACTATACGTTTCCTTCGTTGATGGATTGCTACTAATTTCGATGCCTGATTGGCCTGATTATGAATTGATTGACTTCGGCGCTGATAAGCGACGGCAAGGCAGACGGCTCGAGCGCTTTGGGTCGGTGGTGGTTGATCGGCCTTGTCCGGCAGCGGATGAGATGGCAATGGCGGATCGATCCGCTTGGCAACAGTCAATCGCTCGGTATGACGGGACCCGTGCCACCGATGGGGATTGGAAACCATCGCCGAAGAAATGGGCCGATGCGGAACCTTGCGTTGTGCCAATCGATGCGGAGAAATCGATTCGAATGGCAATCTCGCCGACGCCGGCAGGACAGGTTGGCATCTTTCCCGAACAGTTTGCCAACTGGCGGTGGATTGCTGAGCAGGTGACACGCTTTAAGAAAATCGAACCAAGCCGACCGTTTCGCGTTTTGAATCTGTTCGCCTACACGGGCGGCAGCACGCTCGCGGCGGCGGTAGCGGGCTCCGAGGTAACGCACGTCGATGCCTCGAAACCGTCGGTCGCTTTGGCAAGGGAGAATGCGGCGCACTCCGGCTTGGCCGACGCACCGGTTCGTTGGATTGTTGAAGATGTCGTCCGTTACTGTGAGCGAGAAGTGAAACGGGGTTCGCAATACGATGGCGTTGTGCTTGACCCACCGACTTACGGTCATGGGCCGAAGGGAGAGTCGTGGCGCGTTGAAAGTGACTTGCCTCGGCTGTTGGAATTGTGCAAAGAACTGACCAGCGAGTCGAGAAAGTTTTTTCTCGCCACTTGCCACACGCCTGGCATCGGTCCTGCGGAGCTGTCCGCCTATCTTTCCGACGCCATCGTTGGACATTGTGGTCAGCCACCGGCGAGCGGTAATCTCTGGCTAAAGACAAGTGACGGACGTAAACTTCCCAGCGGCGTCTACGCCCGTTGGCCGAAGTAGTTGTTGATGTGATATAATCAAGACAGCACGGTATTTCTTGGGAACCATTCAAATGTCAGACCAATTGCAAGTAACCCTGGTTGATAATCAACCAACGTTAAAACTCACCTCCGATCTTGCTGCGCAGCTAGATGTGCAAAGTGGTGGTGAGGTTATTGCTCTTTCGACCGACCAAGGGGTTGTTCTTGTTCCTGCAAGCTTAGAAGCGGATCAACAAATGGAAGTCATGCAACATGTCATGGCCAATCGCAAAGTGGCTTTGAAGAAGTTGGCTGAATAACGATGCAAGAACCAAGGTGGGTTTTGCTAACAGTGATCTTGTCGCTGCATGAGCAACAGATTAATCAGCATGGTGGTGAACCAGGTATTCGCGACCAAGGGCTTCTCGAATCGGCAATAGCGAGGCCAAGGAACCTTTGGCATTACTCGAGCACCAAGCCAGATTTTATCACTCTAGCGGCCTCTTATGCCCATGCTATTAGCAAGAACCACCCTTTCTTTGATGGCAATAAACGAACGGCAGCTGTGGTTTGCGAAGGTTTTCTGATGCTGAATGGATACCAAATAAACGCTACCGATGAAGCATGGGCAGAGGTTATTTACAAATTATCCGCAGGGGAGCTTTCAGAAGAAGACTTTCGAGAGTGGCTTAAAGAGAATGTCGTTGCAATCTGATTTGAACATCATGATGAAAAAACGTTGGAAGCTGATTCTCAAAATCGTTGTTGGATTCTTAGTGATCCATCTGCTGGCTGATGCGATTTACGCTTGGTATATCGCTCGGTCGGTGGCGGCATGGGAAGTGACCATCGAACGCGATGAAAACGGCGTGATGCAGGACTGCGATGCTTTTCTTCTGCCAGCAAATCCTGAAACCGACACGGGGGTTGGTATCGTTTTGCTGCACGGCATCAACGCTTCGCCAAGGCATTACGATTTCGTAGCTGTCGAACTTGCTGAACGTGGTTTTACCTGCCGCGCGATGCGGTTGCCTGGTTTTGCCGAGCCGCTGACGCAGTATCGGAAGTCAAGTTACCCGCAATGGATTGCAGCCGTGCATAACGAGCTGTCCGAGCTTCGCAAGACGCATGATCGCGTTGGCATCGTAGGACATTCACTCGGTGGGGCGACAACGATTGGAGCCTTGCTTGAAAAGCCAGAGCTAGCCGACTTCTGCGTCCTGCTGGCCCCGGCGGTTAAGGTCTCCGACAGTCGAAGCCCGTTGCTTTCAACTCGAAGTTGGCACGAGATATCACAGCGAACCCTCTTCTTTGTCGATACGGTCAGTTCTCCCTACGGAATGGATTGCCGTGATGAGACTAAGCAGTCACACCCGGGACAAACATTGTTTACGCCCACAGTCGTTGTGGATCAGCTTTTTCAGTTGATGGATGAAAATGAATCACGCTTTGCGGATTGGGAAGTACCGGTGACAATGGTCGTGAGTGCTGGTGATGTTGTCGTTAGTACACCGGCTGTGAAAAGCTTCTTCGAACAAATTGACACTGATGACAAAAAACTGGTCGTCTTGGAAAACACAGGTCACGAGTTGCCACTTGATTTGCAATGGCAAGAAGTGGTTGATCTTGTCGTCGAGCGTGCTGTGCCACAGGATGCCTCAGAAGAAGCAACAGCCGAATAGCTAAGCTTAGCTTGGTTTCGCTGAGGGACCTTCGTACTTGGCAAAAATCATTCGCCCGGCGGAGGTTTGCAGCACGCTTGTCACTTGGGTCAGAACCTGTTCGTGGATATGTTGGCTTCCATTCTCGACGACAATCATGGTGCCATCTTCCAGGTAGCCAACCCCTTGGTGAGATTCTTCACCCGGCTTAACAAGCAGAACGTCGATCCTTTCTCCAGGCAGGAAGATTGGCTTCAGCGCGTTGCTGATGTCGTTTAGATTCACCACAGCGACGTTTTGTAATTTGGCAACTTTGTTCAGGTTGTAATCGTTCGTGACAACGCGACCATCCAAATGCTTTGCGAGCAGAACAAGCTTTTGGTCAACCGGTTGGTTTTCAAACTCAGGCAGTTCGACCTCCGAGATTGTGAGATCAATCCGTTTGTCGCTACGAAGGCGATTGAGAATATCGAGCCCGCGGCGGCCTCGATCTCGGCGGAGTTTGTCACTCGAGTCGGCAATCCCTTGAAGTTCGGCAATGACGAACTGGGGCATCACCAATTGATTCTCGAGAGCTTGTGTTTCCATGAGGTCAGCGATTCGGCCGTCGATTACAACGCTCGTATCAAGAATCAGAGGGTGTAGGCCTTTGGTCTCTTTAGAAAATTCAACGTAGGGAATGATGAACCGAAAGTCGTCTTTCGTTTGCAGCAAGACGCTAATGCAGGCGTAGCAGAGAATCACTCCCAGGAACATTGGCAGATAAACACCAACGATCGATTCTTCGCTGGTAGGTAGGACCGGCGTCAATGCAAGCTTCATCACATACGTGAGAAACAGACCAATGATCAGTCCGAAATAGACTGAGGTTATTACATCGAGTCGCTTACGCTTTGCAAACCAATCAATCGCAACCACGATCAAGGAGACAAAAATAATGATGCCAAGAGCGATTGGCGGCGAGTTTGGATCGGTTGGGAAATCTTTCGACGTGATTAGTTGCACCCCTATGCCGGCTGCCACCGTCAGGAAGACTAATCGAAGAATTAATAAGGCCATGGTTCATTGAGATGAAATAAATTGGGAATGAATTGAGTTTGGGATATGAAATCGATAAATCAGCTTGGGCACTGCCAAAAAATGATGGGGCTAGTGCGAATGAATACCCTTCATCCTATCCGACCTTGGCATCGAATGACAAATGTTTCGTCGGGGTGAAAAACGAATGCTTGTTGATTCCGGTTTGGAAGCCCTTAGAATCGGACTAATCCTTATGAATCGGCTGTCCTAGAAAGACCAATTGGACACCTGAGAAAAGAACCTAGTGAGCGCCAAGCACCGCATCATCGGTCAGGCTGGCAAGAAAATCACAGACTTGGCGCTCCGCAGCATCATCGGAATCGAACCGAAAGGATGAGGGGAGCACATCGGGATTTTCGAGATAGCGATGGAAGAGAGTTTGAAGTGCCTCGGTCGCAATGCTTCTTAGTTCAAGCACTAAGTCGTGCCTGTAAACCCTTCGGAAAAGGAAACTTTCTAGTTCAAATTTTTGCTCAGACAGTTCGTTTGAATGAATAGCCAGGGTCGAGGAATTTCGAACCGATTCGATCGAATTGATTCCATGCTTGAGTAACTTTCCGCTGGTTTGGTCGAGTAAATCACTCACCTGGCGATCAATGAGCTCATGGATCGTTGCAAGACGAAGGTCTTTGTCATTGAGAGCTGCGTAGCGACTTTGTACTCGTGCGACGGAGTCGCGTCACAGCGTTACTTCGCCAAGTTCATCTAAAGTGATCAGTCCGACTTCA
>SPJK01016442.1_pt1 | contig 10032 bp, 4 predicted proteins | sample 3741771 | NCBI WGS metagenome assembly SPJK01 (sample SAMN10925997, study PRJNA522277) | cold seep metagenome | isolation source: Elba SIP-enriched marine methane seep metagenome, extraction at timepoint T2 | place: Italy: coast of Elba, Mediterranean Sea
AATTATCGCTGGCTTTATGCATATACAAAACCTCGCGAGGGGCCCGATTCGTGACCAGGCTAAATTCCCTTGTCGCTGTGGAAAAAGCATAGATCGCATTGTTCTCGAAAGCAATCCACAGTAAACCCGGCTCGCGCCAAACCAATCGATTTATTGGGCTCTCAGCCGGAGCTGAGTAAGCATTCATCTTACCTTGCTGAGGGTCAAACTGCTGCAAAACACCATCCTTTCCTCCCAACCAAAAAGTGCCATCCGCATCCTCCAACATATGCGCAATGAAATTGGTAGAAATGCTACTGGGTACATCTTCCTGGTGCTGGAAGCGCTGAAAGCGGTCGAGTTGGCTATCATATAGATGTAGCCCTTCGCGACTACCAACCCAAAGGCGACCTTGACTATCGGAAAATAGAAAACGGATATGATTGTGCGCTAAACTATACGGATCATCCAGATCATTGCGATAGGTTTTGATCTCGCGCCCGTCGTATCGATTGAGGCCATCAAAAGTGCCGATCCAAATGTACCCCTTCTCATCCTGAATAAGATCCCGCACCGTCGCTTGCGACAAGCCATCGTTCGGCTGTAGATGCTGCCATCGAAGCAGCGCGTTCTGCGCCGTCAATTGCAGGCTTATGCAAACGGCCAAGAGTGTCAATAGGCGGGCAAGGATAGGGTTCATGGAGGAAAAATACGAATTTTCTATTGCAGGGGAACTTGACCAACGGTCAGCTCAGTCCAATGGTCCAACAGTCAACTCGGCCAATCGTCGATTCAATCTGACAGCTTGACATCGGACGCCGGGCGTCGGACCAACAGACAAAGCAGTCCAACAGTAACTGCTTACTGCTTACTGCCAACTGCAAAGCCGAAGGCTGCACTGCCAACTGAACATCTGCCTACTGCTTACTGAAAAAACTACTCATCATCAATCTCCTGTGCCCCAAAGTTCAGCTCGAAGCCAATGCGCTGATGTGGTTCGTCATCGTCGTAGTCTTCCCACAAGGTGACTTCTTGCATGAATTCCTCTACATGGCGACAGAAGAAAGGATCGCGTAGCTCTTCCGGCCGGTAGATGCCAACGGTCTTCGGAGGACGCGGCTCGCCGTAGCTTTCGATATACGGATACTGGATTAAGACAAGCACCTTTCCGTTGAATAGTTGTTGGTAGACCAGGGTACCATTGTGCTTGATGAGATCGCGTTTAAGGTGGTCATTAACGCGCTGGTACATCCCGCTGCGTACTGTACCTAAAGAGAGCGTCACAGCTTCCAGGTTTTCGAGTCCGGAGCGGACTTCCACTTCAGCATCCAGGCCCACTTCCCCCATAATGTAATTGAGCTGATCGAGAATCTTCTGGCTCAGCTCCTCCGACCATACCTGACGGTAAGACTTGGTATTGGTTAGTACTTCCTTGTATTGTTCTACTTTGCGCTTGAGGTTGTGAAATTGGGCATCCATTTTGTGAGGTTGAAGGGCTTAGAAATTAGGATCTATTGTCTAATCTCCAGTTCCGAATAAAATAATCTCCGAGCATTCTGGGTGCTCTGCGGTTAATTGGTGGCAAATTTGGCCATCGCTTCTTCCATAACGCGAAAAGCCTCCTCCAGGGTTCGACCAAAGGTAAATAATCCCTCCGGATGCCCCTCCATGACAAAAAATTTCCGCTCCGGCAGTTCCGTCGTCCGCAAGAGGTCAACAATGCTATTCGCCATTTCCGGCGAGCCGTATGGCGCGGAAGCATCCGTAGTAGGCACTCGGTGTAAATAATGCGACCACATCGCCTGATGGTGCGCATGGATCACACCGGTCACCCACGGCAATTCCCGGTAGATCATCGCATGACTCATACTTTCCGAAGAGGCGAGGATCGGCCCTTCACACACTAAGCTATTAGCTGGTACATCCACCGATGTCACCAAGGCGTAGTGTTCGGCGCTTAGCGTTTCGTATCCGCCAGTCGCTGAACCCGTGATGTAGAATTGGTTGCTCTCCCCTACCCGCTGCGAGATATTGCCATAGCCGATACCGTCGGGATAGACACCGATTAGGCCGGCGGCGTGGCAAGCCGTACGCCAGTGGTTGAGTTCGACGAGTTTCGCCCAGGGGAAGGGAGCTTTCGGCTCGTGTTGCGCCTGAAATTTGATATAACCTTCGTCGAAGGGAGAATTCGGCATGAAAAATTGAATTTACCGCGCTATAAAATTAGAAAAGTAAAGGGTTTGTATAGGTAGAAAGGTTTGGTTAAATTGCAGGAGATAGCATGAAAAATGTGCGTTTGACTTTATGCCTAAAACCAACGATCCTTCCCCTGTACAATCGCCTTTCACACTTCCAGAGCGCGTCTGGGAGTTTCTCTTAGGTGTGCTCCAGCAAGAACAGTGTGTTCTGTTTGTTGGTCCGCAGCTACTAAAACATAAGACAGAAGGTACTATTGAGCAAGCTTTGATTAAGCACTTGCTGGAAAGCAGCGAAGCCGATTCCCCTCCTTTCATTTCCAAGTTTTACCCCGGAGATAAGTTTTTCATGCTAAATATGGAAAATAGGGGCGACATGAGCCGGTGGACTTTTATGCGCCAATACAAGGAGTTTTTCACACAGGCCTCCGATGATTTCGCACCAGCCTTAGATACTTTAGGAAAGATTGCAGAATTGCCCTTCAGCACGATCATCTCCCTCAATCCTGATGATCTCTTGACCAAGGCTTTTGCCGGTCGATTCAATTACCACACGGACTTTTACAACAAAAAGAAACCGCCACAAGCGTACCAGCGAGGGACCAAAGAAGAACCACTGATCTACTATATGCGTGGCGAGATGAATCATGATGAAAGCATGATCATCACGCATAGCGATTTATTCGATTACCTGGAGTCCATCTTTGCCGAACAAAGTATGGATCATGCTTTCAAGGAGGACCTGAAGAACGCGAAAAGCTTCATCTTCTTGGGCCTCCCGCTCGAAGAATGGTACATGCAACTACTTTTGCGAGTGCTCAATTTGCACGCTGTATCGACCAACATCATCGCGCTGAAGACATTCCCAGAGGAGCGTGCTTTTCTGAAGAATGTCTACGAAGATGTTTACAATATTGAATTCCATCCTTATCACGGCCAGGAATTCATCAACCAACTGCACGATCGCTGTCAGGAAGCTGGCATGATGAAGCAAGAAGTGAATCCGCAACTGCGCAGCTTCCAGAAGGATTACGATCAGCTGAACAAGCTGATCACAGCTCCACTAGTAGATGATAGTCTTACATTGTTGGATCGCATGATCACGGACTACATTCCTGCAAAGACAGATGCCGATGACCTTAACCAGAAATTGGGCACTCTCTCTGCTAGCTATCGCGGTTCGTATCGCAACTTCTTGCAGGGCGTCGTAAAAACCGAAGACTTCCAGGTCACCCAAACTAAGACGATCAGGATGCTAGGCGACCTTTCCTCCACCATACATCAATTGTTCCATGAGCAGCAGTAGGCGATATCCCGGTCCGAAGCCGTTCGTGGCCGATCAGGCGAGCCTCTTTTTCGGGCGCGACCAGGAAAAGGAAGTGCTCCTGCGCATGGTAGAGGATCGCCAGTTGACGGTTCTATATGGGCAATCGGGCCTGGGTAAAAGTAGCCTGCTCAATGTGGCTATTCTCCCTGAGATGCAGCAGCAGGGCTATCACCTGATCCAAGTCCGGCTTGGAGCCAACTCGCCGGATAACTTAACCTCTCCTCTTCGCAATACCGTGCAAGCGATCGCTGATGAAGAAGGTTTTTTAGCGCCCTCTATTCTGGATGAACTCGTGGAATTGGATAATTCGCTCTGGTATTTCGCCAAGTCCTTCCACCTCAACAGCCATAAGCAAAAGTTACTGATTGTTTTTGACCAATTTGAAGAGCTGTTTACCTACGAGCAGCGGGACATTGAAGATTATGTAAAGAATCTCGCTGAGCTGCTCAATACCTCTCTGCCACAACGCTACCGGAATGCACTAGAGTCCTTCCCTCGCGAAGAAATCACGGCGGATGTTGCCGAGCGGCTTTTTGAGCCCATGGAAGTCAAAGTCATCTTTGGGATACGCTCCAATCGCTATCACCTCTTGGAACGATTGACGACGCACTTACCCAATATTCTGCGCAATAACCTGGAGCTGCAGCCTTTGCAAGCAGAAGGAGCACGCGCAGCCATCACCCGACCGGCGAGTCGCAGCGACAAGAACTACGAAAGTGAGGCCTTTCATTACGACGATGATGTCATCGCTGACATGCTGTCGTTCCTGACCATCAAGGGCCGACCAATTGGCGGCACCCTCCTGCAAATCCTCTGTGCACATATCGAGAAGGAGTTGGTCATTGAAGAAGGTCATCAGCAGATTACCAAGGAGTTCCTACCACCGCTGGCGCGGGTGATCGACGACTACTACCATAGTCGTGTTCGTCAATTCCTTCCGGTTCAACAAAGAAATATTCGTCGCCTAATCGAGGATGGCCTCGTGCAGGAAACCAATGACGGCGGCATGCGACTGAGTATGCACCAGGCACAGATCGAAGACCGCTATCGGCTTTCGGAAGAAGTGCTGGAAACATTAGTAGAGGAGGGGCTACTCCGCCGAGAGCCCTACCTCCGTGGCGGCGTCACTTATGAACTGACCCATGACAGTTTACTGGAGCCTATTCTAAAGTCGAAGGCTACCTTCCAAGAGCAGGAAGCCCAGCGCTTGAAGGAACAGGTGGAAGAGGAAAAGCGACTTCGCGCACAAGCGGAGGAACTACAACGCACTGCGGAGGAGCAGCGCAAACGAGCAGAGGAAGCCTTAGCTGAAGCACAACGGCAACAGCAGATTGCGACAGAGGAGCGCACCGCTAAACAGGAGGCCGTCTCGCTACGACAACTGGCTGAAAAGAGACGCCGCCGAGCCTATGTCCTCTCGGTAGTTGCTGGTTTGTCGCTCCTCGTGGCCGCTTATTTCGCCTTGCAATCGAATAGCCTTCTCAAAGAGACCCGAGAGCAAAAAGCCATTATTGACTTTCAGCGCTATGAAGGTTTGATTGACCGGGCAGCTATGCTCGACAATGGCGGTTATTCAGTGGCTGCAGAGGACCTATTGAAGGAAGCCGAAGTGATTCTACTGGAGCATAGCCTGCAAGACACTTTCCTGGGCCAGGAAGAGCGCCTTGATAGCATGCGAGCAATCAATATTGAGAATCTCCAACAGCAAGACCATGAATAGATATAGCCTGGTACTGACTTGCTTTTTGCTTATTGTTGCCTGGCAGCCAAGCGCCGCCCAGTCACCTTGTCTGGAGTTGGACCGGATCAAGGAAACCCTCGAACAGGCTATCGACCGTATGGATATTGCTACGGCCTTAGAAGAGTTAAATATCCTTCGTGCCTGCGATCAAACACCAGAGGGACGAGCGTATATCAATGGCGAGTATGACCGAATTTTTGCTGCACTCGAAAGGCAGAGGCGACAAGCTGAAGAAGATGCGCTGACCGCCCGGGAAGCTGAACAGAGAATCGGCGCAGCTCTACAGCAAGCCGAACGGGAACGACAAAGAGCAGAAGAACTAAGAACGGAGGCTGAAGATGCACGGGGTCTAGCAGAGGACATTACGAAGGACGCGCTGATCCGAGCCTACATGACGCAGGCCCGCCAGCTCGTGGATAACCCCTACGCTTCTGATGAAGATTTCACTTTGGCCATTCAATTGGTAAATTTTACTTACGATTATGTGGATGCCGATCACCCTGCCTTAAGGGAAATGATCCTCTATCTCTTTCATCAGGAGAAGCGAACGCATCTTAGTGAGGAAATCAATGGCATTAATGCCGGAGAGGCTCTTTATTTCAACTATGGCGATCACGCGCGCTCACCTTCCAGCGATATCATAGCCCTAGCTAGTGATCCAGCAGGAAGTCTTCTAATCATTGATCGAGAGCATGGAAAATTTCACCAGCTAACGTCTAATGACGCCTACAGTTTTGAGACAGTAGCTTGGTCACCTAATGGGCGTTTAATTGCCGCCTATACCGGCTATTCTCTCCATATATTTGATACCGACACTAAGCTACTGGCCAATACACCTCTGGAATTGGGGGCTGGAATCCGAGCGCTTTCCTGGGGACCTGATAGCCGAACTATAGCTGCCGCCGGCACCGATGGCAACACTTATTTAATTCGTGGTGAATCAGGTGAAATCATTCACACCTTGGAGTTTCATACCGACTGGGTAAGGGATGTTGCTTGGTCTCCATCTGGAGATCGATTAGTATCCGCCAGCGATGACGATATCGTAATGATCTGGGACCCGATTACTGGTGAATCCATTCAATCGATGGAGCAGCATACGGATTGGGTCTATTCCGTCGATTGGCACCCCACAGACGAACTCATCGTGTCCGGTGATCAAGCCGGCACCATGCGGCGCTGGAACCCTACTACCGACAGTATACCAGCCTTGTTGGCTATCGGAGGTATTATAGTAGATCTAAAATTTAGCCCTGATGGGCAGATTATCGCCGCAATTAATGACTTAGGAGAACTTTATCTAGTTGACTCAGACAGGTTTTATGCACTCGATTATCGCCAGATCACTGATCTCTCCGCCAATAAACTAAGCTGGAGTAAGGATGGGAGTAAACTCTTGCTCTCAGGTGACGATGAGCAGCTATATGAGTTTGAAATAGCTAATTCAGCAATTGGTAGTCTTTCCTACTTTTCCACGGCTCCCTTTTTCCCCGACGAACAGACTACCAGGTTTCTATTGCCGGGTGATGAAAATAATGTAATCACCTCGGTAGAATGGGAAAATGAGACACGATTAGCCGCTGGGGACAGCAAAGGCTCCATTCGCTTATTTACCTTTAATGAAGCAATGAATTTTGATACGATCCAAACGTATCAAGGCTTCATAACAGACGTGTCCTGGTCGCCCAATGGATGGTTGGCATCTGCCGGTGATAATCGAACCGTCAATATCTGGGACCCTAATGATAAAGTGCTAATCCATTCTATTCCAGTCAGTAATATTCCCAACACTGTCTCCTGGTCATTTGATGGTCAGTTATTGGCCATTGGTGATGAAGTTGGCGGCATACAGGTTTGGGAAACAGAAACCTGGAGTTTAGTACGCACTAAGACCCACCATACTACCGCGGTCCTTTCTGTTGATTGGCCCCATAGCAATAGCCGATACATTCTTAGCGGAAGTAGAGACCGAATGGGTACAGTGTGGGATTTGGAGACGAATAGAACGACTGTACTCAATACACACCAAGACTGGGTTCGTGAAGTTAGATGGTTACCTGGCGACAGTTTAATTGCTACAGCAGCTGATGACTACCAAACTGTTATCTGGCGTTGGGATGACAAAGACAACACCGCCACCATCAAGTATTCGCTGGAAGATAGAAGCGGTTGGCACTATGCCGTTGCCATTAATGAAGATGCCACCCTGGCCGTAGTAGGAATGGGAGAAGGCGTTGTCGGCGTGTGGGATATTTCCAGTAACAGTATTCCAGAAAAAGTTGGTGTATTTAGCATACCAGAGACGCCGATCAGAGACCTGGATTGGCGGCCTGGCACGTCCATGGTAGCCGGTAGTGCTCCACGAGGAGCTCCGGTCATGCTAGCTGTTCCAATGCTAGACTCTTACTACGAAGAATGGGCACTTACGCCTTCCATTTTTGATCAAGACAATACCTTTGAATCTGTCTCTCGAAACGCCTTTCATTACGGCCCACAAGATTTAGATGATTTTTGCTGGCTTAATGAAGCAGATGCCTATGCTTACACGGATACCGGTAGTTTGGTCGTAATTTTGCACAATGGGGTTGGCGTACCAAGTCATGATTCCATTTCCATGAATGAAGTGGGTGGTGCTCAGGTTTCCCAAGTAGTTTCCCATCGTAATAATGCTGTGGCTACTTTAACCGATCAGCAATTTACTTATTTCTGGGATCTAGGATCAGCAGCACAGCCAGAAGCCAATATACAAGTTGGCCCTGCAGATTCATTAGTTCATTTGGCCTACTGGGAAAAAGAAGGTTTGACGGCAGGCTTAGCTAGTAATGGGCGCTTCACTATTTGGGATAACAATTATGCGATATTGAGCTCCTCTGCCATTGCCAATATTATCGATCCGTATAGCGACTTCATCAAGATGGATTTCTTCGAGCAAGAAGACGAACCTCATCTACTTATAGCAGCTGAATCAGGTATCTGGACCTGGGATTTTCAGCAGAATCGCAACTTGAATGCTCTGGCACTAGAGGAACAATCTATTCTAGATTATGAATGGTTTGAGAATAATGAGATACTTGTTCTATATGAGTATGTTCAACCGCAACGTTATAACTTAGATAACGATCAACGCTATAATACCCTTCAAGCAACCGATGATGGTTTACGTATGGCTCAAATCTCTCCTGAAAAGAATTATATAGCTGCCTTTGCTGACCCTAAAAACCCCTTTGCCCAGCTGACCATTTGGGATCTTACTTCTGGCAGGATCATTTCTGCTCTCAGTGAATCTCAAAATAAGTTCCCGCTTGACATTGCTTGGTCAAGTGATGAATCCCTCATCGCACTGGTTACAACCGACTGCGAGGTTTATGAGGACAGTTATTGCAGTACCACTACTTATGTTTGGGATCGCAATTCAGACCGCATTTTGCTAGAATACATCAATGTGGGAGAATCAGTATCATTCTCTCCCAACGATGAATATTTGCTTACCCATAATCAGCAATTAGACCGAATCGATTTTTGGCCGCTCAGCTCGGGTCGCCTAGTTCCGTTTCTAAAACGATTAACTGGAGGCCAAACAATTAGCAGCGAAACGATCGACAACTACGAATTGGAAGATGCGTTCGTATTACATGCCGAGGAAAATATTCGGCTAATGCAAGACAGCGAACAAGGCCTATACCTTAAAGCCTGGGCGCAGTATTTCCTGAACAAAGCAGTTGCAACGCCTATCGTTGAAGAAAAGCAGCGCTATTTCGCTCTAGTGTCAAGGTTCTTGGAACAACGCTCAGGGTTCAGCTACACAGAGCGTAGCCCTCTGCACGCGCTAAGAAGCGATTTTCATCAACAATATGGCCAATATTGGTTGGATTTAGGAGGACAAACTGACTCAGCTCGCTTCCATTTGCGACAAGCATTGGAGTTAGGTGCAAGCCTCGATTTCGAAAAACTAGCCGAATTAGCCATTTCCGATTGGTTTAGTGGAGAAGAAGATGCTGCTATAGGGATGATCAGCACTATTTTTGGTTCAGGGAACGAACGCTTCCTGCACTACCGTGCTTTGGAGATTTTACAGGAGAATCACGAAGAATTCTCAATGGTTAACAACATCGATCCATTCTTCCGGGTGATTTACCTAGATGCGATTCCAACATCCACTCGGATCGAATTTAAGTTAGAAGATTATGACGATAGTACTCCCCCAATTACCAGGATTCTAGAAAATGTGGGGCCAGCTACTCGACGAGAGTACCTAATTGAATACTATCGCATGAATCGAAGAAATCCTGATTTCACACAGAAACAACGCATCGAATTTGCCCGGAGCGGTATTGCATTATTGGAGCAGGCAAAGAAACGAAGCAGTGATGAAGATGAGCAGCTGCTATTTTTCTATCGAGATTTAATCGATCTGTATACCGAGCAGGAAGACCTGGCAGCGGCTATACGATACTCTAATCGGGCCCTTGAGCATGCGGAAAATATGTTGCAAGGTATGCTCGCGATCAATGTCGTTGAATTCCAAAGAAGTCACATTAACCAAATTCGATCTGACCAAGCTTGGCTTTACCTGGTCACTACTCAAGACATCCTTAAGGCAAGAGGCGTATTACAACCCATTTGGGGTAATGACCAGGGGGCTGCCCCTTCCGAAGCCTACATCCGCCAAGGCCACATTGAATATCTGGATGGAAATTCTAATCTCGCTATTACTTCTTACACCGAAGCAGTTAATCGCAACGACGAATACCGCTCCCAAATCTTCCGCGAACTACGCCGCCTCGGCGTGG
>SPJK01024373.1_pt1 | contig 10027 bp, 6 predicted proteins | sample 3741771 | NCBI WGS metagenome assembly SPJK01 (sample SAMN10925997, study PRJNA522277) | cold seep metagenome | isolation source: Elba SIP-enriched marine methane seep metagenome, extraction at timepoint T2 | place: Italy: coast of Elba, Mediterranean Sea
CTGCTGTCGCAAAAGCGAAACCAGCAGGGGCCAAAGGCGCATACATGAAGAAGATCAGCTTGAGCTCCACAATGGGCCCAGGCGTCAACCTGGATATTTCAGGCGCGACGGCTGAGTAATCTCTCGGCGACATCTTTGATCAACACGAAGGCCTCCGCATTTGCGGGGGCCTTTTTCGTTGGAGCGAGCATTCGCGCGTGAGGCGACACCCGCAGTCACATCGAGTCGGCGTGCGTTCAGTCATTCAAATGCCTGAAGGTTTCTTAAACGTTGAATGAAGCGCCATATGGCGGCCCCAATCCCGCCGCAGGCTATGCGGTCGGGCTAGGTATTTCTGCGAAGGAGTGTTTCATCGCAGGAGGACTGAATGATACCAACGTTTTTGCAGTTGTTAAAAGATTTTGAACGCAATGAAGCGCAATGGGCGCGTGCGGAAGACCGCCATGCCGCGCAGCAAGAAAAATTCGCTGAACGCGTGGCTGAACGGTCTGACACACGGGATGCTCTCCAGTCGCGGTTCATGGAGCGGAACGCGCATCGCGACGATGCCGAGGACCGTTGGGCGCGGCAGGAAGCGCGACTGGAAACGCGGTGGGCGCGTGAGGACGCGCGCAACGAGGCATCCCTTGAGAAATGGAGCGCGCGACAGGACGACTACGAGCAAGAGCGCCAGTCGCTTGTCGAGCAAATCGAAGAACTCTTTCCAGACTTCGATGCTGACACGCCAAATGGTCCTAACCTGGATGTAGAAGCCCTGTCCGAATACGCGTCCGCATTGGATGAGGTCGCGCGTGAAGACGCTCGGTGGGAACGGATGGAAGCCCGGAATGAGGCGCGTCTCGAAGATTACGCGCAAGAGGTCGCAGGACGCGCAGACGAAATGGAAGCCCTACAGGCCCGCTTCATGGAACGCTTTGGTGATCGCGACGATGCTGCGGACCGCTGGGCGAAGCAAGAGGATCGCATAGAGTCACGTTGGGCGCGTGAAGACGCCCGGCATGACCGCCAAAATGACCGTTGGGACGCGAAAGAAGAGGCCCGAGATCTGGAGCGGAGCGAGTTGTTGGATCATCTCGAAGAGGTGCGCCCTGAGGGCGTTCCGGCGCCTGAAGGGACATCAGATCAAGAGCCCATGCCGGAGGCTGCGCCAGAGCCAACCCCCGAACCTGAAGTCTCACCAGAGCCCGCAGCTGATCCACACCTCATTAACCTCATGCCGGACATCAATTCGCTGTTGTCGAGCTATACCTCCGGTCTGGGCACCTTCGGAGTTTCCAGCGATTTCAACATCTAGATTGATTTCACCGGCGGGGGTTGGACCACCGAATTGCAAGGCGCGTTCGTCAAAGCGGCGGACTATTTGTCCAGTCTGATTGTGGGTGACGTTGCAGACGTAACGCTGGCGGACGGCACATTCGTTGACGATTTGAACATCACTGCGGAGTTGGCATCGATTGACGGCCAATTCGGAATTTTGGGCAGCGCCGGCCCAAGGTCCATTCGCAATGACCTGTCAGAAGATGATTGGATCCCAATCACCGGTGAGATGCGATATGATACGGCGGATGCTCAATGGATGCTCAGCGAAGGGTATCTTGATGATGTCGCTGTGCACGAAATAATGCACACTCTTGGTTTTGGAACTGTCTGGCATCTACATGGCGTCACTCAAAGCGCTGAATTTGTGGGTGAAAACGCTGTTGCTGCCTATCGTGCTCAACTACAGGCCGAGGGCGTGGATCACTTCGACATACGCGGAGTTCCCATCGAAACAGATGGCGGGCAAGGGACGGCGGGATCGCATTGGGATGAGGATGTGTTCACAACCGAACTCATGACCGGCTGGCTCAATCAGGGGGCCGCGTCACCCATGTCTGCGATGTCCATCGCGTCTCTCGAAGACCTTGGTTACGATACGGTGTTCGATGCGAACAACCCATTGCTACACATCATGCAATTGGACGAACTCCTCTTCGCGTGACTTGAAGGACTCCTAAAACAGCAGGGATCGGCCATTGCTTTGGTCGATCCAGTCCTAATTTACAGGGAGATTAAGGAGATCTTCAGAAGGATGATCTAGGTGCTTCGAACGTGAAGCTAAATGGGATCTGCCTTGATATGCGTACTAGCCTTTTTGATCTTCTGCGCGATTTCGACGTTCAGCGCGCCGGTTTTTGCACTCGAGCGCCCTGAATCGAATCCGATTTTGACGGTGTCCGGTCAAATTTCAACCACCAATCAAGGCGACTTGGCCGTCTTTGATCGGGAGTTGCTAGAACAGCTTGAATGGGTTGAAGTGGAAACCTTCACGTCTTTCACAGAAGGGCCGCAACGGTTTGCAGGACCTACACTGTCCTCGTTGTTGGGCGTGCTCGGGGTGTCGTCAGGCCAAATCCTCGCAACTGCCATCAACGATTATGCAATCAAGATTCCAGTGAACCATGCCGACAAACACGACGTCATTTTGGCGATGGACATGAACGGGACGGCCATGCGGGTGCGAGACAAAGGACCGATCTGGGTCGTCTATCCTTTGCCCGAGGAGGAGGCGGCTCTAAAACCCTTCGACGGTGAAATGATTTGGCAGCTTAACCGCTTGGAATTTATCAACTAACGTAGTTTTTTGGGCGGCCCACACATGGTCATCAAGTTTCTCGCGCGACACGCGCCAATCCTGCGAGCTGCCATAGCTGCGGTTTTGGCGCTGGCCGTGGGAGCCGTATTCCTGACAAATGAACGCCGAGTGATTGATGCCCGCGAACGATCTGTTTTCACAGTGACATCGGCATCTTGGAGAATGAGCGAGTTTGTATTTGAACTGCAACGCCTAGCGTCTAGTCTGGAAAAATATCAAGCGGGTTCGATCAACAAGACGGATGTCAATTTGAGATTCGACCTGGTGTGGAGCCGCATCGATGTGTTGCAAAAATCTGAACTGTTTCGCATTGGAAAGTTAGCGGAAATCATAGAGCAAGCGCGAACATTTTTAGAATTCGAGGAGCCACATCTGTATGACGTCGAGGTCATCCGACAAGAGGATACCACACGGCAAATTGAGGGTCTGGAACGCTTTGCGAAGGATGCACGGCAAGCTTGGATCGAGGTTTTTTTCGGTCACGAAAATGCGGAACTTGCTGCAAGCGAACTTGTGGGTTTCTACATGCCCAATGACAAACCGCAAAAGGCCATACTTGTTCTGATTGTTTTGTTGTTGGGCTACGTTTTGCTGGAAGTGTATTTGACAAACGGAGCGCGGCGGCGAGAGGAAATGTTGCGCGAGAAAGCTGCCCAGGCGAGTGCAACGAAAAGCCGCTTTTTGGCGAATGTGAGCCACGAAATACGAACGCCGTTGAACGGGATCATGGGCATGGCGAGCGAGCTGGTTGGCAGTGACCTGAATGACGATCAAAAAAAATGCGTTAAAGTCATTGAGCAATCTGGTGATGTTTTGTTGAGTACCATTAACGACGTTCTGGACTTGTCGCGCGTGGAAGCTGGGCAACTGCAAATCAACCGCGAAGCTTTTGAGTTGCGCGCGGTTGTCCAGAACGCGGTCGATCTCTACGGAACCATGGCCCGCGAGAAACAACTCACGTTAAACGCAGAAATCGTAAATGACGTCCCTGCTTGGGTTTTGGGTGACCCGCAGAGGATACGTCAGATCCTGTTCAATTTGGTGGCCAATGCTGTAAAATTCACGGCCCGCGGCAGCATTGTGATCGCGGCGCGCCGGACTGAATGCGGCGACAAAATTTGTTTCTCGGTAATGGACAGTGGACCAGGTATTTCTCAGGATGCTCAGCAGAAAATCTTCGATCCATTTGGCCAGACCGACGCTAGCGTGACGCGTCGTCATGGCGGAACTGGGCTTGGCTTGACGATCGCGAAGCAATTGAGCGGCTTGATGGGCGGAGAGCTTTCAGTTGATAGTTTGCCTGGACGAGGCTCAACTTTTTCATTTCAATTGCCTTTGCCGGAAACCAATGCCGTGTCCCAATCGAAGTTGTCAAATCCAAGCGCGACCGCGCCCGACTTGACCGGCTTGGGCGTACTCATCGTGGACGACAATGCCACCAACAGGTTGATTTTGTCCCGGTTTCTAAAGCCGACCTCTGCCAAGATTGCGTTTGCGTGTAATGGTGAAGAGGCGTTTGGTCTCGTTGAGACAGGGGAGTTTCCAATCGTTTGGATGGATGTTCAAATGCCTATTATGGACGGTGTCACGGCCACTATGAGGATACGGGCCTACGAAAATGCGTCTAGGAGCGGCAAAAGCGTAATTTTAGGTGTGACGGCCAATGTATTCGTTCATCAGGTCCAATCTTATTTGGCCGCTGGCATGGACGATGTTTTGGCCAAGCCGATTTCGAAGGCGCGGTTGTTTGATGCACTGTCACAAGTGCGTGATTCCCGGTTCGCGGCCTAATACATGGGGATAATGCCTCTAAAACCAATGTGAGTCGGTGCCCGTTCTCCAAGATTCATAACAACGTCGATCTGAGGGAGGCGGAGTAATATATCGCTTGGCAAACTGAACGAACAGGCCTATGTCCGCGGTGTTGTCTGACGTTCGATTCGAGGTCAGGCAATGCAACGTCCGAGACGGCGGGTGGGCAAAAGGTCTTTGAAAAGATCATACGCCTATAAATCCTGCCTGAGACAGGAAAGACATTCTAGGTGGCCTGCATTGCGCTGGCGACCCGCGTCGACCCTAATTCGGACCAAACGGTTCGGTCAAAAGACCGGACAATATGAGCCGGAGGGTCCGCCCTCCATAACTTGGAGTGAAACTGTGGATAGAGCCCAGAAAGAGAAAGTGGTCGAGGAACTCGGCCAGATCTTCGAAAGCTCTGGCGTTGTTGTGGTTGCCCACTACGCCGGTCTGACAGTTGCTGAAATGCAAGATCTTCGCGCGCGTGCAAGCGACGCGGGTGGATCTGTGCGTGTTGCCAAGAACAGGCTCGCCAAGATCGCCCTGAAGGACAAGCCATGCGAAAGCATTGCGGACTACCTGACGGGCATGACCGTTCTGACCTATTCCGAGGATCCTGTGGCTGCTGCCAAGGTCGCGGAAGATTTCGCCAAGGAGAACAAAAAGTTCGAAATCCTTGGCGGGTCTATGGGTGAGAACGCTCTGGACCGTGCCGGTGTTGAAGCCGTGTCCAAAATGCCGTCCCGCGAGGAGCTTATTGCTTCCATCGCTGGCTGCATTGGCGCGCCTGCTTCCAACATCGCGGGGGCCATTGGCGCACCTGCAAGCAATATCGCGGGCATTTTGTCCACAATCGAGGACAAGGCCGCGGCCTGAAGCATCTGACGGAACGGCGTTGCGCTTCGTCGCAACGTTGGAACACATATTTATTGGAAAGAGTCTAAAATGGCTGATCTGAAGAAACTAGCAGAAGAGATCGTTGGTCTGACCCTGCTGGAAGCACAAGAACTGAAAAACATCCTCAAGGATGAGTACGGCATCGAGCCCGCTGCTGGCGGCGCGGTTATGGTTGCTGCAGGCGGCGACGCTGGCGGTGAAGCTGCTGAAGAGCAGACCGAATTCGACGTCATCCTGAAATCTCCCGGCGCATCCAAGATCAACGTGATCAAGGAAGTCCGTGCATTGACCGGTCTGGGCCTCAAAGAAGCCAAAGAGCTGGTTGAAGCAGGCGGCAAAGCCGTTAAGGAGCAAGTCTCCAAGGATGAGGCCGAAGAGGTCAAAGGCAAGCTGGAAGCTGCAGGCGCAGAAGTCGAGCTCAAGTGATCTTGCTCCGGAAGCTTCGGTTTCCGGAACCAGTCTTAAGGCGAGCGCAGGGCAACTTGCGCTCGTTTTCATTGGCGGCGAAACGGTCTTCTTGTTCGAATAGCACGCGCGTTAAGACTGGAATGTGGGTCGTTGCGGTGCGTTAATTAGGACCCAAGCGGTAGACGAGAAACCTAGTTCATCCCGTGTCCTTGACAGGGTGACTTGAAACTTTGGTCTCGGATTGTTACCTAGCCGATTACACGATTCGGAAAACAGGCGGCAGTTCTTCCAAAATCCATCTTTTGACAACTCTCTCAAAGCCAATCACACCGCTTGGCTTTGACGGGGTCGTCTCTTGTTTCGGGAGAGGCATCGTGGGAGATGCCTCAAGTATTGAAACGAGGGTGATCCATATCTGGCGCGCGGGAGAAACCCCCGATTTCCACCGGCGCGCGTGATGAAAAACCGGAGTTCCTATATCCATGGCTCAATCCTTCCTTGGCCAAAAGCGTTTGCGTAAATATTACGGCAAAATTCGCGAAGTTCTGGAAATGCCGAACCTCATCGAGGTTCAGAAATCCTCATATGATCTCTTTCTGCGCTCCGGCGATCAGGACTTGCCGCTGGACGGCGAGGGGATCAAAGGTGTGTTCCAGTCGGTCTTCCCGATCAAAGATTTCAACGAAACCTCCGTTTTGGAATTTGTCAGCTACGAGCTGGAAAAGCCAAAATATGATGTTGAGGAATGTCAGCAGCGCGACATGACCTACAGCGCGCCGCTCAAAGTGACGCTGCGCCTCATCGTGTTTGATATTGACGAAGATACCGGTGCCAAATCGGTCAAGGATATCAAAGAGCAAGACGTCTTCATGGGTGACATGCCATTGATGACGCCGAATGGCACATTTGTTGTGAACGGCACTGAGCGTGTGATCGTTTCCCAGATGCACCGTTCCCCTGGCGTGTTCTTTGACCATGACAAAGGTAAGACGCACAGTTCCGGCAAGCTTTTGTTTGCATGCCGCATTATCCCATACCGTGGCTCTTGGCTGGACTTCGAATTTGACGCCAAAGACATCGTCTTTGCGCGCATTGACCGCCGCCGTAAATTGCCTGTGACCACGCTGTTGTATGCGCTTGGACTTGATCAGGAAGGGATCATGGACGCGTATTACCAAACAGTGACTTACACTTTGAGCAAGGGTAAGGGCTGGGTCACCAAGTTTTTCCCGGAGCGTGTGCGGGGCACGCGTCCCACATTTGATCTTGTGGATGCCAAATCCGGCGAAGTGATTGCTGAATCTGGTAAGAAAGTCACGCCGCGCGCGGTCAAGAAATTGATCGACGAAGGTGCGGTCACAGACTTGCTGGTGCCTTACGACACCATCGTCGGCAAGTTCGTGTCAAAAGACATCATCAATGAAGAGACCGGCGCGATTTATGTCGAAGCCGGCGATGAGTTGACGCTTGAGCTCGACAAAGATGGCGACATCATTGGCGGGTCCCTGCAAGACTTGATCGAAGCAGGCATCACCGAGATTCCTGTGCTCGACATCGATAACATCACCGTTGGTGCATACATGCGCAACACAATGGCGCAGGATAAGAACATGAACCGCGAAACCGCGCTCATGGATATCTACCGTGTGATGCGTCCGGGCGAGCCGCCCACCGTGGAAGCTGCCTCTAACCTCTTTGACACGCTTTTCTTCGATAGTGAGCGCTATGATCTCAGCGCCGTTGGCCGTGTGAAGATGAACATGCGTCTCGCGCTCGACGCGGAAGACACGCAGCGTACGCTTCGCAAAGAAGACATCGTCTCCTGCATCAAAGCGTTGGTTGAGTTGCGTGACGGCAAAGGCGACGTGGACGATATCGACCACCTCGGCAACCGCCGTGTTCGCTCCGTCGGCGAGCTGATGGAGAACCAGTACCGCGTGGGTCTGCTGCGCATGGAGCGCGCGATCAAGGAGCGTATGTCCTCTGTCGAAATCGACACGGTCATGCCTCAGGATCTGATCAACGCGAAGCCTGCTGCCGCGGCTGTGCGTGAATTCTTCGGCTCCTCGCAGCTCTCGCAGTTCATGGACCAAACCAACCCACTCTCCGAAGTGACGCACAAGCGTCGCCTCTCGGCGCTTGGCCCTGGCGGTTTGACCCGTGAACGTGCTGGCTTTGAGGTGCGCGACGTTCACCCGACGCACTATGGTCGGATGTGCCCAATTGAGACACCGGAAGGTCCGAATATTGGTCTGATCAACTCGCTCGCGACCTTCGCGCGTGTGAACAAATACGGCTTTATTGAAACGCCGTACCGTGTCGTTAAAGAAGGGCAAGTCACCGATGAGGTGCACTACATGTCCGCGACCGAAGAGATGCGTCACACTGTGGCGCAGGCGAACGCTAATCTCGATGAGACCGGCAAATTCGTTAATGATCTCGTATCCACTCGGAAATCCGGCGACTACACGCTCAGCCCGAACGAAGCCGTTGATCTGATCGACGTTTCGCCCAAGCAGTTGGTGTCCGTTGCCGCCTCGCTCATTCCGTTCCTTGAGAACGATGACGCGAACCGCGCTTTGATGGGCTCGAACATGCAACGTCAGGCCGTGCCGCTTCTGCGTGCCGAAGCTCCACTCGTGGGGACCGGTATCGAAGAAGTTGTTGCGCGCGATTCTGGCGCGGCGATCATGGCGAAACGGGCTGGTATCATCGACCAAGTGGATGCCCAGCGTATCGTTGTGCGCGCGACCTCCGATCTCGAATTGGGTGACGCGGGCGTGGATATCTACCGCATGCGTAAGTTCCAGCGTTCCAACCAGAACACCACAATCAACCAGCGTCCGTTGGTGAAAGTGGGAGACAGGGTCACGAAGGGCGAAGTGATCGCGGATGGTCCATCCACGGATATGGGGGAACTGGCGCTCGGTAAGAACCTCGTCGTCGCCTTCATGCCTTGGAATGGCTACAACTACGAAGACTCCATTCTGATCTCCGAACGCGTATCGCGTGACGACGTCTTCACCTCGATCCATATTGAGGAATTTGAAGTCGCCGCTCGTGACACAAAGCTTGGGCCTGAAGAAATCACGCGCGACATCCCGAATGTCGGCGAGGAAGCCCTGCGCAACCTCGACGAAGCGGGCATCGTCTATATCGGTGCCGATGTGGAGCCGGGCGATATTCTCGTCGGAAAGATCACGCCAAAGGGTGAAAGCCCGATGACACCGGAAGAGAAGCTTCTGCGGGCTATCTTTGGTGAGAAAGCCTCGGACGTGCGGGACACGTCCATGCGGGTGAAACCAGGTGACTTCGGCACTGTCGTTGAAGTCCGTGTGTTCAACCGTCACGGCGTCGAGAAAGACGAACGTGCGTTGCAGATTGAGCGTGAAGAAGTCGAACGTCTGGCCCGTGACCGGGACGACGAGCTGGCCATTCTGGATCGCAACATCTACGCGCGTCTTAAAGACATGATCCTTGGCAAAACAGCTGTCAAAGGTCCTAAAGGGGTTCGTCCGAATTCCACAATCGACGAAGAGCTTCTGGAAAGCCTAAGCCGCGGTCAATGGTGGCAGTTGGCGCTTGGCGAAGAGAAAGACGCTCAGATCGTGGAGGCCCTCAACGAGCAATATGAGGTGCAAAAACGTCATCTCGACGCGCGCTTTGAGGATAAGGTCGAGAAGGTCCGGCGCGGCGATGATCTGCCACCGGGCGTGATGAAGATGGTCAAAGTCTTCGTTGCTGTGAAGCGCAAGCTTCAGCCTGGCGACAAAATGGCCGGACGTCACGGCAACAAAGGTGTGATTTCCAAAGTTGTGCCTATGGAGGACATGCCGTTCCTCGCAGATGGCACACCGGTGGATTTCTGCTTGAACCCTCTCGGCGTTCCATCGCGGATGAACGTTGGTCAGATTCTTGAAACACATATGGGCTGGGCCGCACGCGGTCTGGGTCTTCAGATTGACGATGCGCTTGACGAGTATCGCCGGTCCGGTGACATGACGCCTGTGCGTGAGGCCATGCGTTTGGCCTATGGTGAAGATGTCTATAACGAAGGTCTGTCCGGTATGGACGAAGATCTCCTTCTGGAAGCCGCAGGCAACGTTACACGCGGTGTGCCGATCGCGACGCCAGTCTTCGATGGGGCGAAAGAGCATGACGTGAACGACGCGCTGAAACGCGCTGGTTTCTCCGAAAGTGGTCAGTCCATTTTGTTTGATGGCCGTACGGGGGAGCAATTTGCGCGCCCTGTCACCGTTGGCATCAAGTACCTGCTGAAACTGCATCACC
>SPJK01035795.1_pt1 | contig 10026 bp, 7 predicted proteins | sample 3741771 | NCBI WGS metagenome assembly SPJK01 (sample SAMN10925997, study PRJNA522277) | cold seep metagenome | isolation source: Elba SIP-enriched marine methane seep metagenome, extraction at timepoint T2 | place: Italy: coast of Elba, Mediterranean Sea
ACGCCATTCAGTCCATTTATGGAATTGTGAACAATGATCTGCGCCGTAATGTCGCTCAGTCCGTCCAGGCCAGTGACACGGAAGATGGTGTTTACTGCCTTCGTGCTGTCGGAAACCCAGTCGAATGGGCCAAAGTACTGACCGTTCAGTTTGAGGTCTTCAACATCTGCTGACAGGAACGCATCGGTCGCCAGGAGGTTATCGCTTGTATCAAGATTCAACACAGCGCCTGAAACAGAGACTGTCTGAGGTGTAACAGGACCAAGGCCGGAAATGTTCACCGTGAAGATACCTGATTCGGCTGCTAGAGTTGCAGCCGTTGTACCAACGATTGGGATAGATGTTCCGCTAACCAGCGTCGGTGCGCCTGTGTCAGCAAAAAGACTATCGCCAGTTGTTGCTGTACCGCTCAGAATGTTGGTGACATCGCTGAAATCAACGCTCGAAGCAAATCCGAGCACGTCGCCCGGGCTTGCAGCTGTTGAGTTCATGTCAATGTTGACAGTGGTATCGACTGTCAGGTCATAATCACCAAGCACACCTGTTGCGAGGGTGTCTGGACCAACCGCAACGAAGTCCGCGAACGCGGCTGCAAAGTCGAGAGTTGTCGAATCGGCATCCACCACCAGATTAGCCTGGAAAGCATCTTCACAAGTCACGGCAGGTGTCGCAACGCCAGCAACGGTGAGTGCGGCTGTGCCGCCTTCGATATCCGTGCCAGCAGTCTCTGTTTCGAATTCACTGACATCGAATGTCACGTCGCCACAGGTCGACACTTCAACAGGAAGGTTCAACAGGATACCGTCACGCGTAGCGTCGCCAGTCGACAAGTCGATCGTATCTGTCGTGATGAGGTAGCGAACGGTTGAATCACCAATCGCACCACCAGAGTTCACAACAGCGCCGGTGATACCACCTAGAATTTCAGAGCCATCGAGGTTGGCTGTGAGCGTTCCGTTTGTGATATTCACGGTCAGGAAGATGTTTTGACCGGGAGGGATGACACCCTGGGTCAGAACTTCCAGACCGAAAACGCCGTCCGCGTCACCTGCGAGTATCAGCGCTGGAAAGTCGACTTCTTCCGCGATTGCGTACGGAGCACTAACTGTAGGTGCGCCACCGGCGGATTGCTCGAGGGCAAGTTGTGCGCTCGCCGCCCCAGCAAGAAGGGCCGCGACCGATGTCGCACCCAAGAGTTTAAGCATTTTCATCAGAAAACCTCGTTTTTGAATAACTATACCCGAATGTTTATCGGAAACGCAGGGACCTCCCCCACGCGTGCACTAAATAAACCAAACCCTCACCTGTCAAGCGAGTTCGCTGTAATCATAAAAAATCTGACATATTTCACCAGCGCTTGTGCCTTTTAGCTCACGGTATTCGCTCAAATAAACGCGTCGGGCTGTGCCAGCAAGCGGGCCCGAAAAGGGCTATAATGATCGGAATGGAGCGATCTCTGTCGTCTGAACTTTAAACTGACGGATTTCGAAACCGGCGCCATTATTGTGCGTCACATTGGCGGTGAGTTCAAAAACCTGGGCAGTATATCTTCCCAGATAGCCGGCGCCCAGCACTGACCGGGTCGGGGCGGTCTTGGCTGTTGCCTGCCAACCGACGGTCCAGCCTCCGCCAATCTCGAACTCTCCTTGCTGTTCTTGCGTCAAATCCAGCAGCGACAGATAGGTCCCGGAAACCTCTCGAGCGGTCAGAGCCTCAGCCGATGTTTCCAGTTGGATTGAGTTGAGCACCAGCTGGGACTGAAACGTCAAAAGAGGGACGGATGCGATACCCAGTATCGCGATCGCGATAATCGTCTCCAGCAATGAAAAGCCAGCTTCGGCCCGATTCGTTGGTGAGACGTCACTATTTTGCATCAGTCGAGTTCGGGTTCGATTTCCGGTTCCGGTTCAAATTCCGAAGCGCGTTTGGGATCCAATTCGGGCTTTGGCTCGGTCAAATCGTGCAATGACCGATTCGGGCGCAGGAGTGTCTGGAAATTATCAGCCCGCTCAGACGTACTTTCGAGCTGTTGCAACAAGGAGTCGGTCAGCTGCTGCTTCTCTTCACGATCGCGAAGAATGTAAGCAGTGATCATCACCAGCAATTCGGTGCGGGTTTGATCAATCGAATTGTTTTTAAACAGATTTCCCGCAATCGGGATATCTTTCAGAAGAGGCACGCCAGTCTCGTTTTCGGTTGTGGTGTTTTGAATAAGCCCACCGAGAACAACCGTTTCGCCATCCTGAACCGAAAGTTGGGTGTCCAGCGTTCGGTTTGAGATCGTCGGACTGGCAATGGCGGACCCGTTATTCGGCAGCGCCGTAGAAACCTCTTGCGAAATTGAGAGATCGACCCGGTTGAGGCTGAAGATAATCGGCTCAATTGTGAGCAGAATCCCGGTTTTTCGATATTCCACTTGCTGTAGGATATCCGTGTCGCCGACCCCGTCTTGTGCGTTCGCGGCTCTTTGCGATGTAATCACCGGAACATCCGTACCCACCTGCAATCGCGCTGCCCCGCCGGACCGCGCAATCAGTTTTGGTTTTGACAGGACATTGACCTGATTGTTCGAGGCGAACGCGTTGAGGGCGACTTCAACGTTCCCGGATAGGACGGCAACACTAAAGCCATCAGAGCCCACGCCCAATCCGCCGGTGCCCAAATTGACGTTCACATTGCTATCGCCGAGACTGTCGACGAAGAAGTCGAGGCCGTATCGGGTTTCGTCGGTGAGCGTCACTTCCGCGATCGTGACAAGTATCAGCACTTCGCCTGGCGCTCTGTCCAACTGTTCCAGAAGCGGGCGAAGCCGCGCATAGTCAGATGCCGTTCCCGAATAAATCAACCGGTTCGAAATTGGATCAACAACCAGGTTTCCCGGGATCGAGCTCAACGAATTCGAGGCTCCAGCTTCAAATGGTGCAACGCTGTTCGAACCGGCGACGGAAGATTGCGACGATAAGGACGCGCGCGAGTCTCGCGAATTGCCGTTCAGAACCGAATTGACAGTGTCTGACAAAAGTCGCGCGTCGACGTTCTGCACACTGTAGACGAATATCTGCGGCACGTCACCGGTGGTGGCGGGTTGATCTAGCTGTCGCAACCAGAAACGGACCCGAGCCAGGGCTCTGGGGCTTTTGGAAAAAACAAGAAGCTGGTTCGAGAACTCAACAGGAATGAACAATACTGTTCGACGAACGCTCGAATTTGCACTGGACTGCCAGCCTTCCGCAGCAAGCATCGTGTTCGCTTGCGTCGCGAGGTCTGACGATGTCATGAATTGCGGTTGAAACAGCTCGAGCTCCGTTCCGGCGTAAGACAGTTCATCCAGTTCTTCTATGATATCGAGCGCGGCGTTTACATCCTCAGGCAGACCGTTCAGCGTGATCACATTGAATTGAGGGTTCGCAGTAATTTTCAGGCGATCATTACCTGGGAACGCTTGTTTCAAAATCGAGTTCATTTCGTTGGCGCTCATCGCCTCCAACTCGACGAACATGACAAGCGGTCTTAGCGCGACCGGCGTATCTATGCTGGCGCGCCCCCGGATAAATCGCGGCATGCGCGACCGCAGAGACGTGTCGTCCAGCAACTTGTAGACCCCGTCCTCAGGGACGACAGCAACGCCGTAAGTCGCCAGTACTTCTTTCACGAGCTCCAGAAATGCCTCCGATGGCATTTCGCCAGCAGACCTGAGATTTACGATAATATCTGTCTGCGCGGCCACGCCGGGACCGGTGAAGTAAGGAACATCCAGTAACTGGCCGAACACAATATCGATCAAGTCGGGAAGAGGTAACGAGCGCGCCTTCGCGTCAACCGTTGACGTTTTCGGTGCCGGAGCATGGGATGACGAACTGTCCACACCCTGGCCCTGTGATTGGCGAATGGGCGGAACGGTGAAACTTTCAGAGTTTGGCCCGTCGCCGCCGGCATCCGGAAGGTTTTCGGCGCGGTCATTGAAGACCTGAGATTCATCGATCAATGCGTCGACCGTCTGAGCGCCAATTGCGTTGTCGCCGATTTGCCCGGCCATGGTTTCAGGGGTGCGGCTCGGCGTGCTGGAGCAGGCTGCAAGACCGAGCGCCAATGCGGCGATCACCCATCCCGGTGCCGCGTTTGAGAAAGTCGTGTTGCGCGAGGTAATTTCGATCATAGTTCTCGGTTCCAGAAGATCTCCAGGCCCAAGCAATAATCGGACCGCTCTATTTTCATGATTATCGCGTCAAACTAACTCACAAGTGCGGCTGGAATTTTTCCAATGTCGGAATCAAGACCGGAGCCGCCGGGCTGTTGATCTGCGCCAAACGAAAAGACAAATGGGGAGGTCTCAAACCCCGATTGATCTCTTAGCGGTGTGGCGTAGCGATACGCAGCGCCCCAGGGGTCGAGCGGCACTTCTTCTATATACGGGCCATACCAGTTTTGAGTCTGCTGGCCAGAACTTGGCGGGCTCAACAACAATTGCAATCCCTCTTGCTCGGAAGGGTAGCGACCAATGTCCAACCGCATTGTGTCCAACGCCGTTACCAAAGCGCGAACCTGGGTTGCGGCCACTGTCTGTTTCGAGCGGTCCACCTGATTGAAAAGTCGCGGCGCAATCAACGCAGCGATGAGCGCCATAATTGCCAGTACAACGAGAATTTCAAGCAGAGAGAACCCGGACTGGCGCCGCACCTGCAATGCGCGCGTGGCGTCGCTTACATTTCTGACGCCTTTCTCTTTTCTGCCTCCAGTCAGTACCTGGACATCTGGGATATCGCTCATGGGGAAATCTCGTACAAACTCGTCATCGCCAGCACTATGCTGATTACTACCGTTCCAACTATAAGGGAGATGACCAAAATGGCGAGTGGTTCTATCAGCGCCGTAACATTTTTCGTTCGCTCTTTGGCATCTCGCCTGAACGATTCCGAGGCAAATTTCAGCATATCAGGGAGTTTGCCGGATATCCGTCCTGTCTTAATCATGTCGAGGACCATTTGATCAAATCGCGGGATGTGTTTGGCAATTGCGACATCCAGGGGGTCACCGCCGCGGACCGATTTACGCGCTGCCACAAGACCAGCTCGGGTCCGCGGTGACCGTATCTCGGATTCCGCCAATTCCAGCGCCTGAAGCAATCCGGACCCATGTCGCAATGCACTGTCCAGGGTTGAGCACCATTTTGCCATATCACCTGCGATCAAGAGCGATCGGGTGGGCGGAAACGCCTCAAGGGCGTAGGCGGAGGCGGACTTCAGGCGAGTGAATAGCAATCCGCATAGCAAAACCGTGCCCACCGCTAAAACGCTAGCCAGAACCAGGTTGGCTCTTAGCCACATGCTCGAGTCTATTACGGCCCTGGATATTGCGGGGATATCCTGATTTGAACCCTGCAGCAGTTCAGCAAATTGCGGCACCACAAAAAGAAACAGCAATAATACGATCACCGAACCTGCCAGGATCAAAAAGATAGGATAAGTGAGGGCTGACCTGATTTCGCTTTGGATCTCCAGATCATACTCGTATTTATCCGCCGCCTCCATCATCGCAGGGCCGAGTGCGCCGGTCGCTTCACCCAGTTCTGCAAGTCGCGTAACGTAGGATGGCAAATCGTCATACTCTTCTGACAGAGCGATGGAAAAGCGCGTGCCTGCCCGCAATTTCCGTCGAATTTTGAGAGCGCGCTGCGAAAGAACGGGCTCTGCGTTATTGTTCGCCAGAGTTGCCATGGCTTCCGACAGTGGCAATCCGGCCGAGAGCAGGACCCCAAGCTGGCGAATGCTCTGAGCCTTCTTTTTCTCAGAAGGTTTCGTGTTTATTCTGAGGGACTGTCCGGTGATTTCCTGTTTGAGCGCGTAGGGCGAAAGGCCTCTGTCGCGCAGTGCGGCATAAGCTCCGTTTTTTGAGGTGGAGGTCAGTTGCCCCTTCACCTCTTGCCCATTTTGATCAAGAGCCCTGTAGGAAAATACTGACATCAGATTTTTACTCGACATCCTTTGACCGAATTGTCTATGCACTCTCTTTGATATAGCTGGCTCACTGGGAGACACAATGGCAATTCACGATGGTACCTCGCCGAGCGTGAACAAATTGCTGGGCACAATGTTGTTAGAGCGTGGCTTGATTTCACAAAATGATGTTGAACAGGCTTTATCGCTTCACAGCGAACTGGGCACTCCCGTTGGTGAGGCGTTGGTGCGAATTGGTGCCTTGTCAGAAGACAATTTGATCAACGTCCTGTCCGATCAAATGGGTATCCCATTGCTGCCCGAAAATTTGTATCCAAAATCAATCCTGGATGTGCAGCAGACGCTTGAGAGTTTAGGGCTTTCTTCGGCTTGGGTCTCGAAGAACAAGGCGCTTGTTTGGGCGCATGAGGAGGGCTCAGACCTGTTCGTGGCCGCCGTCAGACCGATGGCACCTGACCTGCGAGAGGCGATCGAGATTGCTTTGGTCAAAAACGACCGTCTCTCAACGACCAAATTGCATTTTTACTTCATAAAAAGTGCCTCGATCGATCAATATGTCAGTCAAACCAGCCAAGCATCCTCCGTCGGCAACGATGATGATGTCAGTATGCAAAAGCTGCGCGAGATGGCGGAAGAAGCGCCTGTCATTGATTTTGTGAACCGACTTTTCGAAAACGCGCTGACAAGCCGGGCGTCGGATGTTCATATCGAGCCTTCGGAACTGGAGTTTGAAATCCGTTTCCGGGTCGATGGCATCATGACCTCCATCGGCAAACATCCTGCTTCGAGTTTTGACGCGGTGATCAGCCGAATAAAGCTCCTTTCAGGCATGGATATCGCCGAACAGCGATTACCTCAGGATGGCAGACAATCCATTCGATTATCAGGCGAGCGCGTTGATTTGCGTGTGTCATCGCTACCCGGCACGTGGGGAGAGAGTCTCGTCGTCAGATTGCTCAGGAAAAACAGCGCACTTCCGAGTCTTTCAAATCTTGGATTGCGCGGATTTGCTGAATCGGAGCTGGAAAAAGCCTTATCCGAAAGCAATGGGGTGATCCTGATCACCGGACCAACGGGCTCCGGGAAGTCGACCACGCTGTACAAGCTATTGGAGCGCCTGAACGACGGAAACAGAAAAATTATCACGGTTGAGGACCCGGTTGAGTATGACATGGTCGATGTCACCCAAATTCAGGTCCGTCCGGATATTGGTTACACATTTCAAAGGGGATTGAGAGCGATTTTGCGGCATGATCCTGATGTCGTGATGGTTGGGGAAATTCGAGATGGCGAAACCGCGACAATTGCCGCGCAGGCCGCGCTGACGGGACATGTGGTGTTTTCAACACTGCATACCAATTCCGCGCTTGGGGCGATTGAGCGGCTTGTGGACCTCGGGCTCGAAAGGTTCCTGGTTGCCTCATCTGCCCGTGCCTTTGCCGCCCAACGCCTTGTTCGAAAACTATGCGATCAGTGCTGTGAGCCAGACGAGTCCGGTTATGGGCAAATTCTTCTCAATGAATGCCGCAATGATGGTGCCGACCTTGATCAGTACATGTCGACCGCAGCGGATTGGAAAACAGCGAAGGGGTGCGCTGCCTGCGGCTTTACCGGCTATTCCGGTCGACTCGGCCTGTATGAAGTCGCTTATGTCGACGATCGATTGCGGTCCGTCATCACCAAAGGCGCATCTGAAGCTGAGATTGTTGAGCAGCTGAGATCCGGTGGATTTTTGACATTGTTCGAGGACGGCTTGCTGAAAGCGAGAGATGGACTCACCTCTGTGAATGAAGTCGCAAGAGTCATGGGAAAACGCGAAGCTCAGGCGCTCTCATGAACGAACACCGGCCGATTTTAATTCTTGGCATGCACCGGTCCGGCACGTCTTGCCTGGCTGGAAGCTTAGAATCCGCGGGGTTGTTCCTCGGATCGGTAAATACGTCTGCTCCGTTCAATCGCAAAGGAAACCGTGAGCATGAGAGCATCCGAGACATTCATGATGAGGTGCTGTCCGATCACGGCTACGCCTGGGACAACCCACCAACCTACCCGCTAAACTGGTCTGCGCCACAAATTGACAGGCTCAGGCAGCGTGCGAAATCACTCAGCCAAGCCTCGAATTGGGGATTGAAAGATCCACGCCTGGCGTTCTGTTTGAAGGGTTGGAAGGAGGTTTTTGACCCACGTTATGTTGTAACCTACCGGCATCCGACCGCGGTTGCGAACAGCCTCGTGTCGAGGTCGCTGGCCTGGGGCCGGGAGATGTCAGTCGCTGCCGCGCTTGATTTGTGGGTGTCTTACAACACGCAGATATTGGCAGAAACATCAGACGAGCGCGCGGAAGTCATTCGCTATGATGTCGATCAGAGCGCTTATATGGCGCAACTGGACTCTGTGTGTGCGCGATTTAACCTGGACGCGGCGTTGGCGAAGACATTCTATTCCGAAACGCTCAATCATCAAAAAGTGACGGATCCAGAGGTCCCGGCAGTTTGCCAAAACATCTGGAATGAGTTGGAAACCAGGCGGCAGGTTATCGCCTCTGTTTAGGTTCAGCGTTTGATTTCAAGCGCGCGGCATCCCGGCGGCGAAATCGCAAATTCGTAACTCCGACCTGTCGGCGATTCGACGGTGACTGCGCCCCGGCCGCAAAAGCCGGAGACTGAATAGCGGGTGTCTTTGGTCGTCAAAACAACCCAGCCTTCAGGAGTTTCTACTGTGTCGCCTATTTCTTGGGACAGATCGAATTCTCGCATGTGGGAAAACGCCCGAACGGGTAAGTGATCGATTTGATTTCGTATCTTTCTGACTTCAATTGACTGTTGCCATCGTTCAAAAGTCGCCACTGCGGATTGCGCTGTAAGGGTCAAAATAACCCCGATCAGAAACAAGCCGATCATCACCTCCATCAAGGAAAATCCTGCCGACCGAGCGGAGAAACAGATCGCTTTGTCTTTCAGCGTTAGCATGACGGTTGTGTAGCTCCCAAGTCGCCGTCAGGCTAACTGTAATACACATGAGACTCAATCCTGAAAGATGACGGCGCATTCGTGTCTGTGGTCAGTTTCCGATGATGAGGACCCATCCAATTCCCGGCGCGCCGTGAGTGCGGTGAACGAATTGCGGACCCGATTAACCATAAATTTCCCCATGCTCGCTAAGGTTGAATTTGGACAAAAATCAATTCGACTGAAATGCGTGCAAAGTTTCTAGACCTCATGACCGATGTATCGAGCCTGATGCGAATTTGCGGGGTGGTCTTGGCGATCGGCGCCTCATTGCTGGCATTCAGTCATATCGCGGTGAGCGGGGCGGGCGCGTTGCTGACTGCATAACGAAAGAAAGGTGACGCCATTGCTGTGACACGACAACAGTCGGTGCGGCGTTGGCGTAGTGGGTGTAGATCTGGTGGGACGAGATGAGAGTATGATGCTGCCAACAGCGGCCGCGCGCGCCTGGAGCGCGATTGCGGCCTTGTGCTTTATTGGCGCGATTGCCTCCTTGCCGCTGAATATAAATGGCCAGGTCTTGCTCGCCGTGGTCAGCGTGGCCGCCTTGATGGCAGCAAACTGGCTGTCTCCACCCAAGGGTCTGCTTCAGACGATGGTCTTCCTGCTCATCGTGTTCACTTCGATGCGCTATATGTTCTGGCGCGTGAATGAGACGCTGCCGTATGGCGATACGCTGGGGTTTGTATTCGGGATCGCGCTATTCGGGGCGGAGCTTTACGGCCTGGTAATTCTGCTCCTGTCGGTCTTCATCTCGGTCGAAGCTCTCGATCGGGCCCCAAAGCCGGCACCTTTGACCGCGCAGAAATGCCCATCCGTCGATATCCTGATACCGAGCTACAATGAAGACGAAGTATTGTTGGAGGTGACGCTCCGCGCCGCGATGAATGTCAGCTACCCAGAAGGTAAGAAGAAGGTCTTCCTGCTTGATGATGGCGGCACGGTTCAAAAGCGAACGCAAGCTCATCCGGAGAAGGCTCGAGAGGCAAAGGAACGCGACGACAATCTGCAACGACTGTGCGAGCGCACCGGCGCGACCTATCTTACTCGCGAGAAAAATGAAC
>SPJK01062795.1_pt1 | contig 10026 bp, 3 predicted proteins | sample 3741771 | NCBI WGS metagenome assembly SPJK01 (sample SAMN10925997, study PRJNA522277) | cold seep metagenome | isolation source: Elba SIP-enriched marine methane seep metagenome, extraction at timepoint T2 | place: Italy: coast of Elba, Mediterranean Sea
AGGTGAATGTCGGTCAAAGGCTGCATATGAAGGCGCAAGCCGCCTTCTTGCAGATGCTGATCGGAATATTGATCCAGCTGCGCTTGCACTTTAGACAGGTCCGTACCGGCTTGCGTTTGGAAATAGTTGTATTCCCAGTAGCTACCCCAATTATCCTGATGCCCTTTTGCCACGCGCGTGGCATAGCTAGCCAAAACATTGAACTTCAAATGCGTATTCGGCGGCGGATCGGCCACCACTCCGCGAATGGTGTATAGCCCCTGAAAAACGCCGCCAGGCGCCTCTATCGTCTGCCCCATTACAGCTGTGGTGCCAAACAATTGCTGAGCCGCCGTTTCAGTGATCACTACTGAATATGGATCGAGCAGACTAGTAACAGGGTCACCAGCCACAAATTGCGGTGGAAACATTTCCAGGAAACCAGGATCTACCATCCAGGTTCCACTTAGTTTGACCGGCTCCTGATCGTCGCGCAGAAAGACGACCTCGTCTTCATTGCGGTTGTACATTCGCGTATAACTCACAACCTCCGGCAAGTCGGCCTGTAAAGCGGGGCCAATGGCTGAATGTGTATTGGCATCCAGGGTAGCCGGAGCATTACCGTCGGTAATGGTTTCGCAGTACACGCGCCAGATATCCTCCGCGTGAGGGCTTTGTCGATCATAGCTCCACTCATATCGCACAAACTGCCCAATCGCCAGACAGGCGGCCATACCCACTATCAGGCCCAACAAGTTGAGCGAGCTGAACAGTGGTGAGCGCCGAAAATGACGCCAGGCAATTTTGCAATAATCGAAAAGCATTGTTTTATTTTAACGGCAGGTCTTCAAACCCACCCTAAATCCCTCCCTCAAGAAGGAGGGACTTTCATTTTTCAATTGTCATAGCCCCTCCATTTAGGGAGGGGTTGGGGTGGGTCTATTCACTTCTCAAGGCCTCTACCGGATTCGCCAGCGCTGCTCGCAGGCTTCGGAAACCTACCGTAAGGAAGGCTACCAAAAGTGCCAGTACGCCAGCCAGGGCAAAGACCCACCATTCGATGTCGATGCGGTACGCAAAGTCCTGGAGCCAGCTATTCATAAAGTAGTAGGCTAAGGGGCCAGCGATCAACAAAGCGATAAAGACCAGCTTGAGGAAATCGCGGGACAACAAGCCCACCAACCCACCAACTGATGCTCCTAACACCTTGCGGACGCCAATCTCTTTCACCCGCCGTTGTGCCGCATGCGCTGCCAGGCCAAATAAGCCTAAACAGGAGATGAGAATGGCCAATAAGCCAAAGCCCTTACAGACGGCCGACAGGCGATTTTCATCTTCGTAGAAATCGGCGATGCGTTCATCCAGGAAGGTGCCTTCAAATACCTGCTCCGGCATGACTGCATCGTACTTTTGCCGGATGGACGCCAGGGTGCCCGATATGTCGTTGGGTCGCATTTTGACGCCTACTTCCCAGTAGAATTCATTGCGGGTCGTCAAGAGCAAAGGCATATGCTCTCGATGCAAACTATGCGTATGGAAATTTTCGACCACACCAACGATCTCTACCGGTCGGCCTCCACCGAGATAGAGCGTTTGGCCAACGGCTTCTTGTGCGTCGTAAACGGCTAGTTTTTCCAGGGTGGTCATATTCACTACCCCTTGCCGGATCGTATCGGAAGGGCCAAACCAACGACCTGCTAATAGTTCGAGGCCATAGGTATCCTGATAGTCTTCATCACAAAAGCGAAGGGTGATCCCGTAGGGCTCATCTTCCGGGCGAGAAGCATAGCGGAAGTTTTGCATCCAGGTATTTCCAGACAAAGGCTGGTCGTTGCTGAAGCTGACTTTCTCGACGGAAGGGATTTGCAGTAATTGTTGCTTGAGCACCGACTGACGGTCAATCGACGAGCTATCTACATTGACCCCGAAGGTGTAGACCAAATCTTGCGAGAAACCCAGATCGCGAGATCGGATATAATCTAATTGAAGCAAGGTGATGATCGCGCCAACCACTAGTGCCTGTGCAATAGCGAATTGGGCTACTACCAGTGCCTTGCGTAAGCCGGCCCGTCCGGAGGCTTTCCGGTGGATTTCATTTTTCAGTGCCTGCACAGGCCCGAAACCTGACAATACCAAAGAAGGATATAAACCGGCCAGGAGGGTAACAACAATGGCTATCGAAATAATAAAGGCCCAAACGCTGAAGTTTGCCAGGAAGGGTTCTGCTTCTGGGACATCTGAAATATGCTGTAAAAATGGCAAACACAAGTACGCCAAGCTCAAACCAAGGCCCATCGAAACGAAAACGATGAAACCTGTTTCACTCATAAATTGGCCGATCAACTGCCCCTTGGTACTTCCTAGTGTCTTACGTACACCCACCTCACGGGCGCGCAGCGAAGCTTGTGCCGTGGCCAGATTGATGAAGTTAAAGCAAGCCATGATCAGGATCAGAATACCGATGCCACTCAATATGCGGAGGCGCGACTTACTGATCTGATGCGTGCCGGAATGACCAAGGTCTTCATTGTAATGCAAGTCAGCCAGGGGTTGCACCACGTGGGTGCGTCGCTTGTCACCATTGCGGTCCTTGTATTCTTCTGCGCCTACCCGTGCCAGCACACCGTTGGCAGCATCCATCTGCTCCGGGTTATTTAGCAGGGCAAAAACCTGATTATTGGAGCTACAACTCCCCCACTCATCATCGTAGAAGAAATGATCAGGGTGGGCTTTCAAGGTTTCCCAACTGGAGAGGAAAGGTAGCGGGAAATCGGTATTAACTGGCAGGTCAGCAATGACGCCTCGCACCGTTACGGGCACGACATTGTCCATCACCAGGGACTCTCCCATAGCGGCCTCTAATCCGCCAAATAATTTGTTTGCCCAATGTTCCGTCAGTATGATCACATTGGGCTCAGCTAAAGCAGTAACCGGGTCACCGGCCAGGATAGTGAGATCGAAAACCTTGATAAACTCCGGCTCTACAAAAAAGGCAGTAGCGCCTTCATCCATGTTGTACTTCTGGAGCGGAGGACCACCATTAGGGTCGGGCTGAGCAATCGTCGCCCAAAACTCCTTGACCCGGCTCATTTCATCAAACTGACTAACCGTTTGTTCGATAATGTCCATGGCCGGAATGGGCGTACAAACGCTTGGATTCACATCGCCGTCGGAATCGGTGACATCAGCCACTACCCGCACAATACGCTCATGTTTCGGGAAGCTCTTATTAAAGCTCAATTCGTACTTCACCATCCGGAAAATCAGCAGTGCAGCAGCCACACCTACGGTAAGTCCGACGATAGTAACGAAGGCGTAGATCTTGTTTTTCCGCAATGCCCGTAAGGCGATCTTGAGATTGTTAATTAGCATCATTTGTTTTTTCTACTCGCTGTATTGTTGTTCGCTCGCTAGCTGCAAAGTGCTTTGAGGTTAATCACTGCGTAGGTTCTTTACCGGGTCGGCCAGGGCAGCACGAATACTCTGAAAGCTGACCGTGAGGAAAGCGATCCCTATAGCAATGATGCCACTGAGGGCAAAAGCCCACCATGAAATATCAATTCGATAGGCAAAATCTTGTAGCCATCCCTGGATGAAGAAATAAGCCAATGGCGTAGCAATGACCAGCGCCACAAAGACCAGTTTCAGAAAGTCTTTGGATAGCAAATTGATAATTCCTGCCGTAGTAGCGCCTAGTACTTTCCGAATACTTACTTCTTTGGTGCGCTGCTCTACCATGAAAGCTGCCAGACCGAATAGCCCCAGGCAAGCGATCAAGATGGCCAGTATTGTGAACAGCGAAAATACCTTCCGTGCGGTACGTTCCTTACTGTATAAATTGGCCCATTCTCTATCCATGAACAAATACGAAAAGGGCACTTCTGCCTGAAAGTCGCTCCAAACGCCTTCAATCTGGCGCAGCGTACCCTGGGTGGCCCCTGGTTCCATCCGCACGGTGATCAGGTTGCTAACACCGGGCGTACCATTGCGCTGGTGGTTGACGAGAAACAAAGGTGAAATCGTGTGGTGCAAGGATTGGAAATGATAGTCTTTCAAAACGCCTACGATTTCGTAAGTAGGGGGATTGTCTGGATCGTTTCCAACCAAAAAATTATCCGTGGTATATAGGCGTTGGCCAATAGGATTTTCCATACCTAATTCTCGCACGGCCGCTTCATTGACAATGACAGAGAGCGAGTCGGCAAAATCACGACTGAATTCGCGGCCATCCACTAGCTCCATCCGCATACATTCGACGAAGCCTTCACTGACGACCAACCCACTTCCGGTGGTCATCTCGTTGGTGCCGTCTGGGCGGAAGGAAATACCAAAATAGAATTGGCCTGGCATCGAATTGCAACCGCTGGCAGCCACCACTCCTGGTAAGTCCTGTACTCGATGGAGGAAAGTTTCAAATTGTTGGGTGGTCATCCCGCCGGTATTCTGCAGGCTGACCAGGCTTTCTTTATCGAAACCCAATGCCTTGTTCTGCATAAACTCCAACTGCTTGAAGATTAGCACGGTGGAAGCGATCAGGAAGATGGATATAGCGAACTGAAAAACCACCAATAAGTTGCGTAACCCCAAGCCTTTGGTGCGTTGCATAAATTTGCCGCGCAATACTTCAATCGGCCGGAAGGACGACAGGAATACCGCTGGGTAAATACCGGAAGCCAAACCTGTTAGCAGGGCCAAGCCCATTAGGATCAGCAAATGCGAGGGAGCGAATAGTGCCCGCCAATCAAAGCTTTTCTCGGTTAATTCGTTGAAGCCGGGAAGAACCAAAAACAACACAACGGCTGCGATGGCGGCTGCCAGACTACTGATCAAGATAGCCTCCGATAAGAATTGCGCTACCAGTTGGCTTTTCTCCGAACCAAGCGTTTTTCGTATGCCTACCTCGCGGGCGCGATTGGCCGAGCGGGCGGTAGCCAGGTTCATGAAATTGATCCCTGCAATCACAATAATGAGTAGCGCAATCAAGGAAAAGAAATAGATGCGTTGCCGCGAGCCCGGAGGCTTCATTTCTCCCTCCAGGTTCGAATCCAGGTAGATATTCGGTAAAGCCTGCAAAGTGTATACATAGCCATTGCCGTTGGCCTGGTAAGTTGGGTAGTCTACACCAAAGTGATTGAGTACAGGCCCCGAAGCATACTTCACCACCAGATCCGGGAATTGTGCTTCCAAGCGAGCAGGGTCAGCAGCTTCATCCAACATGAGGTAAGTAAAGGCAGAGAAGCTCAGGTAGTTGGGATCGCCATCCAAAAAACCAAGCCCACTGGAAGCGACTAGCATATTAAATTGCAAGTGCGAATTCGACGGCACATCCTCACATACACCACTCACCACATAATTGTCTTCATTTTGGATCCGTTCGATCACTTCGCCCACGATTGACTGACCACGCCAGTTTGCTCCGAAGTACTTCTCGGCCATCGATTCGGTTAGTACTACCGAATTTGGTTCGATCAGAGCAGTCGCTCCATCACCCGTAAGCATCGGGATATTGAAAAAGGAGAAGAAGTTGGAATCCGCCCAGGTGATATCATTCTCCCGCCAGGTTTGGTCACCGCGCCGCAAGAGTGTATTTGCTGGACCGAAGTTAAAGAGACGGCAAGCCTCCAACACCTCATCATATTCCGCGACCATCGTTTCGGCGTAGGACTGCGGGATAATCGCGTAGTTGCGCACGCGTTCCGGGTACTTGCGCTCTAGAGCTACCCGATGGATCTGATCGGCTTTCTCGTGGAAGGTATCATAACTCAACTCATCCTTCACATACAGGAGTATGAGCATAAAGCACACCATCCCGATCGACAAGCCCAGGATGTTTAATAGCGTAAACCCGCGGTTGCGACGCAGGTTTCGCCAGGCAATATTGAAGTAGTTACGGAGCATAATATTAGGGTTTAGGAAATTGGGGCTTAGGAGTTAGGAAAAGTGACTTGCCAATTCCTAACCCCTAGAACCTAATTCCTTTTATCATTCACTTCTCAAACTATTTACTGGATTCGCCAGGGCGGCGCGGATACTCTGGAAAGAGATCGTTGCGAAAGCTACCAGCATAGCCAACACACCCGCCAGCGCAAATACCCACCATTGGATATCAGTCCGCACAGCGAAATTGTCGAGCCAGCCCGACATCACGTACCAGGCCAAAGGTGTAGCGATGAGCAGTGCCACAATGACCAGTTTCATGAAGTCGCGAGACAAAAGCCCCACAATCCCACTTACGCTGGCGCCAAGCACCTTGCGAATACCAATTTCTTTCTTCTTGCGCTCTACGATGAAAGCCATCAACGCAAACAAACCAAGGCAAGAAACCACAATCGCCATGATAGAGAACAGGGTAAAGATCTGTCCAAAGCGCTGATCGGCCTCGTATTGCTTGTTGAAGTGTTCGTCCTGGAAAAAGTATTCAAACGGATTGCCTGGGAAGACACTGCGCCAAGTCGCTTCTATCGATGAAAGGGTGCTCGACAATTGCTGCGTTTGCAATTTCACCGAGTAGAAATTAGGCATCCACTCTTCCGGTTGTGCGCGAAGAATCAAAGGCTCTACTACTGCTTTGGGTGATTCCTGGTGGAAGTCTTTGATCACACCAACCACCGTAAACTGTTCGCCCCAAAATTCGATGCCTTCGCCAACAGCCGCTTCTGCTGATTCAAACTCCAGCAAAGCCACGCCTTTTTCATTTAATAGACAAGCCGTGCGATCGGTACCCATTTCCTCTGTCATATGACGCCCGGCTACCAAATTCATTCCATACACCTCGGAATAATTTGGCATAGCTGCCATCACGTGGAAACTGTATGAATCCTCGGACTCAATGCCAAGGCGCTGCACACCACCAGCCGTCCAACCAACTTCCTGTCCAGGTACGGTGGAAGAGCTAGTTAGTTCATCCACCATCGCCAGTTTCTCGATCTCTTCCTGGAGAATGCGTGCTTTATCAACAAAGGTAGAGTCCGCCGCATTTGGCCCTTTGATAACCAGCGTCTGATCGACATTTACGCCCAGGTCGGTGTTTTGCAAATGCCGCAATTGCTGGTAGATGATCAGCGTTCCTGCAATCAGCGCTACCGAGGCTGTAAACTGAATAACAACCAACGAACGTTGTAGCCAGCTATTTCCTCCACGAGCTGCCGCTGCCAGGTTAGATCGCAATGCCTGGATAGGCTGAAAGCCAGATAAAATGAACGCCGGATAAATGCCAGACAATAAAGTTCCACCCAGCAATACACCGATCGCCGCCAGGAAGAACGGCCATTGCTCGAACAGTACTTGTGGGATTTCCTTACCTACTAAACTCTCGAATAGCGGATGCATGAATTTCACCAATACCAGCGCTAAGGTTACTGCGAATAAGTTGACCATCAAGGTCTCCGTCAGGAACTGCCCAATCAGGCGTTTACGGCTACTACCAACAACCTTACGCACCCCTACTTCTTTCGCCCGAAGAATAGAGCGGGCTACCGAAAGGTTGATGTAATTCAACCAGGCGATGAACAAGACGATAATACCAATGATCGACAAGAAGTACACAGCCTTACCATCGCCATTTGCCTCCGCTTCGATGAGATAATTGGAGGTTAGGTGGATATCCGTCAATGGTTGTAAGTATAGCTCTACACCATCGCGAACCTCTTCGTCATAGTTGCGGACAATGGCATCGGGAATCTTAGCTTCCAATGCCTGCGGGTCTGCGCCCGGCTGTAGCAACAAATAGGTATAGTAACCATCCCACCAAGGAGAAGTTTCTGTCTCATCCGTATCATCGTAAAAGACATCCGAGAAGGTGCTGTAGGATAGAAGTATATTGAACTTGATATGCGAATTCGGAGGGCAATCAGCAAACACTCCGGTGATCTCATAGCGATCAGAGCCATTCCGGGTCACTACTTGCCCAATGGGGTTGTCGCGACCAAAAAGCTTCTGGGCCATCGACTCTGACAGACAAGCTGTGAATGGTTCTTCTAGGGCGCCATCAGAATCCCCCTGAACGAGCGAAAAATCAAAGACATCAAAGAGCGACGGCATCGCATAGAAAACCTTGTTTTCAATAAAAGCCGTGTTATCCTCGGTGGAGAACACCCCTTCGCTAGACGTCTTGAGCTTCACATAATCGGCTACCTCCGAAAAGTTATCCTTCAGGAATTTTCCAGCGAAAGCGGCGCCGGCTGCAAACTGCATGAAGGGTACACCATTTTCGACCCGATCGGTGCGCACCCGATAAATTTGATCAGACTGCTCGTGGAATTCATCATAACTCCGTTCATAATGAACATACTGCCAAATAAAGAGTGCTGCCATTACCCCCAAGACCAACCCTAGCAGGTTGACCGTAGTGATAAACTTGTTTTTCAGCAGTTGTCGAAGCGCGATTTTCAGATGATTCCGTAGCATATCCAGATTTTGAAATTATTTAGGTTTTCGAACCCACCCTAAATCCCTGCCTACCTGTCGGTATGGCAGGGATTTGGGGTGGGGCTATTCACTTCTCAATGCCTTCACCGGGTTCGCCACGGCGGCGCGCATGCTCTGGAAGCTAACTGTCAAGAAAGCAACCAGCAGTGCGATTCCACCGCCTAGCGCAAACATCCACCATTCCAGGTCGATGCGATAAGCGAAGTTGGTCAACCATTGTCGCATGAAATACCAAGCGAAAGGGGTTGCCAATACCAGTGCAAGAACTACTAGTTTGATAATATCAGCCGATAGCAGACGAATAATACCAGGTACAGAAGCGCCTAGTACTTTGCGAATGCCAATTTCTTTTGTTCGTTGTTCTGCCGCCAGCGCAGATAAAGCCAGCAGCCCAAGGAATGCCAAAAAGAGTGCTAAGCTGGTAAAAGACCGAAAAAGCACTGCCATGCGGCTTTCCCGCTGATAGAGCGCGTCGAACGCATCATCAAGGAAGAAATACTCAAACGGGCGAGTGGGGTTAATTACTTGCCACTCCCGCGATAACTGTGCGATTGTTGCCGGGATATTCTCTCCTTCCAGCCGAACTACAAAGTTGTCGAGGAAGTAGCTCGCTGGGGAAACGGTCAAGAACAGCGGATCCACCGGATTGTGTAAGGATTTCAAGTGAAAGTCTTGTGCCACTCCAATGATCGCTCCTTTGCGCGGGTCGCCGTAGGTTAACCCATCCATAGTAATTTGATACTGCTCAATTTCCTCAATTCCGAATTTATCGCGAGCGGCCTCATTGATAATGTAAGCCATCGCCTGGTCGGTACCATGATCTTCCTGGAAAGCTCGTCCATCGGTGATATTGATTCCCATTGTCTCAATGAAATCCTGATCAACCAATAGGGTGGGCGTGTTGAGTTCCCGGTTCAGCCCTTGTCCGGTGATGACCGTCGGGAAGTCATAGAATCCACTTTCCCAAGGGAAATTGGAGATAGCGGAAATACTGGAAACGCCTGTTTGCGCCAACAGCTTATCCTTGATCACCTGGTAGTTATTCTGGACCCCTTCGTCCCGAATGGGAATAACCAGCGTTCGTTCGGTCTGAAAACCTATATCTTTCTGATGAATAAAATTGAGCTGGCGCTGAATGACAACTGTGGCGATGATCAGGCCAATGGCGGCCACAAATTGAAAAACGATCAGCCCACTGCGTGCAGTTAGGGTCGACCTTCCCTGCCGTCGTACCGAGAATTTCGCTTTCACCGCATTAATCACCTGATAACGCGACAAACTCAGGTAGGGCGATATCGCCGAGATCAATATCAGGAACAAGCCAGCACCGGCCAGGCCCAGCCACACTGGCCACAATCCACCTTCCAAAAGTGTTAGCTGCTTGTCGGTTAGCTGGTTAAAGGACGGCAGCAAAAGAACCGCCAGGGCCATTGCCGTCAGGAATGCCAAGGCAATCACTACCACTGCTTCTACCGTCATTTGGTGAAAGATCTGCCGATCCAAGGCTCCGAGAACTTTCCGAACTCCAATCTCCGGGAATCGCTTCATTAAACGGGCCAACGAAAGATTGATGTAGTTGATACCGGCAATCAACAGGATGATCCCCGCGATCGCAATGAG
>SPJK01083864.1_pt1 | contig 10025 bp, 9 predicted proteins | sample 3741771 | NCBI WGS metagenome assembly SPJK01 (sample SAMN10925997, study PRJNA522277) | cold seep metagenome | isolation source: Elba SIP-enriched marine methane seep metagenome, extraction at timepoint T2 | place: Italy: coast of Elba, Mediterranean Sea
GGCGTTTTCTCCAAGGGAACGAGCCTCGGGGCTGCTCAAGGAACGGTAGAAGAACTAAAAGCAATCGTAGACGAAGCACATGCCCGCGGCCTGAAGGTCGCCTCTCACGCCCATGGCACCATTGGGATTAAAAATGCCATCAGGGCAGGTGTTGATACAATTGAGCATGCCAGTTTTCTTGATGAGGAAGCGATCCGTATGGGCAAACGCAATGGCGTCTATTTCTCCATGGATATCTACAACACGGAGTATACTCTTGCTGAAGGTGAAAAGCTCGGTGTTCGACAGGAAGCCCTCGACAAGGAGCGCGCGGTTGGTACTATCCAGCGCGAAAGCTTTACCAAAGCAGTCAAATCTGGCGCCAAGGTTGTGTTCGGCTCTGATGCGGCTATCTATCCGCATGGCGATAATGGCAAACAGTTCTCCCGTATGGTGCAATTTGGCATGACGCCAGTTCAGGCTGTCCGCGCAGCAACGACGCTAGCCGCCGAAGCTTTGGGTCATGAAGAGCTTGTCGGCTCCATTGAAGCTGGCAAATCAGCAGACATCATCGCTGTTGACGGCAACCCCTTCGAAGATGTGTCCGTTCTGGAAAACGTCGACTTTGTGATGAAAGCAGGCGTGGTGTATAAGGATTAAGCCCACCACTCTTCCGGACGCGCTGTGAAGCCTGCAGCCTGCTCGATGGCAAAAGCACCTCTGAACAGGGTCTCTTCATCAAACGGTTTACCGATCAGTTGCAGACCCAATGGCAACCCCTTGCCATCAACACCTGCCGGAACAGAGACGCCCGGCAGACCGGCAAGGTTCGCCGTTACCGTGAAGATGTCGTTCAGATACATCTGTACCGGATCATCTGACTTCTCCCCCAGACCGAAAGCAGCAGAAGGCGTAGACGGTGTTAACAACAGATCCACATCTGCAAATGTAGTCATGAACTCGTCAAAGATCTTTTTACGAACCTTTTGTGCCCGGAGGTAATAGGCATCATAATAACCAGCAGAGAGAACATAAGTTCCGATCAGTATCCGGCGTTTGACCTCATCACCGAACCCGGCAGCTCTGGTTTTTTCATACTGCGTGGTGATGTCCCCGTCATCAACACGCAACCCATATTTTACCCCGTCATAGCGGGCAAGGTTGGACGAGGCCTCCGCCGGTGCCACAATATAATAAACCGGCAGGGCATATTTTGTCATCGGCAGGGAAACATCGACAATCTCAGCGCCGGCATCTTTCATCCATTCAATGCCTTGCTGCCAGAGCGTCTCAATTTCGCCAGGCATGCCATCAATGCGGTATTCCTTCGGCACACCAATTTTCAACCCCTTTACGCCATTACCAAGCACAGCTTCATAGTCAGGCACCGGCTTGTTGATACAGGTCGAATCTTTCGGGTCATGACCTGCCATACTTTTCAGCATGATCGCCGCATCCCGCACATCAAGGGAAATAGGGCCAGCCTGATCCAGAGAGGAAGCAAATGCCACAATGCCCCAGCGCGAACAGCGTCCATAAGTCGGCTTCACCCCGACGGTACCTGTAAACGCCGCAGGCTGACGAATGGAGCCACCTGTATCAGTCGCCGTCGCCCCGGCACAAATCCGTGCAGCAACAGCAGCGGCAGAACCACCAGACGAGCCACCAGGGGTAAGCGCAGTCGCGTCCCCTTCCCGGCGCCACGGATTGATCACATCGCCATAGTAACTTGTCTCGTTTGAAGACCCCATGGCAAACTCATCAAGATTAAGTTTGCCAAGCATCACCGCGCCATCATTAAAGAGGTTCGCCGAAACCGTGCTCTCATATTCCGGCGTAAAACCGTCAAGAATATGGCTTGCCGCTGTCGTCAGTGTCCCTTCCGTACAGAACAGGTCTTTAATGCCCAGAGGAACGCCTTCCAGTGGACCTCCTTCGCCTTTGCCAAGCTTCTCGTCAGAGCGCGCCGCCATTTCCAGTGCCTTATCCCCTGTCACGGTAATAAAGGCGTTCAGTTCCTTCGCATCTTCAACGCGCGAAAGATATGTCTCGGTCACTTCCTTGGCGGTAAACTCTTTGGCTTTCAGCCCGTCCCGAAGACCGGCGAGGGTCAGATCTATCATATCAGTCATACTTGTCACCTAAGAGTGTTGAATATCACGGTAAGTGTTTTGGGTACGGTCTCTGTGAAGATTCCTGCCTGTCCATTATCCACTGCCTCTTTCCATAGTACGTACCCTTCCCAGAAATCATCCGGGATAACCTGGTCATCTAATATCAGTTCATCGACACTATCCAACAGTGCCTGTCTGGAAAAAGGTATATGTTGTAGTACCGTCGTCGACCTACCATTCAAAAAACTTGGGTCCGGGTCTGGAACGGGTACATCAGATATTCTTACCGAGACGACTTCCAATTCGCCAATCATCTCAATTTTCCCAATGAGAATTCTTTCATCGGCTGACGACCCCTTGAGTAACCAAACCTGGCCTTCTTGCAGGTTCATCGCAGAAATACTGGGAGCACAACCTAATGACAGAATAGCGCAAAATACTGCAACTATGCTTCGGATCATAGCTTACTCCACAACCTTCGGCACAACGAAGAAGTGATCTTCAGTTTTCGGCGCATTCGCTACAATCTTCTCAGGCTGTCCACCGCCAGTTTCATCCGATGCCAGAATATCCTCACGCATCGGCAATTGCACGTCCACCGTACTCGCCATGGCTTCAACGCCGGAGATATCCACTTCATTCAGCTGCTCGATCCAGCCAAGAATACCGGAGAGTTCTTCTGCAAGTGGTTGGAGGCGCTCTTCCGGCACCTCAAGGCGGGCAAGTTTGGCAACTTTACGCACGGTTTCCTTGTCAATCGACATTGGGGTCATCCTGTTGCTTTGAAAATATCCGGCTGCCTTATCAAGCACCGACCCTCACTGCAAGAGGCGTTATTCTTAAAGCATGCCTGCAAACAGGCGGTCGATGATCTTCTCATGATTGGCAGAGCGATAATCGGATTTCACGAATGACCGCATCGAGCGCACAAAGGTGTCGCTTCCTGTCCAGTTTTCTGCAAATTCATAGAACGTTTCATCAGAAAACCCTCCCGGCTGCTCTCTGGCGAATTCTGCAAAGGCCCGCCACATGGAGCTGATCGTCTCCCCCTGTTTCTGGCTGGAAAGGGCTGCAGCGACCATGTGACCGCAGGAGTAACCCGCGCCATAGTGTCCCCGGGAAGATGCACCGCGCAGTGTACCAGTACCTAAATAGCCAGCACAGGCATCACGGGCTTCATTCAGGGTCTGGAAATACACTTCTTCTCCCCAGATACCGGCAACAAAAAGTGCTTCAGCCGCCAGTGCATCCGCGATCCCTTCATGTAACCAGTCGGAGGTCGTTGAGACTTTCGCTTCTTCCAGCTGCCACAAATGCACCATCTCATGGGCAAGGTTGAACATGACCAGACGCTGCATTTCCGGTGTGCCCTCCCTGAAACCACCGCCCTCATAGCGAATAACACTCTGACCGCGTGTAGCTTCTCCGCTGACCGAAAGCTGACCCTCCATACCCTCGGCATAAAGGAACATCAGTTGAGGTTTCACTTCCAGTTCACGGCCGAACGCGCTCACCATATGCCCGGCGAGCTGGTCTGCAACTGGAGCAAGCATGGAAATAACGGGCGATGGCATGCCTGGGTCCGTTAAAATTTGCATACGGTCATTATCAAATGAACTCCCGCCACCGACCCATTCAAAAACCTTAAGCGCCTCTGCCTTATTACTTACCAGCTGATCATTGACCCGCACAGGCGTGAAGTAGGTCATATTGAGAACCCCGGCACCGCTGCCAGACCAGACAGCTGGATTATCAACCTTCGTTTCGCTGAAATCGACAATGAGACCTGCAAGACCAAACTCTTCATCAGCGGTCAACGCAACACCGTCACCATCAAAGCGCAGTCCGACACGTCCCTTGCCCTCGCCAATTTCAAGACGATCAATCACGGTAGCCGGAAATGCCAGCGCGATGTCCTCAACTGGCGTATAAGCCCGATAGAGAATTTCGGCCCCCTTTTCATCAGGCAGAACTGTGAGCCGAATATCAAAAGTCTGGGCTGGCACCTCTGATATGGAAGCTGGACGCAGCAGCATACTGATCAAGAGGAGGCCGACCGCAACAGCCCCGGCCATAATCGCAAGCCTTGCAGAACCAGACGGAATGCCAGATATGGGAATAATGTCCGATAATTTTTTAGAAGCCATGGCGCAGTTTCCTTCTTCGGGGGCCTTGTTGGGCCTTGATTTAGGAACAAAGACAATTGGCCTTGCCGTGTCAAACCCTGAAAGGTCGCTGGCGACCCCTTTAGCTACAATCCGGCGTAAAAAATTCACTACAGATGCCGAGGAGTTACTGGAATTCGCCACCTCCCGGCAGGTGGTGGGGCTCATTCTGGGATTACCGCTCAACATGGATGGATCAGAAGGCCCACGGGCGCAAGCCACCAGGGCCTTCGCCCGCAATCTTGGCGGTAAGACAGATCTGCCCATCGCCTACTGGGATGAACGCCTCTCCACCGCCGCTGCCGAACGAGAGCTGATAAGCCTTGATACAAAGCGCGCAAAACGCGCTGAAATTATCGATGAGATGGCCGCATCCTATATATTACAAGGTGCCCTCGACAGGCTTAAGTCCCGAACAACTGAAACATAAATTCTAGTGTATCCGGGAAGCCTGCGTCAGATAGTCGACGAAATCATCAAGAAATAATGGCATGGCGATCAGCTTGCCCTGACCATAGTCACAGCCATGCCGGCGTAGAAATTCCAGTTGATGGGGTTCTTCAATGCCCTCTGCGACGACTTCCAGACCAAGATTGTGGGCCAGATTCAGGATCGTTACAGCGATTACAGCGTCTGCTGGATCGTCCGTGATATCCCCGACAAAAGTCTTGTCAATTTTCAATCGATCAATTGGAAAGCGCTTCAGGTGCGCAAGAGACGCATACCCAGTACCGAAATCATCCAGCGCGAGCTTGATGCCAAGCTCACGAATTTCGTGAAGCGTTTGCTCAATTTTGTCAGAAGAACGATCTAACAAAGCGGTTTCAGTAATTTCGAATTCAACCTGATCGCCAGCAATCTCGTAACAGGAAAGCGCGTCCGCAACGGTCTCTGCAAAACCCTCATCCTTTAACTGGATCGGTGAAACATTTACCGCCAATAAACCGGGCTTTAGTCCGTCATCTAACATTTTCCGAACAGCGGCCAGCGACTTGTGCAGAACTTGCTCGCCAATCGCGCTCACAAGGTTGTTCTCTTCGGCAATAGGGATAAAATGTGCAGGAGATATCTGTTTCTCATTATTAGACCAGCGCACAAGCACCTCTAGACCGGCATGTGATTGATCGGCAATTTTAAACTGTGGCTGTAAGGCAATTTCCAGTTCACCTCGGGCAATTGCCCCTTTCAGTTCCCGGCTCAGTTCATTTCGCTGCTGAAGATATTCTTTCAGCTGTGCTTCGAAATAACACCACGTATTCCGGCCTTTTGCCTTTGCCTCATAAAGAGCAATATCTGCATTATAGTATAGGCTTGGCGCATCGTGTCCGTCGCGCGGGAAGATGGTGGCCCCTATTGAATATCGCGGCTCAAACATCCGCCCCCGTATTTTGATGGGTTCAGTCAATGCTTTATGTATCTTTGATATTACAAAATCGCATTGAGGCGGCTCATCGCTCCCCGGCAAAACCACAGCGAACTCATCTCCCCCTAATCTGGAGACTATATCAGTATCGCGTGTACATTGCACCAACCTGTCAGCAGTTGCCTTTAGTAACTGGTCGCCAACTTCATGCCCATGCAGATCATTGATATCCTTGAAATGGTCAAGGTCCATAACCAGCAGGCACCCCTTACCTTCGTCGGCCTGCCGTTTGGTTTCCAGTATACGTTCAAATTTCTCAAAGAACGATGCACGGTTGTTCACACCAGTTAACGGGTCGCATTCAGCCTGATACCGGATGGCTTCCTCTACCCGCTTTTGCTGGATTGCCAGAGACAGCACATCCGCCACAGCATTTAAAAACCTGCTTTCGCATTCCTCCCCTGAATGGCCGTGAGGCAAGTAGAGCACAAGCACACCGAGCACAACATCTTCATCCATAATCGGAACATTATAATGCCCGTGCGGTTTCATACCGTCGAACCGGTTTTCATGTCGCTCATCTACGCAGCTAGCGTGTATCAGCTTTTTCTCTCGGGCAGCCCTGCCGCATAAACAACGGCCAAAAGGAACCTTGTGGCAGATGGTCAGAAGTTCCGGGGAGAGATTACGGTTGGCAACGAGTGTTAAAACTTCCTCCTCGCCCTCAACAAGCAGAATGCCACCTTTAGGCAAGATGGAAAGCCAGCTAACGGATAGCAGAACATCAAGACAATCCTGCAAAATTTCGGTCAAAGGCTTATGCTGGATAACAGTACGCAGCAGCGCATTCAGTGTTTGTTCGTTTTCATATGCCCTCTCAAAACCTGCTTCGGCAGGACTGCCTTCGGTGATGGAACTTTGGGCTAAGACTTTTGACGCTAAGTCCGACTTCATACTCTCTCCAGAATCTGGGCACAGTGACACGAACTGCAATCATTACGATAGCAGCACATTACAACCCAAAGCTGATTTGCTACTCGTTCAAATACCTAAAGTTTTGTACGTTATATAGTAACGTGCTTTTTTTACCCGGTTTACGGTGCCTCTTTTCAAAGATTCCGCATGGCGAAAATCTTCTCTCCCGTACCACTAACCCGCTTGCTTGCAGTGGCAACTTTCTTCTAAATGCGCACCGATATGACAAAAGCAATTCGCCCTGACCCCATCTCTGAAAACCTTTTCGGTACACACCTGACCAGTATTTCCAAACTGTCTGATGCTCAGCTTTTCTATCTCCTGGACCTTAGCCAGTACTATTCGCGGCTGAGCGCAACCAATGAGCCTATCCCGCGCCGACTTGCGGGCAAGACCCAGGTGAATCTGTTTTTAGAGAATTCAACCAGAACCAATGTTTCATTTGAATTGGCAGGCAAGAAGCTCGGCGCAGATATTCTAGTGCTCCCCGTTGCTGCTTCTTCGGTTCACAAAGGCGAGGAGTTGCGTGACACCAGCCAGACGCTCGCCGCGATGGGGGCTGATGCCATGATCGTGCGCAACAAGGAGCATGATACCTCCTCCTTCATTGCGGAAGCTTTCAACCAAACCAAGATCAGCTGTTCCGTCATCAATGCTGGCGAGGGAACGCAATCTCATCCGACCCAGGCATTGCTTGACGCTCTTACCATTTTGAATTCCCTGGGTCGTAAAGCAAGCAAGGGCCTGGAAGGAATAACAATCGCCATTTGTGGGGATATCTCTCATTCCCGGGTGGCTGGATCAAACATAGAGCTGCTACCACGCCTTGGTGCCGAGTTAAGGCTCGTCGGCCCGGAAAATTTCCTGCCATCAGAAAGTATTCACCCGGAAATTCATCGTTATACAGACTTGCATGAATGTATAAACGGCTGCCAGTTCGTAATGGCATTACGTGTGCAGAAAGAGCGTATCAACAGTGATCTGGCTTTCTCTGAGACAGACTTCCATCAGAGTTTTGGCCTTGATTATGAAACGCTGAAATATGCCGCAGAGGATGCAAAAGTAATGCACCCAGGTCCAATGAACCGTGGCATTGAGATTGACGGCACACTGGCAGATGATCGTGACCGCTCCCTGATCCTTGATCAGGTAACCAATGGTGTCATCACCAGAATGGCCGTCCTTGATGCACTCCTGACAAACGAAAGCTGATAAAAGATGCTCATTCTGGCACCCATAATTGGATACCTCCTCGGCTCTATTCCTTTTGGACTGGTTATCACAAAAACAGCAGGTCTGGGCGACATCCGTTCTATTGGCTCAGGCAATATCGGCGCGACAAATGTCCTCCGCACAGGAAGAAAAGATCTCGCCCTTGCAACGTTACTGCTTGATTCAGGTAAAGGCGGCATCGCTGTCCTTATTGTCGGCGCACTCACCGGCTGGCAGGAACTGTCCATGGCACTTGCCGGCGCAACGGCTTTTCTGGGTCACTGTTTCCCGGTCTGGCTTCAGTTTAAAGGCGGCAAAGGTGTCGCAACATTCCTCGGCACCCTCCTCGCCTTGAACTTCTGGGCAGGTCTTGCCGCTTGCGCCATCTGGCTGGCCACCGCTTTCCTCTCGAAGATTTCGTCACTCTCCGCCTTAGTGGCCGCTGCACTCTCGCCGATGATCTTATTCTTTATGGGACACCCGGTCTCGGCACTCGCCGCCTTATTCATGACACTGCTTATCTTCTACCGCCATCAGGAAAATATCACACGTATACTCGCCGGTACGGAACCGAGGATAGGTAACAAGAAGTAAACCTCAACCAGGGCTTAAAAAAGAATCATGAACGAAAATTTTCTGCTTGGCTGGGAAGAATGGTTAAGCCTGCCTGACCTGGGCCTGCCAGCAATAAAAGCAAAAGTCGATACGGGCGCCCGTACCTCCGCCCTACACGCTGCTGTCATTGAGCCCTTTGGCCCCAGCCACAACCCACAGGTCAGATTTCTGTTCCACCCTAACCCCGACGACCCGGACCTTGAAATCACCTGCTCCGCCCCCGTCATAGATCGGCGCAACGTGACCAGTTCCAATGGCGAAACCGAGCTTCGTTATGTAATCGCCTCGAACGTTGATATCGGCGGGCAGGTCTGGCCAATTGAACTCACCCTCTCAAACCGCGAGACGATGTCCTACCGTATGCTGCTGGGGCGCGGCGCCATCGAAGAAGACACGATCGTTGACCCCAACAGGTCATTTACACAGCCAATTCTCTCCTTCGATGCCTACAAAAATGTGCCGCGTCGCAAGCCCGTAAAACGCCCGTTACGGATTGCCTTGCTGACGAGCGAGCCCAAAAACTATTCCTCAAGCCGATTAATCGAAGCGGGTGAGGCACGCGGCCACGTCGTCGAGGCGATTAACACAAGACGGTGCTATATACGCATCGGCACTCTTAACCCTGAGGTACACTATGATGGCCGGATCCTGCCCCGTTATGATGCCGTGATCCCGCGCATCGGGACCTCTCTCACGTCCTACGGCATGGCGGTCCTCAGACAATTCTCGAACACAGGCGCATACTGCCTCAATTCCGCAGCCGGGATCGGTGCATCTCGTGACAAGCTGCTCGCCCACCAACTTCTGGCCCGCGTAAAGATCGGCATGCCGGTAACCGCTTTTGCCAACTCTCCGAAGGATTCTAAAGAGCTGATCAGCATGGTCGGCAATGCCCCTGTGGTCGTAAAGCTGACCGAATCCACGCATGGCCGTGGTGTCATGCTGGCAGAAACACGGAAAGCAGCAGAAAGCCTGGTCGACGCTTTCCGACAGCTGGATGCAAACTTCCTCGTCCAGGAGTTCGTGAAAGAAGCATCAGGTACTGACGCCAGATGTTTCATCGTCGGTAACAAAGTTGTCGGGGCCATGCGCAGGGAAGCTGCTGACGGTGATTTCCGGGCCAATCTGCATCAGGGCGGTGCCGCGACAAAAATTACACTGACAAAAGAAGAGCGCGACACGGCGCGTCGTGCTGCCCGCGTACTTGGTCTGTCAGTCGCGGGGGTGGATATTCTACAAACAGCCGCTGGCCCAAAAGTGCTGGAGGTTAACTCCTCTCCCGGCCTTGAGGGCATAGAAAAAGCCACGGGCAAAGATATCGCCGCCCTCATTATAGAGCATTTGGAAAGCAAAGTTCGCCCGCTCTCCCAATACAGAGAAAAGCGGCCGCGTAAAAAAGCGGTTAAAAAATAATTTTCACTGAAAAGAAGCGAAATTTTACTTAACACGCCCATTGAACAAATGGTGAACACGCTTTATATGTGAGCAATGTTAGACGAAGAACAATTCCACGACCCGCTGAGCCCTGCAGAAAAGCTGGACTGGCTACGGCTCATTCGAACTGACCATATCGGGCCACTCACCTTTCATCAGTTGATTACC